>Ga0181523_10000018_pt1 | contig 158940 bp, 156 predicted proteins | sample PEATcosm2014_Bin_43_FD_119752 | JGI IMG/M metagenome (GOLD analysis project Ga0181523, IMG submission 119752) | Peatland microbial communities from MTU Mesocosm Facility, Houghton, MI, USA - PEATcosm2014_Bin05_30_metaG | ecosystem: Environmental > Terrestrial > Soil > Wetlands > Peat | place...
CCTGAAAACTCGACGCGCTAGGATGCCCTATAAACGATTTTCTCCACCTCGGGATACATTTCTGGTCACCCAATTTCGGCAGTTTCTACCCATGAGGGGACTTTTTCAACAGCCACGCCTGATTGCGCCAATCATCTCTAAAAAAGTTAGTTAAGTCTTTTACTGTCAGTTCCTTACACCGTAATCTAAAATTAAGTTGCGCCGCCGACAGCGCGTGATACTGTCATCCGTTAAGCGAGCCGCAGGAGGGAATCGTCATGGTCCAGCAGCCCATCGCAGTTTCGATTTTCGACGTGAACTTGCGACAGAAAACAATAGTGCTCGTTTCGCTCACCATTCTGGCGTTAGCTTTTGCGATTGTCCCAGCTGCTCACGCGCAGACCTTCACCGTGCTCCACAATTTCACCGGCGGGTCTGACGGCGCTAACCCTCTGAATGGCTTGACGATCGATGCCGCAGGCAATCTTTATGGCACAGCCTCGGCGGGCGGACTGCGGGTCTCAGGCTGCGAAAACTACGAGGGAACTTACGGTTGCGGTACTGTCTTCGAAATGAAGCCCTCCGGTTCAGGCTGGGTGTTGACGCCGCTCTACGAATTTCCGGGCGGCGCCAACAACAGCAATCCCTCACTTGGCGTTGTGTTCGGGCCGGACGGCGCGCTCTACGGCGTGGCCGGCACCGGCTTATACCGTTTGGCGCCCGGTCCAACGCGCTGCGCCTCTTTCCTATGTAGCTGGCAGGAAAACCTGCTCTACACCTTCCAGGGCCAGCCGGATGCGTCGGATCCATCGAGCCGCGTAATCTTCGACAGCACGGGAAACATGTACGGAGTAAGTTATTTCGGCGGCACTTATAACGACGGTGCAATCTTTCAAGTCACACACCCCGGCAGCGGTTGGACAGAGAGCGTCATCCACTCGTTCAACTCGGAGGGCGGCGAGAGTCAAGGATTACCGGAAGGCTCGCTCGTCATCGATCACTCAGGCGATCTTTACGGAACGACGGACTGCAGCGCGACGCTCGGCTGTTTCTGGGGCGCGGTCTGGGAGCTTCAGCCCTCGCAATCTGGCTGGAACCTGACCAACCCCTACCAATGGGGTATCGGTCAGGGTTACCAGCCAGTCGGCGTCATCAGCGATTCCGCGGGGAATCTGTACGGTACCGACTTTGGTGACGGCGGCAGCGACATCCCCGGAGCAATCTACGAGCTCAGCCCTTCGGGCGGAGGCTGGAACTACACCCAGCTCTACGGCTACCCGATCGGGGACCTTGCCAACGGGCTGGTGATGGATTCTGCCGGAAATCTCTATGGCGGCGATTTCGAGTACGGCTACGGCTATATCTTCAAGCTCTCAAACTCTGGCAATGGCTGGACATTCACAACCCTCCACACCTTTAGCCAGTCGGACGGCGAGTTTCCTCAGGGGCCGATCGTCATCGACAAGAAGGGCAACCTGTACGGCACGACCATCAAGGGCGGCTTGTACGGCTATGGAGTCGTCTGGGAGATCACGCCTGACTGATAGACTTCAGCTTCACTTAGCGTAACATCGCCATATCAGAACTAATCCTGCGCCGTGCATCCCCCTCTGGGATAACTGTAGATAACTGGCGAGTATCGCCGACGACCTGTTGAACCCAAACCTCGTTCGGGATAAGACGCTCGCTGTCAGGAAGTGATCCCATCTCGTCTTGCAGCAGAAATCTGGCGTTTGCCGCTGTCTTGAGCCACCAAACGGCGTTGAGAAATAAGGTTTGTTCTACCCGCTGCCGCGAAACTATAATGGCGTTTTGGCGTCTAACCATCAGATATGAGTTCGCCTTCCGGTTTGGAAAGTCCGATCGGGCCTAGCTCCTCCAATTCGGGCGTTGAATCTGCGGCCGGCGGCACACCGCGTAGCCGCAGACCGGTCGTGGCCGGTTGGGTGCGCGATGTCGGCATCTCGCTAGCCGTCTCTGCCTTCTTCATCATCTTTCTCTATCAGCCGGTAAAAGTAGAAGGCACCAGCATGATGCCGACGCTGCAGGACCAGGAGCGCGTCTTCATCAACAAGTTTGTGTACAAGCTGGAGCCGATCGAGCGCGGCGACGTTATCGTGTTCCGCTATCCGCGCGATCCCGCCAAAAGCTACATCAAACGAGTGATCGCGGTCGCCGGTGATCGCGTTCGCATCGAAGCCGGGGTGGTATTCGTAGACGGGCAGCGCCTGCAGGAAATGTACGTACCACGAATGTACGAGGACGTGCGGTCCTATCCTGAGACCGTGGTGCCACCGCACTGTTATTTCGTTCTGGGCGATCATCGAAATCTTTCCAACGACAGCCGCGATTTCGGAACCGTGGATGAAAGCTTTATCTATGGGAAAGCGGTTTTTGGCTATTGGCCAGTAGGCAAACTCGGCACGCTGCGATAGGCTAGCGGCGAAACGCTCGCAAGAAACTCCCAAATCCTTCGGATCAGACCGACGCCTCGTCAGCACACGGAAATTTGACGGCCTTATTTGTCGAAAAAAGACAGCCTGTCCTTTGAGGGCCCGGCAATCGCTTGCGCTACGAGCGCAAAACCTGCGGTTGCACTAAAATTCTGTGATTCAAGTTCTTGCGACCCACAAAAGCCGCGGGCTCGCAATTGGTTGCACAAAAAAACATGTAGTTCACGAAACTTTACAGGAGACTGCACAGCCGGATTTCGCAACTAATTTCCCGAGGCGCAGTTATTACAGTCGGGACTGAATTCAGAAATTGTGCTGGATTGCAGCAGTCGTAACGCTGCACCTCGAACGACTGACTGGGCCGGGAGATCGAAAGGAAAGGGATATGCGAATCGTCAGATACAGTCGGATGTTGATGTTGGGGTTATTGCTGGTTGCCGTACCGTTGTCCATGTCGGCGGGGGTCTTCGTCTCGGTAGGCTTCGGACCACCGCCATTGCCGGTTTACACACAACCGTATTGCCCCGGGGCAGGTTATATCTGGACGCCGGGCTATTGGGCGTACGGGCCTGGCGGATACTACTGGGTGCCGGGAACCTGGGTGCTGGCGCCGCAGCCGGGTGTGCTCTGGACGCCGGGCTACTGGGGATGGGGCGGATCGGCTTTCATCTTCCATGCCGGATATTGGGGGCCGACCGTGGGCTTCTATGGCGGCATTAACTATGGCTTCGGTTACACCGGAAGCGGCTTCTACGGTGGCCAGTGGCGCGGTGGGCAGTTCTACTACAACCGCTCGGTGAGCAACGTGAACGTCACCAACATTCACAACACCTACAACACGACAGTCGTGAACAACACCACCATCAACCGCGTCAGCTATAACGGCGGAACGGGCGGAATTACCGCGCGGCCGACGGCAGCAGAGCAGGCCGCGGCCAACCAGCGCCACATCGAGGCTACCGCAGCCCAGACACAGCATGAGCAGATGGCAAGCCGCGATCAGTCGCTGCGCGCGTCCGTGAACCATGGTCAGCCGGCGATTGCGGCGACCGCCAAACCTGGATCGTTCAGCGGACCGGGCGTGGTGAAGGCCACGAACCATCCTGTGGATGTTCCGGCGACGCGTCCTAACACGCCGAATACCGCGGCCGGCGCGCGGCCTAACACTCCCAACACGGCTACGCGGCCAACGGCGAACTCCAGCGTTCCGCGTCCGCCGGCGGAGAACACACCTCCGCGTCCGACCAACGACAACGCAGCGAAGTCAACGGAGCACACCAACTCCAGCGTTCCACATCCGCCTGCCGAGAGCACGCCTCCGCGGACCAGCAGCTCCGCGTCGCGGCCTCCGGCTCACGAAAACACAGCGCAGCCGGCTCCGCACACCAACCAGCCGCACAACACTCCAGCTCCGCATGAGAGTACTGCGCGGCCGCCGCAGCACGCTGCAGCGGCTCAGCCTCACGCGCAGAGCCAGCCTCATCCTCAGAGCGAGCCGCACGAGAGCAAACAGCCAGAGCGCTAGAAGCTAACTCCGGCCCGAAATGATAGAGCCCCACTCAAGCTACAGCTTGGGTGGGGCTCTTTTCTCGAGGAGTGAAGTTCGACCTAGGGTGTGATCTCGAAGACTACGCCCTTGTGATCGCTGCCACCGTTGGTGGTCGTTCCATATAAATTGCCGCTCGAGTCAAACACGAGCTGGCAGATGGGATTGGCCCCGTCGGTGCCACCGGTGAAGTCGTGCAGGGAAGTGTAATTCCATCCGCCGCCGGAGCGCGTCAGCTTAAAGACATTGCCGTAGCCATATTCCCCGTCGGCGTAGCTGGTGCCATACAGGTTTCCATCCGCATCCATGGTCAGCTTGTCGTAAGGACCGAGATCGATGCCTCCGCTCAAGCCGTAAACGAAGTCGTACGACCAACTGCCACCCGATTTAGCCAACTCGAGAACCGTACCCCCTCCGTTTTGGTCATGCACGGTGGTTCCATAGAGATTGCCGGAGTTGTCAAAGATCAGTCCACCCTGCGGGCCCGCTCCGTTGTTGCCTTGAAAAGTGAAGCTGTGAACTGTGCTTTCACGCCAGCCGGAGCCCGATGGCGACAACTCGTATACCGCACCGTAATTGTTGGGGCCATTCTGCGAGAAGATGCCATAGAGATTCCCAGACTGATCGAGAACAACACCGCCCATGGGCGAAGCACCATCGCCGTTACCCTGCGGCTGATAGACGATGTTCTGGGTCCATCCGCCGCCGGAGGGCACCAATTTGTAGATCACCCCCCAGTCGGCATCGCCGCCGCCGACGGTCGTGCCATAAATGTTACCGGAGCTATCGAAGGTGAGCGGGCCTTGCGGATCGGATCCATCCGTTTGCGAGAAGCGATGCAGGATGGTCGAATTCCAGTTGTAAAGAACGGTGGCTGGCGCCCGCGCGGGTGGGCGAAGCGAATAAACGGTACCGCAACCACGATATCCGCTCTCACTGAGGCAGGGGCCTCCACCGCCAGCGGACGTTGATCCGTAAAGAGCGCCGTCCGGTCCAATGACCAGTGCGCCGATCGGTCCGGCCCCGTCGTTGCCTTCCTTGAACGAATACATGGTCGTCAAGAGCCAACTGCCATCATTGTTGTCCAGGCTAAAGATCGCGCCGTCGTTTTGCGTGCCCCCGCCAAAAGCGGTGCCGTACAAGTTTCCCGAGACATCGATGGTCAGGCCGGAGGTGGGATAAGCTCCGTCCCCTCCGCCGGTGAAGGTATGAATCACCTGGTACGTCTGAGCCTGAGCCGTTGGAGTCATGGCAAGGCCTAGGATGAAAGCAAGCGCGAGGATCGATGAACTCCCGACACGCTTTATTGCCCGTCCTGCATAGTCGCAGGACAACTGCTGATTTTCCCTGTATTTGGGTATCACAACACTGCTCCCTTTTCTCGGCCAGAAATATGCATTCGCCTCAGCAACTGTGCTGGCGTGGCAGGCCGTTGCGAACACGCAGCCACAGAGGCTCTCAATTAGCAGCCTATTGCGCGCGCCTATTGCGCCGAAAGTTACGAAGGTGCAAAGAGCCGGTCGTACTTTGGTAACGAGCTACATCACTGACAAGCACACTACGGCCGTGATACAGCCCGAGGGCGTTATCGATCCAAAGGACGAAGCGGTGGGGTACCGCACCAATCCGGTAGCGTCGGAATCGGCGCAGCGTTCCTACCGAATAAACCTGGGAACCGAAGTGGCCTTGGACGCGGCTTCCGCGTACCACACACGCGGAACGTCCAGAAATAAAGCGGCGTATTGCTAGCCGCTGACTTGCTGAACAGAGAAAGGTGCGATGATTCTCCACACCAGATGGAATTGGGTCAAGAGTTTTGTGGAGAATTCACGTTGCCTTAACAGCTACCGCTGCGTTTGGCTTGGGCCGGTTCCCGCAATGAGATAAAAGTCGAGATGCTGCCATGGAAAACCGCCAAACAGAATGACTTTGCGCCCCGGAAGCAGGTATTGAAGTTCCTTCTGGCTTCCGCTGGCGGCAATGACGATGTGATCTTCTGCCGGAATTTCACGGTTGGCGTAGCTGGCCACGCGGTGATTGCGGTAGAACGCTAGCCCGTATTCCACACTTGCCGGAACATCGTAAGCGGCGATTGTGGGGATACGGCCGATTTCGGTTTGCTGAAGTGAGAGCTGCACCGGCCGCGCCGATTGCAGGACGTCAATGATCGGTGCGGTACCACGCAGGATCAGCGCGAAGCCAATCACGACCGGCACCAGCGTCGTAAAGCGCAGCACGCGATAGCCCTGATTCTCCAACGTCAGCCAGTACATAAGGGTGGTGACAATAGCTAACGCCGCGGCGACGATGATCACGGTCTTCGGCAGAGTAAGGTGCAACAGCTTGAAAGGAACGATGAACGCTGCGATCAGCATCGCTGACGACAACAACGAGTGCAGCAGGATCAGCCACAACGCCGGTTTCGAAGCCTCCTGCTCGCGACGGAGAATGAAGTCGGCCAGTAGAATTGTGCCCGCAGGAATTGCCGGCAGAATGTATCCCGGCAACTTCGAGTGGGAGAGCGAGAAGAACAGGATGGGAAGCAGGAACCAAAGCGTGAGGTAGGTCCGCAAATCTTCCTGAGCGGGCGGTTGCTGTGTAGAGAAGCGCCAGTCGCGTAGTGCGTCGACGAGCGCTGTGATGACAAAGACTGTCCACGGAACCAGCGCCAGCAGAGCAACCGGCAGGTAGAACCAGAATGGTTGAGGATGGTGATAGAGATTGCTGCTGAAGCGTTCCAGGTTGTGCTGCAGAAAGAAAACGCGGAAGAATTGCGAATTCGCGTGCTGCACCGCGATAAACCATGGCGCGATGACGGCCAGGTAGAGCGCGACTCCGATGGGCCACAGCGTTCGCAGCAGAAGCCGCGCATCGCGACGCAGAGCCGCGAAGACGACGATGATAGCCCCCGCGAGGAGAACTGCGATTGGGCCTTTCGCCAGCGTTGCCAGTCCGCTAAAGAAATAGAACGCCAACAGCCAGCTGCGACGCTGGCTCGCATACCAGCCGTACCACGACAACATCGCGGCCGTGAACATCACGGTGAGCGGCATATCGGTAGCGGCACTGCGGCCGAAGCCGATGATAGCGGCTGCAGAGGCGGTGATGAGCGCCGCATCCAGCTGCATGCCGCGACGGAAGCGGCGCGCCCAGACATAAATGAAGATGGTCAGCAGGGAAGAGAGAACGGCGACCGGAAGCCGCGCCGCAGTGTCGCTGACGCTGCCAGCAGCTTTATAGGAGAGCATCGCGAGCCAGTAATACAAAGGCGGCTTCTCCAACCAGGGAACGCCGTATAAAACCGGCGTGACCCAATCGTGGCGCGCCAGCATCTCGCGCGCGACCTGCGCGTAGCGTGGCTCGTCGACACCGATGAGGCCGATGAGTTGCAAGCCGAGCAGGAAGAGGAAACTGCAGAAAGCGATCAGGGCGAGTGAGTCGGTTCCACGGCGGGTGCGTTCGCTGAGAGTGGCAGTGGGTTTCAAAGTCAAGGTAGTGCGGACCTTCAGGTCCGCGTATGAGCCGAAATCATTGTACGTGGGCGTCGTAGCCGCGAGTGCGAAGTTGGGCGAGCAGGCGTTCGATGGCCACCGGCAGCGGACCTTCGATAGCACAGCCGCTGGCGCACTCGTGTCCTCCGCCGCCGAAGGCCGCGGCGACCGCAGCGACATTGACCAATCCCTTGCTGCGCAGACTCACGCGGTAACGATCCGTCGACTCTTCGCGGAAGAACAGCGCCACTTCAATTCCATGAATCGCGAGCGCGTAGTTCACCAGGCCTTCGCAATCTTCATCGCTCGCCTGGCAGCGCTCCATGGTAGCGCGATCGACGTGCATCCAAGCGAGCGTGCCTTCGCGATGCAAGCTGCTCAGCGCTGCGCCCAGCAAACGCATTTTGGAAAGCTGCGTGGAGAAGTACACATTCTGGGCGATGTGCACGGGATCGGCGCCGCAGCGCACCAGCTCCTGAGCCAGCGCAAAGGTACGCTCCGTCGTGCCGTGAAAGCAGAACGAGCCGGTATCGGTCAGCACCGCCGTGTAAAGACAGGTCGCGACTTCCGGTGAAATCTTGACGCCAGCTTCGCGCGCCAGGCGGAAGATCATCTCGGCGGTGGCGCAAGCGTGCGGATCGATCCAGTTCACGTCGGCAAACGGGCGCGCCGTGTCGTGGTGATCGATGTTGATGAGGTAGTGCTTCTCGAGTCCGCTGAGACGCGTGCGCGCGACGCTGTCGCACTCCAAGATGATGACGGCTTCGGCATCCGGCGCCTGCTCGGTGTTGCGAAGTACGGAATCGGCAAAGGGCAGGGGACCGTATGTGCCGGGCACGCCGTCCCGAAGGACTACACAGGCTTGTTTGCCCATCGTGCGGAGGATCTGCGCACAGGCTAGCGTTGAGCCGACCGCGTCGCCATCGGGCCGGGCATGCGAGGTGAGAATGAACTTCTGTCGTCTACCGATCTGGTTCAGAACTTCGTTCAACATGGCCGTGGTAAGGAACTAGTAATTAGTAACTAGTAATCAGCTTTTAGCACTCGCTCTTCCACTGCACGCGGAAACCAAGATCGAAGCGTGAGGTTTTACTAATGACTAATTACTAGTTACTAATTACTTTTTTTCCTCTTCTCGATCCTGTGCAACAGCTGTTCAATGCGGCCGCCGTACTTCTCAGAGCGGTCCAGTTCAAAAAATATCTCCGGAGCCTGGCGAACTCCCATGCGCCGCGTCACCTCATGGCGGATGTAGCCGCGCGCGGCAGTCAATCCTTCCAGACTTTGTTCCGCCTCGTCATCATTACCGTCGGCGGTGACGAAGACCTGCGCAGTCTTGCCGTCCGGACCAAGATGTACTTCGGTGACGCTCACCAGGCCGATACGGGGATCGCCCAGCTCGCCCTCGACCAAAACGACGATCTCTTCGCGCAGTTTCTCTTGCAAACGTCCGCGATGATGTTTCTGTCCCCGGTTTTCCATGGCTGCACTTAGCACTTAGCATTTGGTGTTAGCTCTAGCGTGTTGCGGTTTTGGCCAAATGCCAACTGCTAAGTGCCAACAGCTTGTGCTTTCAATCGTCCTTTAGTCCCAAATCTACATGGGGAACGTTAGAGCATACGCCTGTCAGGGCGGTTCGCGGTGATAACCATCACGATTCCCCGGTTAATTTTTCTCCGAATTCCGCTTCGTGGAGAAAGTTCAAAAAGGAATCGGTGACCTCGCCGCCGGCGTTGTTAGCGACCTTCGTGGCATGACGCTCGACGTTTCGCATCAGGCCCTCGAGATAGTCGCGGGAATCGGAGATGCTGACCACGCCCAGCGTCGCTCGCTGCCAGGCGTCACTGGCGTCGACCTCGGCGACCGCAACGTTGAAGTGATTGCGCAGGCCATCCTTCACACTGCGCACCACTTGGCGCTTGTCCTTGAGGGAGTGCGCGCCCTCGATGCGAATCTCAAGCAGGAGATACGCGATCATCTTTGGGTCCTGCGAAAAACCTATTGACCGCAGAGGCACAGAGGACACTGAGGTGTTTCCTCAGAAAATCCTTCATGGACCTGCTCCGGTAACCATCAGGGCAGGTTATTGCAGAACGTCCTGGACCGGCTCCTCTCTGCGGAGGATTCAGCTCCGGGACGATAATAGTGTCGCCGCTCCGCGGCTCCCAAGAATTTCTTCTGGCGTCAACCGCGGGCTTACGCCCACGGCTAACACAAATGTCGCCGCTCCGCGGCTACACGAACGCTTCTGCTGCCACGCGCTCAGTCACGAAGACTTCGATCACGTCGCCGACCTTGATATCGCCGTAGTTGGTGATCGAGATACCGCACTCCATGCCATTGCGCACTTCGTTGACGTCTTCCTTGAAGCGGCGCACCGAGCCGACCTTGCCTTTGAAGACAACCACGTTGTCGCGCAGCAACCGCACTTCCGCATCGCGCTTGATCACGCCATCGACCACGTAGCAGCCGGCGATGGTGCCAACTTTGGGCACACGGAAGGTATCGCGCACTTCGGCGCGGCCGAGGTACGTCTCCTTCACAATCGGCTCCAACAGGCCGGTCATGGCCTTCTTGATCTCGTCCTGCACCTCGTAAATGATCGAGTGCAGACGGATGTCGACCTTCTCCTGCTCGGCCAACTCTTGCGCCTTGCGCTCGGGCCGCACGTTGAAGCCGATGATGATGGCATTCGACGCCGAGGCCAGCAGCACGTCGCTTTCGGTGATGGCGCCGACCGAGGCGCGCATGACGTTGATCTTCACGCGCTCGTTCGACAGCTTGATGAGCACGTCGCCCAGCACTTCCACCGAGCCGCCCACATCACCCTTGAGGATGATGAACAGTTCCTTCTGACCGGCGGTCTTGAGCTGCTCGGCGAGACCTTCGAGCGAGACGCGCGAGCTCTTGGCCAGCGCGGCTTCGCGCGCCTTGCCTTCACGGTATTCGGAGATGCCGCGAGCTTTCTCACGATCGGCGACGGCGACCAGTTGATCGCCCGCCTGCGGCAAGCCTTCCAGTCCCAGAATCTCGACTGGAGTGGACGGCCCGGCGGATGCCAGCGCGGCGCCGCGGTCGTTGAACATAGCCCGTACTTTACCGAAGACGTTGCCAACGACGAAGTTGTCGCTGTTGTGCAAGGTGCCGTTCTGCACCAGCACGGTCGCAACCGGACCGCGTCCGCGATCGAGCTTGGCTTCTAGCACGGTGCCGCTGGCCAGACGATCCGGGAAGGCCTTGAGGTCCTGCAGGTCGGCAACCAGGCAGATCATTTCCATCAGCAGATTCAGATTGGTCTTCTGCTTGGCCGACACATCGACGAAGACGGTGCTACCACCCCAATCTTCCGGCATGAGACCGCGATCGGCCAGCTGCTTTTTCACGCGCTCGGGCATCGCGTCGGGCTTATCGATTTTGTTGACCGCGACGATGATCGGGACGTTCGCAGCCTTGGCGTGATCGATGGCTTCCAAAGTCTGCGGCATGACGCCATCGTCAGCGGCGACGACCAGCACGACGATATCAGTGACCTTCGACCCGCGAGCACGCATGCGGGTGAAAGCTTCGTGACCCGGCGTGTCGAGGAAGACGATCTCGCGGCCATAAGCCGGCGAGTTGGGATCGGTGATCGCAACTTTGTACGCGCCGATGTGCTGCGTGATGCCGCCGGCTTCGCCTTCGGCGACGTTGGTGGAGCGAATCGCGTCGAGCAGGCTGGTCTTGCCGTGATCGACGTGGCCCATGATGGTCACGACCGGCGGACGCGAGACGGCCAGTGCAGTGCCATCTTCGCCCGCATCCTTTGAGGGCGCGGTATCCTTCGCCAGCTGCTCTTCGAAGGTGATGACGGAAGTCTCAGCGCCGAAGTGGCGAGCCATTTCGGTGGCGAGATTGGAATCGAGCGTCTGGTTGACGGTGGCGAAGACGCCGCGCGCCAGCAGACGAGCGATGAGATCTTTCGCGCGAATCTCCAGCTTCTCGGCCAGGTCCTTCACACTGATGCCTTCCGGAATCGTGATAGCGCGCGTGATGGGAAGCGGCTCGGTTGAAAGCGAGAGGCGCGGCGGCGGAACGAAGCCCTTCATCGGGCCTTCCTTCACGCCACGCGGAACGTAACGCTGACCAGGACGCGCGGGACGTCCCATGGGGCGTCCTGTCGGCGGAGGCGGAGCTCCGACGCCGGGACCACCCGCGAATCCGGGACGAGATCCTGGCGGTCCAGAGCGCGTGGGATGCGGACCGCGACGCTCGCCGGGACGCAGCGGCGGACGCTGTGCGCCCGTCGGCGGAGCTCCGGGACGCGGACGCTGGAAGATCGGTTTGCCGCGCTCGGGCATAACCTGGCGAGGCGGCGTGCTGGCCGCGGGACGCACCGGTGCCGCGTACACCGGACGAGGTCCGGTCTGCGGAACAATCAGGCGACGTGGCGCTGGAGCACCTGCGGTGCCTGCGGCCGGCTGCATGGGCTGTCCGGGACGAGTCGGAGGACGCAGAGCCCCGGGTGCAGCAGGTGTCGTTGCAGCTGGACGAGCCGGTGGAGCGGCAGGCGCAGCGGGCGCAGCTTCCACTGGAGCTTCAGTGGCAGTAATCTCGGGCGCGGAGATCGCGGTCTCAGCTTCGTCAAGCACTGCGACCTGATCTTCTACCAGTGGCTCGGAAACTTTGGTCGCTTCAGCAACCGGCGCGGCAACTGGTGCCGTTGGCGGCGCGGGCGGTTTGGGACGCGAGATGATCGGAGCCGGCGGACGCGGTCCCGACTGCGGCGTAATGAAGCGCGGTGCGGTCTTGGGCTCAGCCGGTGTGACCGGTTGCGCGCTTGCAGCAGCAATCGGAGGAGCTGGAGGCGCAGGCTTGGGCGGAACTGCCGACGGGGGCGCGGCCGTGGTCCGAGGAACGCTGGGCGTAGCGAGGCTCGGAGATGCGACTGGGCGCGCGGGTGCAGCGGGCTGTGCGGCGCGTTGCGTGATCGCCTTCAACACATCTCCCGGCTTGGAGATATGCGATAGATCAATCTTGGGCTTGAATTCATCCTGCGCATGCGCGGCAGCGCGCGAGCCGCGGGAGGTGCTGGGCTCGTGCTCGGCAAAATATTTCTTTACGCGCTCGGCTTCGTCTTCCTCGATCGAACTGGAGTGCGTTTTCTTTTCGGTTACGCCGACCTTGGGGAGAACATCTAGGATCGACTTGCTCTTGACCTCTAGCTCTCTCGCCAGATCGTTGATTCGAATCTTGTGCAGCATTCCGCCCCGTTTCCTCCGTTATGTCCCGTCTGATTACGCCTGCATAGCATCCTCACGGTTCAGGTTAATGTGTGCGGGCTCAAGGCCCGCAGGAATCCATTCAGTTATGACTTTTTCTCGCCCGGCTCTTCTTCGTCGGGAACGTTTTCGTTCGGCGTTTCGACCCGCTCGCGGATCGTGCGCTCGGCTTCGTCGGCGAGAGGCGCGTTCTCGACAGCATCGACCACTTCGGCTTCGAACGCCTGGCCCTCGTCGGCCAACTCTTCCACGCTCTCGGCGGAAGCCTCGGGCACATCGGCCAAAGCTTCCTCGTCGCCCGACTGACCAGCCTCGTCCGAAACTTCGACATCCGTTTCCGCTGACGCTTCGACTTCAGATTCGGCAGCTTCTTCGTCAGGAGCGGACGCTTCCAGTTCGGCAGTCTCTTCGCCGGCTTGCTCTTCTTCTGCAGCTTCCTCGGCCGCTAACTCGCGAGCGTCTTCCTCAGCGGAGACATCCTGGCCCACCGCTTCGCCGGCATCCTCGAGGTCCGCGTCAACCTCCGCTTCGGTCAGCATTTCCGATTCGGCAGCTTCTTCGGCGGGAGCGCCCGCTTCGCCTTCCGCGCCCTCGGCTTCGGCGCCGATCTCGCCTTCAACCGGAACTTCGCCTTCGGCCAACTCACCTTCTTCGGCGACACCCGCCTCAGCAGCGTCCAGGCTAGAGAAGTAATTGTTGACGGCGATGCTGATCTTCTCGACGGTCTTGGGACCGATGCCGGGAACTTCTTCCAGCTGCTCGGGCGTCATGTCGGCAACGGCCTCGACGGTAGTGATGCCCGCAGCGACGAGCTTCTCGATGATGCCGGGCTCGAGATCGGGCACAGATTCCAGCGGCGTGGTCGTGACATTCAAGACGCCGCGCATCTGCTCTTCGACTTCCTGGCGCTTTTCTTCCTCGCTCTTGATGTCGATCTTCCAGCCCAGCAGCTTGGCCGCGAGGCGAACGTTCTGGCCTTTCTTGCCGATGGCGAGCGACAGCTGGCTGTCGTCGACGATCACTTCGAGATGCTTTTCCTGGCCTTCGAGTACGGTGACGCGGCTGACCTTCGCGGGCTGCAAGGCCTTTTCGGCGAAGACCACCGGATCTTCGTGATATTCGATGATGTCGATCTTCTCGCCGCGCAGTTCGCGGATGATCGACTGCACGCGCATGCCCTTCATGCCGACGCAGGCGCCGACGGGATCGACGTCCTTGTCCTTCGACATCACAGCAATCTTGGTGCGCTCGCCGGCTTCGCGCGCGATGGCGCGGATAACGACAGTGTTGTCGTAGATCTCAGGCACTTCGGTCTGGAACAGGTGGGTGACCAGCTCGGGTATGGCGCGCGAAACGACAACCTGCGGGCCCTTGGACGCTTTCTCAACGCGCACGATGATGACGCGAACACGCTCGCCGGGCGCGAACGACTCCAGGCGCGACTGCTCCTTGCGCGGCATGCGGCCTTCGGCCTTGCCCAGATCCACAATGACGTCCTGGCCCTCGGTGCGCTTGACGGTGATGTTGATAACCTCGCCAACGCGCCCGATGTACTCGTTGTAAACGGTGTCACGCTCGGCCTCGCGAACCTTCTGAAAGATGACCTGCTTAGCGAGCTGCGCGGCGATGCGTCCGAGAACGTCGGTCGCCTTGTAAGTGCGGAGTTCGCCGCCTACTTCGGCCGCAGGATCAATGCGCTTGGCATCGTCGATGGTGATCTGCGAGATCGGGTCTTCGATTTGATCGGCAGTCTCGACGATGGAGCGGACCGCGTAAGCGCGGATCTGCCCGGTCTCCTTGTCGAGCTCGGCGCGGAGGTTCTCCTGCGTCTTGTAATACTTTCGGGTGGCTACGACGATCGCATCCTCGACCGCACCTACGACAATTTGCGGATCGATGCCTTTCTCGCGGCTGAGAGCGTCGATTACGTTGTACAGTTCACTCGCCATAGATTCGTGCCACCTTACCTAGTTCGAAAAACCAGTTTGTCATCCTGAGCGGAGGCGGCCCGATTTTGGCCGCTGGAGTCGAAGGACCCCTATCGCGACAGCCGTATTTGCCTTCCGTCTAGAACTCCGGAACCAGGTTGGCCTTTTCCACGTTGGCCAAGGCGATTTCGACCTCGGTTCCCGCTTCGACCGCTTCGTGCTTCTTCGACTTCTTGCGCCCCGCCAGTTCCAGCGTGATGCGGCCGTCGTGCAATAACTTTAGGCGTCCTTCAAAGTGCTGGTTGCCGTTCACCGGCTCCCGGGTCGCCAGCTTCACCAGGCTTCCGGTGAAGCGCTGGTAATCTTCCGGCTTCAACAGCTTGCGATCCAGGCCGGGCGACGATACTTCCAGCAGGTACGAGCTGCCCGGAATGGCGTCTTCGACGTCGAAGATCGTGCCCGCCTCGCGGCTGAAGCTCGCGCAATCCTCGTGGGTCACGCCGCCGGGCTTATCGATGAAGACCCGCAGCATGCGGCTCTTGCCACCGCCTTGCAGCTCCAGGTCGACCAGTTCCAGCCCGCTGGACTGCGCCACGCGTTCGGCGATCTCGCGAATTTTGTCCAAACCGGCTGCCACAGTCTTCCGTTACGGCTCCCGCTCCCTAGGCACAGAGCGCCCGTCAGGCTCTGGTAACCACCTGGACTCGCCGTGCCGCCAGCGGATTACGGGGTGGAAATAAAAAGTGGGCGATCGCCCACCGGTGTGCTTCGCCGAATCTGCACCAGTTCGCTGCCACGCCGCGATCGGTGACAGGAACCGAAAAACACAACAGTACAGAACTAAATATACGCCGGAAGGGGGCTAAAACTCAAGGACGACCTGAGCTTACGCTTAGACTGTTACCCAGGGCACTGGCCGGCGGGGGCTGGCGTGCGCCGTTAAAGTGGGATAACCCATATAAAACACGAAAGTCGGCTGCCAGCTGGGGTCAGCAGTGATTTCATTGAGCATTGCGGCGCGGGTTGGCGGTTTGCCAAGCCATCTCTCGTGATCGACCATCTCCACTGCTTCGTTACAAGGCCGGGCGGCGATTCCGCGAGCCGTGGCAAACAGATGCAGACGCTGCCAGGTTTGCCCGGCAAGCAGGCACTGCTGTCGGTCGTAACGGTCGCGCACGGCAATGAAGCCGATCAGGGGCGCGCTCAGCATTAAGCCCGCATAGTCGCCGGCTTCGCTGTGCGACCCAATCCATGCCAGCATTCGTTCGGTCATCATCTTGGCTATCGCTGTAGCGACGGGGGGCAGACCGAAGGCGTCAATGGTCAGGCCATCGCGATAGCGCTGCACCTCAGCCCAGTGCAGGCGAACCCAACGCTCGCTGCCGGCTTGGACCTGGGGATCGGCATAGATTTCCTTGTTCGCGGCAGAACTGACTTTGGCAATGCTTCTTCGATCGGCTTCATTGGTAAAAAGAAACAGCTTCACGTTCGCCTCGCCGTCCGGCAGATGGCTGAGCCCATCCAGAAAATCGGGCGGCAACGGCTGGTGCGAGTCGTAACGGGCGCGATTGGTATGGCGCCGCGGAATCGCGTTGTAGAGTTCGTCTTCTTCACGCTTTCCGGGCGCGAGTTCGACGCGGGCCAAGAGCTGTGGTTTGGGCTCAGCGGGAATAGGAGCTAGCGTGCCCGGGATGAGGGTCACACTCGTGGCGTAACCGTTCGCGGGAGCGGCGAGCAGCAGGTTCTCGAGAGCGCAACCCATGCCGATGTGCTCCTCTCGCAGATAGGGATCGAGCGCGCCGACATTCCTGCGAGTGTCGATGTGGAGCTCGATGGCAGAGTCGCCGACCTTGAAGAGCCAGGGCTGAGTGTTGTGCGGGCTGGCGGCGAGAATCGCCGCGCTGACCAGTGCAAGCGGGCTGTCCTTGGCATTGCGCCAGTCGTGCCACGGCTCGTACGCCGGACCTTCACCGGTGCTGAAGACGCCTTGATCGCAGGCGCGCCAGACGCTGCCACCGACCACGGCTACGGTCACAACTCCCGCGCCCTTGAGAAAAGCTCTGCGTTGCATGAACCACCTCGCCGCAGACCTGCGCGCTGCGAGCTGCCGCTGCTTACTATACGTTGCGGATTGACGGAAAGATTCAGCGTATTACGGTTTGCCTAAGCGGCAGCGCAACCCTACAATAATCGTTTACCCTTCCGCGGAATCAAATAACGATGATCCATTTTCCTGTACCTGAGGCGCTTACCTTCGATGACGTGTTGTTGCTGCCCGCGAAATCCGATGTTGTGCCTGCGCTGGCCGACACTACGACTCATCTGACCCGCAATATCGAGCTGCGCGTTCCGCTGATCAGCGCGGCTATGGACACGGTTACCGAATCGCACATGGCGATTGCCATGGCACAGCAGGGCGGCATCGGCATCGTCCACCGCAACCTATCGATCGAGCAGCAGACGCTAGAGGTCGACAAAGTGAAGCGCTCGGAGAGCGGCATGATCGTCGACCCCATCACGATGGCGCCGGAGCAGAAGATCTCCGAAGCGCTGGAGCTGATGCGGCACTACCGCATCTCCGGCGTGCCGATCACCAAGAAGGGCAAGCTGGTCGGCATCCTCACCAATCGCGATCTCCGCTTTGAAACCCGCACCGACGTCCCCATCAGCGAGGTGATGACCAAGGAGAACCTGATCACGGTTCCGGTGGGCACGACCCTGACCGATGCCGAAGCGATTCTGCATCAGCACCGCATCGAGAAGCTGCTGGTGGTCGACGATCACTACAATCTCAAAGGCCTGATCACGGTGAAGGACATCCAGAAGAGGCTGAAGTATCCGACCGCGGCGAAGGATGATCATGGCCGGTTGCGCGTGGGCGCGGCGATCGGAGCGACCGGAGATTTTCTGGAGCGTGCGCAAGAGTTGGTGCGAGCCAAAGCTGATCTGCTGGCAATTGACAGTGCACATGGACACTCGACGCGAGTGATCGAGGCGATCAAGAAAATCAAGTCGGCGCTGCCGCAGGTTGATCTGCTTGCGGGAAACGTTGGGACTTTCGACGGCGCCTGCGAACTGGCGCGAGCAGGGGCAGACGGGATCAAGGTCGGAATTGGCCCGGGATCGATTTGCACCACGCGCGTTGTGACGGGAGCGGGCGTGCCGCAGATCACCGCGATTGCCGAGGCCGCGCGCGCGGTTCGCGACAGCGATGTGTCGGTGATTGCCGACGGCGGCATCAAGTATTCCGGCGATGTCACGAAGGCGATTGCGGCGGGTGCGGACTGCGTGATGATCGGCTCGCTGCTGGCGGGGACGGAAGAGAGTCCGGGCGAGACGATTCTGTATCAGGGAAGGTCGTTCAAGACGTATCGCGGGATGGGATCGCTGGCGGCGATGGCGCAAGGCTCCAGCGAACGTTATTTCCAGAACTCCGATGGCGATTCCGACGATTCATCTGTGCCGGTGCTGACTGAGAACGGAAGCGACAGCAATCGTCTGGCGAAGTTAGTGCCCGAAGGCATCGAGGGACGCGTGCCCTATCGCGGAACAGTCGGGATGATCGTGTACCAGCTGGTCGGCGGCGTAAAAAGCGGCATGGGCTACGTAGGTTGCGCGACGATTGAAGAGTTGCAGCAGAAGGCGCGCTTTGTGCGCATCAGCGGCGCCGGGCTGCGTGAGAGCCATGTGCACGATGTGATGATCACCCGCGAGGCCCCGAATTACCGGGCGGAATGAAGAAGCTACGAGCTGCGAGCCACGAGCTCGAACATGCGACGCTTCGCGGGCGAAGCTCTCCATTGGGTTCTCAGTTTCGGTTCGGCGTACGTTCGGCTGGTTTTGAACAACTATTCGCAGAAAGCCTACTAGATTGTTTTGCCCAAAGCTCGCGGCTTGCAGCTCGGAGCTCGCGGCTGCTTTCCCGGAGTTTTCTTGCTGAAGCCGTCGTTTCGTTCTCTGCTTCGTAATTGGTGGATGGTCGCCGTCTGGCTGGGAGTCATACGGATGGAATCCACCGACATGGCTTCGGCCCACAACACATCCTTCGTTCTGTACAAAGTGTTGTCGGTCGTCGCGCCTCATGTGCGGATCGAGTTCGTTGAGCTCTTGAACGCGATTCTTCGCAAAACCGGACATTTCCTGGGCTACGGAATTCTGAGCGCGTTCGTCTTCTTTGCTCTGCGCAACACCAATCGAGATCGGCTGCGTCCGCTGCTGCAGCGGCCCTGGGGAATCTATCTGCGGGACTGGTGGCGCGGCGAGTGGGTGGTGATCGCGATGCTATTCACGATTGTGACCGCAGCGTATGACGAAATTCATCAGACGTTCATTCCCTCGCGCACCGGGCGCTGGCAGGATGTGGTGATCGATAGCTGCGGCGCGGCGATGATTCAAATCGTGATTTATCTGCTGACCAAACGCGCGTTCAAGCGGCGGCTGGCACTTCAGCCCGAGTTGGAGCTCACGACGACCCGTTGAGTGGTTTCCTTTCAGTTAGCCAGCGTTTCGATCAATACAGCAGGTACTTCACGCGTAAATCCATGAACTGATCCAGCTGAGCGCGCCAATCGGCGGCGATGCGATTGGGATCCTCGCCGGCCTGGATCGCGGCGAAAATCGCTTTGTTGACCAGAAGCTGGTTCATCTTGGTGAGGTCGTATCCCAGCGGATAAAGCTTGTGAAGTGCGGCGGCCAACTCGATGCCGAGCTCGGGCGCGTCGAGCTCCTCGCGATTGGTGACAATGATGTTCACGCCATAACAATCCCGGCGGGCGTACGGCCCGGAGGTAGGAGTGAACCTGGTTGGCACGAAGCGCACACCGGGAATGTTGCGGGCGTTGAGATATGCGGCCAGCTCCTTGTCGAGGAAGTAGGGCGAGCCGATGAGCTGGAAAGGCAGATCAGTACCGCGGCCCACCGAGACGCCGGTGCCTTCGATCAGTGCGACGCCGGGATAGAGCGTGGCTTCCTCGAGGCTGCGCAGGTTCGGCGATGGACTGATCCAGGTTGCGCCGGTGGAGTCGAACCAATCACCGCGCAGCCAGCCGCGCATGGGAATCACGGTGAGGTCGGCGTCGATGTGCTTCTCCTCGTTGAAGAGCTTGGCCAGCTCACCCATGGTCATGCCGTGGCGCACGGGAAGCGGATAGTAGTTGACGAAGCTTTCCTGTCCGGCGTCGGAGATCGGGCCCTGAACGTAGGAGCCGGTGATGGGATCGGGACGGTCGAGGACGACGATCGGCTTCTTCGCCTTGGCGGCGGCTTCGAGGAAGTAGCCCAGCGTGGTCTCGTAGGTGTAGAAGCGCGCGCCGACATCCTGCAGGTCGAAGACGATCACGTCGAGCTTGCGGATAACATCCAACGACGGACGGCGCTTGGCGTCGGTATCGCCGTAAACGCTGTAGATGGGCACGCTGGTCAGCGAGTCTTTGGAGTTGGCGATGTCGGTGGTGTCGGCGGTGCCGGTCACACCGTGCTCGGGACTGAAGATCGCGTCGAGCTTGAATCCCGGCGCCTGCCAGAGCACGTCGATGGTGCGCTTGCCGCGGCTGTCGATGCCGGTCTGATTGGTCACCAGGCCGATGCGCGGTGTGGCGACGTTGGGAACCTTCAGCGGCTCGAATTGCCGCTCCTCCAGCACGTCGATGCCGAGCAGCACTTTGCCGTTGCGCACGACGATGCGGCGCGAGGCCATCTGCGTCTCGTTGTAGCCGGTGATGCGCGAGATGCGCAGCTTCTGCTGCTCGCTGGGATTCAGATTGAGCGCCGCGGCAACCGCGGTCGCGAGCTCGGTACGCAGCGAGATCACGTTACCGTCCTTCATCATCGTCGCGTTGGTGAGCAGGATGATATAGGTGCTGGTCGTCGGATCGATCCACAGCGATGTGCCGGTGAATCCGGTGTGGCCGAAGGAGCCGACCGGCAGCAGCTCGCCGCGCGTGGAAGAGAACGGCGAGTCGATGTCCCAGCCGAGGCCGCGCACGTTGGGCATGTTAGCCGCTTGCTGCGGCGTGGTCATCTTCTCGACGATGAGCGGCGAGAGAATCGGCGCGCCTCCGTCGAGGATGGCTTGCGCGAACTTGGCAACGTCGTCGGCGGTGGAGAACAGTCCGGCATCGCCGGCGACTCCGCCCATCTGCTTCGCTGTCGGATCGTGTACCGTACCGCGCACCATCTGTCCGGTGTGTTCGTCGCGCTGCGTAGGAGCCGTATGAGGTGCCGACGACATCGGCGGATTGAAGTGCGTCGACGTCATGCCCAGCGGACCGAAGACATACTGCTGCGCGTACTGATCGAGCGGCATGCCGCTGACCTTTTGCACCAGCTCGCCGAGCACAACGAAGCCGACGTCGCTGTAGAGAAACGTCGAGCCCGGAGGATTTACCAACTTCGTTGCGTTGGCGCGGCTGTAGCCTTCCTCGAGACCGTTCCACGGCTGCTTCAGATCGAGATCAGCAGGAAGACCGGAGTAATGCGTCAGCAGCATGCGGATAGTGACATCTTCCTTGCCGCTCTGCCCGAAGTCGGGAATGTACTTGACCACGGGATCGTTGAGCTTGATCTGGCCGAGCTGCTCGAGGCGCATCACGCAAGTGGTCGTCGCAATGACTTTGGTCAACGAGGCGAGATCGAAGATGGTGTCGACCGTCATCGGCTCGGGATTCTGCCCGACGGTGCGATTGCCGTACGCTTTGCGATACGCGATGGTGCCGTTGTGCCCGACCAGCAGCACCGCGCCGGGAATATTGCCGGCGGTCATTGCGTTCTTGACGATGGCATCGAGCGCGGCGAACCCGGTTGGAGCATTGGCAGGTTTCGCGGCAGCTTGCGAGTCAGACGATTTTGCGGGCGATTGTGCGTCAGGAGGTTTCGGAGCGTTAGTCGCCGGGGTTTTCGCGGTTCCGGAAGTTGCGGACTTCTGCGCCAGAGCAAGCGCGCTGACGAGTACCACCAGGCAAACAGAGGCCAGCGCGAAGGCTGGCCGGCGCAGACGCAAGCTCAAGAGGACCTTTCTGAGGTGAACGTCACCCGCGACGGGCGCGGGAGAACCATTATAAGTTGCCGCAGCGGGTTGGTGCAGGAATCAGCTCTCGCGTTCGACGACAAACTCCGGCACCCACAGCAGCACGCGCTTGATTTCGGAGTCGGGGAAGGTGCAGATGGCCTCGCGGGCTTTGTTGGCGAAGTCGGTGGCGCGTGCGTAGGCCGCATCAATGGAACCGTGACGATGCAGGATCGAAACGATGTCTGCAGGTGTGATGCCGTTGAAGCCGCCGTTGCTCAGCACGGACTCGATCGTCGCGCGCTCGTCGCGAGTGCAGTGCTCCAGCGCATGCAGCACGGCCATTGTGGCTTTGCCTTCGCGCAGGTCGCTGGCAACAGGCTTGCCCAGCATCTCTTCCGATGCGGTAAGGTCGAGTACGTCATCGACAATCTGAAAGGCCATGCCAAGATTGCGGCCGTACTCGGCAAGCCTAAGCTGATCCGTGTCGCCGGCGCCGGCCAGAATCCCGCCGAGTTTCATGCAAACCGAGAACAGGCACGCCGTCTTGCGAAAGATGAGTTCAAAGTGTTCGTCGAGCGAGATGGCTTTGCCCAGCCGCTCGAACTGCAGCAGTTCGCCTTCGACCATGGCCTGCGTCAGTTCGATCAGCGTGTCGAGAATGGCGAAGTTGCGCTCCTGCAGGGCGATTTTGAAGGCCTGCATGTAGAGCCAGTCGCCGGCGAGAACGCACTTGGAGTTGCCCCACTGCGTGTTGGCGGCAGGACGTCCGCGGCGCGTCTGCGCTTCGTCGATGATGTCGTCGTGGACAAGGGTTGCGGTGTGAATGATCTCGACCACCGCGCCCAGCTTGATGGCGCCTTGTCCGGAGTAGTTGAGCAGCTTGCAGGAGAGCAGCAGCAATGCGGGCCGCAGACGCTTGCCGCCGCCGGCGCGCAGATATTCGCCGATCTCGGTAATTGCGCACACGCCCGAGACCGTGTCGCGGCCGAACTCGCGCTCGATGGCAGCGAGGTCGTCGTGCAGCAGGTCAAAGACTTCTTTGGCGTTGCGGATTACGGTCTTCAATCGTTCTGGCCTCTAGGCAATACTCGCAGAGCTTACTGTGTCGAAAATCGTTTTCACCACGGAGGCACAGAGATCACGGAGAAGACTCAAAGCAAGAACCTTTGGAGGCCATTTCAAAACTAAAAGAAACTCCGTGTACTCCGTGCCTCCGTGGTGAATTCGATGTTCCGTGTTTAATTGCTGCGGTAGTTCGTAAACTGCATGTCGATGCCGAAATCTTGTTGCTTGAGCAGTGCAATGATTTCCTGCAGTGTATCGCGATCTTTGCCGCTGACGCGAACCAAATCGCCTTGAATCGCGGCTTGCACCTTCTTCTTGGAGTTCTTGATGACCTTGACGATGTCGCGCGCTTTCTCGATGGGAATGCCTTGCTGCATGGTGATGCGCTGGCGAACGGTGGAACCTGCGGCCGGCTCAATGTTGCCGTAGAGCAGCGCCTTCAGCGGCACATTGCGCTTCACCAGTTTGCTCTGCAGCACGTCGTTCACCGCCTTGAGCTTGAAGTCGTCAGCCGAAGTGAGCACCAGCGCTTCCTTGCCTTCGATCTGGATGTCGGACTTCGAGTCCTTCAGGTCATAGCGCGTGTGGATTTCCTTCAGCGCCTGCTGCACGGCGTTGGAGACTTCCTGCAGCTCCACTTTGCTGACAATGTCGAAAGATTCAGCCATGGAGTTCAGTGTAACAAGACGCACGTTCCTTGCTGAAATAGAAGAGCGCAAAAGCGTATGGCACTTATGAAGGATTTTCGGGTGCAAGAAAGTTGTATTGAAGCGGGAAACATGGAGGATGGACGGAATCGAGTTTGCGCGCACGGAGATTGAGGGCAAATGGACACTGAGCCCGAAGGGCGGCATTTGTTTTAGCCGTGGGCGTAAGCCCGCGGTGAGGTCTCATTAAGAGCGGGAGCCGCGGAGCGGCGAAACCTTAGTTCGCAAATACGTATTTGGGGTCATATCCCACGCCTGCATGGTTCAGCAATGCCAGAAATTCATCGTCGAACGTGCGTTTGCGATGATGCTCCTCCTGTCGCGCGATGTATTCTTCACGCTTTCGAGTTGTGAGGGGCTGACGCTGATTCCAGCATAGCCATCCTGCCAGGCGAAGAGCCGCACCGTGTCCTTCATGAACGGCGATGAATTCGCTTTGAGGTCGCGAAACGTTGTCCACCAAATGCATGCCCGCGGGAAGGGACAAGAGAACATGGACATGATTACTCGTCCCGCCGATCTCGATGATCTCGAACCCACAGTTTCGCGCGATCCCGCGCATGTATGCCCAGAGAGGTTCAGGGTCGCGGATCAATTGAGCGCGGCCTTTGGTGGAGAAGACACAATGCACGTAATTCAAGACGTATGACCTTGACATGTTGGGTGTCGCCGCTCCGCGGCTGGCCAAATCTTTATTGCGACATTTACCGCGGGCTTACGCCCACGGCTAAAACAAATTGCGCCCGTCCCGGGCTTCAGACCACGGCCCGATGTTGACCCAAGGATGCACAATTCGGGCACGGATCATCTCCGTGCCCGTCCACATACCGACAACTGACAACCGGCAACCGACAACTGTCTTAGTTCAGCACGTGGATGTTCTTCTTGTCGCACATCTCCTTCAGCACCTTCGGCCACACGGTGACGCTCACTTCGCCAAGATGCGCCTTGCGGAGCAACTGCATCAACGTGCGCGATTGCCCGATGCCTCCTCCAACGCTCAGCGGGATCTCGTGATTGACGATCGCCTTGTGATACGGGTAGTTCAGGAAGTGCATCTGGTTGGTCAGTTCGAGCTGCTTCTTCAGCGACTCAGGATTGACGCGGATGCCCATCGACGACAGCTCATGACGCCGCTTGGTCACGGGATTCCACACCAGGATGTCGCCGTTCAGGCCGTGCCGCACGTGGCCGTCTTCGGAGCGCGTCTCGGTGACCCAGTCGTCGTAGTCCGCAGCACGCATCTCGTGCGGATAGCCGTCCTTCAGCGTCCAGCCGATTCCGATGATGAACACCGCCGGATACTTCTGCAGGACCGCGGTCTCGCGCTGCTTGCGCGGCAGTTCGGGATACATGTCGAGAATCTCTTCGGCATGGAGGAACTTCAGATTCTCGGGCAGGTTGGGATAGCGTGCGTCTTTCAGCTGCGGGAACAACTCTTGCGCGTAGTGCTCGGCGCCAACCATTACCTTCCAGATCTTGCTGACGATGTCCTTCAGGAAGTTGAGATTGCGCTGCTCGGGGGTAATCACGCGCTCCCAGTCCCACTGATCGACATAGGCGCTGTGATCATGATCGAGGAAGTAATCTTTGCGGACAGCGCGCATGTCGGTGCATAGGCCTTCGCCGGGCTGCAGGGTGAACTGCTTCAGCGCCATCCTCTTCCATTTGGTTGCTGCCTGCACAACCTGCGCGTTAATCGGGTGTTTGTCGCGATCGTTCGAGATGTGGAACTGGATGGGCGTGCGCGAGCCGTCTCGGTCAAGATAGTCATTCACGCCCGATTCCTCGTCCACGATCAGGGGCACGGTGACCATCATCAGGTTCAATTCTTTGCAGAGGTTGTCTTCGATGTAGCTCTTCACCTCGAAGATCGCTCTCTGGGTGTCTTTGGGTGACAGCAGCGAGCTGTAATCCGCCGGAAGCACATGCTCCAGCTCTGTGTAGTCGCCGATTCCGGGACCAGCGAGATCTGCTTTCTTGTCCGCCATGCTGTTCTCCTTGCGATGCGGTCGACGTGGCCGCCAAATACCAGTTGCGGCGTTCTAAGCCTTGGACACACGTCGTCAGATATAGGAGAGCACCGGCGCAGGCCAAGAGGCAGTAACCGGCGTCACCGGTGAGTGTGCGATGGCGATGAGGATAGGGGGCTGAACGTGCTCACTGCGCAAGTCCCATGCGGCGCAGCAGCGCCTGGTATCGGGGATCGGAATGAAGATCCTCGAAGGCCGGTTCGCATCCGATAAACACCAGCAAACCATTTCGTTTCGCGTAGGCCTCATCGAGCAAGCGAAAGGCTGCGTCCTTATCTCCCAAAGCGCTATAGGCCGTGGCTACCAGATAGGGATCAGCATCGGGAGACTTCTTCAGTTGCTCCAACATCCGGCGAGCATCATCCTTCTTGCCGGTAGCGGCAAACACCCACGCCGCGTTGGCAACTATGGAATCGTCATTTCTGGAAAGCTGGAGCGAGGTCCTCGCCTGCTCCTGCGCAAGCTGTGGCTGATTCTTACGCACATAAACTTCAGCCATGTCGGCTCGGGAAGCTGGATCCTGGGGGGACAACTCCGCTACATTGCGCAGAGTCTCCAGCGCGCGGTCATACTGGCGATCGCACTCGTAGATTTCGCCAAGATTGATCTGGGTCGTGAGTTCGAAGGGCGCCAGCTCCAGAGCTTTCTGGCTCTCGCGAATGGCTTCATCCAGCCGCCCCCGGGCCTGCAGATAGAGCGCGTATCCGGAATGAGCTTCGTAATAGCTGGGATTCAGCTCGATGGCGCGGCGGAATTCCCGTTCCGCGACCGCCCAGTCCCAGTCATAGACGAACCCCACGAAAGCCAGCGCGGTGTGAGCGTCAGCCAAAGAGTCATCCAGCTGTAAAGCCTTGGTAGCGGCTGCCTTCGACAGAGGAAAGTATTCATCATGCCCGGAGGATGCCAGCCAATGGTAGGCGCGTGCCAGCGCCGCGTACGCTTCCGCATAGTTTGGGTCGATCTGGATGGCCTGTTGAAAGTATTCGATCGCCTGCTTGAATGCGTTCTCGAAGCCCGTGGGCGCATTACGGCCTTCATTCAGCTTGTACAGCCCACGCAGATAAGCTTCATGCGCTTCGGGATTTACGGGGCGAGCCCGCGCCAGCCGGTCTTGCGCTTGCGCCGTGACCTTGGCATTGATTTCGCCGGCGATCGCGGCCGCCACTTCGCTCTCTAACTCCAGAACGTTGTGCAGGTCGCGGTCATAACTGCTGGCCCAGAGATGTCGATCGGCGGGCGCATCGATCAATTGTGCGGTTACCTTGACGCGGTCGCCGGCGCGCTGCACCGAGCCTTCGACGATTCCGTTTACATGCAACTCTTGTGCGATCTCCGGCAAGGGTTTGTCCGATCCCTTGTAGCGCATCACCGAGGTTCGCGATACCACTCGAAACGAACCGATCTGCGCCAGTTGGGTGATCAGCGCCTCCGTCATGCCATCGGCAAAGTAGTCTTCCGCCGGGTTACCCGACAGATTAACCAGCGGTAATACGGCGATGGAGTCGATGTGTTTCTGGGCGGAGCGGCCGAGCAGTCGATCTCGCAGTCCGCTGAACGGCAAGGCAAGTAACAGCAGGGCTATCAGAACGACTGCGGCCAACAAACCTAGGATCCAACGCCGCTGCGGATGCTGGACTCCCGCAATGCCGTGATCCGCTGCCCCGTGGGAGCCGAGCCGCTGGAGGTCGATGGCCACCTCTTTGGCGGATTGATAGCGCTGTTCCGGATCTTTCTCCAGGCACTTCAGAATGACGCGTTCCAGCTCTGCCGACATCCGAGTATTCAGCAGCCGAGGTTGCACCGGAGCGCGCTGCAGGATGCTGATCATCAACTCCGGAGCATCCTTCTCTGGAAATGGCCGGCGCCCGGTGATCATCTCGTACAGGACAGCGCCCAGCGCATAGACGTCCACTCGCGCATCGGGCCATTGCCCGCGCACTTGCTCCGGCGCCATGTAGGGCAGGGTGCCGCCGACCTGCAGTTCACTCACTGTCTCGCGCTCGTTTGCCGGGCTGGGCCGCGAACTGCGCAGAAACTGCGAAAGTCCGAAGTCGAGGATCTTCGCCCTCCGGTCCGGCATCAGACGCACGTTGTCGGGCTTCAGATCGCAATGCACAATGCCATCAAGGTGAGCGGCGCTCAAGCCTTCGGCGATCTGAATGCCGATGCGGATGGCTTTGTCCTCCACCGCAGGACCAGCGGCAATCTCCTCTGCCAGGCTGCTGCCTGCGACGAACTCCATAACCAGGAAATCCACGCCGTCCTGGTGGTCGAAGTCGTATACCGTCTCAATGTTGGGGTGGTTCAGGCGGGACAGGTTCAGCGCTTCTTCGCGAAAGCGTTTTCGCGTGGACTCGTCGGCCAGCAGGCCGGAACGCAATACCTTGAGAGCGACATCGCGGTTAAGCCGCTCGTCGTGGGCGCGATAGACAACCCCCATTCCACCAGCGCCGATTTGCTCACGTATGCTGTACCGCCCCAGCGTTTGACCGATCATCACGACGAGCCGCACCCAATGTTAGGCGCGATATCGGCAGACAGCAATTGACAATTCGTCTTCACCTGCTCCTCGCGCTGGCCATGCCTTCTCCCGTACACTATTTCCTGCTCCTCCCATCACGAAATGGCAAACCGTCATCCAAGCCTTGAGGAGACCGAACGAATGGCACCTTTGGCGTCCCAGGAACAGTTCACAACCTTGCTGACCCCTTACGACCTGCATCTGTTCAACGAAGGCAAGCACGCGCGGCTCTTCGAGAAATTCGGCGCGCACGTTGCGGAGCGCGACGGCCGGCGGGGTACGCACTTTGCCGTGTGGGCTCCTAATGCCGAGCGCGTCTCCGTGGTCGGCGACTTCAACGACTGGAATGCCGAGCTTCATCCCATGAAGCCCCATGAGAACTCTGGCGTCTGGGAAGTTTTCATCCCCAATCTTGGCCGCGGCTCGGTGTACAAGTACCACATCCGTTCGCGCTATCACATGTACCGGGTCAACAAGGCTGACCCGTTCGCCTTCTACAACGAGCGTCCGCCGCGCACCGCGTCGATCGTCTGGGATGCCGGGTACGAATGGGGCGACCAGGAGTGGATGCGCACGCGCCCCGAGCACAACAAATTCGACAAGCCCATTTCGATCTATGAAGTGCATCTCGGCTCGTGGATGCGCGTTCCGGAGGAAGGCAACCGCTCGCTCAGCTATCGCGAGCTGGCGGTGAAGCTGGCCGACTACGTCTCCGAGATGGGTTTCACGCACGTGGAATTCATGCCGGTGATGGAGCATCCCTTCTTCGGATCGTGGGGCTATCAGGTCACCAGCTATTACGCGCCCAGCGCGCGTTTCGGCACGCCCGAGGATTTCATGTATCTGGTCGATCATCTCCACCGGCGCGGCATCGCCGTCATCCTCGACTGGGTGCCGTCGCACTTTCCCAACGACGAGCACGGCCTCGCCTACTTCGACGGCACGCATCTTTACGAGCACGCCGATCCGCGCAAGGGCTTTCATCCTGAGTGGAAGTCTTCCATCTTCAATTACGATCGCAATGAAGTGCGCGCGTTCCTCATCAGCAACGCGATCTTCTGGCTCGACCGTTTCCACGCCGATGGCCTGCGCATGGATGCGGTCGCTTCCATGCTGTATCTCGACTACGCGCGCAAACAGGGCGAGTGGATTCCCAACCAGTTCGGCGGGCGGGAGAACCTGGGCGCGGTCTCTCTGCTGCAGACGGTCAATCGTGATGCATACCAGGAATTTCCCGGCATTCAAACCATTGCTGAAGAGTCCACGGCATGGCCGATGGTGTCGCGGCCAACCTACATCGGCGGCCTCGGCTTCGGCATGAAGTGGGACATGGGCTGGATGCACGACACGCTGCTGTACATGCAGAAGGAGCCAATCCACCGCAAATATCACCACAACAAGCTGACCTTCCGCGGGCTCTATGCCTTCACGGAAAACTTCGTGCTGCCGCTGTCGCATGATGAGGTGGTGTACGGCAAGGGTTCGCTCTACGGCAAAATGAACGGCGACGAGTGGCAGAAGTATGCCAACCTGCGGCTACTCTTTGGCTACATGTTCACGCAGCCCGGCAAGAAGCTGCTGTTCATGGGCGGCGAGATTGCGCAGTGGAGCGAGTGGAATCACGACGGCAGCGTCGACTGGCACTCGCTTGGCTTCCCTGGGCATCAGGGTGTGCAGCGCTGGGTGCGCGATCTCAATACGTTCTATCGCGGTGAGCCCTCGCTCTACGAAACCGACTTCATTCCCGACGGCTGGCGCTGGATCGACGCCGACGACTCCGACAACAGCGTGCTCACCTACATGCGGCTGCGCAAGGATGGCAGCGATCCGGTTGTGATCGCCGCCAACTTCACTCCTGTGCCGCGACGAGGATATCGCGTAGGCGTGCCGCAAGCGGGACGTTGGCGCGAGCTGCTCAACAGCAATGCCGCAATTTACGGTGGCACGGACGAAGGCAACTTCGGCGGCAGGATGACCGATGCGTTCGCCTGCCACGGCTTCGACAACTCCCTGCTGCTGAACCTGCCCCCGCTGGGGATGGTGGTGCTGAAGCAGTAAAGGCAGCAATTGGCACTTGGCAGTTGGCAATTGGCTAAAGCATGACTCATCTGGTCTTGGCTAACGGCTAAATGCCAACTGCCAAGTGCCGCCTTTCCGGTAAACTATTCCTTTGTGCGCATTCTCACCCGCTACATCCTGAAGGAGATCGCGTCGCACGCGCTGATCGGCGTGGCGCTGTTCACCTTCATCATCTTCATGCGCGACCTGGGACGGCTGCTGGAGCTGATCGTCCGCAACAGCGCGCCCCTGCCGAGCGTCGCCGAAATCTTCCTCTTCACCCTCCCCGCAACCTTCACAATCACCATTCCGATGGGCGTGCTGGTTGGCATTCTGGTGGGACTGAGCCGGCTGGCGGCTGATAGCGAAGTCACGGCCATCCGCGCCAGCGGCATGGGCGTGGGAATGTTCATTCGCTCGGTTGCGATCTTCGCCGTCGGCGCGTGGCTCCTGGGGCTGGGCAACAGCATTTATCTCGCACCCAAATCGGCGATCGCGCTGGACCATCTGCAGGAGCGGCTGAAGTCGTCGCAGGCTTCGTTCGAAGTTGAGCCCCGCGTCTTCTACGAAGACTTCAAGAACATCGTCCTTTACGTGCAGGATGCGATTCCGTCCAACGGCCAGGCGCTGTGGCGCGGCGTTTTTCTGGCCGATATCAGCGATCCTTCATCTCCCAAGATCACGCTGGCCAAGCGCGGCGCGCTGTTGAGCGATGCTCCCGACAAGCTGCGCTTCCATCTTGAAGACGGAACGCAGCAGGAGACGGTTCCCAAGGTCGCGGATCAGTATTCCATCACTACCTTCGACAACACCGAGATTCCCATTACCCTGCCCTCGGATGAAAGCAAGCCGCACGATCTGCTGCCGGTCGCCGAACTCAGCCTGCATAGTTTGCTGCAGAATGCGGCTCGCGAGCGCAAGGCGGCAGCGACGGTCAAGAGCTGGGATCCCGGCAGCTACACCTATGACCTGATCAAGGCGCGTTATTACGAGATCGAATTCCAGCGCCGCTTCGCCTTGCCGACCGCTTGCTTGGTGCTGGCCATGGTCGGCATCCCGCTCGGCCTCTCGGCGCGCAAGGGCGGTAAGAGCACCGGCTTCGTGCTGACCATCCTGCTGGTCGTCGTCTACTACTTCTTCTCCATGATCGGCGTGCAGATGGCGCGCCAGGGCAAGATGACGCCCTGGTTCGGGGCCTGGATGGGCAACATGTTTTTCTTCCTCTGCGGACTGCTTCTGCTGTGGCGCGTCGACCGCATGCCCATCGAGATCGCCAATCTGACTGCGGGCTGGAAACTGTTGCTGCAAAAATTGCAATCGCTTGGTGCCCATCGCCGCCGGATCACCAGCGGGCGCAAGTTGGCAACCGAGTCGGCGCTGCACCGCCATCGCTTCAGCGCGCGCTTTCCGCTGATCCTCGACGACATGATCCTGCGCGACTTCGCGCTTTACCTCACGCTGATCATGGCCACCTTCCTGGTGCTGGCGCTTGTGTTCACCTTCTTCGAGCTGCTCACCGACATCGTGCGCAACAAGGTACCGCTGATCACCGTGGTGGAATATCTGTGGAACCTCAGTCCGTCGATGATCTACCTGATGGCCCCGATGGCGGTGCTGCTGGGCGTGTTGATCACCTTTGGCCTGATGGACAAATCCAGTGAGCTGATCGCGATGAAGGCCAGCGGCTTCAGCGTCTATCGCGCCACGCTGCCGGTCATCGTCATTTGCGGCGTGTTTGCGGCAGCGCTGTTTGTCTTCGACCAGTACTACATCCCGAAGACCAATCGCCAGCAGGAAATCCTGCGCAACGAGATCAAGGGCAAGCCGCCGCAGACCTATCTGCAGGCCGATCGCAAATGGATCTTCGGCCAGAGCAACGAGATTTATTACTACCGCGTCTTCGATCCCGACCAGAACCGTTTTGGCGGGATCTCCATCTTCGAGTTCGACCCCAATTCCTTCCAGCTAACGCGGCGCATCCATGCCGAACACGCGCAGTGGGATGACAATCTGCAGAAGTGGGTCTTCGAGCGCGGCTGGGTGCGATCGCTGCACGGAGCTTCCATCCAGGACTACCGCACCTTTGACGTAGCCACGTTCGACGAGTTGCACGAGAACCCCGGCTACTTTAAGAAGGAAGTGAAGCAGTCGTCGGAGATGAGCTACGACGAGCTGCGCCGCTACATCGAAGACCTGCAACAAAGCGGCTTTGACACCGTGCGCCTGAAGGTGCAGCTGCAAAAGAAGATTGCCTTCCCGCTGATCACGCTGGTGATGGCCGTGCTGGCGATTCCGTTTTCCGCCTCAGGACGGCGCGGCGGTGCGCTGGTGGGTGTCGCCGTTGCGCTCGCCATCGCCGTGGTCTATTGGGTGACGTCCGGATTGTTCGAGGCGATGGGAGATGCTAATCAGCTGCCCGCGATGCTGGCCGCGTGGGCGCCGGACTTCATCTTCGGCATCGCCGGCGGATACATGCTGCTGCGGGTGCCAACGTAGGAAGCAACTAGCAATTAGCAACTAGCAATTAGCTTTGAACTGCAGTCCCGTGGAATCGCCCGGACCAGGCATTTCATCTACATCAAGGCCACTGCAGTTTCAACCAGCAATCTAATTGCTAGTTGCCAGTTGCTAGTTGCTAGTTGCTAACTGCTAAGTGATAAGTGCCGATGTTCTCTAACCTCCGCCCGCTGTTTCCGTATCTCCGCAAATACCAGACGACGTTCTGGTTCGGCGGGGTCTGCGTGCTGTTCAATAACGGCGTCTGGATTCTGTTTCCGCTGATCATCCGCCGCGCCATCGACGATCTGAACCGCGGCATCACGCGCCAGAAGGTACTGACCTACGCTCTGATGCTGCTGGGAGTCGCGGCCGTCAAGGCCATCTTCCAGTTCCTCACGCGCTGGGTCCTGATCGGCGTTTCGCGCGAAATCGAGTTCGATCTGCGCAACGATCTTTTCGCGCATCTGGAGCGGCTCTCCTACAGCTTCTATCAGCGCACGCGCACCGGCGACATCATGGCACGCGCCACCAACGATCTGAACGCTGTCCGCATGCTGGTCGGCCCGGGGATCATGTACACCGCCAACACCATCGTGTTCACGGCGGGCGCGCTGGTGTTCATGCTCTCCATCAGTCCTTGGCTGACGCTCTTTGCTTTTGCGCCGCTGCCCATCTTCAGCATCGTGGTGCAATATTTCGGCCGCCGAATTCACGAGCGCTTTGAGCGCATCCAGGCGATGTTCTCCGACATCTCCGCCCGTGCGCAGGAGAACTTCTCCGGCGCGCGCCTCATCCGCGCCTATGTGCAAGAAGAGGCCGAGATCGAGAAATTCGAGCGCGACAACACCGAGTACATCGGACGCAGCCTCAAACTGGTGCGGCTGATGGGCATGTTGTGGCCGACACTGGAAACACTGCTCGGCCTCGCCATTGTGATCGTGCTCTTCGTTGGTGGGCGCGAGGTGCTGCTGCATCGCATCACCGTCGGCAGCTTCGTCGCCTTCAATACCTACATGGTGCAGCTCACTTGGCCGATCATCGCGCTGGGCTGGGTGATCAACATCTTCCAACGCGGCACCGCATCGATGGGCCGCATCCACAACATCATGTCGGAACAGGCGGAGATTTCTGATGCGCCCGAATCGGAGCGTGTCATCCTGAGCGGAGACGCGCCGGGTTTGCGCGCCGGAGTCGAAGGGCCCCTATATTCCGCGGGAACCCCACAAATCGCAGGCGACATCGAATTCCGTAATCTCACCTTCCGCTATGGCAAGGCGCTGCGCGCTACCGAGAGCGGCGATGGCCACTCGCATGGCAACGAAGAAGTGTTGAGGAAAGTGAATCTCCGCGTTCCGGCGGGAACGAGCCTGGCGATCGTCGGACCGACGGGCTCGGGCAAATCAACACTCGTCTCGCTGATCCCGCGAATCTATGACGCCGCTCCCGGCAGCCTGCTGATCGACGGCCGGCCCATTCGTGAATTCCCGCTGGCCGTTTTGCGCCGCAACATCGGCTTCGTTCCCCAGGAGACATTCCTCTTCAGCGACACCATCCGTGAGAACATCGCCTTTGGCGCTGAGGACGCCACGCTCGAAGAAGTCCGGCGTGCTGCTGAAGCCGCCAACATTGCTGCCGAAATCGAGGACTTTCCGGACGGCTATAACACTCTAGTGGGCGAGCGCGGTCTGACGCTCTCTGGCGGCCAGAAACAGCGCACCGCCATCGCTCGCGCGCTCATTCGCAGCCCGCGCATCTTGATTCTCGATGACGCGCTGTCCAGCGTCGACACGCAGACCGAAGATCGCATCCTCAATCATCTGCGCGAGATCATGCAGGGACGCACGACGATCTTTATCTCGCATCGCGTCTCGACGGTGCGCAATGCCGACCGCATCGCCGTGCTGCATGACGGCGAAATCGTCGAGTACGGCACCCACGACGAGCTGATCGAGCGCAACGGTTACTACACCGATCTGTACAACAAACAGTTGCTGGAAGAAGAGCTGGAAACGGCATAAGGCAGAGGCTAGGGATTAGGGGTTAGGGTATAGAGGGTCGGCTCCTTACGGTACAGCATCGCAGCGCAAAATGTTGCTAGCCCCTAGTCCCTAACCCCTGACCACTAAATAATGTTCACCGATTCCCACTGCCATCTCGAGAACAAGCGCTTCGACTCCGATCGCACTGACGTCTTCGCGCGCGCCGAAGAAGCCGGCGTCACCACGCTGCTGGCCATCGGCAATGGAGATGGTCCGGGAACGGGCACGCTCGACTGCGCGATTCAACTGGCGCGCCAGCATGAGAACGTTTACGCGACCGTCGGCATTCATCCACATGAAGCAGCGCTCGCCACGCAGGCTGATTTCGACGAGCTCGAGCGTCTCGCCAAGGATCCCAAGATTGTGGCCTGGGGCGAGATCGGACTCGACTACTTCTACGATCATTCGCCGCGCGACGTGCAGCAGCGCGTCTTCATTCAGCAGATGGAGATGGCGCGAGCTGCGAAGCTGCCCATCATCATTCACAATCGTCCGTCGGACAACAGCGAGAACGCGTGGGACGATCTGTTTCGCCTGCTGCTTGAGCACTGGGCCGGCAGCGGCCTCGCCGGCGTGCTGCATTGCTTCACCGGCACTGTCGACCTCGCGCACGCCGCGCTGGATCTCGGATTCATGATCTCCTTCGCCGGCAACATTACTTACCCCAAGGCGCAGAACATTCGCGATGCGGCGGCGATGGCGCCGCTCGATCGCATCTTCATCGAGACCGACTCACCATATCTAGCGCCCATTCCGCATCGCGGCAAACGCAACGAGCCTGCGTTCGTTGTCGAGGTTGCGCGGCAGATCGGCGAGCTGCGCGGATCGTCCAGGGAAGAGATTGGCGACGTGACCAGCAGCAACTTTCGTAGATTCTTCTTGTCACTGAAGTAGAAGTCCGGATTTCGATAAGATCTCGCACATGAGAATCCTCATCGGCATAATCTGCTGCCTGTCATCGCTTCTATCCGGTTCGCTATATGCGCAGAATCAGACTGCCACTCCAGATTCTGCGCGCGATTTCGTGCAGCAGTTCTATCGCTGGTACGTCCCTGTAGCCTTAAGCAAGCATCAAGAATCCAGTTGGGATGTCGCCCTTCGCGACAAGAAAATGGATTTCAGTCCTGAACTAGCTCAGGCGCTACAACGCGACTCCGACGCGCAGGCGAAGGTCAAAGACGATATCGTCGGCTTGGATTTCGATCCGTTCCTCAACACACAAGATCCTTGCCAGCGCTTTGAATTAGGCAAGGTCACACAGGTGAAAACTGCCTATCGCGTCGAAGTCTTCGACATCTGCTCGGGTAAGAAAAGCGCCGTACACCGGAGGTAGCTCCCGAGGTGGCGTGGGCGAACGGACATTGGGAATTTGTTAACTTTTATTATCCGAATCAGATGAAGGATTACCCAAAGACTGCAAATCTGCTCGCGATGCTCAAAATGCTGGAAGAGCAGCGCCAGAAGGATTCTCACTAGCGCCGCCCGCCGCTCTCCATCGCCGTCATGCCTGCGACCGCGCGCCCCGCGGCTCATCCAATGTGGTAGCCTTTTACTGGGGTAGAGTGTCTCTGGCCGGAGCCGAATCTGCTCGCCGGACCACCGTCCATCAAGGTCATCAAGGTACACCGCATTGTTCAACAAAGTAGTCGCCGCCGTCTTTGGCACCAGTAACGAACGCGAACTCAAGCGCATTGCGCCGCGCATCGACGAGATCAACTCGTTTGAGCCGGCGATGAAGCCGCTCTCCGACGAGCAGCTCCGCGCCAAGACCGATGAATTCCGCCAGCGCATTCGCGAGCGCGTCGATCCCATTGAAGATGCAGAGGAGAAAGACGCGGCCCTGAAGGCCGTCCTCGACGAGATTCTGCCCGAGGCCTTCGCCGTGGTGCGCGAGGCCGGCTGGCGTGTGCTGAACATGCGGCACTTTGACGTGCAGCTTATCGGCGGCGTCGTGCTGCATCAGGGCAAGATCTCCGAGATGAAGACCGGCGAAGGCAAAACGCTGGTCGCGACGCTGCCGGTGTACCTCAACGCGCTTTCGGGACGCGGCGTCCATGTCGTCACTGTGAACGACTACCTCGCTAAGCGCGACTCTGAGTGGATGGGCAAGCTGTACACCTTCCTCGGCCTGACCGTGGGCGTTATCGTCCACGACCTCGACGACCAGCAGCGGCGCGAGGCTTATGCCGCCGACGTCACCTACGGCACCAACAACGAGTTCGGCTTTGACTACCTGCGCGACAACATGAAGTTTGACTTGAAGGATTGCGTGCAGCGTGGTCATAACTTTGGCATTGTCGACGAGGTCGATTCCATCCTGATCGACGAGGCCCGCACCCCGCTCATCATCAGCGGCCAGAGCGAAGAGTCCACCGATAAGTACTACAAGGTGAATCGCGTCATCCCGTCCCTGGAGTTGGGCGAGGAGATCGATCGCGGCCTGGGCGAGGACAAAGTCCTCACCGGCGATTTTGTAGTCGACGAAAAACATCGCACGATTACGGTCACCGATACCGGCTGGGAAAAGGTCGAGAAGCTGCTGGGCATCGGAAACGTTGCCGATCCCGAAAACTGGGACTTGAAGCATCACGTCGAGACCGCGATCAAGGCGCACGCGCTCTATCGTCGCGATGTCGAGTACGTTGTCAAGGACGGCGAGGTCCTTATCGTCGACGAGTTTACCGGGCGCCTGATGCCGGGACGCCGCTGGTCTGACGGCCTGCACCAGGCGGTCGAAGCTAAAGAGAACGTCAAGATCGAGCGCGAGAACCAGACGCTGGCCACCGTCACCTTCCAGAATTACTTCCGCATGTACAAGAAGCTGGCCGGCATGACCGGTACGGCCGAGACGGAAGCGCCCGAGTTCGACAAGGTCTACCGGCTGGAAGTCGTTGTCATCCCGACGAACAAGCAGCTGCTGCGGGTCGAGAATCCCGACATTGTCTACCGCACGGAGAAAGAGAAGTACTTCGCTGCCGCCGACGAAATCGCCAAGTTCGCCGAGAGCGGTCAGCCGGTGCTGGTCGGTACCGTGTCGGTTGAAAAGTCGGAGCGGCTTTCGGACCTGCTGAAGAAGAAGGGCATCAAGCACGTCGTCCTGAACGCCAAGTATCACGAGAAGGAAGCGGAGATCGTGGCGCAGGCCGGACGCAAGGGCGCGATCACGATCGCCACCAACATGGCCGGCCGCGGTACCGACATTCTGCTGGGCGGTAATCCCGAGTTCATGGCCAAGCAGGAGTGCCTGAAGAAGGGAATTGCGCAAGCGCTGAAAGCGGTCGCCGGAGAAGTCTCGGTCAAGCCGGACGATCCCAGCGTCTCCTACTTCTATTACGGCGGCATCGAATACAAGGTCGACACCGCGAAGTGGAACGAGATTTATCAGAAGCACAAGCAAACCACTGACGCAGAGCACGACGAAGTTATCGGGCTGGGCGGGCTGTTCATCCTCGGCACCGAGCGCCACGAGGCGCGCCGTATCGACAATCAGCTGCGCGGACGCGCTGGCCGTCAGGGCGATCCTGGCGCATCCCGCTTCTACCTGTCGCTGGAAGATGACCTGATGCGCATCTTCGCCAAGGAGTGGGTGTCGAACCTGCTCCAGCGACTGGGCATGGAAGAAGGCGTGCCCATCGAGTCGAAGATGATCACGCGCCGCATCGAGGCCAACCAGAAGGCGATCGAGGGGCAGAACTTCGAAGCCCGCAAACACCTACTGGAATACGACGACGTGATGAACAAGCAGCGCCAGGCGGTATATGCGCTGCGCCGCCAGTTGCTCGAAGGGCTCGATCAGAAGGAGCTGATCCTCGAAGACTACGTGCGCGACATCCTCGGCCAGTTGCTGGATCAGTACGCCGGCAAGGACACGCGCCCCGAAGATTGGGACATCAAGAGCCTGAAGAACCAGCTCTTCACCCGCTTCGGCGTGGACATCACGGCGGAAGGAATCGATGCCGATAAACTCAATCGGCAAGAACTTGGCGATGGGATCTTCGACAAGCTGAAAGAGCGCTACGAAGCCAAAGAGGCGCTCATTGGTCCGGAGGCGATGCGCCATCACGAGCGCATCATCATGCTGAGCGTCATCGACCAGCAGTGGAAGGACCATCTGCTCTCGATGGACCACCTGCGCGAAGGCATCGGGCTGCGCGGCTACGGCCAGCACGATCCGCTGGTTGAGTACAAGCGCGAATCGTTCGATATGTTCGAAGCCATGATGGGGCGCTTCGAAGAAGAAACCGTCCGCTACCTGTACCTGATGCAGGTGATTGAAGCGCCACAGCGCCGTGAACCGCAACCCGTGACCGCGGGAGGCGATTTCAATGGCGAGGCCGTGGGGACGTTCAGCACGGATCGGCGCGGCCGCGCGACGACCTCCATCGACGACATGGAAGAAGCCTTCCAGCGCCGCAAGCGCCGCGAACTGGAACAGGCGCGCATGGCCGGGGCCGGCGAGATGCAGGCGGTGCAGCAGGTCGTCCGCGGCGACAAAGTCGGCCGCAACGATCCCTGCCCCTGCGGTAGCGGCAAGAAGTATAAGAAGTGCTGCGGAGCGTAAAGAGGCCGCGGTTCGCTCTTCGCCTTTCGCTTGCGGCCCTGGTTTTGTCGCTGTCATCCTGGGCGGAGCGTCCGCATTGTTTTTCCGATCCGCAGCCGTTTGCGGAATCGGCGGACGCGTAGTCGAAGGATCTGCGGTTAGACGGCGCCGCGAGAATCATGTGCCGTCCTCCGGACTCCCTCAAAATTCCGCACCTAACCCAGCACTCCCGTGCTGAGCTATTATTGTTGCGCCCTGCGGGCTCCTCGGAGGATAAATGAGACGGCCTTCCCGGTTGCTAATCCTGTTGGTCGCACTTACCGCAGGAATAATCTCGACGGCTCTCTCCGCCCAGAACTCTTCGCTCCCGCAGCTGATCTTCCCCCTCAAAGCCGACGTCCCGAACCAGGACCAGCACCTCACTTCATCCACGGCGATGACCAACTCGGTCTTCGATCATTCCATGTTCAACTCGACGACGCAGCAATACGGCGTCTACGCCTGCGACGACACAGTTATCGCCTTCACAGGGACGACCGCCATCTACGGCCCGGGCATTCCGATCTTCAACATCGGTTGCAACGCGGGATACAAAGTCGTCAACGAGCAGAATCCGCCGCCCATCTCGCTGGCCCCGGATATGACCTACTCGGGATGGGGGACGCCGAACCATTTGTTCTACGACGGCCATCCCGGTATCGACTATGTGGCTGCGCTGGATACGCAGGTTTACGCCGCCGTCAGCGGCACGATTCACTATCCCGCCCGGATCGTCGGCCTCGGCTATCCGGCGGCCGGCTATCACGTGATGGAGATCGTTCCCGATCACGCGCAGGGAACGGTTCCGCCGTATGTCTTCTACTATCTCCATCTCGACACGTATATCGGCCAGCAGCAGATGCCGGTGAACGATCCCGATCCGCGGCCGGGATGTGCGGCGACGGTGCTGTTGCCACTTGACGAAGGCGTGCATGTGCAGGCGGGATGCCTGGTTGCGTTATCGGGTAAGGCTGCGCCGCCCATCTACCACTTCCTTCCGCATCTGCACTTCGAGGTGCACGAAGTAGTGCCGAGCTTTCTGGTCTTCTCGCGCTTTGGCGCGCGCAGCGCAGATGTTTGCGTGGACGGCGTTATTGGCGCAGGTTACGATTGCGTACCGGTTGATCCGTATGGCTGGACACGAGAACCGACGCACTGCGATCCGCACACCGGCCTGGCGACATCGGGTGATCCCTACTACTGCCTGACCGGCATCAGCAGCCAGATTCTGTGGTGATCACCGTTCCACGTCCTTCACATATTCATGCAGAGCCATGCCAAAGAAATCCGTGACTTTGCCGGATCGCCGATAGCCATGTTTCTCGTAGAAGCGGATGGCGCGTTGCAGCGGCTCGGTAGTATCAAGCGTAATCCGCGAGCAGCCTTCTTGTATGAGCTCAGCTTCGGCCGCGTGCAATAGCTTTTCTGCTATCCCGCCTCCCAGCCACTCGGGCAGGACGGCCATGCCACGCCACGCAGATGTCCCTCACTAGCATCTTGTTTCCAGCAGGCAATTGTGCCCACGACTTGATCGCTGGCCACCGCGACAAAGACCTGCATCACGGCGAGTCTTGCCGTGATCGTCTCTTCAGTGAGAACCGTGTCGAGATAAGCGGCGGGAGGGTAGCTGTTGCGGTAAGGCTCGAAGGCCTCGGCAAGGCAGTCTAGAATCCCGCGTGAATCAGTTGCGGAGGCACTGCGAATGACGAGAGCGGAATTCTTCTGCTCGGGCACCTTTTTATTGTTGCGCACCGACCCGGATTCTGCCTGCGCGTTGGGCCGAAGCGCAGTGGCGAGGGATCACCACGCAAAGACAAAGCTCAGCCTCGGCAGCTGGGCTCGTAAGATGTCGTGAATTGGGTCTTACGCCGCTCGGGTTACATTTCCGGCTTGCGGACCCTTTTGCCCTTCGACAATCTCGAACTCCACTTGATCGCCTTCCTGCAAACTCTTGTATCCGTCGGCACTAATAGCGCTGTAGTGCACGAACACATCCGATGCGCCGTCATCGCGGCCGATGAAGCCAAAGCCTTTTGCGTTATTGAACCACTTGACCGTACCTTTCAATCTCACTTTCTCTTTCCTCCGGGCAAAGCCCTACAGCGACCCTCCGCAGGCCGCCGGTCGTAAATTGCGTTCATCAGGTTGAAGCCCAGAAGCCAAAGTCTGGATAAGGATGGTTCCTCACGTAGCATTGGCAAGGTGTTTCGGAGCCTGCGTGAACTTTCTATCCTAACTATGCCGCCGCTTCGTGGTGTTGTCAATACAGTATATAGCGCAGGGGCGCATTTTTAACGGGTTTTCGACATTTTTTCGACAATGTGCTACTGCAAATCACTTAATTCGCTGCGTCATTTTAGTGCTGCGGGGGCGAAGTTCAGCTTGGACCGCGCCGCAGCGACTCCGCCAGCCACAACACGCCGGCGATGGCCTTTCCGTCGCGAATCTTGCCGGAGAAAATCATGTCGACGACTTTCGGCAGCGGTATGAGCTCACACTCGATGGACTCATCGTCTTCCGGTTGGGCATCGCCCGAGGTCAACTCGCGCGCGAGAAAAATGGTCATCGTCTCGTCGAGAAAGCCGGGACTGGAATAGAAGCGCAGAGCTCGTTTCCACTGGCGCGCGCGATAGCCGGTTTCCTCAAGCAACTCGCGCTTGCCCGCGGCCAGCGGTGTTTCACCGGGATCGATGCGTCCGGCCGGCAGCTCCCACAGATAGTCGCGCGCAGCATAACGATATTGGCGTTCCAGCAGGACGCGCGGCTCGTTGCCAATCTCGTCGACGGCGAGCACGACTACCGATCCCGAATGCCGAATGACGTCGCGGCGGGCGGTGATGCCGGTCGGTTCTGTGATTTCGTCGGAAGTAACCTTGAAGACTTTGCCGTTGTAAACAACCTTCGAAGACAGCACCTTGAGACGGTTCTTCGGTGGCTTACGGGAGGATTTAGAGCGGGAGCGCTGGCTTGGCATGTTAACCAATATAAGGCAAGAGCGGCGCGACGTTGGTCGTCGGCTCCTCATCTCTTACGTCCCAACCGGAAGGAAAACCTCGAAGCTGGTACCGCTCGATCCATTCTGGGTGCGGGAGTGAAAGCGCAGAGTTCCACCATGATTGGAGATGATGGTCTTCGAAACCCATAAACCCAGCCCGGATCCTTTTAGCTCTTTGGTCGTGAAGAATGGGTTGAAAACCTTGTTTTGAACGGTGGGTGGAATACCAGCTCCGCGATCATGTACTGTAACCCGCGCTCCGCGGCCAGCGGAGCGCTGCGCCACTCGCATGCGAACCGTGACATCGCCGCGCGACGGTGAAGCCTCAACCGCGTTGCGGATCAGATTGCCGAAGACCTGTCTCAGCTGCCCTGGAAATCCATTGATCGAAACCCCCGGGCGGTGGTCGAAAACGATTCTCACCTGCCGCGCGGCGGCTTGCTTCGAGTACATCTCGACTACCTCTTTTACGATGTCGGAGATATCGACCGCCGTGGGCTGAAGCGTATCGCGATGGAAAGACAGCGACTGCTTCGTGATTCGTCCGATCCGCCCCAGTTCGTCGGAGGCGGAGTCCAGGTAACTCTTAACATCGTTCTCGGTCGTAGCTGCCTGCGCCAGATAGATGAGATTCATGACGGCTTCGAGCGGATTGTTGATCTCATGGGCGAGTGCTTGCGCCAGATTGCCTGTGGCCGCCAACTTTTCCGCCGTGCGCAGCGCGTAATCGGCAAGTTTTCTGTCGGTGATGTCGGTAAGAACGAGAATCCGCCCGGGAGGGCTCTCGTCGACGTACAACGGATCGACTCTCAAGTGAAAGCTCTGCTCTCCGAGTTGCACCTCAGCGCTGTGGCTATGCGTGGCTGCGAGCATGAGGGGTTCGTCGGTGCCGAAGGTGCGGCGCAACACATCGGAGGCCGGCTCACCAATCTCGTAGGACCCTGCCCGCCGGCAGATCTCGGCGAAGGCCGTATTCATTCGAACCAGCTTGCCTTCGGGGTCGACAACTGCCAGCCCTTCTTGAAGAGAATCAAATGTGGACTGCCATTGTGCGGCAGCCTGATGAGCCGCCGTTTCCGCCTTGCGCAGGCGAAGCAGGGACCGGACCGTCGCCTCGAGCACGATGCTGTCAATGGGATGGGTCAGGTAGCCGTCGGCGCCGTCATCCAGCGCCTTGGCCTTGTCCTCGCCCGAGACAAAGGCAGCTGAGATCTGCAGGACGGCGATGTGAGCCGTTTGCGGATCATCCTTGATTCGCCGGCACACCTCGGTACCAGTGAGATCGGGGAGGTGAACATCGAGGATCACCAGGTCGGGCAGAGCGCGCACTCGCTGCAGAGCCTCCCGGCCAGTGCGCGCCTCTTCGCATTCGTATCCGGCGCGTTGCAGCATTCGCGACAGCACGTAGCGGTTCTGCTCGCGATCATCGACAACCAGAATATGATGGCGTGGTTCAGGCATTCTGCTCGCGAGCGAAGGACTCAGGCGCCAGTCCCGCAGAGGCAAGCCAATCCAGGAATGGGCGGGCTGAGAGTTTGGTGGTGACATCCTCCTTGCGCACAATGACCGAGTTCAAGCCTTCGATCTCAGAGCGTTCGTTCTCCGAAAGGGTCTTGGACGTGTACACCAAGACCGGGAGGGCTTCCGTCGAGGCTGCCTTGCGCAACCGCCGCAGGACCTCAATTCCGGCGATGTCAGGCATAAGCAGATCGAGGATTACCGCGTCCGGGCGGTCGGCGTCGATGCGCTGTATCGCCTCCGAACCGCAGCTTGCTTCGACGATATCCAGCCAGGGGCGGTCGAGCAACTCCCGGACAATATAGCGGGAAACCTCATTGTCATCGACGATCAGGAGGCGGCGGGGCGCGGTGTGCGCCGTCAGCTGCCGCAGCTCTTTCAGCAACGTGTTGCGCGCGATGGGTTTCAGCAAGAAAACGCTTGCTCCCTTGGCCAGTGCCATCTGTCCTACGTCGTGGAAACTGGTCGCCAGCAATGGCACCGTAGGATGTTTGTCCCGAGCGTTGATGACAAAGCCCCAGACGGAATCCTTTCCGATGGAAGTGTCTGCAACAACTGCGACGGGGACGTGCCGAGCCATCCAAACTTCGGCCTGAACGACCTCGCTAACAACAATGGCCTGAAATTCGGAATGTCGCAAATATGATTCGATTGTCGCTGCGGTTTCCGGGTTGTCTTCGAGAATCAAAACCGGCGAGCGATGGAATTCCGAGCTGGGCAATTCTATCCTCTCATCGCCGCCGCTCAGCGACTCTCCCCGATAAACAATCGGAATTTCCGCGAAGAACCTCGACCCTTTTCCCAGTTCACTCTCCAGCCAAACCCTGCCGCCCAGCAGCATGGCGAGATTGCGGCATAAGGGCAGTCCCAACCCGGTTCCGCGATGCCGCTCCTGGAGCGGATTTTCGACTTGACTGAACTCCCTGAAGATCAATTCGTGGTGCTCGGCCGGTATTCCAATGCCAGTATCTTCCACTTCGAAGATGACGCTTTCATGGCCGGTCGCACGAGCACACACTTTCACGCTCCCGCGCGGGGTGAACTTGATGGCGTTCGAGATGAGGTTGCGCAGGATCTGCGAAACCTTGCCTTCGTCGGTATGCAGAGGCGGAAGATCCGCCGTCTCGTCAAAAATCAACTCGACTGAGTTGTTATCGGCCAGCAACGGCTTGAGCATTCCCTTGAGCGCGCTGAACAGCTCTTCGCCTTTGAAGTTCTTGGCGCGAATCTTGATCTTGCCGGCCTCCACCTTCGCCAGATCAAGCAGGTCGTTGACCATCTCGTGAAGATCGCGGGCTGAGGATTCGATGTAGCGAACCTGCTTCTCCTGTTCGCGGCTCAGGTCGCCATCCAGTCTTTCCAGCAGCAGCCGCGAAAGCGAGATGATGGAATTCAGTGGCGTGCGAAATTCATGCGAGACATTGGAAAGGAACTTGGTCTTGAGTTCCGAGGCGCGGCGCAAATAATCAGCCCGCTCGTCCAGCTCCGCATATAATGCGACGACGCCGCGGTTGGTGTCCTCGAGCTCGCGGTTCAGCAGCATCAGCTCCTCCTGCCGCTCCCGCAGCGCTTGCAGCGTCTTCATCAGCTCCTGGTTCTGGCGCTCGATTTCTTCGTAGGGACTCTCCGGCTCGCGCTGCCGCATCGTGTCGCCCAGTTTCCGCAGCATGCGAGGGGTGATCAGCGCTGTATGCGGAAGCAGCTTTGCCAGCCGCACGGTTGTACCCTCGGCCGTGGTCGAGATATCGAAGGCGTCCATCAGGCGCTTGGTGCCGATGATGCCTTTCCCTAGGCCCGTGTCGGATTGGTAGCGGCCCTGCAGAATTTCGTCCAGGTTGGCAATTCCTGGTCCGCTGTCGGAGACGATGACTTCCACGCGCGGCGGACTGTCGCGCTGCACGAAAAAGCTCACCTTGCCGTTCCGCGCGTAGCGGAATGCATTGCGCGCGACCTCGGAGGTCGCAGTGGCGAGGCGAATCTGGTCTTGATTTTCGAAGCCGAGCAGGGAAGCCAGCTCGCGCGCACGCTGCCGCGCCTGCACGACATCGCGTTCATTGCGCAGCGCTATCGAAATGATCGGGTCGGACATGGGTTAAGAATCGGACTTTACTACGACGACGCTGGCGTCGTCTCGTTGCCGGCGAAAATCGCGGAGGAGCGCTCCACCGATGACTGCCGGATGGCGCGAGAGCAGCCCCGGGTACGAGGACAAGTCCCATCTGGTTTGCACGCCGTCCGAGTGCATGATCAGGATCGCGCGCGACGGCCACTCCACTTGAAACTCCTGAATTCGCGGCACCGCGATGCCCAGCGTGCCATTGTGCGATGTCAGACTGCGCGATACCTTGTTGCTCAACACCACCGCCGCGGTATTGCCCACACCCGCATAGGTAAGACGATTCTCGTTCGGCCTGATCTCGCTAATCGCCGCCGCCGCACCCCGGGTCTTCTTCAGCGCGTCGTGCATATAGGCCAGGATTTCTCGCGGGCTCCGGTGGCTATGCTGACGAAAAACATCGACCGCCTCTTGTGCGGCTTCCGAGGCCTCCCATCCGTGGCCTAGGCCGTCTACGAGCAAAATCAGCGTTCTCTGCGGCGTTCGATGATAAGCGCAGGCGTCGCCGCAGAACTTCTCCTTGGGATACGGAACCGCAATACCTGCAATCTGCAGGGAATCGTTTTGGGCCCCAGTTCCCAGCTCCAGGAAAACGATGGTCCCGTTTCCTGCGGTGAAGATGTCCAGAGAGCTGGCGATGCGCTTCATCGCCCCCAGCCCGCCGCCCATGGTGCCTGCGGTGGAATATCCGTCGGCCAGAGCAGTGGCTATATTTTGGATGCCGGAACCTTTGTCCAGGGCCAGAACACCAGCCATTGGTCCGTGATCATTTTTCGCGCCGAGGATGATCGCCTCGCCGCCTCCGCCATGAAGAAGCACATTGCGAGAGACTTCCGTGGCCAGCAGCGCCAGCTCGCCGGCCATCACTTCATCCAGACCCAGGCGTTCGGCAGCCCACATCCCCTTGCGGCGCACCTCACCCACCGAACTGGCATCGACGATCGGAACGACTTCGGAAAAGTTTATTTCCACCGGAGCACCGTGACCTTGGTTCCCTTGCCGAGCTCCGACTGGATAGAGAATTCGTTGACCAGGCGCCGGCTGCCGCCGAGACCAAGCCCCATTCCCGAGCCGGTGCTGAAGCCATCCTTCAGCGCCTGCTCGATGTCCGGAATGCCAGGACCGTTGTCCTCGAAGACCAGCCTGAGCCCTGCCTTAGCCATGCCGTTGACAACTTCCAGCGTCATCTGGCCGCCATGGCCGTGATCGAGAGCATTGCGCGCAAGTTCGCTGGCAGCGGTCACCAGCTTGGTCTGATCGACGAGCGAGAAGCGCAAGTCAGTCGACCACTCCCTGACTTTTTGCCGGGCTAGAACGACATCGGACGAGCTGCGCAGGGGCAGCTGTTCACGTTTGAGAACGCTCATCCCCTCCACCTGGTTGCATGGCACTCATGTGATAAAGCAATTCCATGCCTAACTCGACGTTCAAGGCTGTGCGAATTCCCGGCAGCGACATTCCCAACTCGACCAACGTGATGGCGACGGCCGGTTGCATGCCGACCACGACTGTGTCGGCGCCGAGTACGCGAGACATGGCCGCGATGTTGGCCAGCATGCGCCCGATGAAGGAGTCGACGATTTCCAGAGAGGAGATATCGATCAATACCCCGGTGGCGCCCCATTCCGCGATGCGCGCGGTTACGTCATCCTGCAGCTGCATGGCGAGCTTGTCATGCATGTCTACTTGGATGGTGATTAGGAGAAACGAGCCCATCCGTAGAATCGGAATTCGTTCCATTACTTCTCCTGTGCGGCCGTCGTGCGGACGCTGGGCACCATTCCATTGGATGTACCGTTGACTTGAACCACGGTGCGGCCGCTTCTTTGCAGCGCCAGGGCGAAGGCGTCAGAGAGTTTCGCTTTAGTTATGACCTGCGACAGATCGATGCCGAGGTGGACGATGGTTTGCGCAGTCTGCGGGCGCACGCCGCTGATGATGCACTCGGCGCCCATCAGCCGTGCCGCTGTGATGGTCTTGAGCAGGTGCTGGGCGACCAGCGTGTCCACGGTGGGGACGCCGGTAATGTCGATGATCGCGTACTTGGAGTTGGTGGCCACGACCGTCTGCAGCAGGTTTTCCATCACGATCTGCGTGCGCGCGCTGTCGAGAGTGCCGATGATGGGCAGCGCAAGAATGCCGTCCCACAGCTTAACCACCGGAGTCGAGAGCTCGAGCAACTCCTGTTGTTGGCGCGAAATCAGCTCTTCGCGCCTGGCCATGAACGTTTCCATCGTTAGCAGCGCCAGCGAGTCCAGCAGCGTGGTTGCACTTGTGACGGCGCGGAAGAGCTCGTCGGGATCGGAGATCTCCTTGCGAATCGTGTTGTACAGGGGCTGCTTGAGAGAGAAGACGAAGTTCGCGGTCTCGGAGGGTGTGAATCCCTGGTGCGCACGCGAGGCCGAAATCTCCTGCAACAGCTCCTTGGCTTCGTTCCAGACGGCTCCCGACAACTGTGCCGATTCGTCGGCCTTGATGCCGCGGACGATAGCGCCGAGCAGGCGATGACTCTGCTCGCGTAACTCTGCGCCAGTCATCAGATCGGCGCGCTGCACCGTTTTGGACATATTGTCCAGCCAGTCATTTCGAATCGGTTCTTCGTTGCGAGCCAGAATTTCCGCAAGTCTACTCATGAATTGCCCCCGGAACGGCACGAAAAGATGCAGAAACGCCGATTTTAACGCATGCTTTGGCGGTGTCGCAGAGTTGGTGGTGTCAACTGGACAAGCTGGGTTAGATGCGCTTCAGCTGGCTTTAGCTGCCGTAGGCTTTATGGCGGTCTTCAAAACCTCCACCCCCTGCCATTTCGAGACGACCGCATCTACTTTGAAGAGATTGCAAACTTCCTGCTGATCTTTGCCGAGTCTTGTCCACACGACCATGCGGGCATTCAGGCTGTCGCGATTCTTATGCCAGAACCGAAGCAACTCGTGACCGCTGTCATAACCCAGGTCCAGATCGAGAATGACAACATCGGGCGAAGCCGCCTGCTTCTCAATCGCTGCTTCCAGGTAGGCTCGCGCTGCGCTGGCGGTGCTCTTCGCTTCCACTGAAAAGCCTAGGTTTTCGGCCATATCAGCTGCAGCATAGAGATCAGCGGGATCGTCTTCCACGATGAGTAAGGTAGCCATTAGCTAAGTCCCAAAATCACCGCAATTCTAGCCGCCCGGACGACAGCGTGCAACTTATAGTAAGAGCCCGGTTGATGCGGCTAGCGGATATTCGTTCTCATGCTTGCCTGTGGCCGCGGTCGTGCTGGCCCGTTATCAAGTTGCTACTAGCCGAGCAATAATAATCCTGCGAACGCCCCTCACAGGATCGAGGCGCAGGTTTGCCAGGACGTCTGCAAGAAGAGCGGCGACGACTTAGCGTAATGCCCTTAGTTCGACTCCGACCCAAAGGATTCCATTAGTTTCCAGTAGCCTTCCGAGGGCAATTGGGCTACACTGAAGTGCGGACGGCGTCCAGCTATAAGTGCCAGGTGTTTACGACTAAGATTCGAGTGCTACTGCGTCGTCGGAAGTGGTTTTGTTTATAGCAAGATGGCGGTAGTGGAAGTGTTCCCACTGGGACCGCGACCTCACAATCTTGAGTCTCCAAATTGCGTTGACAACCTGGGGGAATCTGTTACAATCTGGCCCCAATGGGGGATGCTCCTATGTCTGATCTCCTTCCTAGGCCGCTGCGACGGTTCAGAAAATCGGAAGAAGGACAAGCCTTGGTTTTGGCCGCTCTCGGCATGATTGTCCTTTTGATGATGGCCGGACTCGGCGTTGATGTGGGCTATCTGAAATATCAGAAGCAACAGATGCAGAAAGCTGCTGATGCCGGAGCCCTGGCCGCGGCGTCAGCCCTGATAACTTACGGCAACCTGGCTGGTCAGCTGCAGATTCTCGCCGCCGGCCAGGGCGATGCTGAGGCCAATGGATTTAAGAACGGAGAAAACGGTATCAGTGTTGTGGTCAACAATCCGCCTAAGACCGCCAACGATCCGTTTGTGGGCGATACCAACTATGTAGAAGTGATCGTTTCTCAGGCTCGGCCAACCTTCTTTATGAAGCTTGCCGGCTATAACACGATTAATGTCAGCAGCCGCGCCGTAGCCACCTCGGTAGGTAGCGGGTCGGGGTGTCTTTATTCTTTGGCTCCGAGTGGCACCACCTTCTCGCTCGCCATCAGCAGCAACGGCCAAACCGCGCAACTTTCCTCAAACTGCGGAATTATGGTTGCATCCAATAGCGGCTCAGCGCTCAACATTGCGAATGGTGATTCCATGAATACGACTGCCAATATCGGCGTCGTCGGCGAGTGCAACGGCTCCGACTGCCAGACGTTAAAAACCGACGGCGAACTGACGCAGAGCATCGCGCCATTCTCCGATCCTTTAGCAAACCGCCCGGCGCCAACCGTGCCCCAGTGCACACACCCGTTTACTTATGTCGTTTCGGGTCCCCAAAATAACTCTCTCTCTCCCGGTGGCTACTGCGGGGGAATCTCGATCCAGTACAGCGGCCCGGTGACGTTTAGCCCGGGTACCTATTACCTCGAAGGCGGCGGTCTTCAAGTCTTTGGAACGCCGGCTTTAAATGGTAATGGCGTGACCTTCTACAACACCAATGGACCTGGAGGCTACCAACCAATCAATATCGCTGGCACGCCGAGTGGAACGTTAGCCGCTCCCACCAGCGGCGATCTGGCGGGAATCCTTTTCTTTCAAGATCGTTCGATACCATACAGTCCATCGAACGCAAGTTACATCAACGGAACGGGTGGGGCGATTTACACGGGGACGCTTTATTTTCCCACGACAGGCCTGACTTACAACGGAGCCAAGGTTACAGATCCGTACGAACTCATCATCGCGTGGCAGTTGACGTTCTTAGGGAATACCACAATCACCAATCATTATTCATCGCTGCCGAATGGGGCGTCGCCAATTGCCAATGCCGTGCTGGTAGAGTAGTGTGATCGTTTGAGTGATGATTTGTGCTTTGTTAGTTTCGGACGGATTCGATACATTTGCGATGGCAGCGACGCTCCCCGCTCAGGCTGAGATCGAGCGGGGATTCGTGTTGTAGGCACCGGGGAGCAGAGTAGTTAGTGGCTGGCATAGTTTGTCACTGACACCCGAGGTACTGCGTGTTACTTTAATCTTGGCCAATCCGTTCAGGTGCTTGTGATGAGAGTTGCGACAGTGCAGAGGGGTAGCGGCCGCCAGTCTTCGAAGGCTATGCAATGGCGCACGGCGCGCGACGATGGGCAGAGCTTGATGGAGTTTGCCTTCCTGCTGCCCGTTCTACTCTTGCTGGCGGTCGGAGTCGTGGAGCTCGGGCGGGCGGCTGCCTTTACGATTGCGGTCAACAATGCCGCTACGGCTGGCGCGGAATGGGGCTCGCAGAATGAGGCCAATGCGCAGAATTTTAGCCTGATGGAGACCAAGGCCATGGACGACGCCAACAGCTTCATCAATTTTGGAAAAAACTGGACTGCTACTGCGACGAATGGGTGCGTGTGCGATGACGGAACTGGTGTTTCCTGCAACCCGGTGACCGGCTGGACTGCATGCTCGTTGATTGCCTGCACTGGCACGGTTGTTGAGTGTGTGCAGGTCACTACTCAGGGAACTTGGAACTCGTTCTTGAATTTCCCGGGAGTACCACAGTCGTATCAGGCTAATGGTCAGGCAGTAATGCGAGTGCAAAGATAGGCTGCACACCCGGCACGTATTCTGTGCAAGGTCGCGGACTAGAGGAGCAGGGTGGGGTCCAGTGCTGTTGGGAGGGGTTGTGGTTCTTAAGCTTAGATCGCTTAAAGGGGAGCAGGGTAACGCGATGGTGGAGTTCGCGCTGGCCTTGACCGTACTGCTTACCCTGCTGTTCGGAATCATCGATATAGGCCGGGCCCTCTACGCGTATAACTGGCTTTACAACGGTGCGCGGCAGGCGACCCGTTGGGCCATGGTGAGGGGGGCCACCTGTGACAGCCACCTGCCCGGCTGCACGACGCAGCCGGCAGGAGCCACTTTGACCGATATCACCAACTATGTCAAAGACCAGCCGCAGTCGCCATACACCGACGGGTTGGACACGACCGGAATCGATACCAGCATGGTCTCGGTTACGGCCGGGTGCTACTCGAAAACCTATATGCAAAATCCACCTTGTGCCCCCACCTCGACGATTCAAATTCAGATTCAATATCAGTTCCAGTTCATCACACCCTTCTTAAGCCAAATCAAATCCTGGCAAATGACTAGTTCCTCGGAGCGGGTGGTTCAAGGTAGTCCCACGTCCTAGGGAACAAGTTGGTAGGCGGTGGCAGCCTTTGTCGCTGGCGTTTGTGTTGAGTTAAGACAGCACGAACCGCCTTAGGCGCATCTAAGCGCAATAACGAAGGGTTACATGCGGAGGAAGTATGAACTTCCGGCGTAGCCGCTTCGCTCAGATATGAGGCAGATTTCCTTCGTCCGGTTTGATCAATACCGGGCTATCGCTCGGGTTCCCGGGCGCAAGCACAACCTTTAATCTCAGATGACCAGCAAACCGTTGACTCGCGCCGATCTCGTCCTCACCCCCGACAGCCAGATTTCAGCCGGCGACGCTCAGGAACGCTATCGGGATAAGATTGCCCGCGTCGCGTTGGACTCGATGGTCGAGTTCGTCGGCCTGCTGGATTCCAAGGGTGCAGTGCTTGAGATCAATCGAGCAGCGCTCGACGCCGTAGGGATCGAACTTTCGGATGTCGAGGGGAAGCCGTTTTGGACGACGCCTTGGTGGCAGGTCTCGGAGGAGATCAATCGAACCTTGCGGGTATCGATTCACCGCGCCAGCCAAGGGGAATTCGTCCGCTGGGACACCCCCATCTTCGGAAGAGCGCGGGGCAAGGAGACGATAATCATCGATGCCTCGCTCACGCCGGTGACGGATGAGCATGGCAAAGTGGCCTTCATCACATTCGAAGCTCGGGACATCACCCAGAGGAAGGCGCACGAGCGCGAGGTTGCGCGCCAACTCGAAAAAGCCCGCCGCCTGTATGACACCATCCTGTCCAACACTCCGGATCTCGCTTATGTCTTCGATCTGAACCATCGGTTTATTTATGCCAACCAAGCGTTGCTGGCGATGTGGGGCCGTACTTGGGAAGAAGCGATAGGGCGGAGCTGCCTCGAACTTGGCTATGCGCCGTGGCACGCGGCAATGCACGATCGCGAGATTGAAGAGGTGATCGCGACCAGGAAGCCGATCCGCGGCGAGGTGCCTTTCACCGGCACCAATGGCAGACGCGTGTATGACTACATATTTGTGCCCGTCGTGGGACCTGGCGGCGATGTGGAGGCCATTGCCGGCACAACCCGCGACATTACAGAACGTACCGAAGCCGAGGATGCCTTGCGGCGAAGTGAGGAGCGGCTGCGAGCCTTCGTGACCGCGACCTCCAACGTGGTGTACAGCATGAGCGCCGACTGGAGCGACTTACATCAGCTCGAGGGCAAGGCTTTTATTGCCGACACGGACGAATCAACCCGCGACTGGCTACAGAAGTACATCCATCCTGACGATCAGCACCGGGTCATGACTGCCGTTACGGAGGCCATGCGTAGCAAGAACACCTTCGAGTTGGAGCATCGTGTGCTTCGCCTGGATGGAACGCTAGGTTGGACGTTGTCGCGCGCAGTGCCGGTTCTGGACGCAAAAGGCGAAGTGGTTGAGTGGTTCGGGGCTGCTGCGGATGTAACTGAAAAGCGAAAGGCACAGGAAGCTCGGCATCGACTGGCCGCGATCGTGGAATCTTCCGACGATGCCATTGTCAGCAAAGACCTGAACGGAATCGTAACCAGCTGGAATGCAGCCGCGGAGAGAATGTTCGGCTACACCGCGGAAGAGATCATTGGACGCTCGATAACCACGATTATTCCTCTCGAACTGCACAACGATGAACCGGGGATCCTGGCAACGATCGGTCGTGGCGACCGCATCACGCACTTTGAAACCGAGCGCCTCAAGAAGAATGGCGAGCGCATCGCAGTATCCTTGACCATCTCGCCGGTGCGTGATGAGACGGGCACAATCATCGGGGCGGCTAAGATTGCGCGCGACATAACCCAGCAGAAGAAAACGGAGCACGCGCTGCACACCAGCGAGCGGCTGGCGTCGGTCGGGCGGCTGGCTGCGACTGTGGCGCACGAGATCAACAATCCGCTGGAAGCCGTGACCAACCTTATTTACCTGGCCCGAAAAAGTGGGAACGCAGATGAAGTTCGGAAGTATCTGGCAGCGGCGGAAGAGGAGTTGACTCGCGTCTCGCATTTGACTAAGCAGACGCTGGGGTTCTATCGCTACTCCAGCGGGGCCGCACCGACGACGTTAGGACACATGGTGACATCGCTGATTTCCGTTTTCTCCTCCAGAATCCGCAATAAGGAAATCGAGATTACATCAGAGATCAAGCAGGACCCGGAGATCGTGGGAGTAGCGGGAGAGATTCGCCAGCTCTTGGCCAACCTGATCAGCAACAGCATCGATGCGGTGCCGATCGGGGGACAGATTCGGGTTCGGCTTTCTGTCACGAAAGAAGGACGCGGCCAGCGCAGAAGAGGTGTTCGGCTGACGGTCGCCGATTCTGGCCCGGGGATTCCGGAGGAAATTCGCTATCGCCTGTTTGAGCCGTTCTTCACGACAAAGAAAGATGTGGGCACAGGATTGGGCCTATGGGTTTGTAAGGGAATTGTCGACAAGCACCGCGGCCGCATCCAGGTAAAGAGCAGCACGACACAGGGGATGAGTTGGACCGTCTTTTCTGTCTTTCTGCCCGCAGAATCGCCTGATCTTGCGATCGAGCAGGGGTTGAGAATCGCCGTTTAGTCCAGTGGTGCGCTGAACAATCTGACAACAGGTTATTGGAAGAATTCCGACATTTCTTGCAGGGAGCCGGCGCATTTCGGCGCCGGGATCGCCGAACTCGACTTTTCCAAAGGTCACTGTTCACTGGTTTGCTCTAGAATCCTGGTAACGCAGATTGCTTTCTGAGCATTGTGAAATCGCGACCAAACAAGAGGAAGAACAACAGCTCTGACAGCGAGAAGACTGTTTCGAAGGCGACGCTTAAGCTGCGTCTGCTGAAGCGGCTGAAGTGTACGCTGCATTACGAAAAGCTAGCGTGGAGTGCCGGCGCCAAAATGGTCGCGGGTGTCGATGAAGTTGGGCGGGGATCGCTGTTTGGGCCGGTTGTCGCCGCCGCTGTAATCCTCGATCCTGCATACCGCATTAGGGGCTTGCGCGATTCCAAGCTGCTGGATCGCGAGACACGTGAGAAGCTGGCGCCGCGCATTCGCGAGCACGCATTGGCGTGGGCCGTCGCCGCTGTCGACGTTGCGACGATCGACCAGATCAATATTTACTGGGCTTCGAAACGCGCGCTGGAAGAAGCTGTGGCCATGCTGACGCTGCGCCCGGATCACGTGCTGGTGGACGCGTTTCGCATCAACTGCGAGTGCCGGCAGACGCCCATCATTCATGGCGACGCGTTGTCGGCGTCGATTGCCGCGGCTTCAATCATCGCGAAAGTCGAGCGCGACGCGATGATCAGCGCGTGGGATCCGGTGTTTCCGGAGTATGGCCTCGCGTCCAATAAAGGCTACAGCACACCGAAACATCTGAAGACGTTGCGCGAGAAAGGACCGACGCCGTTACATCGGTTGTCGTTCGCGCCGGTGTGGACGTCGTCGGCGCCGCAAGAAGTGCTGGAGTTCATGTTGGAGGAGAACAGGGAAGCGGACGCGGCATTGGAGACCGCGCAAGAGGCAGATGCGGGGTGACGCAAGGCCATACGCGGCCTCTTTATTTATCACGGAAGCACGGAGAGCACGGAAGGAATCTGATCTTAGAAACTCCGTGCTCTCTGTGCCTCTGTGGTGAGTCCTCTTCCTACAGCCTTTTCAAGAACAACCTGGCTTCCTCAAGTTGGGGAAAGAGCTTTTCTTCCGCCTGAAATTCTGGGCCGTGGACGCAGCGCCGGCTGCCGCGCAGCTTTACGGGATGCTTCAAGTGCAGCATCTCGTGATAGACGATGTATTCGACGGCGTAGCGCGGTACCTGGGGATGATCGAAGACGCGGCTGACGACGATGGCGTTGTGCGCCGGATCGTAGTGCGCCAGACTATTGCGCGCCCGAACGCGGCTCCAGGTCATCTGTGGCCGAGCCAGCAGGCCATAAAAGAAGCGCTGGTTGAGGTCTTCGAAAATCTGATCCAAGTCATACATGAAGCCGCGAGCGGAGGAGATGTGTTTGCGGCCTCGCGCCTGGCGCAACAAGTGCGCCTTCGCGGTCATATCGTGACTCGAGACATAGCGGCGATAGCGCGTGGAGTGCAGCGGCTGGATCGGCCTGCGATAGATCTTGGCTAACAGGATGTGAGCAATGGCTTCGATGACGCTTTCGGGCGAGCCTTCCAGCAGATCGGAGATACGAACGTGGATGACGTCTTCGCGCAAGCGAATAGTGTTGTTAACGTTGGCGAAGGCGTAGAACTCCACGCGAAACTCCGGCATGGGAGCTCGCGGACGCAGCTCGCGATAGCTGCGCTGAAAAATCTGATGAACGTTGTCCCGCAATCTGTCACTAACGTACCACGAGTTCCGCGAAGGCGGGATTGGCGGCGCATTGATCAGGCAGGTACTAAGGTTTCCGTGCTATTGAATTCCACAGAAAGGTGCGCTACTTTCGACAAAGTAGTTTTGTTGTATGACAAACAGCAAGGGCCGCCACAGGGGGAAAATTTGGCGGCCTTTTGTATTTTTGTCCAGTTCGCATTGCAGGGCAGGTTGGTCCGTTAGTCCTTGCGCTCGGAATAGATTTTGGTCAGCTTCTTCTCTTTCGCCAGCTGGTTCTGCTCCTGCAACTCCTTACGCGTGTCATCGCCCATGTCGCTGACAGCGTCGCTGGCATTGGCCAACACAAAGGAGTATTGATCGAGTTCCTCGGGCGGCGACTGATCCTTCAACCGCCGCAGCTTGTTTTGCCATTCGCTGCCGGCTTCGATTGTCAGCGTCAGCCCTTTTCGCATATCCGCTTTGTGCGAGGCGTACATTTCGATGTTGTCTTCGATCTCATCCAGGAGCGCGGTGAAGTCCTCAAGCAGGTCATGGATTTGCATCGGGCGATCTTTGGCGCTCTTGGCATCGGCGCGCAACTGGTCGATTTTGTTCATGCGCTCCCGCGCAAACTGCACCATCAACTCCAGTCGTTTGTCGGGCCAATCCGCCGACTCGCGCATCTCGTCAATTTCCTTCTCGTTCAGCGGATCGCGGTGCTGAGCCGAGCTCTGCGATACGCAAGCGATGAGAAGCGCGCATAGGAAGATGGCGCATGGCATGCGATGTGGTTTCATGATTTGCCTTTCGGTGCGGCTTGCGGTCCCCACATCTTGACCATCAAATCCGACCGGATCTGCTCGATATCGTCGAGCGCTTGCTTTACGAGCGGCCGGTCTTCGAAAGCCAGGGACTGGCCGATGTCGTGCATTCGTTCGGCCAGCTTGCGCAACCTGATCTCGGTTTCCTTCAGCTGCTTGCCCGAGGCGGAGGCGGCGTCAGCGCCCTTGCGGGAGTAGTCGACGACCTCGCCGATTGCGGCCTGCCCTTTGTCAACCTGGCCGTCGGTGAAAAGGGCGTTGGAGTTCTCGAGCTCCACGCGCGCGTATTCCAGGCAGAGCTTAGCCTGTTCGCCGCCGTGAGCCGCGTCGGCACGGGCCTTGAGTTTATCGGCCGATTCCGTGCCGGCAAGCAGCACGGTTCTAAGCATCAGCAGAATGGCCGCGCATAAGACATAGGTTCGCATACTACTTCTTCACTTCGTATTTGTCGGCGTGTCGCGGATCGATCGCAATCAAGCGATGCCGCGCCTGCCACTCCTGGTCGGGAAACTTGCCGCCGTCGACCGCCAGGAACTTTTGATAATATTCCACCGCCTGGGGTATCGCTTTCAAGTTGTCAAACGTGGTCGCGCGCAAGAAATATGTGGCGGGAGTTTCGGGCAGAAACTTTGCCTGCATGTCCAGCGACTGGAGAGCCAGCGTGTAGTCCTTATTTGCGGAGGCAACGATGGCCAGATTGCCATAGGCATCGGCCAGATCGGGCTTGAGTCTAACCGCCATCAGCAGCTCCTGCTGCGCTTCGGGAAATTTCTTCTCATACATCAAGAGCGAGCCGAGAGCGTAGTGTGGCTCGGGATCCTGGGGCAGTCCGTGCACGGCCACGCGGAACTGCTGCTCAGCTTCTGGATTTTTGTTGGCTTTGACGTAGAGCGTGCCGAGTTCGAGAGCGGCGTGAGGATCATTAGGATTGGCTTGCAGCGCGGTGTGGAACTCGTCAGCGGCCTCGCTGTTTTTGCCTTCAGCCAGCAGGACTCGCCCCAGTTGCATATGCGCCTCACTGTTCTGAGGATCGGACGCCAGCAACTTGCGCAAGGCAGCTTCCGCATCAGAGTACTTCTTCTGTGCCACGTAAACATCAACCAACCCGGAGAGAGCGTCTTTTGACGTGGGGTCGAGTTGCACTGCGGTTTGATATTCGCGAGCAGCCGCGTCAAAGCCCTTCTGATTGGTGAGCAGTACGGCGGCGGCGATGTGCGGGTCCGGGTCTTTGGGATTGAGCTTGGTGGCTTCCGCGTAAGAGGCGAGAGCCTGCTGCGGAGCCGTGGATTCCTGGACGCGACCAAGTGCTTGCCAGGCGCGGGCCAGACTTGCTTCAGGATGGTCCGTCGGCTTCAGTTGAGTTGCGGCCTGCAGATACTTGGCAGCTTCGGTATTGTCGCCGCTCTTGGCCAGGAGCAGGCCGAGATTGAGATTCGACTCGAAGACATCAGGCTTGGCCGCGACAGATTTGCGATAGGCGTCAATCGCTTCGGTGCGGCGTTGGGTTGCGTTGTAAACATATCCAAGATCGAACCAGGCACGATAGTCGGTCGGTTTGGCCGCGATGGCTTTCTGCAGCAGAGCTTCGGCCGTGGCGAAATCGCCCTTTTGCATTGCGGTCTCCGCCTGATCGATTTCAGGCGGGCTGGCGTTTTCGTCGGGCTCCTCGACCCGATGATGACGAATTGTGGGCTTACTCTCCTGCGAATAGACGTAGGTTGAGCATATTGAGAACGCAACCGCCGCCAGCAGTGGAGTGGCCAGCTTATCGAGCTTCATGGATGCACCGAATCTGGGGAATCACTGCCTCCTGAGAAGTGTGTCGTCCCTAAAGGGACTCGGATATTTTGACAACCCACCCAGCACTCCGCCTTCGGCTCCGTGCTGGGCTGAGTCATTCCGTGCCTTCGGCACTCGATTTTCATTGCTCTTGTTCCACAGCCAACAAGACAAACTGAAACGGCCTATGAAGCGCTGGGCTAATTACTGGTACGGACCGGGCACATACGTTTGGCCATTGGTACCAGCTCAGGTGCGCTCAGCCACGAGATTAAGCATGTAAGGTTCTCATGGTTTAGATACGGTCTCCACCCGATCCTGAGAAACCGCCGGCAAGACACGCGCCAGCCACTGTCCCGTGTATGAGTTGGGCGCGTCGGCAATCGCCTCTGGCGGACCGACGGCGACAACCTCGCCGCCACGTGCGCCGCCTTCCGGACCGAGATCGATGACCCAGTCGGCCATCTTGATGACATCGAGATTATGCTCGATGACCACGATGGAGCCGCCTGCTTCGATTAGACGGCGGAAGGCCGCCAACAGCTTACTGACATCGTCAAAATGCAGGCCGGTGGTGGGCTCGTCGAAGATGTAGAGCATGCGAGGCCGGCGCTTGTCGCGCTCGGCGCGCGGCTTGCCAATGTCGCGAAGCTTGGGCTGGAGATGCGCGGCTAACTTCATGCGCTGCGCTTCGCCGCCAGAGAGCGTGGTTGCCGACTGGCCCAGCCGCAGATAACCGAGGCCGACCTCTTCGAGCACGCGCAGCTTCTCGACGATCTTCGGGACTCCAGAGAAAAAGTGCAACGCTTCTTTTACGGTGAGCTCAAGGACGTCATGGATGTTTTTGCCGTGATAGCGAATCTCGAGCGTCTCCGGTTTGTAGCGCGTGCCTTTGCACTCTTCGCAAATCAGCTCGACGTCGGCGAGGAACTGCATCTCGACGGTGACGGTGCCGTCGCCTTGGCAGACCTCGCATCGGCCGCCGGGAATATTGAACGAGAAGTGGCCGGCGGCGTAACCGCGCTTTTCGCTTTCGGGGAGCGAAGCGAAAAGATCGCGGATGGCGTCGAAGGCCTTGATGTAGGTCACGGGATTGGAGCGCGGGGTGCGGCCAATAGGCGATTGGTCGACAAGTACGACTTCGTCGATCCACTCGGCGCCGGTGACGCGCTCGACCTCGGCGGTGGGACCTCCGGTCACTTGACCCTTCTCGGCAGCGAGTGCGTTGTAGAGGACGTCGTGCACGAGCGTGGACTTGCCCGATCCGGAGACGCCGGTAATGCAGACCAGCATGCCGAGCGGAATGGCGACGTTTACGCGCTTCAGGTTGTGAGCGCGCGCGCCAGCTAACTGGATCTTCCGGCCGGTTCCATTGCGGCGTGCCGCGGGAAGCTGGATGCGCAGTTCGCCGTTGAGATAGCGACCGGTGAGCGACGTCGGGTTGTGTAGGATTTCGTCGTAAGTTCCAGCGGCAATCAGGCGGCCACCGTTTTCGCCGGCGCCCGGACCGAGATCGAGAATGCGATCGGCGGAGCGCATGATCTCGCTGTCATGTTCGACGACGAGGATGGTATTGCCGAGGTTGCGTAGGTCGTGAAGGATCTTGATGAGGCGCGCGGTGTCGCGGTTGTGCAGGCCGATGGACGGCTCGTCGAGAACGTAGAGCGTGCCGACCAGGCGCGAGCCGAGCGAGGTGGCGAGCTGAATGCGCTGCGCCTCGCCGCCGGACAGCGTCGAGGCGAGACGATCGAGCGTGAGATATTCCAGGCCGACGTCGTTCAAGTAGCGCAGGCGGTCGTTGATTTCTTCCAGCAGCCTGCCGGCGATGTCGGACTCCTGGCGCGAGAGCTGCGACTCAGAGAAGAAGCGCGTGGCTTCTTCAACCGTCATGGCGGTGACCTGGCAGATGTTTTTGCCGCCGATGCGGACTTGGCGCGCCTCTCGGCGCAGACGCAGGCCGCTACACTCAGAGCAAACCGAGTAGCCGCGATACCGGCTGAGGAAGACGCGAACGTGCAGCTTGTACTTCTTACGCTCGAGATGCTCGAAGAAGCCGCGCACGCCCCAGAACTTACCGTCGCCGCTGACGATGAAACCTTGCTGATCGGACGTCAGATCTTCCCAGGGAACGTCAAGCGGAACGCCGGCGGCGCGCGCGTAGCGCTTCATTTCGGTCGCGTACGGACGATACTTGGGCTTGGTCCAGGGCTCGATGGCGCCTTCGGCGAGGGTCAGCGTCTTGTTGGGGATCACCAGGTTGAGGTCGAAGTCGATGGTGTTGCCGAAGCCCTGGCAGCGCGGACAGGCGCCGTAAGGGTTATTGAAGGAGAAGAGGCGTGGCTCGGGCTCTTCGTAGCGAATGTTGCACTGCTTGCACTCGAAGCGCTGGGAAAAACGAAAATGCTGGACGGCTTCGGATTCGCGCGGAGCGGTTTCGAATATCACTTCGCCGGCTTCGCGATAGCCCTGCTCGACGGAATCGACGATGCGGAGACGCGCGTCGGGTGAAACGGAAATGCGGTCGATCAGCACCAGCACCGGTTCGGCGAAATTCAAATCGAGCAGGGACTCCGGGGTGGAGAATTCGAAGAGCTGACCGTTCTGGTAGAGGCGGTTGTAGCCACGCTTGCGCAACTCGAAGAGACGTTCTTTCAGCAAGGAATTGTCGGCGGGTTTGACGGCTTTCTTCTTGGCGACGCGACGGCCTTTGACCTTCTCCGGCTCGGAAGGCTTCGGCGGCGGCTGCACTGGAAAGAAGACCTGTACGCGCGCTCCTTCGCCGAGGGCGAGAATGCGATCGGCGACTTCATCCACCGTGTCCTTCTTCACCTCCTGGCCGCAATTGAGGCAGTAGGTGCGGCCGACGCGAGCGTAAAGCAGGCGGAGGTAGTCGTAAATCTCGGTTGCAGTCGCGACGGTCGAGCGCGGATTGCGTGTGGTGTTTTTCTGGCGGATGGCGACGGCAGGCGCGATGCCGTCGATCACGTCGACGTCGGGTTTCTCAATGCGTTCCAGGAACTGGCGGGCGTAGGCCGAGAGCGATTCCACGTAGCGGCGCTGGCCCTCGGCGTAAATGGTGTCGAACGCGAGCGATGACTTGCCCGAACCCGAGACGCCGGTCACAACCGTGAGCTGGTTGTGCGGAATCTCGAAGTCGATATTCTTCAGATTGTGGACGCGCGCGCCCCGTACGATGATGCTTTCGTTCGACATGGCCCAAGGTCCGGCAGGCGAGGGAAGCGCCAATCCCCACAGATTGGTTCAAAATCGGCTGCCGAAACTTCTTATTATAGCGGGTTTGGGGGAAGAAGATTTCACCACAGAGAACACAGAGGGCACAGGGAAAGGCCGAGGAAAGTTCTTAGAAGGACCTCTGTGATCTCAGTGGTGAAGAAGCCCGACTATGCCTTCAGGCGCTGCGCGTATTTGTCGCGGATTTTCTTTACCTTCGGAGCGACCACGAACATGCAGTACGGTTGGTTAGGATTGTTGGCGTAGTAGTCCTGGTGGTAGTCCTCGGCAACGTAGAACGTGGAAGCCGGCTCGACGGCGGTGACGATCGGATCTTTGAAGACTTTGTCGCGAGTCAGTTCGGCGATGACATCTTCGGCGGCCTTCTTCTGCGCTTCGTCGCGGTAGAAGATGACGGAGCGATATTGCTCGCCCACGTCATTGCCTTGGCGGTTGAGCGTGGTGGGATCGTGCAGGGTGAAGAACACGTGCAGCAGATCGCTGAAGCTGAGGACGGCGGGATCGAAAACAACTTCGGCGATCTCGACGTGGCCAGTCTTGCCGGAGCAGACTTGCTGATACGTCGGATTGGCGACGCGGCCGCCCATGTATCCGGAGCGGACGGAGATGACGCCTTCGAGCTGTTTGATGGCGGCTTCCACACACCAGAAGCATCCGCCGCCGAGGTAGGCAGTTTCGGTGGTTGGCATAAGCATTCGATGCTAGCACGGGCCGATTAGCATTTAGCAATTAGCATTTGGCAGTTAGCAAAATCGAGGGCGCATACAGCCTGAAGCGGAGAGGCTGAGTTGCGATGAAATAGGGGTCCTTCGACTGCGTTCGGCTTCGCCTCACTCCGCTCAGGATGACAGAGGTTTAGAGCTCGCATAACTGCTAACTGCCAACTGCCAACTGCTAAATGCCACTGCTATATGCCAACTTCAATTCTTGACCTCGGATCGAGGTAATCGCGCAGGCCGTCGCCGATGAAGTTGAAAGACAAGACGGCGAGCATAACGGCGGCAGCAGGGAAGAGCACCAGATGCGGCGAGTCGAAGAGATGCGAGCGGGCGTCGTTCAGCATCGAGCCCCAACTTGCCGCGGGCGGCGGCACGCCGAGTCCGAGGAAGCTCATAGTGGCTTCGGCCAGGATGGCGCCTGCCATTCCTATGGCCGCCTGCACGATGACGGGCTGGATGATGTTAGGCAGGATGTGGCGCACGATGATGCGCAGATCGCTGGCACCCAATGCCCGAGCTGCCTCGACAAATTCACGCTCGCGCACGGCGAGCACTTGGGCACGAACCAGGCGCGCGTAGCCGACCCAGCCGCCGATGGATAGAGCGAAAATCAAGTTGAAGATCCCCGGTCCGAGAAACGCGACGAACGCGATGGCGAGCAGGATTCCGGGAAACGACATGAAGGCGTTCATCACCACAACATTGAGCAGGCGATCGGTGACGCCGCCATAGTAGCCGGCGATGGATCCGAAGATGAGACCGAGGGTGAGCGACGCGGCAACGACGCAGCCGCCGACCAGCATAGAGATCCGCGCGCCATAGATGATGCGGGAGAGGATGTCGCGGCCGAGCTCGTCGGTGCCGAACCAGTGGGAGAGCGATGGGGCCATCAGGCGCTGCGGCAGATCGATGTGTGCGGGGTCGTAAGGCGCGATCCAGGGAGCAAAGAGTGCGCAGATGAGAAAGATGAGGACCATCACGACGCCGGCGGTAGCGAGAACGTTGTAGCGCGCGACACGACGCAGGGATGCGATTTGGATGGCCGAGGCCATGGAGGGATATTAGAGCAGAACCGCCAGGTTAGGCCAAAAGAAGGCACGGGCCGAACAACCTCCCAGGTCTCGAAAGGCGCGAGACCTGGGGCACCCGCAAATCTCGTGATAAATCGGATTCCCAATCGTGCGAATGAGTGGCGCACCCAAAAATCGAGGACCCAGGTTAGGCCAAATGAAGGACCGAACCTGGGGCACCGAGCAGAACCTATTTCAAAGTTACGTTCCGGGTGAGGTAGCTGGACACGACCTGAACGTTTTCCACGCGCTTATCGATCACTTTCTGTTCTTTGCTCTTATCGCCGTACTGTTTCATTCGCAAGTCGAAAATCTTCATTCCCAGTCCGTCGAGAGCGGCCATGTTCTTGTAGGTGATGACATATCCCAGGTCCCAATCGTCGATGCCGGACTTGGTCTGATTGAGGAAGATGCTATATCCCTCGATGAGACCGGCACTCTTCTCGGCGTCCCAAATAGGGGTGATATTACCCTTCAAGTCAGCCCAGAAGGCATTGCCGTGGCCGGGGAGGATGCGCAACAGCACCACGCGATTCACAGTGCCTTCGGTGTACTGGTCTTGGGCCGAAGCCGCAGCCAGCAGAAACATCGACAGACATACCGCTCCGACAGTAAGCCGCACAGCTTGCTTCATACGTTTAGTCTCCTTGTTTGGAATTGCTAAAGTGTGCGGCATGTTTAGGAGGTCGTAAAGGAAAAAGTGCAGCGCAGGCGGAAAAGCAGCACATCAGGAGCTTGTTGCGACCTTGAGGCGCCTGCGCTTGGCACTAAGTGGCTGCACGGCGATGCGAGGCAAGCAACACGAAAAGGCCTTTGGTACGCGCGCCGATTTTGATCGTCAGGTCTAGAATAAAGTTTCTGACCTTACTTTGGTTTGCACAGATCGCCGGCCCATGCTGCCCTTCAAACTGATCTATAGCGAAAAATATTTCCTGCCCATCGGTGAGCACGTCTTTCGTGCTGACAAGTTTCGGCTCATCCGCGAGCGGCTCGTGCAGCAGCACGTTGCCGACGAAAGTGACTTCATAGCGCCGGAGCCGGCAAGCGAGGCGGACGTACTGCTGGTGCACTCGCCGCATTACGTGAACAAGTTGATGGAAGGCAGCCTGAGCGCGCGCGAAGAGCTGCAGATGGAGATTCCATATTCGCCGCAGGTGGTCGACGCCTTCATGCTGCACACCGGCGGTTCCATACTGGCGGCCGAGCGCGCGCTGGAGGACGGTATTTGCATCAACGTGGGCGGCGGATTTCATCACGCTTTTCCGGATCACGGTGAAGGCTTCTGCATGATCAACGATTTCGCCGTTGCGATTCGTGCGCTGCAGAAGCGTGGACGGATTCGCCGAGCGATGACGGTCGATTGCGATGTGCATCAGGGAAACGGAACGGCGGCGATCTTCGGCGGCTCGGGACACAAGGCGAGTACGCTGCCGTCGTGGTCGGCCGCGGCGGTTAGTCTTCCGTCGACGGCAAGCATGAGCAATGGGCCGAGCAAAGACGTCTTCACCATCTCGCTGCATCAAGAGCACAACTATCCGTTCGTGAAGCCGGGGTCGTCGATCGACGTGAATCTGCCCGATGGCTGCGGCGACGATGAGTATCTGGCGTGGCTGGACAACGCGCTCAGCTCGGGGCTGCGGCAGTTTGCGCCGGAGCTGATCTGCTATGTCGCAGGAGCGGATCCTTTCTGCGAGGACCAGCTCGGAGGATTGAACCTGACGATCGACGGTCTGAAACAGCGCGATGAGTTGGTGTTTCGCGCGGCGCGTGCTCGGAATGTTCCGGTGATGACAACGTATGCGGGTGGATACGCGAATCGGGTTGAGGACACGGTGACGATCCATTGCAATACCGTGATCGCCGCGGCGGAAGTGTGTCGGGCGGTCACGATTCCGCAGAGGTGAAGACAAATCCCACTCAAGCCCAAACGATGGGCTTGAATGGGGCACCCGGTGGTGGGCTTTCTTATGCCGCGCCCAGAGGCGCTGCGGCGGTCGGTGATATTCTGTTAACACCTTATTGGAACCCCCATCGCGTTCCATCTAATTTGGACTCCTGACCATGTTTGAGAACCTCACAGATAAACTGCAGCGCGCGTTTAAGAATCTGCGCGGACAGGGCACGCTGACGGAAGAGAACATCGGCGAAGCGCTGAAAGAAATCCGCATGGCGCTGCTGGAAGCCGACGTCAACTTCAAGGTCGTCAAAGAGCTGGTCGATCACATCCGCGACAAGGCGCTTGGCCAGGAAGTGATGACCGCGCTGTCGCCCGCCGAGCAGGTGGTGAAGATCGTTCGCGACGAGCTGGTGAACATCCTCGGCAAGGACACAGCGAAGCTGAAGTTCGCCTCGCAGCCGCCGACCGTAGTGCTGATGGCAGGACTGCAAGGTTCCGGCAAGACGACCACCTCGGGCAAGCTGGCAAACTGGCTCAAGAATGGCGGACATCGGCCGATGCTGGTCTCGGTGGACGTCTATCGTCCGGCGGCGCGCGAGCAACTGAAGGTCGTCGCGAATGCGATCAAGGCGCAGCTTTACGAGGGCAAGGTCGAGGAGTCGAACACCGCGACCGTCGAGCGGCTGGTGAAAGAGGCGCGGCGCGAGGCCATCAACAACGCGTGCGACGTACTCATCGTCGATACCGCGGGCCGCTTGCACATCGACGAGCAACTCATGGACGAGATGCAGTCGCTGAAGAAGATCCTGAATCCGCAGGAGATTCTGTTCGTTGCCGACTCCATGACCGGTCAGGACGCCGTGCGCTCCGCCGACGAGTTCCACAAGAAGCTGACGCTGACCGGCGTGGTGCTGACCAAGATGGATGGCGATGCGCGCGGCGGCGCGGCACTTTCGATTCGCAACGTCACCGGGCAACCGATCAAGTTCATCGGTATCGGCGAGAAGTACGACGCGCTGGAGCCGTTTCATCCCGACCGCATCGTGGGCCGCATTCTCGGCATGGGAGACATCCTCTCGCTGATCGAGAAAGCCGAAGCCAAGCTGGACAAAGGCAAGTCGGAAGAGTTCGCGCGCAAGGCGCTCTCGAGCGACGGCTTCTCGCTGGAAGATTTTCGCGGCCAGCTGAAGCAGGTGAAGAAGCTGGGATCAATTTCCAGCATCATGAGCCACATGCCTAAAATCGGACCGTTTGCCAACATGCAGCAGGCTGCCGACAAGGTCGACGACAAGCAGCTCAATCGCGTGGAGGCGATCATCAGCTCGATGACGCCATACGAGCGCGATCACCACGAGGTCATCAACGGTAGCCGGCGGAAGCGCATCGCGCGCGGATCGGGAACCTCGGTGCAGGAAGTGAATCAGCTGCTGCGCCAGTACGCGCAGATGCGCAAGATGTTCAAGACCATGGGCAAGCCCAGCTTCGCACGCCGCATCGCCGGAATGAAGATGCCGGGGATGTAGGAAGCAGCGATTAGCTATTAGCAACTAGCAATTAGCTAAGAGCTTCGAGCCGCGGGCTGCGAGCCACCAGCGAATGTCGGTGCCCTAGAGCCTGCCCTGAGCTTTGCCGAAGGGTTCGCGTTCATCCGTTGGACGATAACCTGGGCAGAACGACAAGGACTGAGGGACTGTATGTCGCCGACAGTCCAGCGCCTGGGGCGCCAAATAAGAAAGCCCACCGTTTCAACGGTGGGAGCGCAGGATAAAGAGCGGGACTGCCCCGGGCACGACACAAGCCGTAGGCGGTGTGGTCAAGAAATACCGTTGCCTCGTCCCAACTCCGCGCTATACTCCCGTCGAACCCATCTATGCAACGGCCTGCGGGTGTCATCATCACCTCCGTGCTGCAGGTGCTCGGCAGCTTGTTCGTTTTGCTGCTGGCAGCGTTCATGGCGATCGCTCCGCGAATCGTTCCCAGATCGCCCGACACGCCTAAGGAACCACCCGGTTTTTTCCTGGTCATTGCTGCCATGTATCTGATCTTCGCCTTGCTTGGCCTGGCGACGGCGATCGGCATATTTCGTCTCAAGGGCTGGGCGAGGTATTCGACCCTGACCTTTGCCGGCTTCCTGGTGTTCTTCGGATTACTACTCGCGTTGGTCACCGCTCTGGTGCCTCAGCCCCCACCGTCTGCCACGTCAGCTGCCCAACTTCCGCCCGGCTTCGCACTTGTCGTCAAGGCAGTCATGGCGTTCATGTGGCTGGGCATCGCAGCTTTGGGCGGCTGGTGGCTGTATTACTTCAGTCGGCGGGGAATCCGCTTTTGCTTTCAGGGCGGGACCGCGGAGGCTTTCGCCGAGAGCAGCCGACGTCCCACTTCGATCATGGTGCTGGCCGTTCTAAGCTTTATGGGCGTTCCTTGGATGCTGTTCGGTCTTTGGAAACCGTTTCCGTTGTTGTTGTTTGGTGTCGTCTTGCGAGGCGCCGCAGCCAGGCTCAGCTACCTGGTGTTTCTGATCCTGGCGCTCTATATGGGCTTCGGACTGTTGCGGCTGTGGCCGCCAAGCCGGGTGGTGGCAATCTGCTTTTACGCCTTCGGCTGGCTTAACACCGCGATCTCGTGGGGCTTGCCCGGCAGAGAGGAACGATACCGGCAGATCCTCGCCGAGTCGTCGCATTTCTGGGGTTTTCAGGCTTCGCAGCCTCAAGGCCTTCCGACCGCGGTGGCTATGGCGGTCGCATCGCCTTCACTCTGCTTCTCTCGGTCGTTGCTATCTACTTCCTCATTGCCCGCCGATCTGCGTTTGAACCTGCCACGATCGGTCCTCCGTCACAGCCTTCGACAGCGCAGTAAACCGCAGCAATCAGCCGCGGCGCCGTTTGGCAACCTTCTCCTCACTGGAAAGGCCGATGTGACCGGGTGGGACAGACCTTTCAGCCTCAACCAAACCGGATGTTGTTTTCGCCGACGACCGCGAGCACATCGATGAGATGGGTAACGCCAAGAAGCTGGCGGACCGACTTGCCAATATTCCTAAGTTGCAGCGCGCAACCGGTGGATTTGGCGGAGACGTACAGACGAACCAGGGTCCCGATTCCGGTGCTGTCCATGTGCGTCAGCTCCGCCATGTCCAGCACGATTCGCTTGCTGCCCGGAATCAACTCGCCGACCTCGCGGTAGAAACGATCGTTCACTCCCGCCACCAACTTGCCGGTACACCGCACCAGGACGCTGTCGCCGCAACGTTCAACGGCGAGTTCCAGGCAGGTTCCGGCCGCCTTGTCACTCATCAGAGCTCCTTGGTTAGAAAACTGTCGAACAGATTGAGATCGGGTGCTGCGCGATTGTCACACACTCACGCTCGAAGTGGAAGGTCGCAGCGAGGGGTACAGGCGTGCGTACAGCAACGATCTCTGCCTGCTGTAAGAGCCCGGACTCGCATTTCAGCTGGAACTGCAACGTGTCGATGATCTAGTATCAAGCCGGCAGTCTGAGAATCAGGATTCCTCGCTTGTCCCAGCCAGAGACGCTCCCGCGAGTTGCTTACCCCAAGGAGTCATTCCATGCATACCACCGACCGCGAGTTTTCTGGTCAGGAGCCGATGCCGCCCGCGCCCGGCGACGGGTTTGAACGAAAAGGCGAGAAATTCGTAGTTTGCGGAGCAGGGAAATGCTCCGTGAGTCACGATGACAAAGAGATCTGGTGCACCAACGACAAAGATTGCCCGCGCCCGAATCACCCCGATGACCCGTGCCATTGCGTGCTGATTCGATCTAAGAAGTCGCTCAGCCGGCGCAGAGGAGACCGGCCAAGGTGGGAAGGCGATCCCGATGAGCCCAAGCGGGATGCGGAAGGACAGCGCTGGAAATATCCGTACGATCCCGAACAATATTGGCATACGGGCGTGTGCGCGCGCAAGCTCTAGGTAGAAATGCGAGCCGACTGAATAGGTGTCAGTTCGCCGGCTTCCACAGGGCTGCGCCCAGCACACGGCCCGGACCGGGCTCCTGCACGAAGGCGACGACGCGAATGTTATTAGCGTCGGTGCCCGGCTTGAGCTTCAACTCGAAGTCCTGGCTGAAGTGACTGTTCTTGTCGAGCTTGCCGACCTTCTTGATCTCCTGCACGACATCGATATGACTGAGGCGCTTGCCGGAGTTCTCGCCACTCGAGACCTGCGATTCGGCATGAGCGAGAGCGACTGCCACGTAAACGTCGGCATTGTGCTTCTCGGAACTCGGTTCGATATCGATGTGCCCTTTGAGATCGGGAGGAGTCTTGCCATCGGCGCTGACGGAATCAAGACGCAGGGAGATCTTGGGAGCGCTGACATCTTTCTGAAGCGCCTGGAACATCTGCTGGAGGTCGCCACGAAGTTCGGTAGTTCCATCAACGATGATCTGCGGAGTGTACGGCTCCTTCAGCTTCAGGGCGCGCACATACTCGATCTGGCGATCGGTGATGGAAGAAGACGAGTAGGGATCCTTCCAGCCGTCATGGTCCCAATAATCGACGTGCTCGCTGAGGACGATGATCTGCGCGCCGGAGATCGGCTGCGTTTTGTCCAGTTGCTGCACTAATGTATCGGCGGGAGGGCAACTGGAACAGCCTTCGGAGGTAAACAACTCCAGAAGGATGGGCGTCCCGGAATTATTTTGAGCAGCTGCCTTCTGCAACGGCGCGGCCACGAGTACGAGCAACGCAAGCGCTACTGCGGCGGACGGGATCGCGATTCGTTTTCCCTGCAGACGATTGGTAGGAGCAATGTGCAGCATCACAAAATCCTTTCCATGTGTTCGAGTACCGCAAAGCGTACATCGATTCAGCCGGAGAAGCGAACGAACGTGCCACTCCGGCTCACAACGCCAGCAGGGAATTCATTGCGTGAGTCCGTCCTTGTACTGTCTTAGGCTGTTGAACCCACATTCTTATATAAGATTGTGACGCAAGAAAGTGGTTGGTCGCAATACCCACTTGCAGTGATTTCAATATAGCCACTATTCTGGGCTTATGGAGAAGGCTTCGAGCGCGCTGTTGCCTGTAATCGCCATCGATCGCAAAGCTTCGCTACCGTTGCACAAGCAGATCTACGACACCTTTCGCGAACACATCATCCACGGCAGCTTGCGCGCCGGCCAGCAGATGCCTTCGACGAGAGCGCTCGCTCTGGAGCTGAAGCTGTCGCGGATTCCGGTCTTGACGGCGTATTCGCAATTGCTGGCAGAAGGATATTGTGAGACTCGCGCAGGCGCTGGGACCTTCGTGAGTCGGTCGTTGCCGCAGCAGGACAACGGGCGGCAAACCAATCGCAGTCGGCCTGCCGCTTCCAAACCGCGGTCGGTCGCCCACCGGGCGCAATGGCTCGCACCCTACAAGCCGCAGCCATGGCTGGGAGGGTTGGGGGCTTTCTGTCTCGGCCAGCCCGCTTACGACGAGTTTCCGTTTCATCTCTGGGCGAGGCTGGTGGCGCGGCATTGCCGGCATCCGCATATCAATACGCTTCACTACGCAGGACCCTTCGGGTCCGAAGCATTGCGGCGAGCGATCTGCACCTATCTTCGAACCTCGCGAGCTGTGCGCTGCGATCCGCACCAGATCATGATCGTCTCCGGCTCGCAGCAGGCCCTGGAGCTCACTGCGCGGGTGTTGCTCGATGCGGGCGACTCGGCTTGGGTCGAGGAGCCTGGTTACTGGTTGACCAAGGAAGTCCTCACTGCTTTAGGTTGCAAGCTCGTGCCGGTTCCTGTCGATCGCGAGGGCCTTGACGTCGCGCAGGGCATCCGCCGATGCGGCAAAGCGCGAGCCGCGTATATCACGCCGTCGCACCAATTTCCGTTGGGTGTGACCATGAGCGCCGCGCGGCGGCTTCAGCTGCTGGATTGGGCGGAGCACGCCGGATCATGGATCGTGGAAGACGACTATGACAGCGAGTACCGGTACGACAGCATGCCGATCGCTTCATTACAGGGTTTGGATCGCAACGATCGCGTGATCTACATCGGCACGTTCAGCAAGACGCTCTTTCCCGGGCTGCGGCTCGGCTATATCGTGATTCCCGAGGATCTCATCGAGCGGTTTTCGGCGATTCGCAACGCCATGGATCTTGGCTCGCCCTACCTTTTTCAGGCGGTGCTGGCCGACTTCATCGTGCAGGGACACTTTGCGCGCCACATCCGGCGCATGCGGCAACTCTACAACGAACGCCGGCTCGGGCTTGTCGAGAGCTTGCAAAAGCATTTCGGCCGGACCGCGGAGATTCTCGGCGCCGAGGCAGGCATGCATATGGCCGTCACCTTGCCGATGAGAATTCGAGACACCGAAGTTTCCCAGCGCGCCGCTCGCGAGAAGTTGTGGGTCGCTGCGCTATCGTCGTCGTATGCACAACAACCTGGCAAACAAGGCTTCATCCTGGGATTCGGCGGAACGCCGGCAGCACAAGCATCCGAAGCGGTTGCGCGGTTGAAGCGGTTGCTGAGCCAGGGCGATGCAAGTTCGGTGTGATCGGGTAGTGCGGGCCTTGAGGCCCGCGTTGCCACCGACCGGTTTCGATTAAACCAGTTCCAACTCGATCGTATTGGTCTCGGGATCGAGCTTCGCAATACGGAAGCTGCGAATTTGTCCGGCGTGGATTGCTTCGGACTTCGGCGTCGCAGTGCCCGCCGCGTGACCCTTCCAGCGCGCCTCTAGCATCGAGGAGAGCGATGACAGGTCTGCTTTCGCGGCACTCGTGCTTTCCTCCTTTGCTGGGCCTGACGCCGCGAGTCGGCAAGTCGCTTGAATGCCTTCGCCCAGCTGCACGCGCGCGCTTCCGCCGGACTCTTCCATCACGCGGCCGGTGATCACGTCCCCGCGCTTGTGCTCGGCAATGTACTCATCGACGCTGGTGGGAACGAGCTGCTTCATGCTCAGGCGGATATTGCGGCGCTCAGGTTCGATCCCGATAACTTGCGCCTGCACGACCTGTCCTACCTTTACGACGTCTTGCGGATGATTGATGCGCTTCTCGGCGCTGATCTCACTGACGTGGACCATGCCTTCGACGCCTTCGGCGACTTGAACGAACGCACCGAACTTGGTGATGCTGGTGATCGGCCCTTCAATCGAGGAGCCGACGGGGAATTTCTGCGGCACATCGGCCCAGGGATCCCCCAGCGCCTGCTTGAGTCCGAGCGACAGACGCTGCTCCGCAACATTGACGCCGAGGATTACGACTTCTACTGTGTCGCCGGTCTTCACCATGTCGCCCGGCTTGCGGACCCTCTTCGCCCACGACATCTCGGAGATGTGAATTAGCCCTTCGACTCACGGCTCCAACTCGACGAACGCGCCGAAATCGGCCAGACGGCTGACCGTTCCGCGCACCCGCTCGCCCGTCCTGTATTTGTCGCCGACCGAATCCCAGGGATGCGGCTGAAGCTGCTTGAGGCCAAGCGAAATCCGCTGCTTGCCGGAATCGACCTTCAGGACTTTGGCTTCGATCTCCTGGCCGACTGAGAGAACGTCAGAAGGCTTCTCGACGCGTCCCCACGAAATGTCGGACACGTGCAGCAGCCCATCAATGCCGCCGATATCGACGAAGGCTCCAAAGTCCATGATGTTGCGCACCGTGCCGGTGACGATGGCGCCTTCCTTGAGATCCGAATAACGCTGTACCTTCGCCGAGCGTTCCTCGTCTTCCAGAATGGCGCGGCGATCGACCACCAGATCCTCTTCCGTGACGTCGAGCTTGGTGATGCGACAGCGAATTTCCTGCCCGACGAGTTTCTCCATCTCGGCAGCCTCGCGCACGCCGCTGCGCGACGCGGGCATAAAGGCGCGCACGCCGACGTCGACACTGAAGCCACCCTTGACCATCGCCGTCACCGTGCCGATGATTGTGGACTTCTCCGCGAACGCGCGCTCCAAAGCGTTCCAATCCTTCGGGCGAGCGACACGCGAGCGGCTGAGTTCGTAATAGCCTTCGGGATCGCGGCCTTTCACGCTGACGGGAAACTTGTCGCCGGGCTTTACCTCTTCGTTCTGAAATGCCGACAAAGGCAGGATGCCTTCGGTCTTGTAGCCGATGTCGAGCAGCACAGACTCAGCGGTTATGGCGACAACTGTGCCCTCGATTTGCCGAGGACCTTCATCGGACTTACGTGCATGTTCCCGTTCGTACTGCGAAAGAAGATCGCCGAAGGATTCGCTCAGCTCGTTGTCCGTTTGAGTGTCAGGAGGATTTTGGTCTGGCATGAAAGGATGACAGCCTCGTCAGGGAAGGTTCTGATCAGGATAACATCCGGCGCGGGGTGAAAGATTTCGGAGATACGACGAAAGATCCCACACAAGAAAAACAGCTTGCGTGGAGGCACCCGCACTGCTGCGCAGAGCCCGGTCGCCACCTGCCGACAGCCTGATATTTCTACAGCACCCCAGCCAGCATTTTCGCAGTAGGAAGGAAGCCGTTGTCGCTGTTAGCATTAGCTCCACTCAATCAGGAGACAGGCCCATGGCAGAAATTGGAGGACCCCAGGTCGAGGTGGCTCATCACCTGACCGAACACAAGCATGGGGAGCAAACGCTGGCCCACGAGATCCTCGAAATCATTGAAGCCATTGTGCTCGCGGTTGTGGCCATCACGACGGCCTGGAGCGGATATCAGGCGGCCCTGTGGGACGGACATCAGGATGAGCTCTATGGACAGTCCAGCCAGCTGAAGATTCAGGCTGAGGGACTGGCCAACGCCGCCAATCAGGAACGCCTCTACACTGCCTCGACCGTGGTGGAGTGGCTGAAGGCAGAGGCGCACGGGGACAAGAAACTTGCCGACATATTCGAGCGGCGATTCCTGCCGGACATTGTGCCGGCTTTCCAGGCCTGGAAAGCGACCGATCCGCTGAACAATCCTAACGCTCCTCCGGGACCGCAACTGATGCCGCAATACCACAACACAAAAGCAGAAGAGGCGGCAAAACTGAATACGGAAGCAGCGGAGATCTTCGAGCGGGGAACCAAGGCGCGGCAGCGCTCCGATCAATACGTGCGGTTGACCGTGATGCTGGCGACGGTGCTGTTGCTGATGGCGGTCAGCCAGCGCTTCAAGACGCACGGCGTGCGCGTCGCGTTAGCAGTGGTTGCGGTGTTGCTGCTGGCGTTTCCGGTGATCAGGATATTTCTGCTGCCGAGGGCGTGAAGAGGAAGCAATTAGCGATTAGCAATTAGCTTTCATCATCCGGGACCCGGCTGTTAGATAAAGAGCCAATAAAAGGAGAGAACATGGACCGAAAGCTGAACAGAACTTCTCAGTGCGTTCTTCTAATGGTGATCTTGATGACGGCTGCGGTCGCAGCCGCTCAGGTGGAAAACATCGACGCGATTGCACGCGGCACCAGCACCCAGATGGGGAAGCAGTTCAACGTGAGGGTGAGTATTGACCAATTCTCGACGCCCGAAGATCGACAAACGCTGATCAATGCTTTTCAGACGGGCGGGCATGACGAGTTGGCGCGAACGCTGTCGAAGATGAAAGCCGTAGGCCGAATTCGCCTGCCCAGCAACACCGGCTTTCCTATTGCCTACGCCGTGTCGATCCCTACCCCAACCGGACACAAGATCCGCTTCGCCACCGACCGCGTCCTTACGATTTACGAGAACGCCCAAAACGAGCGCTCCAAGGGATACGATGTGACCTTCGGTGAGATCGAGATCAATGACAAGGACAAGAACGCGAACAGCGGCGTGCTCTACCCGGCGGTGAAGGTAACCATGAACAAGCAGGGCGAGCTGCAATTTGATCTGTTCCAGAACCCGTGGAAGTTGACCAACATCATCGACTGGACGAAGGGGAAAGAGTAGTTGTGGGGCTGGCTTAGTTGGTCTTCGAAGATTAACGGGGTCGTAGTGGAGAGGTCACGGCCCAGGTCTCGAACGCGCGAGACCTGGGGCACCCGTTCCGGTGATCAGGATCTTTCTGCTGCCGAGGGCGTGAGGAGAAGCAGCAATTAGCGATTAGCAAGTAGCTACTAGCTGTTAGCTACTAGCTACTTCTGCTCCTTCAACAGCGTGGCCAACGCAGGGCCAAGTTCTTCAATCTTCAGTCCGCTGAGAGACGAAAGGCCATGTTGTGCGCGATATTCGTCGGGGCGCGTGTTGAACCGAAGGAAGCCGTCAGAAGTATCCCAATCATCCTCCACGAGATAGAAGCTACCCGCACCGTAATGCGAGAGAGTCAGAAGATACCTGTGGTCGGGTTGCAGGGAGAAGCGAATCGGCTGCGTGCCGTATGTCAAAACACGGCCGGAAGCCAGCGTAACCGTTCCTCCAGATACCAAAATCGTTAGGTCCTCGCCGGGAGCCGCGCCCGACCCGCTCTGGTCCTCGAAGACTTCATCCACGTGCACGGTTATTTCGCTGTAGAGCGAAAATTCCGACGCACTCAGGACGCTGCGATGCTTGGTAAACGTTCCTGTCAAAATGACTCTGTTGATGGCCGGAGGAATCTCCGTCTTAGACATGCCGCAGCCGATTCCCGGGCCTAAGGGGTCCGCGTGCGGCGAGGTCAGCGGATATCTCTGGCCCACAGCTCCCTGATCAAGGTAGCGGTCCCGTTCCTTACGCACGGAGGGCGAGACATCTTTGTTCCACTCCAGGTAAGGCGTTGGCGTAAGCATCCAGGCGTTCGGCGCAGGCGTTGAGGCATCGTCGGGCGCCATTTGCGCCGACGAGATGAGGCTCAGCGCAAACAACACACCTAATGCCGTCGCTGTGAAAGTTAGTTCTTTCATGGTCACGCCTTGACCTATGTGCAATCAGCCTGATCGCCTAGGAGGAAGCGTGCGCCCGTCCGACACTGATGTCAAGAGGAAGTGGCGCCGGCTGAAGCCGGCTCTGAGAACGGAGTAGAGCACCTGGGACGCTGGCCTGAAGACCAGCTCTACCCGAACTCTTGCGCGTAAGAAATTCCCAGCAGCCTGTGAAGTTGTGGCCTGAGGCGAAGTGTAGACGGAATCGCGGCGCTGGAAGGATGAACACCCAGGTCTCGAAAAGCGCGAGACCTGGGGCACCCGCTGACAGCTGACAGCCGACAGCTGACGGCTGAATTACACTAGTCTTTGCGCGTTGCCATCGACATTCGTCGCATCACGGAGTTCGGCGTCGGGACTTACACCCGCAATGCCATTCGCACGCTGGCGCGGCTGGATCACGAGAACGAATACCTGCTCATCGGCATCCCCGACAACATTGGCCCGCGAGGCCGCATCGGCGACATCGGCCCGCTCCCGCCCAACTTCACCACCGTTCCCGGCCAGCCCAACGACTTCTCCGTCGCCAGCTATTTCGAACTGCATCGCATCCTGAAGCAGAACGGCTGCGACCTGCTGCACGTGCCGCATCTGTTCTGGAAGCCGCAGGGCATCCCGTGTCCCTACGTCGTCACCGTGCACGATCTGCTGGATCACATGTATCGCGTGAACAGCCAGTCGACGCTGAAGCGCACGCTGCACTTCCAGTTCACCAAGCGCGTGTTGCAGCGCGCGGCGCGGATCTTCGCTGTCTCGAATTTCTCCAAGGCCGACACGGTGCGGCTGTTCAACGTACCGCCGCAGAAAATCGAAGTCATCTACAACGCCATCGACGATAACTTTCGGCTGGGGCATGCCAGCGATGCCGAGCGCCAAGCCGTCGCCGAGCGCTATCAGGTCAACACGCCGTTTCTGCTCTATGCCGGGCGCATCAGCCCACACAAGAACGTGGTGCGCATCATCGAGGCTTTCGCCGCGCTGAAGGGCGAGCTGAGCAAGGAAGGGAAGTTCGAGGACCTGAAGCTGATCATCATTGGCGATGAGGTGTCGAAGCATCCCGACCTGCGCCGCGCCTGCGTGAAGGCCGGCGTGCAAAACGATGTGCGCTTCCTCGGCTTCGTGCCCATCGATGTGCTACGCATCTTCTACGATCAGGCAAAGATCTTCGTGTTCCCGTCGCTCTATGAAGGCTTCGGGCTGCCGCCGCTGGAGGCGATGGCGCACGCGACACCGGTGGTGACCAGCAACACGTCGTCGGTCCCTGAGGTTGTTGGCAACGCCGCTGTCATGGTGAATCCGGAAAATGTCTTCGAGATCATGCGCGCACTGCATCGCGTGCTGATCGATCAGCCCCTGCGCGACAGGCTGAAGGCGCGCGGCCTAGAGCAGGCGTCGAAGTTCTCTTGGGAGGCAAGCGTGCGGCGGATGCTCGAGGTGTATCGCGAGGTTGCCAAAGCTAAGTAGACGGCAAGGCATTCGACCACCCCCATTCCTGCACGGCAAGACTTTCCTACCTTTGGTCAAATTGACAGTACAGCCTGGTTGCGCCCGGCTTCGCAACCGTCGATGCCGCGGCTAACTTTGCAGACATCAGTTGGCCCGAGACGTGCTTCTAATCAAGCATGCGCAACTAATCTCTCTGGGCCGAACCAATGCGGGGCAGATCGATAATACATATCGGGCTTATTTCCTGCGGTTTTCTTCTAACGCTCTCGTTGCCAACGTGGGGGCAATCGTCCAGCCTCACGCTCGATCAGATTCTGACGCGCATGCAGCAGGCGGAGATCGATTCGCGTGCGCAAAGCATTGCCTACACTGTTACTCGCGAGTACCAACTTTCGGCAGCCGGGGCGCAACATCCCAGCTCCCAAGTCGTGGCGCAGGTCAACGTCATTCCTCCGTCAGCGAAGGATTACAGCATTGTTAAGTCCGAGGGCAGCGATCGCGGCGCCAGTATCGTGCGCAAGGTGCTCGATCACGAAGCCGAAATGGCCGGCCATAGCGAACAACACGAGCTCAGCCGCAGAAATTACGACTTCACACTGCTGGGCCGAGAACTTGTCGACGGTCATGATTGCTACGTGCTGCAGCTCACGCCCAAACGGCAAGCAGTTGAATTGATCAACGGCAAAGCCTGGGTCGATGCGCAGAATTTCGCGCTGCGGCAGATCAAAGGCGCGACCGCGAAGAACCCGTCCATGTGGATTAAGGGATTGACCCTCACTATCAATTACGGACAGATCAACGGCGTGTGGGTGCAGACTGCAACCCAGGCTGTTGCAGATGTGCGCTTCGCCGGACCGCACGTGCTCACCTCGCGCGAACTCGAAGTCCGACCCGCGTCGCTCAGCGCGCAGGCGAAGTCGCAATGGCAGGCACGCCAGCGTCGCAACAACCATCACGTTGAAGCTGACACCGCAGCCTGGATGGCGCGGTAAGAAGCAACTAGCTGCGAGCCCCGAACCGCGAGCTTTTTTCAGCAAAGTAGAGGGCTAGCCGACGACCCCAGTTCGAAGCTAGTGGCTCGAAGCTAGTTGGTAATTGCTGTTTTTCTTAGCTGCTGGACCTGTAAGCCGAATTCTGTCCCCGCCCATTCTCCTCGCCGATGACGAACTGCACCGGTGAAGACAATGGGCGGGGGACGGTCATTCCTCTGGGCCGCGCATTACTGAGCGGCTCTAGCGACCTACCCGGAAGTTGTGACGCACCGAGCCGGCACGTTCCCGCCGAATGGCGGAATCCTCCCCTATTTGGTCTTGCTCCGTGTGGGGTTTGCCCTGCCACCGTCATTGCTGACGGCGCGGTGCGCTCTTACCGCACCTTTTCACCCTTACCCCGATCAACCGAAGCCGGGCGGGGCGGTATGTTTTCTGTGGCACTTGCCGTCAACGGCCCTTTGAGAGCCGCCGCCCGGACGTTATCCGGCACACCGCTCTGTGGAGTTCGGACTTTCCTCTACCGGCCCGCTTCGTCCCAACCGAAGTCGGAACCACGCGCGCCCGCAGCGACCGTCCGGCCCAGCAGCTAACACAATAATTATAGATGTCGCTGTCGAATTCGGGGTCGCGCGCTTACAATCGTCGGCAAATGGATGTCGCCTTAGCTGCTCCCATTCACGAGGTTTCCCCTCCTCCGGCTATTCCATTTATTCGCGAGGTGGCAAACCTCTACCATCGAAATGCATGGTTGTTCCTCAAGATCTTGCTCCCCGCCGCGTGCTTCGGATGGTTTGTCGTCATCCTCTGTTTTCATCAAGCAGATGAAATTACACGATACGTTCCTCGTGGATTCGACGCTCGGTATTACTTGAAGGAAATCTGGGAAGCGGCCGCGATTCGGATATTCGGTGTGTTTGTCGAGTGGATGCTGTATTGCTTTGCTTTTTCGGGCATGTGCATCGCCGTGGCGATACTTCAAAGCGATGAGCCCGTGCTCACCGAGGAATGCTTTGAGGCTATTCGCCAAAGAATCGGCGCGTTTACCCGGGCGGCCATGGCGTTAGGGTCACTCGTGGCTCTGTCATTCATGTTTACGCTTATCGTCATTGGTTTGATTGCCGTGACTTTGCCCCACAGATATGCTCCTCTCACTCGAAAAGAATGGAGCATTCTGGGCATTTGCGTCTGGGGATTTTTCTTGTGGGGAGTTGCCCGTTTCGGTTTGGCGATCCCAGTTCTCTTCCTGGAAAACGTCAACGTTCGCCCAGCTTTGCTGCGCAGCTATCGTCTCACCAACGGCTGTTCGATGATTCTCGCCCTGCTGCTTCTCGAATCAGTCGCCGGCTCCTATGTAGCGTTCCTGATTCCGCAATGGGTCTGGCGCGCTGCGTACATGCACGGGCTAGCCTCGATCTGGATGTCCTGGATTGCAACGGGTGCTGGTGTTGTCGGAGGCGTGCTGCTCCAACCGCACATGCTGGTCGGATTCGGCTTACTGTTTCTACGCAGGACGCATGACGCCGCCTACGCCAGTTAGGCTCTTCACGAACTCTCCACCAACACTAAGTTCCGGTGGGCGGAACAGGTACTGCCGAAAAGTGACCGCACTCAGCAGGGACATCAGTCCCGAGCACGGGGGGATTATCGCGATGAGCACGGGCCGCGCGAAGGATTACCAAGATGGGAATCATGGTGTGGATTTCTTCGTTTTTCTTTGATTTCGATTTCCGGCAATTCCATACTGATTGTTTAGGGTAGGATTCGCCTTCACCCCGGCGGTCTTGCCTGTTGATGGTCTGGGGGTTGTCGTTTGGTGGTTGTACTTTGCCTGCGGTCTGCTTTCGGGTTTTCCTTTCCGCCTTTACGTCTTCCAAGAAATTCCTGTAAGTTCCTGCGGCTCAAGATTTTATGGGCTTCCTGTCTGTCTATATCGCTTGTTTTCAATATTTTGCGGGTGGGTGGGGGAGGGGGCGCAGTTGTCAGTTGTCGGTTGTCAGTTGTCAGGAGACCCAGGTCTCGGACCCCGCGAGAGCTGGGGCACCCAGGCAGTTGTCGGTTGTCAGAAGACCCAGGTTAGTGTCCAAAAGATGGACACAAGCCTGGGGCACCGGAATACGAGAAAACGAGTTGCCGGTTGTCAGTTGTCAGTTGCCGGTGAACCTTATGCAGTCTCCTAGTCAGTTATCGGTGAACTTACGTACTCTCCTTCAGCACCAACTGCTCCGCCGGCGAGAAGACGTAGGCGCGAATCATCATGGTGCTCAGCAGCGATGTCAGCCCCGACGATGCGAGGATCATCGCGATCACCACGAACTGATAGATCGCGGCGTACAAGGGATCGGCGCCGGAGAGCAGCATGCCAGTCATCAGTCCCGGAATCCACACGATGCCCAGCGAGCGCAGGTTGTCGATGGCCGGGATGAGCGACGAGTGAATGCTTGCCTCGGTATAGCTCGCGATGGTCTTCTCCGGTGCGGCGCCGAGCGCGAGGGCCGTCTCGACCTCGCCCGCATGCGACAGGACCTCGGAGCGAAATCGATTGAGCGCGAGCCCATTGGTGTTCATCGCATTGGCGATGATCATGCTGCCGACGGGAATCAGCGACGTGATGGCCGTATCGATCACCCCGGCCCAGGTCATCACCGCCGTTACCAGGCCCGCGCCCGCGGCGATGGAGTAGGTCGAGACCTTGCGCGCACCGGGAATGTTCTGCGCCCGCTTGGCCGAAATCGATCCCGCCGCGATGATCATTCCGGCAAGCAGAAACACGCTGCTCCATCGCGGAGCTTTCAGCAGCAGAACCAGCACCGAGCCGACCACGACGATCTGCACGATGCCGCGCACCAGCGCGATGGCCGTGTCGCTCTCCAGATGAATGTTGCGGCGCCGCGCCAGCAGAATTACCAGCAGCGCCAGTACCGATGCGATCGCCGCTTGCGCGAATCCCAGCGCGATCTGGGAGTGAAAGACCGACTTAAGCATGGAATACCTCCGAAGGCCCAGAGTTCAGCCGCCCCGTGCGGCTGCTTGGAAGGGACACGCGTTCAGGGGCTGCTGAAAAAGTGCAAAAAGCAGATCCCTCGCGGGCTGAAGCCCGCTCGTGATGACAAAAATAAATGGCCTCTTACGGCGCAGCTGAAGCTGCGCCCCTTCAAAGCGCTCCCCAATCGACCTTTTCAGCAGTCTCTTAAAGCCGTGCCCCTTCAAAACCACCTAGTAGCTCTGCTGGGGTTCCGTTCTGCACCAGCCGTCCGGCGTCGATCAGAGCAACCCGATCGCACAGGCGCCGGGCCTGATCGCGGTCGTGCGTCACCAGAACAAATGTGTAGCCGTTGGCGCTCACCAGATTTCGGATCAGAAGCTCGACGCCGCTCTTGGCCTGCTCGTCCAGCGCCGACGTCGGTTCATCGAGCAGCAGAATCTCGGGCTGATTCGCGAGCGCCCGCGCCAGCGAGACGCGTTGCTGCTCGCCTCCGGAAAGATTGGCGACGCTGCGGGCGGCAAATCCCGGAAGCCCCACGCGCTCCAACAGACTTGCAATTTGATCATCGGCCAGCGCCTCGCTGCGCTGCGATGGGCCGAATCGCAGATTGGAGGCGACATCGCCGGGAAAGAGAAATGGCCGCTGCGTCACCATGCCGACACGCCGCCGCAACTCGCGCGGTGGAATCTGGCGATAATCCTGATTTTCGAGGAAGACAGTGCCGGTGGTGGGCTCATCGAGGCGGTTCAGCAAACGAAGCAGGGAACTCTTGCCCGATCCGCTGGCGCCAACCAATCCCAGCAGCTCGCCGCGGTGCACGCCGAGCGACACATCATCAACAATCCATTTGTCGCCGACGCGGCGTCCCAGATGCTCCGTCCGGAGCACTACCGCGGCGGCCGACGCGTTCATCGGTCCAGATGTCCGTAGTAGATGTTGGTGTCGTACTCAAGAACCACGCGGTCGTCGACGGCATGCGACGAGAACAGTTGTGGCAGAGCTTCCAACATTGCGTCGTGCTTCTCGCCCGACTTGGGGATGTAGGACGACGAAAGCAATCGCCCGCGCAGGCCGTCAAAATCCAGCGCCTGCTGATTGTGCTGCTGAATCATCGTCATCGCGTTGGGAGCGAAGAAGTGCTGCAGCGCGTCGTAGTTCGCGACATACTTCTGCGATACCTGCTCGTAATCGACGGAGAAGCGTCCGACGAACTCCTCATAGGCGCGAAGAAAGGGCGTGGCTTGCGTATCCCGATGATGCCACACCAGCACCGTCCATCCATTGGGCTTCAGGATGCGAACAAACTCGGCGCGGGTTTCCGCCGGCCGAAACCAGTGAAACGCTTGGCCAGCGACGACGAAATCAACGCTTGCCTGCGACAGAGTTGTGGACTCGGCGCTGCCCTCAACCATGCGGAAGTTGGGATATCGCGACAGATAATTTTGTCCAGCTTGCCGCATCGCCTGATTCGGCTCGACACCAATCACGCGGTTGCCGTTTTCCAGAAAGATCTCGGCCAGCATGCCGGTGCCGCAGCCGACGTCGGCGATCAGATACTCCGGGCTCAATCCGCAAGCAGCTTTCAGTGCATGTACCACATCGTGGGAGTAGTGAGGCCGATACTTGACGTAATCTTCCGCCCGATCGGAGAAGCGGGCCATGGGGTCGTGAACGGATTCGGTCATTTGCAAAATGATATCGTAACGTGGCGTATGAGAATGAAAGCTGAGCCTTTGACGGCGATGGCCACTGCAATTGCTGCGGCGATTCGCAAAGTTCCGCGGGGGCGCGTCAGCACTTACGGCGCCATCGCCAAGGCCGCCGGCTACCCGCGCTGCTCGCGCCATGTAAGCAAGGTCTTGAACCAGGTTGGCGGATTGCCCTGGCAGCGCATCCTGGGATCAGGCGGCCGAATTTCCCTGCGCGGCGAATATGCCATGGAGCAGCGCTTCCTGCTGGAGGCTGAGGATGTCCGATTCAAGGGCCGGCGCGTCGATCTTCTGGAATACGAGCACCGGTTTGCGGCGCCGAAGCGGCAGGCTGCTCGCCGGTCAACCGCTGCTAGAAAGTCCCAAATGCGGAAATGACTGCCGCAAAGTGGTATTGCGCGCCGCTAGGCCAATGTCTATCGTTTAGTGAGTGGCGTAAAATAGCCTAAAGGTTTAGAACAGAACAGGGTTATGTTCAGGTCGGGCCGAACTTTACTTCTTGCTTTCGCAGTTCCGTTATTGCTTACCGTTTCGCTGCCCGCGCAGCGATATGAGGAGCACGACCACACCGTTTTTCATCGTCCCGCGCCGCCGCCGCCCAAGCACCAATCAGGAACCCCGAATACTGCGGCTGGCAACCACGCTTCCGTCGCAACAAATTCTGGCAATGCGGCTCGCACGCCCGATCCGAATCGCCACCACGATGTGACGTTCAACTCGCCGCCCAACTCGACCGAAATCCGCGCTCCGCAAACGCCGCAGCCTGGGAAGTAATCCTCACGAGATCTCTTCGTAGTACCGCTCGCCCGCACAGCCGCGACACAGAATCCTGCTGTCCCGCCGCACCTCGCGCTGAAAGTTGATGCCCTCACCGCACTCGGCGCAGACGATTCGCTCGCCCTTGTAGCCGGGCAGCTCTTCGGGCGGCAGCTCGACCTTCACCCACTGCTCGGTGAACAGCTCGTGATTCGGCATCTCGCGATAGGCCAGCATCTGCTGCTGATTCTTGTTCTCGATCTCCGGGTGCAATTGCCGCGCGAGCGCCTTCGAACTTTCCTTCGCGCTCACTCGCACCGCGCGTCCCGACTCCAGATCGACGAACGTCGCCGCAACTTTGCCCCAGTCGCGAAACTTCAGCGCCCGCTTGCCAAGCCGGCAGCCGGTCACGACCGCAACGGCATCGGTGGCGCAGCGGTCAATCTCGACAAACGTGATCAACCGCTTGCGATCCTTGCCATGCGGATCGTCGATGCCCAGCAGCTCCAGCCCGCGCATCGCCAGCCGCACGCCAAGAATCTGCCCGGCGCACAAATGCCCGTGGGCGATCTCCGCATCGCGCAGCAGTTCGTCGAAACTTTTCAATCCTTATTCCTCATCCGAATCGTTGTCCGGCGCCTCATCCGCAAAACGCCCGCTGACGTTGACGGTAAACTTGTCACCGGTCTTCGGCAGAAACGTCACCCGCGCTGGCTGCCGCTCCCAATGCGGCGCCGAGCAGTTGCTGTCGCTGGCATCGCCCGTACTGACCTTGCCGAGCTCTTTGCGGAACAACGGCTTTTTCCCGCCGATCTCGACGACCACGGCATTCACCCGCTCGCCATTGGATGTGATGCCGCAATAGGCTGCGTAGTCGCGATACCAGCTCACCTCCGAGTAGAACGGGTCGTAGTCCGGCAGCTTGACCAGAGAGATCCTGCCAGAGACGCGATCGACCAGCAGCCATCCGCCCCGCTGCCACAGCCACTTTGGAGTCTTACGTTGATCCTCCGGCAGCGCATCATTGATCCGGTAGGCGCGCCGGATCACGTACTCCCGATCGGTAACGTCATGCGCATCTCCGGTGGTGAAATCCTTCAGCTTGGTGTCGACGTACAGCGGCCGCACCGCGATATCCATTGTCTTGTCTTCGGAGGGGCCGATGAAGAGCTTGACCGGCGTCGCCTTTCCCAAGCTAACGACGTGTGGCTTGGAAGCAGCGTTGGTTTGCAGGCCAATCGGCAAAATCACCAGTAAGAAAACGAGAGTGCGCATGATAGATACGACCGCGACATTCTGGTCCTGCATCGACAGCGGCCATCCTACCGCCGTTCGTTCCGCCAAACTTTTTCACTTCGATATTAGCCATCAAACAACTGGCATACAATGAATTTGCGTCTAAGATTGAGCGAGCATGGCATTGACCTACAGCTTCGTGGTCCCAGCCTATAACGAGAGCGAACGGCTTGCCATATCCCTGCCGAAGATCTTCGACTACGTCCGCCAGCGGCAACTACAGAGTGAAGTGATCGTCGTGAACGACGGCTCGACCGATGATACGGCTGCGGTGGTTCGCCGTTTTATGCAGCTCAATCCCGATGTCCGGCTGGTCGAAAACCCCGGCAATCGTGGCAAAGGATACAGTGTCCGCAACGGCATGCTGCATGCGCAGGGCGACGTGGTGATGTTCACCGATGCCGATCTCTCCTCGCCCATCTATGAGGCAGAGAAGCTATTTACTGCATTGCAGCAGGGCGCGGATGTCGCCATCGGATCGCGCTGGCTGCGAGCCGAGCTGCAGACCGAACGCCAGCCTTGGTACCGCCAACTATATGGGCGATTATTCAATCTTGGGCTCCGTATTACCTTGGGGCTGAGGTTTCGCGACACGCAATGCGGTTTCAAGGCGTTCACCAGAGAGGCAGCACAGACCATCTTCACCCGGCAGCGGATTGAGCGCTGGGGATTCGATCCTGAGCTGCTGTTTCTGGCCAACAAATTCAAGTTGCGCACGGCCGAAGTCGCGGTCGAGTGGGCGCACGACCATCGCTCCAAGATCAGTCCCCTGCGTGATGGCGTCAAGATGGGCCTGGAAATGCTTGCGGTCCGCTGGAACGATCTCAAGGGTCTGTATAAGCTTCCCTCGTACATTCCGGAAAAGGTTGAAGACCAACCAATTGTGGCTCCAATCCCAGTCGCCAAAGAGGCTCTAAGTCCTGAAACCAGTGATATCTAGCCGCCGATGAAAAAATCATATTGGCGGCAAGAATTGGTTTGGCGTAAATTTTGTACCTTTCTTTTTGACTCGCGCATCTTCTCCTGAGTCGATTACTCTTGGGCACCGGAATGGGGCGGTCCCCACATTTCTTGCATCTAAAAGCATTTATGTCACGACCGCTTGTACCAGGTACTATCGAGAGCCATGCTTCAGGCGCGGCAACGTGTCAGGAAGACACCTCCCTGCTGCAGCAATATCTGAAGCTGCGCGAGACCTCGCTCAAAATTTGCGCTCCGCTCGGTGTCGAGGACCACAATCTTCAGCCTATGCCAGATGCCAGCCCGGCGAAGTGGCACTTGGCGCACACAACTTGGTTCTTCGAGACTTTCGTCCTTTCGCAGTACATGGATGGGTTCCACCCCTACCATCCGGCGTTCCGCAATCTCTTTAACTCGTATTACAACGCAGTCGGCGATCGTCCCCTGCGAGCGCTGCGGCACATTCTGTCCCGCCCCAGCCTCGACGAGGTGCACGCGTATCGGATCTACGTCGACGAAGCCATGGTCCACCTGCTCACGCTTGAGCTTCCGCAGGTCGCGGTCGAACTCATCGAGCTCGGCATCAACCACGAGCAGCAGCATCAGGAGCTGATCATCACCGATGTGAAGAACGGATTGTGGACCAACCCGCTTCGTTCCGCATATCGAGTCAAGCCAGAGCACGCAGCCGACGACGGCAACGCGGTCTCACCCCTGAGCTGGCACGGCTTCTCTGAAGGGATATATTCCGTTGGCTTCGAGGGCGGCAGCTTTGCCTTCGATAACGAAGGCCCTCGCCACAACGTTTTCCTCCAGAACTTCCGTCTGGCTTCGCGCCTGGTCACCAACGGTGAATATCTCGACTTTATGCGCGATGGCAGCTACGGCAATCCGCTGTTATGGCTCTCGGACGGATGGGATTGCGTTCGTAACAATCAGTGGAGTGCGCCGCTCTATTGGGAGCAGCGCGACGGCGAATGGTGGAACTACACCGTCGAAGGACTGCAACCGGTTCGGCTGAACGAGCCGGTTTGCCATATCAGCTTTTACGAGGCCGACGCCTACGCGCATTGGGCTGGTGCGCGGCTGCCCAGCGAGTTTGAGTGGGAAGTCGCCGCCAGATCGCGCCCCATGACGGGAAACTTTCTGGAGACCGATGTGCTGCATCCGCAGCCGGCCAAGAGCTCTGACGACGGTCTTGTGCAGATGTTCGGCGATGTCTGGGAGTGGACGGGCAGCGCCTATACCAAGTATCCGGGCTTCAGACCTGCCGCAGGCGCGGTCGGCGAATACAACGGCAAGTTTATGTGCAATCAGATGGTGCTGCGCGGCGGTTCCTGCGCCACGCCGCATTCGCACATTCGAGCCACTTATCGCAACTTCTTCCCACCCCATGTGCGCTGGCAGTTCATGGGAGTTCGGTTGGCCAATGGCGACTAGCAAGCAACTGCAGCTTCTCACCGTCTCACCCATCGCCCCCGATGTGTTGCACGGGATGACCTCGTTGCCGAAGCAACTGCCTTCCAAACTCTTTTACGACGAGATCGGATCGCAGCTCTTCGAACAAATCACCGAGCTTCCGGAGTATTACCTGACGCGAACCGAGCGCTCGATCCTCGAGCAGTACGCAGGTGAGATCTTGGAAGCTGCTGGACCGGCGCTAACCCTGGTCGAACTCGGTGCGGGCACCGCCGCCAAGACTTGCATCCTGATTCAAGAGCTCCTCGAACGGCAGAGTCGGGCGCTGTTCTATCCCATCGACGTTTCCGCATCAGCGCTGGACGAAGCCGTGCGCCAGCTTGGCAGGCAGTTTCCGTCGCTGCGCGTGAATCCTATCGTCGCTGACTACACCGGCGGGGTGCCCGCGCTGAGCCGCATCACCGGTCGCAAACTGGTGTTGTACATCGGCTCCAGCATAGGAAATTTCGAGCCCGACCACTCGATTCGCCTTCTGCGCCGCATCCGCCAAACCCTGCGTTCCGGCGACGCGCTGCTGCTCGGCGCCGACTATGCCAAGAGCTCGCGCATTCTCTTGCCGGCCTATGATGACGCGCAAGGAGTCACCGCCGCCTTCAACAAGAACATCCTTGCGCGTCTGAACCGCGAACTGGAAGCTGACTTCGATGTCGATGCCTTCCGGCACATTGCCCTGTGGAATCGGCGATGTTCGCGAATGGAAATCTATCTGGAAAGTCTCGCCCAGCAGTCCGTCTTTATAGCCGCCCTCGATCTCGATGTCTCCTTCCACCGCGGCGAGCGTATTCACACTGAAAACAGCTACAAGTACACCGACGCCATGGTCGAATCGATCCTGCACGACAGCGGCTTCACTCTGGAGCAATCCTGGTGCGATCGCAAGAAGTGGTTCGGCGTGCATCTGGCGCGAGTGTGACGTCCGATCTTTCCCAGTTGAGTCGCAGCGATTGAGTTCTTGCCTGGTTTTCTCTACCATGCACCTTTCGCCGACATCACGTGCGAACTTCCAGTAGAAACGTTGAGAGTCCTCATCACGCGCGAGCAGATCGCGGCCAAGGTCGCGGAGATAGGCGATCGTATCACCGCGGATTTCGCGGGAGAGCCGGTAGTTTTGATTGGAGTGCTGAAGGGCGCAACCATTTTCCTCGCCGACATCGCGCGCCAGATCAAGCTGGATGCTACCTTCGACTTCATCGCCGTCTCCAGCTACGGCAACGCCAAGAAGCACAGCGGAGAAGTCAGGCTGGTGAAGGACGTGGATCAGTCCATGGCCGGCAAGAACGTCATTCTGGTGGAAGACATTCTGGATACTGGTTTGACCCTGACTTACATCAGGAATTTGTTGCTGGCCCATCAACCAAAGTGTTTCAAGATTGCTGCACTTCTTGACAAAGTTTCCAGGCGTACCGAGGCCATCAACGCAGACTATGTTGGTTTCGTGATTCCCGACGAATTTGTCGTAGGATATGGACTTGACTTTGCCGAGCGTTATCGTAATCTGCCAGATGTTTGTGTTGTGGACTCCGAGAGGGCATAGAATCTAGTTTTGGCTATGTCAGCGTACTCGTCCCTTGCCGCCACCCCGGTCCTGCCTGTCAGCGATTGGCGAAGCGTAGCCAAGCTCATCGAACACACCCTTCTGAAGCCTGACGCTACCCGCAAGCAGGTGACCGCCATCTGCCGGGAAGCTGTGCATTATGGCTTTCATTCCGTGATGGTGAATCCTGCGAACGTGGCCCTGGCGGCGGCGCAGCTGCATGGAACCTCCGTTCGAGTGGGCACAGTTGTCGGCTTTCCGCTGGGTGCCAATTTGACGGTCACCAAGCTCACCGAAGCTGAGGCTGCTCTGCGGCAAGGCGCGCATGAGCTCGATATGGTGATGAACATCGGCGCACTCAAGTCAGGTGAGCGCGTGCTGGTGCAGAGCGAGATTCGCAGTCTCACGCGACTGGCCCATCACCACGGCGGACTCCTGAAACTGATCCTCGAGAACGCGCTGCTAACCCAGGAAGAAAAGATTCTGGCCTGTGCGCTTGCCGCCGAAGCCGGAGTGGATTTCGTGAAAACCTCCAGTGGACTGGCCGATTCGGGCGCAACCGCCTCCGATGTAGCGCTGATGCGTGGTGTGGTTGGACTCAAAATCGGTGTCAAGGCGGCGGGCGGCATCCGCACGGCGGCGCATCTCGCAGAAATGGTTGACGCCGGCGCAAGCCGTATCGGCACCAGCGGCAGCGTGCAAATCATGCACGAGCTCGGCGCTCCTGCGGACCACTAACTCCAGCCGGGAATTCTCACCCACAGCAAGAACCTAAGATCCGCTCCTCTTCTGCTGCAAAGTGCTCTACAAGTTGTGGTGTAACGTTGCCGCGATAGAACGCTTGTCAGCACGCGCTCGTTTTCCCGCTTTGGTAGACGTTCCGAATGCGTTTTCCTTTGCCTCCGCACTACTGCTTCTTCATTGCAATGCCGATAGGACTAACCGACAGTAAAAGTAGCTGAACAAGCTACGGACAGATGCTTTGTCCAAGCGAATTCGCAGGGGAGGGGTCGAATGAAACAAGCGCTTCGTAATTTGCTCCGGGACGAATCCGGTCAGGACCTGATCGAGTACGCCCTGGTAGCCGCCGTTTTAGCGTTAGCTGCTGTGGCCGGCATGACTTCGCTAGCCAGCAACATCAGCAATGCGTTCAGTGCAGTCGGCAGCAAGCTAAGCAGCACGGTAGCCTGAGCTGCCACCGTCCGGAGGCGCGCGTGCAATCGCCTGGACGCCAGCCTTCGCAGCGAGTTGGTTGGGAATGGCTGTCTGGACTGATTCGCAAATGATCTCAGGCGTAACTTTCCGGCGTCGGAGCTAGTTGCCAGCTGCAATGTCTCCGGTACGCTGGACCGGCTTGCGTCCCGCAGCGAGGTTCCACATAGGCGGTGAACTCAGCAGCGGGACGCCGGCCGCGAACTCAAGCGAGGCGAGAATGCAGGGCTCCTCGGCGGATATCACGTATGCAGTGGCATCGTTCGCCTGTGCCGGCATGGGAGCGATCTGCGATGTCCGCACCCGCCGCATTCCCAACTGGCTTACCGGCCCCGGCATTCTCATAGGTCTGCTGATTCATCTGTATTGCGGCGGCTGGCGCTCAATGGCTGGCGCAGCGCTGGCTGGGCTGATCGCCGGAACGATCTTTCTGATCTTCTACCTGGGCGGCGGATTAGGCGCCGGTGACGTCAAGCTGATCGTTGCTGTGTGCTGTCTCGCCGGACTGGGCGGCATTGCCAGCGTCCTGCTGGGCACGGCGCTGCTGGGCGGACTCTTTGCCATCGTTCTTGTCCTTCTGCATCACCGACTGAAAGAAAGCTTGGTAAACACGGGCCGCCTGATGGTCTATCACGGCAGATCAGGGCTGCGGCCTCATCCTGATCTGAACCTTGCCAACCCCCGAACCCTGCGCCTGCCTTACGGCCTGGCGATTGCCGCCGGCGCGGGCTCGTCGCTCTGCAGTGTCCTTCTGAGATGAAACCATGAACTCCCGTCGCATATTCCTAGCTCTTCTCATCGCATTGTTGCTCTCCGGAGCCGTCACCTTTTTCATCAGCCGCAAGCTCAACAACCACGGCACCGCGCCCTCGGCCACGCATCGCTATGTTGCCGCCTCTCGCGCGCTGCAAGCTGGAGATGAACTCAAGCCTGAGGACTTGATCCTCACCGAGTGGCCCGCGTCGATCCCATTAGCAAGCGCCTTCACGAAGGCTGGAGATCTGGCTGGACGTGCTGTCATCTATCCCGTTGCGGCTTCGCAGCCAATTCTCGAGGGTTATCTGGCAGCCCCCGGCTCGGGCATTGGATTGACGACCAAGATTCCGGAAGGCATGCGCGCTACGTCGGTGAAGTCGGACGAAATCGTCGGCGTCGCCGGTTTTCTCTTTCCCGGCTCGCACGTGGATGTTCTGGTTACCTTCCGTTCCGACCGCCTGCCGACTCCCGAAACCCAAATCGTGCTGCAGGACGTCGAGGTGCTGACCGTCGGCCAGAAGCTGGAGCCCGATCCGCAGGGCAAGCCGGATACGGTCAGCGTGGTGACGCTGTTGCTGACTCCGGAAGACGCCCAGAAGCTGATGCTGGCCAGCTCGCAGGGAGGAATTCAGTTTGTCCTGCGCAATGGCGCCGACCATACCAAGGTCAGGGCCATGCCGGTGCAGATGGCGCAGCTGTCGGGCGCGCAAGCCGCACACACTCCGGCACTAACGCCTCGTCCTCGCCTGCCGATAAAAGATACGTACGCCGTCGAAACCATCCTCGGCGACAAGCGGACGACCAAGAGCTTTGAGTGACGCAATGAAACCCCTTGTCCATTGCAGATTGGTCCTGGCATTGATCGCGTTGCCGCTGTCGGCTGCAGCCGCGTGGGCGCAGATGCCCGCGGCGCAATCGCAAGCTGTAAGTCCGGCAGCGTCGAACGCCGCGCAGCAGAACACCATATCGCCTCCGGCTGCTCCGGATGCAAGTGCCGCGGCTGCAGCATCATCGCAGCAGCATGTAGCTCCGCTGGCGTTGAAGATTGCGAGCTCCGCTGCCGCGCCCTCCGGTGCCGACAGAGCAACGGCCCAACCATCATCCTCGCCGGATGCGATGCAGCTGCTGCATCTGATCGTCGGCCGCTCGCTCTTTCTGGAGTTTCCTGAGCGCTTGCGCCGCGTCTATGTCAGCAATCCCACGGTGCTGGATGCCATGACCGCCAGCGCCTTCGAGTTGGTGATCACCGCCAAGGCGTCGGGCACGAGCAGCCTCGTCCTGTGGGCGGCTACGGGGCCGGCACAGGTGTACACCGTGCTGTCCGACGTCGATGTTGCCGGGCTGAGTCGGTCGCTGGCCGACGCGTTGCCCGGCGATCATATCGAGGTCGAGGCGCAGCAGGGGCGAATCCATCTCACCGGAGTTGTCGCCAGCGATGCCGCTGCCGATGAAGCCGCCAAGCTGGCGGGAATCTATTCCAAGGATGTGGTGAACTCGCTGGTGGTCGATCCGCGCCATCTGCCGCAGGTGCAGCTGCAAGTTCGCATTGCCGAGGTCGACCGCTCCAAGCTGACGGCCTTCGGCATCAATCTGCTGGGGTTGAATGGCACCAATATCGGGGCGGGAACAACCGAGCAGTTCTCGCCGTTCACCTTCCAGAGCAGCGGCGGCACCACGCAGGCAATTACCTCCGATTTCCTGAACCTGTTCTACTTCAACATCAAGAACGGCGTCGGCGCGACGATCAAGGATCTCGAAAACAAGGGCATCCTGGAAATTCTCGCGGAACCCAACCTGACCACGATTCATGGCAAGCCGGCGCGCTTCCTGGCTGGCGGACAGTTTCCCTATCCCATCATCCAGCCCGGAGGAGCCGGCTCGGTGCCGACGGTAACCGTGCAATTCCAGCCCTACGGGGTGAAGCTGGAATTCACTCCTTTCGTCAACTCCGACGGAACCATACGGCTGAAAGTCGCTCCTGAGGTCAGTGCGCTGGACTACACCAACGAAGTTGTCATTGCCGGATACGCGCTGCCGGCCCTGTCCACCCGCCGGGCCGAGACCGAGATCGAATTAAAGGACGGGCAGACCTTCGGCATCTCCGGCATTCTCGATCACCGTACCACCGACACGCTGAGCAAGATGCCGGGCATTGGCGATATTCCCATCCTGGGGCAGCTGTTCCGCTCGAAGAACCTGAATCGCTCGACCATGGAACTGGTGGTCATCGTTACCCCCAAGATTATCGACACGCTGAACGGCCCCGGAGGGTCGCCCCCGACCACTCCTGCGATGGCTGTGCCATTCCTGCAGCCGCAAACGTTTGACCGAAATTTGCCGAAGAACTGAGTGAGGTGCGTTGCGAGACGCGAGGTTGGAGACGTGAACCACGAGCGAATAGAGGAGGGAACGATCGGAGTCTGCGCTGCCGCCTTGTGCGCCGACGCAGAGACAGTTACAGCCCTGAAGCAAGCCATCACACGTAAGAACGGAGATTTTGCCGGGGAACTGGCGGATTACTCGCACTATGACAGCGATCCACTGCTTTTGCAGAAGCTGCAGCGTGCCGAGGTGCCGCTATGTGTCATCGACTTCGATCACGACCGCCAGGCGGCGGTGGAGGCGGCCGGCTCGCTGCAAAAACTACTGCATGGCCGCGGCAGCCTCATCGCGGTCTCGGCCAAAGCCGATCCGGCGCTGATTCTGGAAGCCATGCGCGCGGGTTGTGCCGAGTATCTGACCAAGCCGGTGGTTGGCGATCAGGTGGCCGAAGCCTTGGATCGGTTGCGCAGCCGCTTAAGTGTTTGCCAGCCGCTGGCGCCAAAGCCTTCCGGCCGGATTCTGGCGATGCTCGGCGCTCGCGGCGGTGCGGGTACGACCACGCTCGCGGTTCATCTGGGCTGCTTTCTGGTACGCCAACACGGCAAGCGAACGCTAATCCTCGACGAGCATCGGCGGCTGGGACATGTCTCGCTGTACCTGGGCGAGGACGAAGGCAACTATCATTTCTACGAACTGGTTCGCAACATCGCGCGGCTGGATGAGATTTTGCTCGACGGCTTCGTCATTCACCACTCCAGCTGTCTCGACATTCTGCCCTCGCCTGACGTCTTTGACGACTCGGCTAATGTTTCCATGGACGACATCCAGCGCTCCATCCGTTTTCTCGGGCAGAACTATGAATTCGTGGTCATCGACTGTCCCCACGGGGTACACAATCTCAGCCTGGCGACCATCGACTGTTGCGACGAGGTCTACCTGATTGCGACGCCCGATGTTCCGGCGCTGCGCGATCTGTCGCGCTACATCGACCGGCTGCTGCAAAGCAACGTTCCGCCGACCAAGATCAAGGTCGTAATCAATCGCTTCTCGTCGGAGGGCGCGCTCAGCCTGGAGCAGATTGAGAAGGCGATTCGCCAGCCCATCGCCATAACCATCCCCAACGCTTCGTCCGATCTCATTCGCGCCATGAATACGGGCACGCCCATCCTGCCCGATCGCCGCTCCGAGTTTGCCATTCAGATGAAGAAGTGGGCCGCCAGCCTGGTGCCTGAAAACGAGAAGCAGGCGGAGGCAGCTGAGCCGAAACGGAGGTTTGCCTTCTGGAGCTGATGGTAAAGGCATTGGCCCCCGCTTGATGAGATTTCATGGCTGAAGCCGCCACCATCCCGGTAGATCGACCTTGGCAGGACAGTGAGGCCAATCCCAGGGACAACCCGCTGCTGGCGCGCGCTCAGCAGGAAGTCAAGTCAGCGGTTCATCGCGAGCTGATCAACAAAATCGACCTGGAAAAGCTGCTCTTCGCGCAGGACAGGCGCGGCCGGCAGCAGTTGCTGGCACTCATCCTGCAACTGGTCGCCGAATACGGTGTGCGTTCAGTGCCAGCGAGCGAACCCGGCTGGCCAACGAGGTGATGGATGAGGTCTTCGGATTGGGTCCTCTGGAGCCGCTGTTGCAGGACCCCACCGTCACCGACATTCTGGTCAATACCGCCAGCATGGTTTATGTCGAGCGGGGCGGCGTGCTGGAAAAGACCGCGGTGGTCTTCAAGGACAACAATCACCTGATGCACATCATCGACAAGATCGTCTCCAAGGTGGGACGCCGGGTCGATGAGTCCTCTCCTATGGTCGACGCGCGCTTGCAGGACGGCTCGCGCGTGAATGCCATCATCCCGCCGCTGGCCATCGATGGGCCGATCCTGTCGATTCGCCGCTTCGGCACCGATCCGCCGACCGCCGCCGATCTGCTCTCGTATCGGGAGATGACGCCGGTGATGATGGGCGTGCTGCAGAGCGCGGTGAAGGCGCGGCTGAATGTCGTGGTCTCCGGCGGGACGGGAGCCGGCAAGACGACGCTGCTGAACGTTCTCTCCGGATTCATCTCGCCGCGAGAGCGCATCGTCACCATCGAAGACTCGGCTGAACTCCGGCTGAAGCAGGAACACGTAGTGCGGCTGGAGTGCCGTCCGCCAAACGTCGAAGGCAAGGGCGGAGTGCGTCAGCGCGAGCTGCTGATCAATGCTCTGCGTATGCGTCCTGATCGCATCATCGTCGGCGAGGTGCGTGGCGAGGAAGCGCTCGACATGCTGCAGGCGATGAACACCGGCCACGATGGCTCCATTACCACGGTTCACGCCAATACCCCGCGCGATGCGCTGGCCCGCATCGAAACCATGTCCATGATGGCCAACCTGAATCTGCCGCAGACGGCCTTGCGGCAACAGATCGCCTCCGCCATTCAGGTCATCGTGCAGGTCTCGCGCATGAGCGACGGCTCGCGCCGGGTTACGCACGTCTCCGAGATCACCGGAACCAGCGATCAGGTCATCAGCATGCAAGACATTTTCTGCTTCGAGAAGCGCGGGCTGGGACCGCACGGCAAGGTGCTGGGACGGTTCTATGCGACCGGCATCGTGCCCAAGTTCTCCGAGAAGCTGCAGGCGGCAGGCGTGCCCATGGAGACCAACCTGCTCAATTTCTCCGAGGAGGTGTAAGTGCAAGGCGTTTTCACCACCGAGGGCACGGAGCACACTGAGAAGAACTTGAAGCTGGGAATTTTCAGCTCTTCTCCCATCGTGGCGAATTCACCTTCAAATTGCCCGCATCGAGCAAGCTTGTGGACGGAGAAGACCGATCGCGGAAGGGTGCTTTCTAAAAAAGTATTCTCCGTGGGATACGCAAAGCGATGCTGGTTGGCGGGGCTGCTTGCCGAAACAGTCTCACCATAAATAGCGAGCTCAGCCTGCTGTGTGACTTCGACTCGATAAGGATCTCGGCCGTGGAGGATCTCGCGACAACCGAGCCACTCCGGCAAAAGTCCCTGTTGCACCGTCGGACTACTAGTGTTCAGCGCCGATGGTGCGATCACCAGAGCGAAATACCACGCTGAAAAAAGGCACAGAACCGCACCCGCCAGCATTGGCAACTGATAACCCCTGACTCGGAGCACCATAGCCTTGCTGAGCGGGGAGTCGATGTGGGCTAGTCCTGCCATCGCGCAAAACTTCGGTGCAAGCACTCTGTCGGTTAGTAAATGTATCGGCTGATTCGAAGCGGTTGTTGAGGGATGCAGCTTTGCTGGGCAGGAGCGCTGAGTCGATGGCACCAAAGAGCCACCTGCAAGCACTGTCCTTGACGCAACTTAGACAGGAATGGACAACTCTGCTCCTATAGAATTTTTCCCCGATTGTGGGAGGAAACATTCCGCTATAAAGTTGCAAATTCTTGCACCTTAGAAACGCAAAGTAACACAATTTTAAGGGAATTTTGCGGAAGTCAGATTGCACTGGACTGCGTAAAGGTTCAGTTGTAGTGTCTCTGCTCAATTGGACGCTCGAACTGAGGGCGGAGCAATAAGTTACGGCCGTTTGCCCAAGCGCGACCAGCTCTGATTGGCGCTTCGGCAATCTGGCTGGTGGAGAATGTGGGCGCTGGAGAGTTGCGGCGGGTGGCGATGGGAGGAGTCGATTATGCGCAGACTTCTGATTCTGGCTGTGGTTTTGTGTGGTGCCGCGTATGCCTACGCAGGACCGGTTGAATTTGAATTTCTCGCCTGGAACAATGGCAACTGGCAAAATGGCTACCCCTACCAAATTGAGGAAATGGGTGGTTCCGACGCCGTGATCGACGCCATGTGCGACGACTACGTGCATGGTGGACAGCCGGGTGATATGTGGGAAGCGAACATCACCAACCTCGGGACCGGCGACATACAGCTAACTCGCTTCGTCAACACCCCTGAGGACGACGCCGATGTCACGCTGATGCTCTACAATGAGGCCGGCTGGATTCTGCTTGAAACCGAAGATGAGCAGTCGTCGCAATGGAAGGAGATGAATTACGCAGTTTGGACCATATTCGATCCCAGTGCGCCATGCGACAGCACCTGCCAATCGTGGATAACTGCCGCTCAAGGTGCGGTGAAGCTCCTTCCGCAAAGTTATTACGACGACGTGTACATCGTCACGCCAGTCAATCAGCATAATCCGGACCCGAACTCAATTCAGGAGTTCATGTATATCGGGGAAACCAGCGCTGCCGGCGCCAATGGTCAACAAACGACGCCCGAGCCGGGCACTCTGATTCTTTTGGGTACTGGTTTAGTAGCGGCGTTCGGACGCCGGTTCTTCCACTGAATCGCACCTGGGTCGTTAACCCTCCCCAGGAATAAACGCTCCCAGTGGCAAGAGGTTCTTGCTCCTGGGAGCGTTTCCAGTGATAATTCGATGGCAGCAAAGTACATCTTTGTGACCGGCGGTGTCGTGTCTTCTCTCGGCAAAGGCCTCGCGGCTCGAGCGTAGGCTCCTTAGCTGTCATTGCGCTTCGGCAGTCTAGCTGGTGGGAGAATGATTTGGGCGCTGGAGAGTTGCAGCGGGCTGGTCCCTGGGAGGAAATGGAATATGCGCAGGCTTCTCATTCTGGCTGTGGTTTTGTGTGGTGCGGTCTATGCCTATGCAGGACCGGTGGAATTTGAATTTCTGAGTTGGAACGACGGCAACTGGCAGAACGGCTACCCCTACCAGATTGTGGAAGTCGGCGGCGGTCCCAACGCCGCGATGGACGTCATGTGCGATGACTACATCCATGGCGGGCAGCCGGGCGATATGTGGGAAGCGAATATAACCAATCTGGGCACCGGTAACATATCGTTGACTCGCTTCAATACCACACCCGGTGAAACCGCGCTCTATCCCCTGATGCTCTACGACGAGGCGGGCTGGATTCTGCTGGAAACAGAGGATGAGCAACAGTCGCAATGGAAGGAGATGAATTACGCGGTATGGACGATATTCGACCCCAGTGCGCCATGCGACAGCACCTGCCAAAATTGGATAAGTTCAGCTCAGGGTGCCGTAAAGCTCCTTCCGCAAAGCTATTACAACGACGTATACATCATTACCCCAGTCAACCAGCACGATCCGGATCCGAACTCAATGCAGGAGTTCATGGCTATCGGTGGGAACAGCAATGGCTTGTCTAACGATCAGCAAACCACGCCTGAGCCGGGCACGCTGATCCTGTTGGGCACTGGTGCGTTAGCGGCGTTCGGACGCCGGTTTTTCCGCTGAAACGGTTTGCACTTGGGTCGTTAACCCTACCCAGGGATAAAACGCTCCTCGCAGCAAGAGGTTCTTGCTCCGGGGAGCGTTTCCAGTCATAATTGATCGTGCACGCCTGCGCGCTCCACTCTGTTTGCGCCAAGAAGCTGGCGGACGCGGCACCCCCAAAAATCAGGCCTTCCGGGCGCACGTTTCGGCGGCATAAATCCCTAAATCAGAGGAATCGATGGCAGCAAAGTACATCTTTGTGACCGGCGGTGTTGTGTCTTCACTCGGCAAAGGCCTGGCGGCGGCCTCCATCGGCTGCCTGATGGAGGGCCGAGGGCTGAAAGTCACTCTGCAGAAATTCGATCCCTATCTGAACGTCGATCCTGGAACGATGTCGCCGTTCCAGCACGGCGAGGTTTTTGTCACCGATGACGGCGCCGAAACCGACCTGGACCTCGGCCATTACGAGCGCTTCACCCACAGCAAACTGACCCGCGACAATAACTGGACCACTGGTCGCATTTACGAAACCATCATCGCCAAGGAGCGTCGCGGCGATTATCTGGGCAAGACCGTCCAGGTTATTCCGCACGTCACCAATGAAATCAAAAGCGCGATGAAGAAAGTTGCGCAGGACGTCGATCTCGTCATCGTTGAGATTGGCGGTACGGTCGGCGACATCGAGTCGCTGCCGTTTATCGAAGCCATCCGCCAGATGCGCCAGGAACTGGGCCGCGAGAACACCCTCTTCGTGCACGTGACGCTGGTGCCCTACATCGCCGCTGCTGGTGAATTGAAGACCAAGCCAACACAGCACTCGGTCAAGGAACTGCTCAGCATCGGTATTCAGCCCGACATTCTCCTGTGCCGCACCGACCGCTTCCTCTCCAAGGACATTAAGTCGAAGATCGCCCTGTTCTGCAATGTCGAGAACGAAGCGGTCATCACCGCGAAAGACGTCGCGTCGATCTACGAGGTACCGCTGGTCTTCGCGCATGAGGGGGTGGATCGTTTGGCGTTGCGCTATCTACGGCTGGAGACGCGTGAGCCGGATTTGAGCCGATGGGAAGATCTGGTGCACCGCGTCTACAACCCGAAGGACGAGGTCACCATCGGCATTGTCGGCAAGTATGTGGAGTACGAGGATTCCTACAAGTCGCTGAAAGAGGCGCTGGTACATGGCGCGCTGGCCTACAACCTGAAGCTCAACGTGAACTGGATTGAAGCTGAAGGGCTGGAGCAGAAAGATCAGAGCGTGCAGGCGCAGCTGGAGCATGTCGACGGAATTCTCGTGCCGGGAGGATTCGGCAAGCGCGGCATCGAAGGAATGCTGAAGGGCATTCAGTACGCGCGCGAGAATAAAGTCCCGTACTTTGGGATTTGCCTGGGCATGCAGACGGCCTGCATCGAATTCGCGCGCAATGTCTGCGGCCTGGAGCAGGCGAACTCGAGCGAGTTCGATCCCGCGACGCCGCACCGCGTAATCTACAAACTGCGCGAGTTGCGAGGTGTAGAAGAATTAGGCGGAACGATGCGCCTGGGCGCATGGACGTGCAACTTGGAACCGGGATCGCTGGCGCAGTCGGCCTATGGTGAGAACGAAATCAGTGAACGGCATCGCCATCGCTATGAATTCAATCGCGAATACGAAAGCACGCTGGTGGCCGGCGGATTGCGTCTCAGTGGCGCCACGCCGGACGGAACCTACGTTGAGATCGTCGAGATTCCCGGACATCCGTTCTTCCTTGGCTGCCAGTTCCATCCCGAGTTCAAGTCGAAGCCGCTGGAGCCGCATCCGCTGTTCTCGGCATTCGTAAAGGCATCGTATGAGAACAAGCTCCGTCGCGAGCACGTGCGCAATGAAGTTGAGGTGGAGATGTTCCACCGGCCGGAGAAGGTGAAACACTAAGAAAGTAATTAGTAACTAGTAATTAGTGAATAGCAACTGAGAAGCTGCATCGTACAGGTGACGCGCTCAAGAAGAGCATATCCGGAATTGCGATAGCCGGTCGGGTCTTCACTTACTGCTAACGGCTAGTTATCAATTACTAATTACTAGTTACTAATTGCTATTGCTTTCTTCTTTCCAAGTCGGCTCAGTAACTATCGGCGGAGGCGAACTTTTCCTCATCGCCGGTCCTTGTGTTGTCGAGAGCGAGTCTCACGCGCTTAAGATGGCCGACGCGATTTCTGCTATCGCGCGACAAAAGAAACTGCCCTACATCTTCAAGGCCTCCTACGATAAGGCCAATCGCACGTCGATTCGCAGCTTCCGCGGACCAGGGTTGGAAGAAGGACTTCGCATTCTGCGCAAGGTGCGCGAGCAGACGAGGGTGCCTGTGCTTACCGATGTACACGAAGCGGCCGACGTTCTACGCGTTGCGGAGGCCGTCGACGTGATTCAGATCCCCGCGTTTCTCTGCCGGCAGACTGATCTTCTTATCGCGGCTGGCAAAAGCGGCACCGCGGTCAACATCAAGAAGGGACAGTTCGTTTCGCCGTGGGACATGCGGCACGCGGTCGAGAAAGTTTGCGAGGCCGGCGGAGAGCGTGTTTTCCTGACCGAACGCGGCGCCAGTTTTGGCTACAACAATCTGGTTGTCGATATGCGTTCGTTGGCCATCATGCGCCAGTTCGCGCCGGTGGTCTTTGACGCGACCCACTCGGTGCAACTGCCATCGGCATCTGAAGGCAATGGTGTTGCGGCGAGTGGAGGTCAGCCGGAGTTCATTCCGTTACTGGCGCGCGCGGCGGTGGCAGCTGGCGTCGATGGCGTCTTCCTGGAAGTCCACGATAATCCCGCTCAGGCGAAGTCCGACGGAGCGAACGCTCTCGATCTGAAACTTCTGCCTGAAGTGCTTGACCAATTGATCGCGATCCAGAAGGCCTTGCACTAGAAGCAATTGTCATCACGAGGAGTCCTTCAGGGCGACGAGGGATCTGCTGTTTGTGCGAAGTGCCTGGCCGCCGCGAACGAAAAGCGGATCCCTCCTCCGGCTGAAGCCGTCGTCGTGATGACAATCTCCTGTGAGAAGCGTTCGGCATGACAGACAGGCACAACGCGCTAATATGTTCGGCATGACCAAGCTCTTCTCGAACCCCCGCTTCCTCGCAATCTACTCCGCTGTTGTGACTCTCGCGTTCGCCATTGTGGTGCTCGGCGGCTTCACCGCATCCCGACAGAAGCAGTCTTTCGACGAGATCACGGTCCATCGCATCAACGTCGTCGAGCCGGATGGCACGCTGCGCATGGTGATCTCGAACAAAACTGATTTTCCCGGCATCATCATCAAAGGCAAAGAAACGCCGCATCCCGGCCGCAAGACCGCCGGCATGTTGTTTTTCAACGACGAAGGGACCGAGAACGGCGGGCTCATCTTCGGCGGCAGCAAAGACGCCGCCGGCAAAGTCGAGAGCTACGGTCATCTCAGCTTCGACCAGTACGAGCAGGATCAGGTTTTCAGCATCGACGCCGAAGAGCAGAACGGCGCGCGCAACTCCGTGCTGCGTATCATTGATCAGCCCGATCATCCCATCACACAGGATATCGACGCTGCTACGCGAATTGCCAAGCTGCCCAAGGATCAGCAGCAGGCAGCACGGGATGACTATCACTCCAAAACGCCTCATTCGCTGATGCGCATCATGCTCGGCCGCACCGACGATCGCTCGGTCGCACTGCGACTAAAAGACATGCAGGGTCGCGACCGCATCGTCATTCGTGTCGCGCCGGATGGGACGCCCAGCCTGCAATTTCTCGACGAGCAGGGAAAGGTGACGTCTCAGTTGCCGGCCACGCCGTCGCACGGGTCGTGACAGGCGTTCCTTTTTGAGCACATCTTCAATGCCGATTTTGGCGGTTTAGCTGGCAGAAACGGCCCCTTTAACCGTAAAATATTGAGAGCTTTCCCGTTGGTCGCTATTCTTTCAAATAAGCTGCAACTGACCGCGATATAGCTGCGTCCAGCTGACGTGCTCTCAATCGCCCGCCACGGCGGACTAATAACCACCCCACCAAGCGCAAAAGCGGCGCTAACCGGGGCCCCGAAGGAGTTTGACTTTGTCCAAGAAACGCTACCTGTTTACGTCAGAATCGGTGACCGAGGGTCATCCGGATAAGATCGCCGATCAGATCTCCGATGCGATCCTTGATGCCTGCATAAAAGAAGATCCCTACAGCCGTGTGGCTTGCGAGACGCTGACCGCGACCGGCCTGGTCGTCATCGCCGGCGAGATCACCACTAAGGCTTACGTTGATTTTCAGACGCTGGTCCGCGGCGTGGTCGCCTCCATCGGTTACGACAATGCGCTCTACGGTTTCGACTCCAACACCTGCGCGGTCATTTCGAGCATTAACAAGCAGTCGGGTGACATCGCGATGGGAGTTGACACCGGTGGAGCAGGCGATCAGGGCATGATGTTCGGTTATGCGTGCAATGAAAACGCGAATTACATGCCGACGCCCATTTTCCTGGCGCACAAGCTCTGCGAGCGCCTCACCGAAGTCCGCAAGAACGGCACGCTTCCTTACCTCCGGCCCGATGGCAAATCCCAAGTCTCAGTTGAATACGACGCGAATCACAAGCCGGCCCGCATCGATGCGGTGGTGATATCGAGTCAGCACTCCGAGACGATATCTATTGAGGACCTTCGCGCCGACATTCTGAAGCATGTGATTCAAGCTGCGCTGCCGGCGGAGATGCTGGACGAAGATACCAAGTACCACATCAACCCGACCGGGCGTTTCGTGATCGGTGGGCCGATGGGCGACACTGGCCTGACCGGCCGCAAGATCATCGTGGATACCTACGGTGGCATGGGACGTCACGGCGGCGGCGCCTTCAGCGGCAAGGATCCGACCAAGGTCGATCGCTCCGCCTGCTACATGGCGCGGCACATCGCGAAGAACATTGTCGCTGCTGGATTGGCCGATCGCTGCGAAGTGCAACTCGCTTATGCCATTGGCGTGGCTGAGCCGGTGAGCGTACTGATCGAGACGTTCGGCACCGCGAAGATTGATGAAGGCAAGATTGCCGACCTCGTTCGCGCGAACTTCAAGCTGACGCCCAAGGGCATTATCGAATCGCTGAACCTGCGGCGGCCGATCTATCGAAAGACCGCGGCCTACGGCCACTTCGGGCGCAACGATCCCGACTTCACCTGGGAAGCGACCGACAAGGCTCCAGCGCTGCGCGAGCAGGCCGGGCTAGCCGGAGCGAACGCGCAGAAGTCAGCACAAGTAGCAAAGTAAGAATCGGTGCCCCACGTTCGCCCGTCGGTTGGGCTAACGTGGGCCCAGGTTAGCGTCCAAAGGATGGCCGCGAACCTGGGGCACCATGCTTCGCGTGACGATCTCGAACCTTGAAACTCGAAACTTGTTACGGCACGGCTGAAGCCGTGCCCTTTCAAAACAGGAGATTATGTCTACAACCACCACTCGCGTCGCCGGCGACATCGCCAATCTGGCTCTTGCCGATATGGGCAAGAAGCGTATCGACTGGGCCAACCAATCGATGAAGGTCCTGCAGATCATCCGCAAGGACTTCATCAAGAACCAGCCGCTGAAGGGCATCCGCGTTTCGGCCTGCCTGCACGTCACGGCTGAGACCGCCAATCTGGCCATCACGCTGCGCGATGGCGGCGCCGACGTGGTGCTGTGCGCCTCCAATCCGCTGTCCACGCAGGATGACGTTGCCGCTTGCCTGGTTCGCGACTACAACATCCCGGTTTTCGCGATCAAGGGCGAGGACAACGACACCTACTACTCGCACATCATGTCGGCGCTCGATCACAAGCCGCACATCACGATGGACGATGGCGCGGACCTGGTGACGACTGCGCTCACCAAGCGCACTGACGTTCTGGATGGCGTGATCGCCGGCACGGAAGAGACGACGACCGGCATTATCCGCCTACGCGCGATGGCGAAGCAGGGCGTGCTGCGCTATCCCATCATTGCCGTGAACGACGCCGACACCAAGCACCTGTTCGACAACCGCTACGGCACCGGGCAGTCGACCATCGACGGCATCGTGCGCGCCACGAACTTCCTGCTTGCCGGATCGAAGTTTGTGGTCGCCGGTTATGGCTGGTGTGGACGTGGACTCGCCAGCCGCGCACGCGGACTTGGCGCTGAGGTCATCATCACCGAGATCGATCCGACGAAGGCAATCGAAGCGGTGATGGACGGCTTCCGCGTGATGTCGATGGATGAGGCCGCCAAGATTGGCGACGTCTTCTGCACCGTCACCGGCAACAAGAGCGTGCTGCGTCAGCAACACTTCGAGGTAATGAAGGACGGCGCAATCGTTTCGAACTCGGGCCACTTCAACGTCGAGATCGACATCCCGGCGCTCGAGAAGATGGCATCTTCAAAGCGCAGTACGCGCACCTTCATCGAAGAGTATTCGATGAAGGACGGCCGCAAGATCAACCTGCTGGGTGAAGGCCGGCTGATCAACCTGGCTGCGGCCGAAGGCCATCCGCCGTCGGTCATGGACATGAGCTTTGCCGATCAGGCGCTCTCGCTCGAGTATCTGGTGAAGAACCACAGCTCGCTGGAGAAGAAGGTGTACGTCGTTCCGGAAGAGCTCGACAAGCGCGTCGCCAAGCTGAAGCTGGAGTCGATGGGCATCAAGATCGATCGCCTGACGCCGGAGCAGGAAGAGTACCTGGCCAGCTGGAACGAAGGAACGTAAAAACAGTAGCCAGTTGCCAGTGATCAGTTGTCAGAGGGCGGCAGCGATGCCGCCCTTATTCTTTTGCCATTTCCGAGGCTTTATTCTAGGCTGCTGCGCATGGAGCCTGAAAACTTCGATCGGCAGCCCGGACGCAGATTGCAGGTCGGCGGGGCGCTGGCGACAGGAATCGGCGTCCTGTTGCTGATCTTCCTGCATGCCCCTGCGCCGGGCGCGCCTGTGGATGTCCATCGAATCGGTTGGGCGTTTCTTGTGGTAGGGATCTTCTGTTTGGTCGCCGGCACAGTCGGCCGAAAACTTTTCCTCTGATTATTGTCTAACTGGCGGTCGACGGCTCAGTGCTGACAGCAAGGCTTTTCCGGCTGCTCTCGAATCCCAATCCCAGCGCGAGTGTGCCAACGCACAGCAGTAGCATGACGCATCCGCGCCAGGCGGCGGCGGCCCATGCCCAGCCGGTGACAATCGCTCCCAGGCTTCCGCCGATGTAATAGAAGGTCACATAGAGTCCGGCTGCGGAGGATCGTGCGCGGCCGGCAACCGCGCCGGTCTGCACGGTTCCGACGGCCTGAAAGATGAATACCCCGGAGGAGAACAGCGCCAGTCCGGCGATGATGACCGGCAGCGGGCGCATCAATGTCAGCAAGAGCCCAACAAAGTTGAGGCTGAAAGCCACTACTGCGGTGCGCCGCATGCCGTAGTGATCGAGAAACCTGCCCGACAGAGGAGTGATGGCCACTCCCAAGAGATACACAAAGAAGACGCTGCCGAGTTCTTCGGAATTCAGGTGATACGGGGGCAGCGCAAGATGGAAACTCGCGTAGGTGAACGCGCCGACCAACGAGAAGAGTACGGCGAACGCCATACCGTAGACGGCCAGCAGTCGCGGGTTGTGCAGGTGGTCGAGCATCTCGACCAGAGAGTTGCGAACGCTGGTGGAGCGCACGAAATGTTTTGGCTTGGGCAGGGCGTGCTGCACGACTACCGCTCCCGCCAGATTGATGAAGCCGATTACGATGAATGCATGCTGCCAGAGGAAATGATGGGCGACGATTCCGGAAATATATCTTCCGAGAAAGCCGCCGAGCACGCTGCCTGAAACATAAGCCGCCATCGCTTTGCCGACATGGGGGCCGGCGAACTCCTCGCAGATGTAGGCCATGATGACGCAAACGACGCCGGGAACAAAGATTCCCTGTATGAATCGCCAGAAGATGAGCTGCTTCAAGGTGTGCGAGGTCGCGACCAGCATAGTTGGCACGGTCAGCGCATAGAGGCTGGGAACGATGACCTTCTTGCGCCCGACCGACTCCGCCATGAGTCCGACGAACGGCGCCACTAGCGCGACCGCGAGGATGGTCGAGCTGACGGTCATGCTGACGTCGATCTCCGAGGCGTGAAAGATGCGCTGTAAGTACGGCAGCAGCGGCTGCGTGCAGTACATGTTCAGATAAGTGCAAACGCCGGCCAGAAAGCAGGCCGCGATGGCGCTATGCGCGGGCGGTCCAGGCTGGACCAACGTGACACTGGCTGGCACGGTACTGCTCATGAGTGAGGCGTCCTCGAAAGGTCGGACATGCGTTTGATTGGCTTGGTTGGAATGGCCAAATGAGGATTATAAAGTGCGCTGTGAAATGGAATAAGGGCCATTCATAGAATGACGATGGTGATCCCCTTGTTGGCTTTGCCGAGATCACTGTCGGTCTTCAAGTCCGGCTGCTGCTTCAGCAATTCCCAAGTGCGCTCGTCGCTGGTGCGCCAGTTCTCGCCGTAGATGCAATCGCGAATCTCATGCCTGGCAGCCATCTGGCGGAGTGTCGATTGCAGCGCGATGCGGAGGTCGCCGCCAGCGCCCGTCGATCCGTAACCGTGCACGATTTTCAACACCTTCACCCCGTTACGCTGGGCGGTCTGGATTTCGGTGCTGAGGCGTGCACGAGCCTGCTCCACGCTGGGCATGCCTTCTTTCAGGATCACGGTTTTGATCAAGGTGGCCGTCGGTAAAGGCCGTTGTTCTGATCTGAGCTGCCGCGGAAGGCCAAGCATACACTCTGTCACGTGGCAATGGGCTAAGGTTTTGCGATAATGGGTGTGCGCATCCCCTGCGCGAAGTGTGGGCCCGTAGCTCAATTGGACAGAGCATCAGCCTTCTAAGCTGTGGCCGAAAGCGCGACGGAAAGAGCGTGAGCCTGCGAAACGGGCGAAAGGGCATGAGCTTGTAATTTCGATGGCACTGTAAACCGGCGCGAGTCTCCCTCACCAAAGGAGATTCGTTATGGCAGTTGCTACCACCTCGCAGGCGCAAGCGCCTCCCGCGCTCGCCGACCCCCCTCTCGTAAAAGATTCCGGTCCCAAGGTTGATACTTCCCGCGTTCCGCCCGCCGCGCAGACGTCTGCAAAGCCCGCGCCCCGCGTCGCCTATCTCACCCTGGCCGTCGGCCGCCTCCAGTCTTCCCGAACCAATCCCCGCAAATGCTTTGAAGGCCGGGACTTCGACGACCTGGTGGCCAGCGTGCGCGAACACGGCGTCATTCAGCCACTGCTGGTGCGCCCGATGGCGACGCCGGTTGGCGCTTCGTCGCTGCTGACGCCGGACAAGTACGAAATTGTCGCCGGCGAGCGCCGCTTTCGCGCGGCGCAGAAAGCCGGCCTATGGGAGCTTCCCGTCGTCGTCCGCGAGCTCTCCGACGCCGAGGCGCTCGAGCTGCAGATCGTCGAGAACCTGCAGCGCGCCGATGTGACCGAGCTGGAGGAAGCTGAGGGCTACGTGCAGCTTCTGAGTTCGATGGCGCGAGCCGCCGGCGCCCAGACGCCGCGCCAGAAGCTGGTCGAACAGATTGCCGTCAAGGTCGCCAAGTCCGTGCGCTACGTCTACGGCCGCATGAAGCTGACCGAGCTGGCGCCGGAAGTGAAGACGGCCATCGCCGACGGCAAGATCACGCCCTCGCATGGCGACGAGATCGCGCGGCTGCCGCAGTCCCAGCAGAAGAAAGCCCTGGAACACTGCTTCGGCTGGAACAAGGAAACGCTTTCGGTGCGCGACTTCAAGGGTCAGCTGGGGCGCGGCTTCACCGCGCAACTTTCCGCGGCGCCCTGGAAGCTCGATGAAGTTCTGCCGCTGCCTCCGAAGTCGAAGGCGCGCCTGGTGGCCTGCACCGCGTGTCCGGCGAACGTCGACAAGACGTGCTACGACACCGGCTGCTTTGCCGGCAAGCGCGAGGCCTTCGTCCAGGTCCAGATCGACAAGGCCTATTCGGTGGCTGTTGCCGAGCATGATCCGAAGTCGCCGCTGAATCCGTCGGTCGTGAAGCTGTCGACCGATTGGGGCTCGCACGCCAAGGACGTGAGTGGCGCTGGCGCCTGGGTCGAGGCGAAGAAGGGCAGCTGCAAGCTTTACAAGATCGGCGTGATCGCCGAAGGCGACGGCATCGGCGAGATGCGGCGCGCTTGTATGGCGGCCAGCTGCAAGGTGCACCATCCCGCAGCGTCACGCCGCTCCTCGGCAAGCGCTGAGTCAACTGGCGATCGGGAGCGTCGCTTACGCGAAGCTGGCAAACGGACCGCCGGGGGCAGCGCGGTCTTTGAGGCGATTCTTTCCAAGATCACTGCGCTCAGCGGTCCCGCGCTGGACCTGCTCCTCGAGCAAGAGCTCGAGATCGGGGACCCCGACAACCAGGCGTTGATCGCCAAACAGTTCGGTTGGACGCTCGCTGACGATTCTAAGTTCGGCGCGCTCGAGGCACTTTACCGCAAGCACGCCAAGGCGCTGACTGCTGAGCAGAAAGTGAAGTTTTTCTTTGCCGTGCGAATCAGCCAGGACGTCGAGTGGGGCCAGAAGCGCCTGGATGAACTCGCGACTCGCCTGAAGCTGGACCCGAAGAAGCTGCGCGCTGCTGCCGCAAAGCAGCTCGAGGCCGAGGCCAAGAAGCCCGCGGCAAAAGCTCCAGCCGCGAAGAAGAAAGCGGGCCGCAAATGACCTTCGCGCTCGCGATCACCTTCGGCGTCGGAATTCTCGTCGGCGTGGCGCTCTCGATGGTCGGAGTTGCGGTCTGTTCGGCGATCGAACCCCGTCACCGTTGGCACGGCCGCAATCAGTTGCCGCTTCGTTTCCCCAGGACCGATCCAGCCAAGGTCCAACAACGCATCGTCAGCTGGCTTGAGGGTAAAGGAACGGGGGTGCAATCGTGAGCGCACACTCGCAATTCTTCCCAGGCCGATGGCCGACGTTCGTCCAGCCTTCCCGCAACGACAAACCTCAAGACGGGCTCGACAGGTTCGCTCTGGCAGTCATCGGAGTGGCCGCGTGCTTTATCGCCTTGGCGCTGCGTTCGCCCTTCTCTGTCGGCGTTGTCGCCGGAGCCGCTGTCATGGCCGTTTACGGATGGTGGATGAAGGATGCGCGGCTGGTTGTGATCGCCTCGTTTCTCCCTGGCTTCACGCTCCTGGCGTGGTTAGCTAACTACTGGGTGTACCAATTGACGCCGCACACGATCGATGGCCAGCTTTCGCGCCTGGATCTTGGCTCGGCGGCAGCAATCTGGAAATGGTGCGAGTCCGAGCCGCTCGTCCACTCCGCCCTCTCGCTGGCCTACTATGCGCTGGGCGTTGCCGCTGGAATAGCCATCGCAGTGAGCAAGCGCAGGGCTGAGCTCCTGAAGGCCTGCGTTATCGCGCCGATCTTGGGTATTCCTCTGTACCTTCTTTTCCCGGCGGTCGGACCGCGATGGATCGGACAGGCTGCTGCGCGCAACTGTTTTCCTTCGATGCATGTGGCATGGGCGGCGTTTTTCTGGATGTACACGTCAGACAAGTGGAAACTTGCCATGGCTGGCGTGTTGGCGGTGACGGTGGCGGCGACGATCGGATTGGGCGAGCACTACTTCGTCGATCTGGTCGCCGCGATTCCGTTCGTGTGGGCCGTCTCCAAGCTGGCCGCAGTAAAGCCTGCGACGGAAGGAGGCGTGCAATGACGAAATCCTTCCTGCGAAGCAAGCGCAATGCAGTCAAGGCGCAGGCCAAAAAGAGCAGCCGCAAGCAACGTCACCATCTGGAGAAATTGTTTCGCGCAATCGATAAGGCTGGAGCGCCCGAGAACCCGCCGGCGTCGGCGAAGCACATGCGAGCTCGTATCGATCGCGAACTCGCGCGACAGCGCGTCAGTCCCTCGTGCCCGTGTGCCTGCGACATCTGTGCGCGCGGGGCTGGCGCAGTCCACTGCGGTAACCAGCCGTGCAGCATAGCCATGCTGCGCGATCCGGAAGCAGGTGCCGCATGATCTGCTGCCTGCTGATTTACGCCTGTACGAAATGCACGCGGCGCCGCTCCTGGGGATGCGTACATCTCTCGCTCTCGGTGGGCGCGGTGGATTCGCCGATGGCCACGTTGTTGTGCGAGGAGTGCGGCGAGGCAACGGTTCACCGCTTCGCCCAGCGCCAGATTCTGACCCAGCAGGACGCGGCGGCGCTTCGCAAACAGCCCAAGTCCGCGATCACCGCGCGTCGTTGCCTGCTGGCTGGCGAGACGGGAGGCCAGCCATGAGCGAGACGATCTGCGGCGCGGTGTTTTCCATCTTTGGTTGTTCGATGACCTGCCGCCTGGAGCCGGGGCACCGGCAGAAGGGGAAGCGCCATTTGGGCCGCCTCGAGTCGGGAGCGCTGGAAGTGCAGTGGGAGGACGAGGACGATGTGGCGCGGGCGGCAGGACTCCAACCTGCGACCCCCGGCTTAGAAGGCCGGTGCTCTGATGCAGCTGAGCTACGCCCGCCTGCGCCCATTCTAGCATCGCGGGCGGCGCGGCTGCTGTCGCGCTTGCGGGCGACGCAATTCCGAAAACAGGAAGGTGCATAGATGCAAAAGCAGTCCGGAGCCTGTGCGTTTTCCAATGCCTGTATCGTGCCGGGCCCGCGCGAGCGTGTGCCCGGAACCATCAACCGCTTTGTCTGCCATGTTCACTCGCTGGCGCTGGCGCTGCCCCTGGCCGCGCCCAGCGCTGAACCGTTTGGCCACGCCGCCGTGCGCAAACCGCAGGGCATGCGCCGCGGACGCTGGATTTGAAACCCGTCTGCAGACGTTTGCAGGCCCATCCACCCAAAAAGGAGAGCGTTGGAAAATGCCCAAAAAGAAATACGTGATCGTTCGAACCTATAGCGCTGGAGTCTTCGCCGGGTTTCTGGAGTCGCGCAACGGTCAGGAAGTTGTGATGACCGAGGCACGACGCCTGTGGTTCTGGCAGGGCGCCTCGTCCCTCTCGCAATTGGCGGTCGATGGTACATCGAAGCCGAAGGCTTGCAAATTCCCTGTTGCGGTTCCCCGTGTCGAACTTCTGCAGGCAATCGAGATTCTCGATGTGAGCGAGAAAGCGAAGGCCAGCATCGAGGCGGTGCCGGTATGGCAGAGCTGAACAACAAACCGAAGTCCGGGTACGGGGACGGGTCCGGGTACGGGTCCGGGTACGGGTACGGGTCCGGGGACGGGTCCGGGGACGGGTACGGGGACGGGTACGGGTACGGGTCCGGGTCCGGGTACGGGTCCGGGGACGGGTACGGGGACGGGTACGGGTCCGGGTACGGGTACGGGTCCGGGGACGGGTACGGGGACGGGTCCGGGTACGGGTACGGGTCCGGGTACGGGTAACCTGGCCTGTGGAAAACTTTCGCGTTGGGCTGGCCGGAACGGCCAGCCCAACGCCAAGAGTCACTTGACGCGCATTTTGCGCTAAAGAAACCGGAGGCTTTGTGAAACGCACGCTATTTGTTTTTGTCCTGGGCCTGCTGCTTTCCGCCGCAGTTCTTGCTCAAACCTTTTCCGCCACTCCGGCCCAGAACCAGGGCCTCCCCTCCGACTTCACGCTGACCGCCGCCGGCCAGGTCTGCGTGGGATCCGCCGGGGCCTGCAACAGCAACAATATTTCGGCGAACGACATCGGGACCTGGGTGTTCTCGGTGTACGCCACTGACTCGCTGGGCAACAAGTCTCCCGTTACCCCGATCACGCTGACCATCGGCGCCAACTGCGTGATCACGATTACGCCGACGACGCTCGGCGGCGGAGTGGTCGGCAAGCCGTACAGCCAGCAGCTGACCGCGACCGGGACGGGAGGCTGCGGCAGCAATTTCACGTTCTCCCTGGCGAGCACGCCGTCCGGCGGCGCTACGCCGTTAGCAGCGGTACCGGGCAAGCCGGTGAACAGCAGGGTCGTGTCTTAAATAGCGTGAATTTAACCTATGACTAAAAATGAGTCAAGTAAAAAGTTAACCAGAAAACAGTTTTGGTTAAATATTGCAGAAGACGCCTCGGTCAAGATTAAGGAGGCCAAGAAAAGGGTCAAAGAGCTGGAGCAAGCGAGGGAAGGGTTCCGGCGGAACGCTGAAAACGAGGTTCCAATTCCTGGGGAGGCGTCGGGCACATGCTGAAGCGAAAAGTGCTGAAGAAACTGCGGCTAAAGAAACGAACGCTCAGAAGAAACACCGGGAGGTTTCTGGGCACCGTGCCGAGAAAGGCATATTGAGTGCCAAACGCTCACAACAGCAACACGCAAATTAAGACAGTACCCAGTACCAACAGCAGCGACCCGAACACGATCGTCGTGCCCCCGGAAGGCGTGAAGGTTCAACTGATCGCCGCACCGAGTCACTAAACGTCCGACGCAGGCACGGCTTTTAGCGGGTTGTTTCGCCTGGCAGCGAGCTAAAAGCCGTTGCAGTGGAGCGATCGATCATGCGTTTCGCAATTGCAGTCCTACTGTTATCCCTCGGCGCGCTGGCTCAAGGTCCCGACCATGGCGCGCCCTGTCGACCGGATCCGTCGCAGCCGGGCGGCGTCAGTGCCGGGTGCCAGCAGGCCTACCATCCGCACCCGCTGCGCAAGCCAGCACCAGCGCCAATTCAGGCCGCCGGCGCTCCGGCCTGCACGCTCAACCAGGTGCCGGGCGGCGGGGTGAAGGCCGGGCAGACGGTGACATTTCAGCCCTCGGCCGAGTGCACGAGCGGTCAGACGTTCACGCTGAACTGCTACGACCAGCCGAGTTGTGGCACGCTGACCGCGAGTGGATCGTTTACCGGTCCGGCTGTGAACCCGCTGCTGGTGGTGCGCGGCGGCCAAGCCGTGCCGCGCAACTCGCTCTGGACGCTGCCGGCGCGACTCTGGCTCACTCAGGGGAAAATTCAGATTCACGCGATGAATGGCCCATGGATGGCGCGCGCCATGGGCATATCGAGCACGATCATCTGGCACACCAACTCTATCGGCTCGCCGGTTGAAGTCGCCAACGCCGGCGAGAATCTCGCGACGCAGGTGGAGCATTTCTACGAGGGCGGCTGGAACCAGAACGATATCCCGTATCTGATACCAGCCCAGCCGTTCTGGGAGATGCAGCAAGGCATTCAGATGCCGGTCGTGATCGAGCCCAGCGGATTGTCGTTCGACAACCATGACGGCACCTGCGATCCAATGAACAACGAATGCGATTGGGTCTACAAGCGATTCGTCGACTTCCAGCAGATCACCTGCACGCCTGGCAATCCCGTTACCTGCAATTTCCAGACCGACACGCGTCAGCTGCTCGCTCCGAAAATCTGGGTGTGGGGCTGGAACTCAACTGACTGCACGCAGATCAACAGCGCGCAATTCGCCACGGTGACGCTCCAGCCCGCGCTGAACGCCGGCGCCGGCCAGCTTACCATCCCGGTCAATTGCTCCGGCTCGACGCTCCACAGCTTAGTCGTGACCGCCGTTAACGAAGGCACCGGCGGACCCGACGGCCAGCAGGACAATTCGCAGTCAGGCGGTAAATATTGGGGCTACAGCAATGCGCTGCTCGGCGGACCGAACGCCGCCGGCACGCAGATGATCCAGTACAACACGCTGCTAGCCTACGACCGCGTGATCAACAACGTGATCGATCCGGTCTGCAACTGCATCACGGCAGCGCCTTACGCCTCGACGACGACCTACAGCAATCTGACGATCGCGCCCGAGAACGAGCCACCGGCGGTGACCGGCGACCAGGTGACCTACGAGCACCCGTTTTATCCCATCACCGGTTTCACGAACTCGCCGACGCCGACGATTACGACCAGCGTCAACTTCAACAACAACGAAGCGCCGTGTATGGGCAACCCATACGGGTCGCAGAATTACGAACCGTGCACGGCAGGCATGCCGCTGTGGGTGACGATCTCGCAGTGCCCGGCGGGTCCGTGGGCTGCGCTTAATGGCATGCATCTTCAGACAACTGCGGTCGACAGCGGCGGGGCGACGCTGCAGGTTGTGGCCGGCCAGATCGATACCACCGGCTTCGGTCCGCTTCCGGCCGGCTGCACCTTCAATCATTCCTGGATGCCGTATGGCACGCTGCTGCTGGCTAAGACGAAGGCCGAAGGCGGCCTCGACTGCGACACCGATATCTGCACCGACCAGTCGATGACCTGCGCGCTCAATAAGGCGACCTGCCATCAGGACCAGGAATACGGCAAGCGCATCACCGACGGTGCTTACCCTGACAGCGATTCGAACAACGCTGACGCGCTCAACACCTGGAACGACGATGACCAGGTGCACGACGCCTACGGTACCGGCTCGGCGATGTCGACGCACTTCCAGTGCCCAAATCCGCAAGGCGGAGGGGCGCGCTCCAGCTCGACGGCCTGCTACGAGATTATCGACCCGCGCAACGCGCTAGTGCTGCCGTGGCAGGTGACGCCGAAAGGCACCGCTGACGGCTCGACGAACCATAACCGGGTGAGCGTCTGCTACGGCTCGACCTGCGCCGACGTCCAGCTGATCGGCCCGGCGATCGATTGCGCCGAAACGCAGATGTCGGTCGCAGGCTTCGCTGGCAACAGCGTCCCGGCACCGCCCTGCTGGGAGAGCGGTAACGCGAATCCGGTGCTGCAGTACACGCTCCAGACTCCGATCACCGGCGTGACTGTGGACTCGAACAGCGGGCAGGTGACGGTGACGAGCGCGATCACGGCTCCAGTCGACACGCAAATCCAGGTGTCGGACAAGAACCTGCCTTGCTCGATCGCGCCGTGCGGGCACATCCAGACGGCTTTTCTGCCGACCGATTCCAGCCCGCAGCGCGTTGGCGTGTGGATCGGGGCGCAGGACCAGAACTTCACCAGCTGCCCTGGCCAGAACGGCAACCCATACGTCACGGCGGCGAACGACACACTGGCCGGAGCCAAGCTCAATTTCTGGGGACCCATCTCGAGCACCTATTGCCAACGCAACTGGCAAGCGGACTGCAAGTTTCGCATGGGCGTCAGCTACGCCCAGAATTTCGGAACCTTCCGAGCGAACTGCTCCGGCTGGAACGGCGTCACCGACGGCGATCTTTTCGGTACGTCGACCAGCATCGTTAACGATCAGCGGTTCAACCTGCACGTCAACTGGCCGGTTGTGCAGCTCCGCATCGGCATCGAGGCTGGTTACAACACGACAGGCCCAGGACAAAACGTGTTCAACCTCTACGCCGGCGGCGATGCCGCGCACGCTCCGACGCTGCTGGCGGGCCCGATCGACGCCTGGACATATTGCGGCGGCGCATACAAGCCATGCATCCTCGGGCCGTACACGGTGACGATGCCAGCCGACATGACGCTTCGCGTCGCCATGGTGATCGCTGGCTACAGCACGTCGCAGTACGAGGGCACGTCGTTGTCGTGGGTCGACGTGGCGCCCTCCGGCCCTCCGGTTTGCCAGATCACCGTGAGCCCGACGACTCTGCCGCCCGGCTCACCTGGGCAGCCGTACAGCCAGCAGCTCACCGCGACCGGCAATTCGAGCTGCGCGCCGCCTTATACATGGGCTCTCCAATGAGATACCGGGTCGTGGATAGCGAGATGCTTTTCGCGTTTTGGGTGGCGCTGTTCATGGTGCTGGCGATCTGCAGCACGTGGATCATGCTTGCCGGCGCGCTGGAGCTAAAGCCGATACATTTCGAGCAGCCGAATCCGCGAGTGCGGATGTGGAGGACGTAGAAATTGAAGACGGAATTCTATCGCGGTTCGTGGTCGAGTGTGTTGGGCGTTCCGATCATGCGGAAAAGGGCGGACCAGCCCAACGAGGTTTTGGTCTTCGCCGTCGTCGAGAAGAAGGACGAAGCGCTCCAGATCGCCGACGCCATTGTTGGGCTGCTAAACGACCGCTTCGGAGAGAAATAGAAAGTGCCGCTGGTAACAGTGCGAATCGAGAACCTCAAGGAAGTGCAGGCCGAGCTGCGCTCGATCGCCTCCGACCAGGTTCCATTCGCGACTGCGATGGCGCTGACCAAGACGGCGCAGGCCGGCCAGGGAAAAATCCGCTCCGACGTTCTGCCGACCAAGTTCATTCTTCGGCGCGCAGCATGGATGAAGAACAACATCCGTGTGAAGTCGGCCACGAAAACCGAGCTGGCTGCCGAGGTTCGCGACACTTACCGCGCCATGGTGCTGCAAGAGACGGGCGGCATAAAGATCCCGTTTGGCAGCAAGCTGGCTGTGCCGCTTTCGGCTGCACGGCCGTCGGAAAGCTCGCTGATCTCGCCGCAAAACCGTCCGGCCGCGGTAATGGCTCGCGGCGGGTTCATCCAGGGCAACATTCTCTACGGTGTTCCTTCCAAGAGAGCCCATGGACCGCACAAGAACCGGCGCGGCGCTCGTGGTGCTTCGAGCTCCGGTGACATCGTGCCGATGTATGCGCTTGTGCCGCGCGCCCGCATCGACCAGCGATACGGCTTCGAGGATGCTGTGATCCAAGTGGTGCATGAAACCTTCGGCGCGAATTTCGCCGACGCATTCAAGCGGGCTGTGAGGACAGCTCGCTAATGGGAGGGTACATGGCGACAAAGGCCACCAAGAAAGTCTTGATACTCGGCGGCGATCCAAACGCGGAGTTCGTAACTCCGAAGGACGACGAGTTCGGAGAAGACGAGTACGTGGAATCGCCAGGGCTGCAGAAGATCGGCGAGGCGCTGATCGAGCAGCGGCTCTGTTTTGAGAGCCTGCGCGATATTCCGATAGCGTTCCTGTGGAAGCGTAAGGCCACGGAAAAGCCTCGCAAGCTGCTCGGTAAGTGTCAGCGGCCATCGGGGCTGCTGGCCTACTTCTCCCGGTTTTACTTCGTGGTCTGGCTCGCGGCCAACAATTGCCAGGGAATGACGAACTGGCAGATTGAGGCTCTTGTTTTTCACGAGCTCAAGCACGCCTTCGTCGAAGATGGCGAGCCCGTGAGCATCCCGCACGATTGGGAAGGCTTCGCCGAGGAGATCCAGCGCTATGGCCTGTGGAAGCAGGACATCGTGCCGATCGCGGAGGCTCTCACGAAGCAGATGGAGATCCGCTTCCCCGAGCATAAGCCCGCGATGCAGCACGCGCGTGAGCAGCTGGAGCGCGAGTTTGGTCCGATCCTGCCAATTCCGGATGGTCAAGTTCCCCCGCCGGCGACCGGCGCTGAGACGCCGCCTTCGCCAGCGTAAAAAATTTTGCCGTTTGGCGTTGCGAGTTGGTAAACCGCAGTAATTGTGCTTTGGTCGGTTGGCACACAACTGGAGGCGGTCAAAAGGTGAGTCTGGCGGCGATGAATTACGTCATGGAGCTGCGGGAGTTTCCCGACGGCGTGCCTCTGGATACGACCGATAAGGCCGTGGCGTTCGTGCTTGCGCACCATCACAACCCGTCGACGCGCGTCACCTACCCGAACCGCGACACGATCGCGGCGGCCGCGTGCTGCTCGGTGCCTACCGTGAAGCGCGCGTTGAGGTCGTTCGAGCGTCACCTGTTCGTCCGGCGCATTCGCCCCGAGAACCAGGGACGTGGCCAGTTCACCCTCTATCGCTTTCTGGCTTTGGACGAGCCCGAGCTACTGGCGCGTCTGCTGTCGGGCGAGCGAGTGTCAGATCGGGAAGGGGGTCAAATTGACCCCCTTTTTTCTGTCGCAGAAAGGGGGTCAGAAGGGGGTCATTTGGACCCGAAAAGGGGGTCAGAAGGGGGTCACCCGCGTTCGCGCAATAAGGAAAGAACTGGAACTAAAACGAACTATGAACTAAACGACGACGACGACTGCCGACTTCCTGTGGAAAACGTGAAGACCCAGAAGCCGGAGATCAACCGCGAGCAGCTGCGCGAAGTGATGGAAGGTTGGCTCGGGATCGACAACGGAAGGCAGCAAGCGGTGAGCGTCGACGATCTTGTGCTGAATCGGCTGATCGAGCGGTGTATCGAGAACGACGCGGCAGTAACGACGGAAGAGATCATGCATTTCCTCAATGAGAAAGGCCCATCGCTTCTGATTCGGCGGGAAAACTACAGCACTGGCGGCTGGGTCAGTGAGCGTAAGCCGGGCATTAAATACCCGGCGATGTTTCTAGTGGCGGCGGTGGCGAGCTGTTTCGAAGGCGCGAACTCGGCGTCGCGCCGGATGCGGAGTGGTGACGGTTGTACGCAACACCGGAAGGATGACAACAACGATGCGCAGTGACGACGGAACACTTGCTCGTGAGCGTTTGCTGTGGCGAGGGTATGCAGGCGTTCGGTTCACGCTGGGATCTGACCGCGAACGGGCAATGCATTCCCTCCTGAAGACGAGAGTGCAGGCGCACTTTCACCGACTGCAGAACCAGGCCGCGCATTCTCGCGTGGGCATGGACTTCTGTTGGGCGCGGCTGACGATTCTCGTGATCAGCGCGATGAATTGGGCTTGTGAGTACTGCGGCGAGCTGTTCGGTGTCGAAGATTTTGGGGTCGTCGAAAACGTCCCGCACAGCGGCAGGGACGCTCCCAGCACTGTCGTGAGGCTCGCAAACCTGCGAGTGTCGTGCGCGCGCTGTGCTGCCGCCAAAGGGCCGCTGAGCGGCGCGGAGTTTCTCGACCTGGTCGCGGCCCTGCGAGCGGCTGACCGGAATGCTTCGGCAATGGCGCTCGAGGCTTTGGGTCTCGGATACCGGGAGATGGCCTTGCGCGCGCGCCGCCAAGGTACTTCCCCGACCACCCCGGCCGCCGGTAACGCGCGAGGCGGGGTGTCGCACTAGCGAACTGCTGGAAAAATGGGTTGTTTTTGGGTTGATTGTTGATGTCGCAAACAGTGCACAATCCGGAGGCGATGAGTGACGCCGAGCTGCTGGCTGCGGCCGTCAGCGATGTTTGCGCGGTCTGCGGACGTCCCAAACTCACCAGCCGGGCGTTTTGCAACACGGATTGGGCGGCGTTGCCGCTGCATGCGCGTTGGGATCTCGGCCGCGGGCTGAATTCGCCCGGATTTGTCGGGATTATGCGCTGCTGGCTGCGCCATCTCCTCGTGCACAAGGACCGTTCCCGCCTATTCCGTTCACGAGCGGGAGAGTTGACCTTCCGAACCCTCGACGAGCTGCTCGCGGCCGGCTACAAGTTCAAAGATCGCGTCCAGTGCGCTGCGCCGAGCTGCCTGCAGCCGATTCTGCTGGTCCGTCGTCCCGATCGCAGCCTGCTGGCGCTGGATGAACCGCAGTTGCAGCCGCATCGCTTCACCTGCAAGGACCCCGAGTATCTCCAGCGCCGGCGTGAGCTGAAGGAGCGCGTGAAAACGTCTGCACGGCGGCGGAGGGCCCGCTAAATGGCGCGCTCGACGCTGCTGACGCAGAAGGAATACGCGAAGCGCAAGCGCTGCACCCCGCAGTACATCAGCAAGCTGGTGCGCCAGGGCAAGATCAAGAAAGTCGGCAACCGCATCGATGCGCGCCAAGCGGACGCGGCGCTGCGCGACTGGAAACGGGAGGGGCGCGTAATTGGGCGCCGCGCCTCATCCAAGCCAAAGTCCAGGGCGCAGAAGAAACCCTCCTCGACGGGGAAACTCTATGCCGCGCGCGCCGATCGCGAAAGCTTTCAAGCCAAGCTGGCCGAGCTGACGTACAAGCGCGAACTCGGCGAGCTGGTCCCGGCGGCGGACGTGCTCGAGGCCGAGCGTCGCAAGAACGCGAACTTTCGCGCCAGCTTCCGGCGCCTGGCGCGATCGCTGGCGCCGCTGCTGCACCGCGCCACGTCGCCGGCGGAAGTCGAACGGCTGCTGCTGCGCGAAATCGATCTCGTGCTGGGTGAGCTGGCCGCCGATCCGCTGGGTACGGGCGACCGGGTTCGGTTTGACGCGGCTCCAGAGGATTTAGCCGGTCTCGCACCCCCTTACGTCGGCGAGATTGCGCCAACGGTGCCCGTTATCCCAACTATTGTCGAAGGAGAAACCGTCCATGGGTGACACCCCGCTTCGTCCCCTCACCTTCTCCATGGCGCTCCGGCGATCGCGCCTGCCGCGCCAGCCGAGGCCGGAGTCGCAGATCGTCATCAACCCCGCGAAGGGGCGTGCGCAGCTGCGCCGCGGTTCTAAGCGGGACACAACTTACGGCCAGCCAATGCCGCCTTCCGCTGTCCAGGCTGCCGCCGTGGAGTTGACCGAGTTCGAGAAGCTCGCCGCGCGGCTCAATATCCCGGAGGGCGAGTGGGAAAAGTCCGAAGCCTTGCGGCGTTTCGCCCGCAAGCATGCCAGTCATCGCTACGTTCCTGAAAGTCTCCTCGACAAGTGGGGCATCACCGTCGAAGACTCGATCCTCGGCGTGCTCAAAGCGGGGCTGGCATGAGCAAGCGCTGGGACCAGATGACGACCCGGCAGCGCTGCTACCTGCTGTTTCGCCGCATCGATGACAACACCCGCGCCGTGGCGAAGCTGGGCTCGGCCATGTGGTATCTCACCTCCGACGAGTCCGACCTGGAATCGCTGCGCGCGTGCGCGCCCCGTGCCGTCGGCGAAGCTGCCCCGGATCTCGGAGTTGCGCTGCGCACCGTGATGCGCGAGCGCCGGGTCCTGCGCGATGCCATGGAGAACGAACTCGAGGTCCTGCGCCAGGAGAAGGCCGCCGCCGAGGTTGCGGCCGCTGGGAGGTCGCATGGCTAGCCAGCTGGAGAAGGTCACCGCCGAGATTCTGTCGCGGGTCGAGGAGAAGTACATCCTCACGCTTCGCCCTGGCTGCGAGCACCTCTCGGCCGACGAGCTGGCCGGCATCATCGCGATCGGCCTCGATCTGCAGGCGCAAAAAACGCTCAAGCTGGAGATCGACACCGAGGACCTGGCGAAGACGCTGGCCGAGATTCGGCGTCGAATCGTTGCCGCGCTCACGCCTCCGCGTGGACGCGCCAATTGAAAAAGAGGAGTGTCCTGTGGGCTACTGCAAGCCATGTCTGGGTGCCGGACATCAGTGTGAAGCTCGCGAGGGAAGCGACGAATGCATCTTCTGTGAAGATGGCGTCGCCTGCCCGCGTGATCGGGTCGCAAAAGCAGCTGTTCGCCCGTCGCCTGTACGGGTGAGCGAACTAAAGTCAGCCAAAAAGGAGAAGCCAATCATGCTGGAAACCGTCAAGAGGACCTGCTCGGTCGAGGGCTGCGACAAGCAGCTCGGCTCAGCCAATCAGAGTGGCCGCTGCACAAAGCATTTTTACGTGCCGAAAGGCGCCCGTCGCGGCGTTGCCGCAGTCAAGCCGAAGATCCTGTCGACGGGGATGCGGGTGTTGCGCAGGGGGGGGGCGAAACGGGGCGCTGCGCCGGCGGGCGAGGTCGTTGCCGTGGCTGTTCACGAGTCGCGTCTCGCGGAACTCTTTGCCAATCTGCCGCCGGATGCGCGGGCCGTGCTGCTCTCCGGGTATTTTAGCCGCGAGGCGTAGCGCTCCATGGCCCTGCAAACGTCTGCACTTTCGCTCTCGCCGCGCGTCCTGGCCGTCTTCCAGGACGCCGCGGCGGTCCTCAAGCCGCCGCCGCCTTCCTCGGTGTCACAGTGGGCGGAGCGGTGTCGTGTACTCTCGACGGAATCCTCAGCCGAGCCGGGGCGCTATCGCACGGCGCGCGCGCCGTACCAACGTGGTATGCAGAACGCGGTCAACTTGCCCGGCGTGGAAGAGATCGTCTACTTCACCTCGGCGCAGATCGGCAAGTCGCTCTGCCTGGAGAACATCCTCGGCTACTTCATGCAGGAGGACCCGTCGCCGATCATCTGGATGTGGCCGACGCTCGAGGTCGCCAAGAGCTGGAGCATCGACACCCTGCAGCCGATGCTGCGCGACACCACAACGCTCTGCGATCTGACGGCCGAGGGCGGTCGCAAGTCGTCGAACTCCACCCTGTTCAAGAAATTTCCCGGCGGATGGCTGGCCGTGATCGGTGCCAACTCTCCCGGCACGCTGCGCCGGCGCCGCGCGCGGATCCTGATCGCCGACGAAGTCGACGCCTACAACGCCAGCGCTGGCCCTGAGGGCGATCCGATCATGCTGGTGGCCAAGCGGTCGACCACCTTCTGGAACCGGCTGCGCATCCTGAGCTCGACGACCACCCTCAAGGGTGCCTCCCGCATCGATGCCGCCTATGATGCCAGCGATCGCCGTAAGTACTGGGTGCCGTGCCCGCACTGCTCCCAGGCTGCCGGCCATGATGACGGCTTTCAGGTTCTGCAGTTCAAGCGGCTCATCTGGGACAAACCGCCAGCGCCGGAGACGACGGTCTATCCCTGTGAGCATTGCGGTGCGGCTCTCACCGAGTTCGACAAGCCGTGGATGCTCGAGCATGGCGAGTGGCGGCCGGAGCGGCCGGAGGTCCTCAAGATTGCTGGCTTCTGGATTAACGAGCTCTATTCGCCGTTTGTGACCTGGGCGGAGATGGCGACCGCCTTTCTCTCGGCGACCGCCCATCGCGAAAACCCGGAGATGCTCAAGACCTTCGTCAATCTGTCGCTCGCTGAGCCCTATGAGATCCGCGACGAGCAGATCGATGTCGACGATCTGAGAAAGCGCGTCGAGGACTACGAGCCTCACATATTGCCTCGGGGCGTTGCCGTGCTTACCGCCGGCGTCGACGTCCAGGCCGATCGCCTTGAGGTCGAGCTGGTCGGCTGGGGCCGCGGCGAGGAAAGCTGGTCGATCGATTTCGCCCGCTTCGACGGCGATACAGGGGCGCCGGACGTCTGGCAGAAGCTGGATGAATACCTGGTCGGACGCTGGTGGCACTCGCTGGCGCCCGATGATCTGTCACTCGAGATCGCCGCCGTCTTCGTCGACTCCGGATTCCGCGCCGCCAATGTCTACGCCTTCACCAAGACGCGTGGCGATCGCCGCGTCTTCGCCTCGAAGGGGATGTCGGGTTTCAACCGGCCACCGGTGATGAAGTGGAATCGCAATAACCAGGCGCGCGTGAAGCTGTATCCCGTCTCGGTCGATGTGGTGAAGGAGCTGATCTATTCCAGGATCCGGGTGCCGTCGCCTGGGCCTGGCTACATGCACTTTTCGCGGGCGAAGAACCTGAATGAGTCGCCGGAGTACTTCGACCAGCTCACAGCCGAGAAGATCGAGCGCAAGAATAAGCACGGCTACCCGGTCCGCTACTGGGTGCTGCCGCCTGGCAAGCGTAACGAGGCGCTCGATTGTCGCGTCCTTGCGACGGCAGCGCTGCATTCTCTCGTCGATCGCACGCCCGTGCCGGTGATGCTGGACCATCTCTACCGCAGCTTGTGCGATCGCGCCAAGGATCTGCTCGCCAAGCGGCGCGAGCGGACGGACCCGAATCAGCTGGAGTTATTGCATGAGCGAGCAGCTGTACGTGTACCGATGGAGCCGGTATCTGGGGATGCCGGTATGCGAGGGCCGCAAGGGGAAGATGTGCCGCCTGCTGGTGAGGGGCAAGCGGAACAGCTGCCTGATCCAGTTTCTGGACGGCCACAAGGCGGTGACGAGCCGCAACGCCCTCCGCAAGGCCCTCCTGCCGTGAGAAGAAGGTCGTCGTGGATTTGAAAACTTTTCGGTGAGGAAAGGAGGTCGCGGAGAATCGCCAGAGCCTTGTTCGTGGCCGCGCGTTTTAGCAAAGCGCGGCCCGGACAACAAAAAAACCCAACTTCCAAAAGTGCCTCCCACCCGCATAAATAAAGGCTGAAAAAAAATAATTTGCATTCGGTTCCCCGAAATCCCTAAAGTCGCTCGCGATGACGACGGGAAGCGGATTTCGGCAGCCATTCGGAAAACAGCTCATAGCCGGCGACGACTGGAGCTGGAGGATCACCCTCCATCGGTACCCGCCGACCGCCTATACCCTGAAGTACTTCTTCCGAGGAAATTGCGAAAATGCGACGCTCAATGTAGTTGCCACCATCGACGAAGATGGCCAGCAGTACGATCTTGCCGTTCCCAATTCCCTGACCGAGTCGTTGCCGCCCGGCGTGTACGCCTGGCAGATGTGCGTCTTCGCCACTGACGGCGCCGGCGCGTGGCAGGCCGCCACGAACTACGAAGTCGGCGACATGGTTTACGACGGCGAGTGTTTGCAGGAGTGCACCACTCCCGGCACGTCCGGATCCGAACCGCCGACCTGGGTGGAAACGCTCAACGGAACCACCGACGACGGCACTGACGGCCCGGTCTGGACTTGTCAGGGCAAGCCGGCGCGTACCGAGCTCGATCGCGGCGACGTGGCGGTCATTCCTGACATTTCAGCGCAGACCGCGCCTTATGACGGCCGGTCCTGGCCGGTGCGCATGCTCCAGGCGGTTGAGTGCGTCCTCGAGGGGCGCGCCACCCGCGTCGAGCGCCAGTACGCCATCGCCGGCCGCGAGTTACAGCTGATGTCGAAAGACGAGCTGATGAGCTGGCGCGGCGAGCTCAAGAATCTGGTCAAGCGCGAGCTGATTGACAGCGGCCAGGATGACGGCCGCGGAAGTCATGTTCTCGCTGGTTTTGATCGCGGGGCCATCGGTCCTGGAGTGTGGAACAAATGAAGCTCCTGGATAAGTTGGCGCGCCGTTTTGGCTACGGGCCGATCAAGGCGACCACCTACGGACCGGCGCCCTTCCGCGGCGCGTCGCTGGACCGCCTCACCCGCGATTGGCCCATTGCCATTCTGTCGGCCGACCAGGAGACGCGCCTGTCGCTGCGCTTCATGCGCGGCCGCTGCCGGGTTCTGGCGCACAACAATGACTACGCGCTTCGCTTCCTCAATAAGGCCAAGGAAAATGTCATCGGGGCGAATGGGATCACGCTGGAGATGTCCTTTGACGAGGAGATCCCCGGCGCTGATCAGTTGAACCGCGCTATCGAGACGGCATGGCAGCGCTGGGGCGAGAAGGTTTCTGCCGACGGCAAGCTCACCTTTACCGATTACTGCCAGCTGGCCATCAGCAATGTGCTGATGGATGGCGAAGTCTTCCAGCGCCGCATCGACGGCTATCCGTACAACAAGTGCCGCTTCGCGGTCGACTTTCTCGACCCCGACCAGGTCGACGAGATGTGGAACCGCTTGCGCCGGCCAGGCATGGCCGGCGTCGGCGTCGACGCCTCGCAGGAAAACGAAGTCCGCATGGGCGTCGAGAAGGACATCTGGGGTCGCCCGGTCGCCTACTGGACCTATTACGGCCATCCCTCGGAGGTGGCCGGCGTGGTGCGCGTGCGCGTTCCCGCCGAGCTACTGAATCACGCCTATGTGTTCAAGCGGGTCGCCCAGACGCGCGGCGTTCCCTGGCTGCATACCGCCATGACCCGCATGTTCATGCTGGGCGAATACGAAGAGGCTGAGCTGGTGGCGTCGCGCCTGGCCGCCTGCAAGATGGGCTACTTCGTTTCCAAAACGGGCGAGGAGTACACCGGCGCCGGTGTCAAGCGCGAGCCCGATGCGGACGGCAAGGTGAAGCCGCTGCAGGCCGTGGTCGAGCCTGGTTCCTGGGAGGAGCTGCCCGAAAGCGTCCAGCCGATGACGGTGGACTGGCAGCATCCGAATTCTGCTTATTCCGAATTCATGCGGGCGATGCTGCGTGGCGCCTCCATGGGCCTGAACGCCAGCTATGCCACCGTCTCCGGCGATCTGCGCGATGTGAACTTCTCCAGCCTGCGCCAGGGCGTGCTAGACGAGCGCGAGGGCTGGAAGGCCTTGCAGGCGTTTGCACGCGATCACCTGGTGAAGCCGGTCTTCGCCTGGTGGCTGCCGATGGCCATTACCAGCGGGCAGCTGGAGATTCCGGCGTCGGTCTCTCTCGACGACATCCTCGAAAACGCGCAGTGGGGCCTGCGCGGCTGGGATTGGGTGGATCCGCTGAAGGATTCGCAGACGTCCATCATCGGCATCCGGTCCTGCGTCTCCACCATGGCGGCCGAAGCTGGCGCCAGGGGCCGCGACTGGAGAAAGAACATCGACCAGCGCGCCAAAGAGATCGCGTATGCGAAAGCCAAGGGCGTGCCCATCGACCTGACCACCAGCGGCGCCGGCGGTGTCGAAGGCGATCTGCCCGCCGAGGATCCGGAGCGCGGCGCCGAGCCGACCAAGGCGGTTCCGGGCGCGCCTGCTCCAGGTCCTGGCCAAGCTCCTCGCGCTCCCGGTAGCAAACCGAACGGCCGTGGCGCACTTACCCACGTGAGGTTACCGCAATGAACCTGCTGGCCTTCATCGAAGCCGCACTCTCGCAGCCCTGGGCGATCACGGATCCTGCGTATCAGGCCATCTTTGCGCTCGTGACCCGCATTGTGAGCGGAGAAGAGGTCAGCGAAGAGCAGGGTCGCATGCTGCTGGGCATCCTCAAGCCCGAATCTGCGCCGGCGGTCCTCGTGATGCCCGACGGCGCCTGCTACGACCTGAAGAGTGGCGCGCGGGTGGGCCATAATGCCGCGGCCGCGGCGGTAGCCAGCAAGTCGAACAAAGGCGTTGCTGTGGTGCCCGTGCACGGCGTCATCATGCCCCGCGGCGGATGGTTCGGCACCAGCACGGACGAGATCACGGACGACTTCCGCAAGGCGATGGCCGAGCCCAATGCCGGCTCGGTGCTGCTCGATTTCGATTCTCCCGGAGGTTCGGTCTGTGGCATTTCGGAGCTCGGCCAGGAGATCCACGCCGCCCGCTCGCAGAAACCCGTCGTCGCGCAGGTCAATCCTCAAGCCGCTTCGGCCGCGTACTGGCTTGCAAGTCAAGCCCATCAGATCGCGATGATGCCCAGTGGCGACGTCGGCTCGATCGGCGTGCGCGCCATGCATGTCGATGTGTCGAAGGCGCTGGCGGATCAGGGCATCAAGCCCACCGAGATCGCCTTCGGCAAGTACAAAACCGAGGGCTCGCCCTTTGCTCCGCTGTCGCCGGAAGGCCTGCAGCACCTGCAGGGAAGAGTCGACAGCCACGGCCAGGATTTTGTCGGCGCTGTCGCCCGCGGTCGCGGCGTCTCACAGGCCACGGTGATGGAAGGCTTCGGCCAGGGACGTCAGTTCGGCGCGCGCCAGGCGAAACAGGCCGGCATGGTAGATCACATCGGAACGTTCGACGATACCGTCGCGCGAATGCTGCAGCATGGCGCCTCGGCGTCGGTTTACGTGGAGGCTGACATGAGCAAGTTTTTCTCGGAAGGCCCGACGCAGAAAACCAAGCGCGTCGATGGCAAGGACTGCACGAAGGACTGCTTCGCCTATCGTCCCACGGACGATCACGACGATTGGAAGTTGCCGATCAAGTCGCCCGATGGCGATGTTGAGTGGGAGAAGTCGCACGTTCGCAACGCGCTCTCGCGCTTCGACCAGACCGACATGCCCGACGCCGAAGAGAAGGCCAAGGCGCGCGAGCGCGTCGATGCGGCCGCCAAGAAGTACAAGATCGGGAAGTACAACGACGACCAGAAGGACGAGAAGAAAAAGTCCGCTCTGGCGCTGTTGGCCTACCCCGCAAGCGAAGCCGAGCGTCAGGCCGCTGCCTACGAGCTCGCCGGGATCCTCCTCGCCGCCGGAAAGAAACAGAAAGACGACGAGAACGACGAGGACGAAGAGGACGAGGACGAAGAGGACGACGACGAAGAGGACGACGAAGACGAGGAGGACGACGAGAAAAAGAAGAAAGCTCTCGCCGCAGCCATCCTCGCAGGAAGTTTGAATCCGGCAACAGCCGATAAGAAGGAGGTCGCAATGTCGACCACTGCTACCGAAACGGCGGCGGCTGCTGCCGCTGCTACGAAGGAGCGCGATCGCGTAAGCGCGATCACGCAACTGGCAACCATTCACAAGAAGCAGGACAGGCTGGCCGCCTGGATTTCCGCGGGCACGTCGGTGGGCGCCGTGCGCAAGGAAATTCTCGATGGCCTGGCCGAAAGCGCCTCCGCTGCCGCGCCGCACCTGGCCGGTCGCGATGTCGGATTCCCTGGGATCCAGGTGCTCACCGACGAGCACGATCGAATCGAGAAGGATCCGAAGATGAAAGGGGCGCGTTTTGGCCGCGCTGTCCGTTGCGCTGCCATCGCTTCCATGGGAGCGCGGCGCGGCGGGGTTGCCAGTCCGGCCAAGATCGCCCGCGATGTCTTCGGCGATGCCAAGCTGGCGCAGGCCTTCGAGTCGCTGAACGGCGCGCGCATGACTTCGGACGGAGCCGGCGGCTTCACGGCCGCGACGGATCCGCAGATGGCCTCCAACTTCAGCGAGGGCGGCTTCATCATCCCGCCCAACCTGATGCCGGAAGTCATCGAGCTGCTGCGTCCGATGGCGGTCGTGCGCTCGCTGAATCCGGCCTCGGCGCCGCTCATCAACGGCACCCTGGCGTTGCCCAAGCTGACCGGGGGCACGGTCTTCAACTACATCGGTGAGGCGCAACAGGTCCCCACCAGCAAGGTCGCCGGCGGCAACGTGAAGGCCTCGGCGAAGAAGTTGGCCGGGCTGGTGCCGCTCTCCAACGACCTGCTGCGCTTCGCGTCCATTGCGGCCGACTCTATGGTCCGCGACGACATGGTGCGCGCCCTGGCGCAGGCCGAGGACATCGCCTTCATTCGCTCCCTGGGCTCGCAGTACTCGCCCAAGGGCCTGCGCTACTGGGCGAACCCCAACGGCGTCTTCAACTCCGTGCTCACCCAGGCGGAGATCAACAGCGACACCGACCTGCAAATCCTGAAGTACGTGCAGCAGGATATCGCCAACCTGAACCTGGTCATGCGGCGCACCAACCGGCCGCCTGAGCGCCAGGCCTTCATCATGTCGCCCCGCTCGGAGTACTTCCTCATGTGGCAGGTCCGCGACGGCTACGGCAACAACCCGTTCCGCGAGGAGATGCAGCAGGGCAAGTTCAATGGCCGGCCGTACGCGGTCACCACGCAGATTCCGGAGAACCTGTCGGTGGTCGGCAGTGGCATCGATTCGGAGATCTACTTCGCCGAGATGGCCGACGTGGTCATCTGCGAAGCTCCGACCATCGCGGTCGAGGTCTCCAACGAGGCTGCGTACCTGGATGCCAGCGCAACCTGGCAATCGGCGTTCCAGCAGGACCAGACGCTGATCCGCATGATCGTGGAGCACGACTTGATCGTTCGCCACGACGAAACCACCTTGGTTCTCACCGGCGTCGAGTACGGCACCGGAACCGGCAGCGAATAAGCAGCCGGCGATGGACGGGGCACGGCTTTAGTCGTGCCCTTGTAATACCAAATTTTGCGACGAGAGGAGTTACTCCCATGGGCGGATTTGCAATGTTTCACGACATCGCGGCGTTCATCCAGGCGGCTTACGGCTCGGATAACGCTGCCTTCACCGCCGGCGGCAGCGGCAATAACAGCCAGGTCACTGGGCTCATTGTCGATCGCTCGGCTTTTGATATGCCTCTGTCCGCGGCTGTCTGCATTCGGTGGAAAGCTACCCTGCAGGCGATGCAGACGCTCTCGCTCAGCTGGGTCGTACAGCACGGTACCGAGTCGAACCTGGGCGACGCGTCGACCTTCGCATCTGGTGGCCCCACGGTTGTCGCCACCGGACCCAGCGGCGGCGGCACGCTGGAGGGCGTCCTCCAAATCCCGATCAACTTGGGCGGCGCGGAGGAGTTCATCCGCGTGCTGTTCACCCCCGACCTCAGCGCGAGCGGGACTGATACCGGGCAAGCTGACGTCACGATCGTCTTCGGCGGCCAGTCGGAGATCCCGCAGGAGAACCCGTCGTAAGCAGCTGGTGACGGGCTGGAGTTCCTACAACGAGTGCCGGCGGCGATTGCCAATGCGGTAGCCGCCGCCGGCGGTGTGACGAGGAGAGGTCATGGCGCAAACCAAACTGCAAACCAAGCTGACGAATGTTCGCATTATGAAGCGATTCGCCGGCTACAACCAGGGCGAGATCGCCGGCTTCGCGGGCGAGGAGCTGGAGCAACTGCTGGCAAGCGGCGCGGTTGCCCTTGTCCAACCGCCTGCGAGGAAAGCGCCTGCGCCACCGGCCAGGGCTGCTTCCAGCAAGTCGGCACCGCTGCCGAGTGCTGTCGATCTGGATGCCGTCGCCGCCGAGCAGAAGGTCGCCGGTGCCACTGGCGAGACGGGGAAGTAAATGCCGGTTGGGGATCAGGACGTAGCGGCCAACACGTTTTTCCGCGACTGCAGCCGGGTGAAGGTTGTCGAGAGCGGTCTGACGTTTGACGGCTTCTTCCTGTACCCCGAAGTCATCACCGAGTTCCCGCCGCTGAATGCGATGGCCGGAGATGTGGCGGGCAAACCGACGTTGCAGTATGCCACGGAGCTGGCGCCGCGTATCGGTCGAGGCACGTTGCTGGAGATCGAGTGCGAGGGAAGCTGGGAGGTCCGCAACGTTGAGCTGCAACAGGACGGCAAGGTGAGCCTGGCCAGGCTCAAGCGGCCATGAAGGCGCTCGAAAAAATCGTTTTAGTTTTCGAAGGAGGAGAACAAGTCATGTTGAACCTGCAAACTTTCCAGAAAGTACTGGCGCTCGCGCAAGGTGCGATCACCGAAGCCGGCCAGGTCTCCGCGCAGTGGGGCGGCGGTGACCACATTGGCGCTGTCCAGTCGATCCTGCAAACCGCGGGCGCGATCGCGGCCAGCGTAACCAATGATCCAACAAAGCAGGCCGAGGCGACGGCTGCCACAACCTTGGCTGTCAATCTCGCGCCGCTGCTTCTTTCGTTCGCGTCGCTGTTCAAGACGCAGCCGGCGGCTCCGGCCAAGGCCTGAAAACGTTGTTTTCGCGGGATGCGGCTCAAGCCGCGTCCCGCTGATCTCACCGGGCGGGCGAGGAATCGACGGGGGAGCTTATGAAGACGAAATTTAGCATCGTGTTGCTGGTCGCGGCGTTGGCGCTCTCGGTCGCTGCGGTCGGCCAGCAGCCGCAGGCGGCTTCCGGCTATGCGCCCTCTGCCGCCCTGGACACGAAGGGCAGAATTGGTCTCACTCTGGCGCTCGGGCCGAGTAGCGTCTTTTGCGGCGGATCGCTGGTCAGCTACGGCGGCGGCACGCTGGGCATGGCTGCTTCGGCGACCAACTATGTTTACCTGAATACTGCGGCGTCGTGCGCGCCGGCAACGAAAACCACTGCATTCACCACAAGCGACATTCCGCTGGCCATCGTTACCACTTCGGCCAGTGCGATCACGTCGATCCAGGACATTCGCACACCATTTTCCGGCATGAACGCTAGCGGCCAGGTTTCCGCCGCCGGGCATGCAACCCTAACCCCGTTTTCCACTACGCAGAGCGGCAACCTGGTTGCGACGCCGACCGCCAACAAGGCCTATCGCGCAGGTTATTACCTCTGGCAGGCGGCCAGCGGCACGGGCGGCACATGTGCCACCAGTGCGACTGTGACCCTTGCGTTCACCTGGAAGGACCCTTCCGGCACCGCGCAGACCCGCACCGAGACCGCGCTTGCGCTGCCGCCAACCTTGGCGGCCGGGGCCTACCAGACGGATGCCTTTGAAATCGTAACGGCGAGCGGCACCGCCATCGCATATAGCGCTACCTATGCCAACGGCAACTGTACGACGCAGCCTACGGCGCAGGCGCAGATATGGATTGAGGCGGCCAACTAAGGGGATTTAGCGATGGCAGGAACGTCGGCGGGCGAGGCAATCATGGTGCAGATGGTGGCGACGTTGAACGCGCCGTCAGACAAGCCGGCGACCACCTACCGCAGCCGCCCGGACGCTCTCAATGAGGAAGAGCTCTCCGCCTTCGTGCTGTACGCCATGGAAGAGGAAAGCAAGATTCGCAGCGGCGGCACGGCGCAGAGCGGCGGGACCGTCGAGCGTACCCGGAAGGTCTGCCTGGAGATCCAGACCAAAGGTCCGGCGCCGGCTGACGCCCAGCTCGATCCGCTGTACGTCTGGGCGGTGCAGACCTTGCTGGCCGATTCCACGCTGCCCACGCTGTTGCGCTGGCGATCGCTGCACGATGCGCGGATCCAGTGGGACACGCAGGCCGGTGCGTCGGATCTTGCCGTAGCGCTGGTGGTGTTCACGTTCGATTACTACACCACCCGGCTGGACCCGACGCTGCTGATACCGGGCTAGAGGTTTTTGATTTCGGCGTGCAGGCGTCTGCACGACCCCTGTTTCGAGGAGACGAATTATGGCGCGTACCGTTTTAACCGTGCAGACCATTGTCAAGAACACCGCCGCCGCCATCACCTACGCGGCTGCGGACGCTGTTAATAACATGCAGTTTCTCAACGACGGAAACACCCAGCTGCTGGTCAAGAACGGCGGGTCCGGGCCGTGCACGGTGACCGTGCACAGTGTCTCCGACCCGTACGGCCGCATCGGCGATCTGGTGCTTACGGTAGCGGCGGACACGGACCAGACGGCGCCCGTTCTGGATCCGCTGATCTGGAACCAGCAGGGCGCCGGCGAGGTCAACAACGTCTTTGTCGATTTCAGCGAAGGCTCCAGCGTGGAAGTGGCAGCCATTCGCCGCGGGTAGGTTCTGTCGGCGGGGAAGCTCGACCAGCCGGAAGGCCAGTGGTAGGAGCGTAATGCTTGACCGGCGCGAGCAGCGACATTCCTTCGGGAGGTTGCGAAATCGCGCAAGGTACATGCCCCAAAGACGGGAGAGGGACGGCAGCGCGAGCCGTCCCGACTAAAGGGTTTCAACAGCCGGCCGCAGGGCCGCTGATCTTTCCCGGCTATGGCCGGCATCGGAGGTTTTGCCATGAGCGGTTATCAAACGCAAGCCATACCCGGCTATGAAGGTGTCGGGTACATCTCTCCTGACGGCGGCACGACCTGGGTGCCGTTTATCGAGATGAAGGACGTGACGCTCAAGCGCACGACCAAGATGCTCGATGCCACCTCGCACTCGACCGGCGGCCACAAGCAGGTTGTGCCCGGCGTCGATGACTGGACTGCCACGGTCGGTGCGCTCACCGTTTTTGCCGATGCCAGCTACGCGGACGTCGAAGCCGCCTACGCTGCGAAGCAGGGGCTGGTTTTCCGCTTCGATCCGGCCGGCGAGGGCAGCGGGCTGCCGCGCTTCCAGGGCGAAGGTTATCTGATGGACCTGGAAAATAAGCTGCCCAACGAGGACCTGGTCGAGCATACCTGCAGCATCCAGGGTCAGGGTCCGCTGGCATACACGACGCAGTAGGCGGTTGAGGTAAGAGGTTGGGCCCAATGCGTCTTCGGCGAGGCACGGTTCTCCCCCTTTCCGTGGCTTCGCCGGAGGCGCTATTTCAAAAGGAGATAGAAAAATGCCGCCAAAAGCGGTCAGCGTGTATGGCTTCCAACTCCCGCTTCGGTGGACACTCTGGTCCCAGCTCGCCTCTGAGACGGTATTCGGTTTTCATCCGGACATAAAGGACTGGGCAAGGGCTGTCGGCGCGTACACCCTGAAGCACGGAGCTACCGAGCTTGGCCTGGCTTTTGCGTATTGCATCATGCAGTCGTTCGAACCCGCTGACAAGCCGGATGGCTGGCCGAAGTCGTGGCCTCCGACCCTTGAGGATTTGCGGCAGGTTCCCAAGGACGAGCTCATGCTGCTGTGTCGCACGGCTACTGAGGCGGTAGGTATCGGTCGCCTTGGCCCCGTCCCGCGAAAAAAAAACGAGGAACAAGGGTCAGGGGAAAGCGATCAAAGCGAGTCAAGTGGGACTGGCACCTAGCGATGGTGCAGGCGGCTGACCATTGCGGCCTGACGCCGAGAGAGTTTTGGCAGCTTGAGCCTTATGAATTCGAGGTGATGCTCGAGGCTGCGATCGCGAGGAATGAGCGAGAGTGGCGCTGGCAAGCGGTGCTCGCGGCCGATGTCGTCAACTACGCAGGGAAATCTCTGAAGCGGACTGTCACCGCGGACGACATCCTGGGAATCGCGAAGAAGCCGACGAAGCGGAAATGGCGGACGGCGGCAGAGGTCATGAGGGAAAACGCAGCGCGTGGCTGGAGTCCGTCGCAAGTGATAAGAACGACGGTCTAGTGCGCTCGGCCTAGTTTTGCAGAGACGAAGGACACATGATCGCCCACCTCGACATAGTCGCAGCGAGATCCCATGAGCAGCCCGTCTGCCCCGGCGCGATAGTCGATGCCTACCTTTATCCGCGGTGCTTTAGCGTCGATGAGATATGTGTCGAACTGGCTCACGTTGGCTTTGAGCGGGCTGTGCCGGTTGGTCCACTCGGCGCAGTGGTAGCGTGCGGTGCTGGCGTTCTGATCGTGCTGTTCCTCGGTTGCTGTTTTCTGGACTGCTGGCTTCGTCTGCTGATCGGGAATCGCGGCAAATACCGCAACGATTGCGAGGAGTGCAATGGCCCACACGGCGGCTTTCATTCGTCGGCCCTCCTTTTCGGCATAAGTATAACCCCGTTTTTTGAAACCCCTTCAGTAAAGTTTTGTTGCGGCGGAGGTGCCCTGTGCCTGACAACGAGGTAAAGGTAGTTATTACAGGGCAGAATGACGCCTCTCCTGCCATCCATGAGGCCTCTGAGCAGCTCGAAAATCTTGCTGCCGTCGGTGAGCGCCTGAAGTCGGTTTTTGAGGCTTACATCGGCACGGAGATCATCTCGCGCCTCGCCGAGCTCGGCGCGTCGGCCATTGAGACCGGCGCGAATATGGCCGAAATGGCTGAGCGCACCGGCATCAACGCCGAGGAGTTGCAGGCCCTCGCCTTTGCTGCTCAGCAGTCCGGGGTTTCCACGGACACCTTTGAGAGGGGCGTGCGCAAGCTGCAGGCGACGCTCACCCAGGCAGCGGAGGGGAACGCGAAGGCTGCCGCGGCTCTCGCGGCTGTCGGAGTCAGCGCGCGCAACTCGTCTGGCGGCCTGACCACCGCCGGCCAGGCTCTTGACAAGATCGCTCAGAAGTTCAAGAGCACGGCGGACGGCACGGCTAAGGCCGGGCTCGCCATCCAGATTTTCGGGCGGTCGGGCACCTCCATGATTCCGATGCTGAATCAGGGCTCCGATGGCCTTGAGGCGCTCGAGAAGCGCGCAAAGGATCTCGGGTTGGTGCTCAGCGGCGAGGACCTTGAGGCGCTGAAAGATGTCAGCCATGCCTTTGCCGAGACTAAGGCGACCTCTGTCGCGCTAATGGAACATCTGGTCGCTGGACTGGCGCCTGCCCTCGAGAGCACGGCCAACGCGCTGAGCGAGCAGTTCGCCGCCCAGATGGGGGTCGCGACGCAGGCCGGCATGGGCCTGGTAAACATGTTGAAGGCCGCGATTACCCTGGTCGACGCGTTCGCGATCGACGTGGAATGGGCCGGGGAAAAGGTCGCGAAGCAGTGGGAAATCATGGGCGATGCCGCCGCGCTGCATTTCGGTAAGGCTTTTCATGATGCGCTGCAATTCACTGGAATTGAGAACGACCCGCAAGCGCAGGCGATTAACGACAGCTTCCGCAAATTCTTCGAGACTATGTGGTCGGGCGCTACGGCTCAGGTAAAGGGATCAAACGATCTTACTGATCTCGTCGTCGAGGCGGCGGATAAGAGCAAGGAGATCACTAAGGAACTTCTCGAATATCAGCTCGCCGCCATCAAGGCCGGCGAGACTGCGCTGAAGGCCGCAAACGAGCGCGAAGAGCAGGAGAACGAGAACCTCTACAAACACAACTTAAAGTCGGTCGATGACTATTACAAGGCAAAGAAGCAGCTCGCCGTCGACGAAATCCAGATCGAGATGTACGCGCTCGAGCAGGAAGGCAGGCTATACGATCAAGCGCTCGGTGCGCTGACCGGTCTCCATCCGGCTGAGGTGGCCCGCGTGCAGGCGCTGCTCCAGCAGGGAAAGCTCGACGATGCGGCTCTTGCTCGCATGCCGAAGATCAAGGCAAGTCTCTCCGAGATCGTCGAAGTGATGACCAAGCAGATGCAGGTGGCGACGCAGCTGGACACCCTGCAGAAGAAGCTGAACGCGGCGCAGGACCTGACGCCCAGCGGTCAAGTGGATTCCCTGGCGCGACTCGCCGACTCTGAGGACATCGCCGCCGCGAAAGCCAAGCTGCTCGGGGACGCGATCCAGGCTACCTTCGACAAGATCAAGGACCAGACGGACCTGGTCAAGCAGAAGATGGAGACCTTCGCCATCGGTGGTATTGAGGGCCAGAAGGAACTCAATGCCGTTCTGAAGCAGGGCTCGCAGCAGTTGCAGACCATGATCGCGGACTACCAGAAGCTGGCCGCGGCCGCCGGCGATCCCCGGCTGGTCACCGAAGGGCAGAAGTTCGAGACCCAGCTTGACCAGATGAACCTGAAGGTGCACACCCTGGCGCAGACCCTGGCGCAGGAAGGCACGCAGAACATTGAGAATTTTCTGGGCGCCATCGAAAAGGCTCCCAATGCCGCCAAGGCCTTCGAGCAGTTCGGCATGTCGATCCTGGAGATGCTAGCCAAGATCATCAATCAGATGATCGCCACCTGGATCATCGAGAAGGCGATCGGCATCGCCGGCGGGATCGGTGGGGCTGCCGGCGGCGGCGGCGGTGCGACCTCGATCGGCAGTGACATCAACCCGGCTCCTACGAATTCGGCTGGCGTGCTGGGCACGGTGCCCGGCTTTGCCGAAGGCGGTGAGCCGCCGGTGGGCGAGCCTTCGGTCGTCGGCGAAGAAGGCATGGAGCTGTTCGTTCCCCACGTCGCCGGCACCATCGTTCCCCACGAGGAAACCATGCGGCGGCTGACGGCTTCGGCCGCGGCGCCGCTGCCCGAGGCCAGCCCCGAATTCATGGGCGACTTCATGGAGCGCATGGCGCACATGTCGAGTAGCCTGGACCACAGCGCGGATGCGCTGGTGGCGCATCTGCAGACGTCTGCACCAGGCGTGGTTTCGCGGCTGGACCCCTCCGGGCTGTTCGGCGTGCACGCCATTCCCCATGCCCTGGGAGGGGACATGGATCCCGGCGACGTCGGCCTGGTCGGCGATGCCGGCCCGGAGCTGTTTGTCCCCGATACGCCCGGTCGCGTGATCCCCAACAACCTGGTTGGCGATGCGCTGTCGGGCGGCGGCGGCGACGTGCACAACCACATGAACATTGACGCGCGCGGCGCCAACGCGGAGACGGAGATGCACCTGCGCAGGTATGTCGACCAGGCGATGGACCGATGGAGCGCGATCACGCGAGTGCAGATTCGAGAGAACGGACTCAGGAGGAACCGGCGCTAAATGGGGGGGATTGGTCTCAGCTCGGTGACGTATCCGGTTCCGCTGCCGCCGATGGTGATCGGCTTTGCGGAGATCAAGATCATTCCCCATCCCTCCGACTCGAGCTCGCGCTCGCCTTTCACCGGCACGCGTCAGACCTTTCGCTGGCCCGGCGAGTACTGGGAGGCGACGGTGAAGCTGCCGCCCATGCCTGGCGAACTCGGCCGCGCCTGGGCAGCGTGGCTCACGGTGGTCGGCGGCTCGGCCGGCTCGTTTCTTCTGACCGACACCAGCGGCGCTAACCCGCGCGGCTCGGTTGCTGGCGCTCCGGTGGTCAATGGCGCCAGTCAGACCGGCACGCAGCTGGCGCTGCGTGGCTTCACGGCCAACGCTCCGCTGGTACTGCGCTCCGGCGACTGGCTGCAGATCCAGGCGCTCGATGGCGCCGGCAATACCCGCACTCGTCTGTACATGAACCAGACCGACGTCAACGCCGACGACGAAGGCCATGCCACCATCAACATCTATCCCCGGCTGCGCGAGTCGCCGGCCGACGGCGCGATTCCCGTCCTCCACAGCGCCTGCGGTGAATTCTCCTTCGCCGGTAAGGACGACGCCAACTACCAGACCGATTCACCGTTCTGGACGGTCGGGAGCGATCTCACCTACGCTGTCAGCTTTGACTGCGTGGAGAACATCTAGCCATGTCGCGCGATCTCACCTCGGAGCTGGCGGCAGCCTTCTTGGCGGTGCGGGTTGAGCCCGTCATTCTGGTCAATCTGGAATTCAACAGCGGCTGGGTCTACCTCTGGACCGGCATTGGCACCGTCGTCTGGAACGGCAACACCTACTATGGCGTGATCCTTCCCGGCGGTACCGTGCTGGGCAAAATCTCGGCGCTGGCTGAGACCACGGATCTGGAGGCGCAATCGGTTTCTTTGTCGCTCTCCGGCGTGCCCCCGGACGTCATCCAGGACGCGATCGCGGACTGCCAGGTCGGCCTGGGTGCCAAGATCTTTCTCGGCGCCTTCGATCCCTCGAGCGGGACGATCTTGCCTGACCCCTTCTGCGCCTGGGGCGGCTTTACCGACATCCCGGCGATCACCGACGACGGGCGCACGGCGACGGTCTCGATCACGGTGGAATCGCGCCTGGTCGACCTACAGCGTTCGACGCAGTGGCGCTATACCCACCAGGACCAGCAGCTGTTCTCCGCCGGCGACTTGGGCTTTATCTTCGTCGGGTCGCTGCAGACCGCCAACATCACCTGGGGCCAGGGCGTTGCTGCCGGCCCGGTCGCCGCGGCGCCGGTGCCGGCTGATTCCGGTTGGCGTGGGGTGGCTCCATGAGGACTAAACGTCTGCGGAATTGGCCGAAGCTGTTGGCTGCGCACCTGAAGGCGAGCGCCGGCCGCCCGTTTGCGTGGGGTGCCGTGGACTGCGGTCTGGCCGCGGCCGACGCTATCCAGGCTATGACGGGAAAAGATCCCGCGGCCGAGCTGCGCGGCCGGTACTCAACGGCGGACGGGGCGACCGAGGCGCTGCTCGCCTTTGCCGGCGGCGGCATTGAAGCGGCGGCGGAAAAGATCGCTGCCCAGCAGGGCTGGTCGGAGATCCCGATCAAGTTCGCCGGCCGCGGCGATCTGGTCCTGTTCGACAGTCAGGATGGCGCGACGCTGGGAATTGTTGGCATGGACGGGATCCATGCGCACTCGACGGGACCCAAGGGCGCGGTGCGGATTCCGATTCTCGGCTGCTGCCGGCGGGCGTGGAGGGTGTGACGACATGTCCAAGGTCGTAGATGTAGTCCTCGGAGCCGCACTGATCGCCGTTGGGATAATTCTTCCCGAGGTCGGGGTTATCGCCTGGAGCACCGCGATCAGCATCATGGCCTCGGGTGCGCTGTTCGTGGTCTCCGCCTTTACGCGGCCTTCGCTCAACGTCGACGGCCCGCGCGTCGCTTCGCAGTCTCCCGACGCGCCCCGCGTCATCATCTACGGCCAGGCGATGGTGGGTGGCACCATCACCTACATCGCCGCCACCGGCGACGGCGGCAACCGTTTGCATCTGGTTATTACGCTGGCGGCGCATCAGTGCCAGTCGATCGACGCCATCCTGTTCGACAATTACACGCTGCAGCTCCAGCGGGGCCTCGATCTCAACAGCGGCCAGGAGGTCCTGCTCGAGGTCGGGCAATATGCCAACCATGTCTATGTCGAGGAGAAGCTGGGCGCGCCTGGCGAGCCCGCGTTTCCCGCGCTGATCGCAGAGACTGCTGGTCTGGGAACCGGCGCGATCGGCTGGCAGGCGGACCATAGCTACTCGGTCGGCGACCTGATCGTGGAAGCTGGCATCATCCAGGCCTGCGTTACCGCGGGCACGTCCTACTCGTCGCCGCCGACCTGGGACAACAATCTTGACGAGTACACCTACGAGCTGCCGCCATCGACCGTCTCCTGGATCTGTCTGGGCCCGCAGACCGGAGGCTTGGGGGCCAGCGCGTGGACGCCGGCACACCGTCAGGACGGGTGCTGCTCCATCCACGTCATGATGGTCTACAAGCAGTATCTGTTCTCCAACGGCGTGCCCAACATTCGCGCCCTGGTTTCCGGCAAGCTGTGCGTCGACCCGCGCACCGGCATCAAGGCCTGGACGCAGAACCCCGCGGTGTGCATTCGCGACTTCCTGCTCGATCCCAAGTTTGGTTATCGCTGCTTCACTAACGACGAGGGCGTGACCTCGCCGGAGATCAACGATGCCAGCTTTATTGCGGCGGCGAATCTCTGCGACGAGTCAGTTTCGAGCGCTGGGCCGTCGGGTCTCTTCGGCCCGTATAGCGCCCTGAACTCGTACACCGCCTGGGGGTATTTCAATCCCACCACGCGGACGTTGTATTGGATCAACAGCATCCAGCAGCAGGGTGGCGTCGGCTGTCAAACCGGAGGAGGGCCGCCGGGACTTTACACGTGGTTCCAAGTAACCTTCAATGTCCTGGCTCCCAACCTGCCGCTGCAGCAGCTCACCACCGACTTCTTCCCCGGCGGCTATGACGCCAGTCCCAGTGGCCAGTTTTTCTTTACTCCCGACAACATCTTCGTTGGCGTGGCCTCGGGATACGGCGGCTTTCGCTGGGTCATGCTCAGTCTCTCTGGCGGCTACATCAAGGCCGTCGGCGCACTGGACTTCGGCGACGACGACACTTGCGGTGGTTCGACCTGGCTGGGCCAGCTGCTCGCGGCGGTGTGGACGCCGGAATTAGGCATCGTGCACATCAGTGCCGGCGGGGCGGTGTTTTGCGTCCTCGGTCCGAACCTCGGGACGGGCACGCTGCCGAACACCACCGGCGGCGTGACCGCGGCCGCGTGCGTCGATGCCAGCGGCAACGTGTGGGTGCTGTCGAATGGTGATTTCGGCCCGGTGCTGAGCAAGATCGCGGCCTCCGGCGAGTCGATCACGATTACCAATTACACCCTTGGCGCCGACACCGATTCGGTGAACGACATTGAGTACAACGCCGGCGATAACACCTTGCTCTACTGGATCGGCGACACGCTGTTCAAGTGGGACATCGCCACCACGGCTCTGGTCAATTCCGCCGCGGTTACCTATGAGATCAGTGGTCCCATCGCCGGCGGCCTGTTGCCCAACGGCCTGAATTTCTACGATCCGGTAACTTTGGTGCAGAGCTCGATCGTGGCCAGCGCCACTGGGCTCCCGTCGTGGCTGTCGGCTATCGCTTTCAAGCATTGGTACGACCCGCTCGGTCCGACACTTTGGCTGCAGGTCGACGTGGTGGGCCCCTATCCGCCGGTCTACGGTACCGCGGTCGGGTCGGGCAGTGAAGCGCAGTACGGCCTGAACGGCTGGTTCGATACGTCCAAGGCGTTGGGCGACGTGCTGCAGAACCTGCTGTCGTCCTGCGCCGGCAAGGTCTCCTGGATCTCCGGCCAGTGGAACCTCTTTCCCGGCGCCTGGCGGCCGCCGGCGCTGCCACCCTTCACCGACGATGATCTGGCCGGCGCGGTGCAGATGCAGGCCAAACTCGGCCGGCGCGACGTCTACACCGGGGTCAAAGGGCAGTACGTCGAGCCCAACAACAACTGGCAGCCGACCGACTTTCCCCCGCTGGTGCAGTCCAGCTATGTGGCGCTGCAGAACGGCACCTGCCAGACTCCCAACGACCGGGGCAACTGGGCGACGGGCGTCGAGTACAGCCCCAACGATACGGTGATGTCGTTCGGCTATGCATACGTCTGCACGGTGGCCAACCTCTCCAGCCCCGAGACCCAGCCGGGATTGGGCGCCGACTGGGAAGAGGACTGGATCTTCGCCGGCGAAATCATCTGGAAGGACGTGCAGTATCCCTTCACCACCTCCGGCACCACCGCGCAGCAGCTGGCCAGCTATGACCTGCAGTGGGGGCAGCGGCAGATCACCGCCTCCTGGCCGCTGAAGCTCACCGGCTATCAGTCGATCCCTTCCGACGTGATCGAGGTGACGCGCGCGACGTTTGGCTGGACGGCGAAACCCTTCGAGGTCACCTCGGTCAAGCTGGATATCTCGGACAGCGGCGGAGCCGATGCCGCGGCGCCGGTGCTGACCGCGGTGCTCAACCTGCACGAGACCGACGAGGACGTTTGGGCTGCCTACGATGCCCTGCCCGTGGTTTCGCAGCAGCAGCCGGTGGTGACCGGGCCGCAGTATGTCTTCGATTCGGGGGGCGACGTGGTAACGCTGGATCCGGAAGGCTGAAGCAGCGATGGCGCAAAAGCAATTCAGCAGCGTGACCCCGCCGGCGCCACCAGGCACCGATAACGTGACCTGGCAGGAGACGCCGGTGCCCGCCTATCCGGAGATCACCCCGCAGAAGTTTTCCGCCTACGTCCCCCGAGCTACCGGCGGCGGCAGCAGCCCCGTTTTTGAGCTGGCGATCACGGCGTCCACGGCGGGCGCTTTCCAGGTTGCCCACGGCCTGGGAGCGACGCCGGCGCTGGTGCTGTTGACCATGACGTCGGGCGGTGAAATCTGGTTTCAGGCGGCCGTCTTGTACGACGCGACCTACATCTACCTGGTGGCCTCTGCGCCTGGAGTCCAGTGCGTTGCCTCGATCTGGGCGGTTGCCGATGTCGTCTCCATTCCGCTGGCGCCGGCTTCAGCCGGCGACTTCACCGTCCCTCATGGCTTGGGCGCTACGCCGGCGCTGGCCGAAATTCAGATGACGTCGGGCGGCGAGATCTGGTTTCAGTCTCCCCCGGCCGACGGAACCAATCTCTATCTGGTCGCTTCGGCGCCGGGAATTACCGGCTACGCCGTCGTTTTCGCTCTGCTGCCCAGTCCCATCCTGGTCAGCTCGCTGGCGTCGGCGACGCTGGCGCTCGCGCCTTCCGCGCCGGGGCCGTTCAAGGTCGCCCATGGGTTGCCGGGAGTGCCCTCGCTCATATTGCTGCAGATGCAGTCAGGGGGGGGGATCTGGTTGCAGTCGCCGGTCTATGCCGACGGGACTTATATCTACCTGGTCGCCTCGGCGGGTGGACTTTCCGGCGCAGCCCAGGCTTGGGTGACGGCCGGCGGATCCTCGGCGCCGATCGAGGTGCCGTTCACTTCTTCCGCCGGTGACTTCACCATCGCGCACGGTCTGGGGTTCACGCCACGGGCCGCGGTGGTGTCCATGGCCGATCTTGGCGCCGTGGTATTCCAGCGGCCGTTGCGTTGGGATGGAACGAATTTCTATCTGCAGGGCAGTGCCGCAGGACTCGAAGGATTTGTGGAGGTGTGGAAATGAAGCAGGTGCTTGCCGTGATTTTCAGTCTGACTGTGGCGATCGCAGCCGCGGCTCAGCAGCCGGCGACGCAGAACGCGCCGATATTCGCCACCAACGCGCAGTGGGTGCAGGGCATCGGCATCGGTTACTGGCCAACGCCTGGCAGTGGCTTGACGCTGAACGTGGCTGCTGGCACCGCCAACTGTGCCGGGACGCGTGTAGCCTACGCCGGCGGGACGCTGACCATGACGGCGAGCGCGACCAACTATGTCTACCTCGACGGCACCTCGAGCTGCGTGCTGGCGCAGAACACGACCGGGTACCCGTCGACCAACGCAATCTTTATCGCGACAGTCGTGACCTCGGGCTCGGCGATTACCGGAATCACGGACGATCGCACCATGTTCTTTATCGGCAATGGCGCCAGCAGTGGGGCGAACACTGCGCTCTCGAATCTCTCCAGTGTTGCCATCAATACCAACCTGCTTTGCGCCAGCGCCGGTAGCTGCAACCTGGGAAGCAGCTCGATTCCGTTCGGGACTGGCTACTTCGGCTCCGGGGTACAAACCGGGCTGGGCTCCGGCGTTGCGGGCTACTGGGCGCCGGCGCAAGGTACTGCCCCAACGCTATCGAGCTTCACCCACTCGGTCGTCCACTATGCGCCAACGAGCGTCCCCACAAAGTTCGGGATGGTTGACCCGACCGCGGACTTCACCGGCGCTCTGTGGTACACCGACTCGGGGCACATCATGACGCCGGGAGCGATGACGGCTGCCAACGTCGTCGGTCTGTGGGCGAGCGGTAGTTGTTCTGGCTTGCTGAAGAGTGACGGGACTTGCATTTCAACCGTCCATGCGCTCAGCTTCCAGGCAGGCACGCCCGGAGGCTCGGCACTTTCGACCGGCGTCCTGGGCTACTTCACCGTTCCTATCGGCTGCGCCATCACCGGCTGGGACATTGAAGTGGATGCAGGGACGGCTACCGTCAAGACGCTCAAGGTCGCATCGGGTACGTCCATCCCGACGCTCGGCTCCAACTCCATCTCGACCAGTGGCGTGTCGATCTCGACCGGCACGGTCATTCAAAGCACGACGCTTACTGACTTCACGACCACGACCGTAACTGCCAATGACATCGTGGGTGCGGACATGATTACCACCAGCGGTGTGGGCTACATCAACTTTCAACTCGTATTGGGGTGCTCGCAATGAAACGACTAGCTGTCATCCTCGCGCTTCTGACGGGCGCGTCCTTCCTATGGGCGCAGACGGACTGCGGAAATACGAGCAGCGGCGGAGCTGGCGGCACTACGGGTGCCGACATCCAGTTTGCTTATCAACTTTGTACAGTCCCCGCGTCGGGGGTAACCGGAGCAGTCACCAGCGGCTGCATCTACAACAACGCTACTCTGACTGGAACGAATGATGCCGTGCTCGGGATCTGGGAGAATAACGGCTCGGGTGGGATAGCTGGAACCGTGGTTTGCGGGTCGACGGCCATCACATTAAGCAACAGTCCGGGGTGGAATTGTGGCGCGTTTTCGTCTTGTACGCTGACCCTTGGAAGCTCCTACATTCTAGGGTGGAACAGCAGCAGCGCTACGTTCGCGGTTCCTGCGGTTTGTGCTACGGGAAGTCCTAAAGGCGACTATCAGACGTCCGTGGCTTATCCAAGCCTGATTACCTTCACCAGCCCGAATACGGTGTGCTCGTCGGGGCAGACGGCTGTGGCCTCGGAGTATATCGTCCTCCAAAATACGGGGACACCAAGTTCGAACCACGCGAGCATGTTCTGAAATGAAAGGCATTCTGGTTATCGTCGCCTTGTTTCTCGCGCCCTCGCTACTGAAGGCACAGGGCGGATCCGGCCTCGAACCGTATCCCTACGGCGGCCAGGGTAATAATTTAAACTACCTTTCCTTCACAGAGACGACCATCCGCGCTTACATCGACGCGGACGTGAGCAATGGCGTTGTCTCCACCTTCGGCTCGACCTTCAATTTTGGGACGGTCAACTGGGAGAACGGACGCAGTGGTACGAGCCCTTATCACATCATCCAGAACACGGCTGACTATCCCGACGGCTACAAGGCTGGCATTTGCGACTATGCCCACAGCAACGGCGCGGAGTGCTGGATTTACGACTGCATCGGCTCCGGCTCATGCCCCAGCGTCTCCTCCACCGGTTACGAATCCGTCGATTGCGGCGACTTCGCTTCCTGGGGGGTGGATCGGGTCTACATTGACGGCCCGAACGCCACCCAAGCCAATTTCGACGCGTTGATGTCGGCCTGCCGCGCGGCTTCCTCTACCATGCTGATGACGGTTTCGACGGATGCCAGCGGTGGATTGGGAAGCTATGGCCCCAGCGGTTGGTGCCCGACCTACGGTGGAACTGAAGTCTACACTCCAGGTCCGGACTACAGTGCAGACTATACCTTCTCCTCGCTTGCCACCCTGATGGATGCTGTCACTGGAGTTACTACCACAGGCTGCTGGACGCAACCGGGTGGCCTGATGTTGGACGACCCCAGCATCTCCGGTGCAGGTGGCCATCTTTCACTTACCGAGGCGCAGACCGCGGTGGCGTGGCAGGCGATCATTGCTTCGCCTATCGGATTCGCCATCGACCCGACGAACGGAACCAACTCATCCCGCATCGCGTTCCTGACCAACGCAGAAGTCATTCAAGGGTGCGACTTGGACGCACTCGGCGTACAGGGATCGCGTATCAGCGGCGGCGCCTGCGTAGGCGGAAATACGAACGTGTGGGCCAAGCCAGTTAGCGGTGGCAGCTATTGCGTGGCCTTCTTCAACTGCTCGGGATCGACAGCCAATATCTCGGCAACGTGGAGTAGTCTGCCGGGAAGCCCATTGTCGTCCTACACCGGCCGCGACATCATCAATCACACCAATCTTGGGACGCTAACCAGTGGATATACGGCTTCCAGCGTGCCGTCGCATGGCGTCACCATGCTGAAGCTATCGCCTTCGTCCTCGCCTTCGGGGCCGGCTTCAGCCCGCGGAGGGAGTGCTGTATCGGGAGGAAATGCGGTGAGCGAGTAAGAGCTCGGGAGGGCGCGACGCAGAATGAGGACGCTTTGGTGGTTACTGACGGTTGTGGCGAAGCTGGCTTGGATCCCGGCCGTGGTCATGATCTTTTTCTCAACGCCGCCGGATGGTGGCCTGTGGGCGATTATCGAGGCCAATCGCATCTCGGCTACCGTCTTCGCTTGTTTCACCGTATCGGCGGCCGTGGGCGCCATGCGCAATCCGCCCGACGGCTTCTATAACTGGTTCTTCCGCTTTGCCAACGCCATGACTGCCAATCTGCGCGCCGAACTGTTTCGCCAGGCCGGACAGGGGCGGCGGGACGATAACCCGGCGCCCCGCGAGGCCCGCGACGGTTCGGCTGGTTTGTGAGCTGGCGCCGACGGTTGGGCCGGGGGCTGGCCGATCGCGCGTCCCGGCTGGTGAGCTTCGGCCTGTGCCGCTCGCCCCTCCTCTATCGCCTGGGCAACCTTCTGATCGGCCTCGGCCTCGACCTGGAGTATCCCCAGCGCCGTGGAATTTCTACCCGCGGCGCGACTTTCCCCACCAACGTGGGTTACCATCAGCGACGCGGACCCGCTCCTCCTCCGGGATAGCCCTCAGTTGTGTTTTCCCGCTGCAAACGTCTGCACGGCTCGTCCCGGCCCATTCCATGGCCATCTGGCATGGTCACGGGACGACGCGGACCGCCATGCCCGAAACCCCGCTCCAGCACACGCTGGACCATGTCCGTTGTCCGGCCTGCGAGGCCCTGCAGCCGGACCGCCGGCTCGGCCAGCTGGCCGCGCTGCCCTTCGCCGCCGCTGCCCAGGAGTGGCTGGCCTGGCTCAGCTCCGGCCGCCGCCGGCGCCCGGTGTCGGCCTCCAGTCTTCGCCTCTACCGCGCCTACATTGCCGAGCTGGGCCGCTTCTTCGGCGCCCTCCCGCTCGAGGACATCCACCTCGGCCATGTCGTCGCCTACCAGGAGCAGCGCCAGGCCTCGGTCCGCTCCAGCCGTCGGCATCGCGCGCGCCTCGGGCCCGGGGCCACGCCGCAACCTTCCGACGGCGCCTCGCGCATCAACCACGAGCTCAGCTGCCTGGGCCAGATCCTCGGCCGCGCCGGCCTGTGGACCCGGATCAAGCGGCTCTACGAGCCGCTGCCGCTGCCCCATCCCGAGGCCCTGGTGCTGTCGCCGGAGGAAGAAGAGCATCTGTTTCAAGTGGCGCGCACCCGCTCGCGCTGGTTTGTGGCCTACTGCTGCGCCCTGATTTCGCGCTCGACCACGGCCGGTCCAGGCGAGATCCGCCACTTGCGGCTGTGCGACATTGACCTCGGGGGCGAGCAGGGGTCGTTCATTCACATCGAGGAAGGGGTCAAGAACGGCTTCCGCCGGCGCCCGCTGCCGCTCAACTCCGACGCGCGCTGGGCGATCGAGGGCCTCTTGGAACGGGCCGGCGAGATGGGGTCGGCCCTGCCGCATCATTATTTATTGCCCCACCGGGCACATCGCCAGGGCGCGGCGCCGGACCCTTCGCGGCCGATGGGCACCTGGAAGCGGGCCCATTACGCCATGTGCCAGGAGGCGGCGAAGCAGTTTCCCCGCCTGGCGCGACTGCGCCTCTATGACTACCGGCACACCGCCGGCACGGATCTGCTGGAGGATCCGGCGGTGAGCTTTACTACCATCGAGCACATGCTCGGGCACCGGCTGACATCGAACACCAAGCGAAAGTACGACCACCTGCGCAACAGCGCCTTGCGGGTGGCGGCCGACGCGCTCGATCGCAAGCATGTGCAGTCGAGTTCGGCGTTGCCCGCTCCCCGGAGGGCGAGGAGCCGGTAACGGTTCAGGTTCGGTTTCCTGTTGTGGGAAACACTTTCTGACGATTTTTCTTGACATCCACATTCCACCCGTTCTATTTTTGGCGCGGGTTACCACAAAACACTTAGTTCTGAACCGGACGACTTGCGCGGTTGCAGTATGAGCCAGAGCCTTACCAGCTTCCGAAAGGTCCTCAGCCTCGGCGGCTCCTTCTCTTTCTCGGCGCAAAAGCCTTCAGCCTTCTAAGCTGAGGGTTGCTGGTTCGATCCCAGCCGGGCCTACCAGATTTTCCAATCAGTTAGCGCGTTTGGTGGCGGGCGCGGATTCTGATACCGGGGAAAATACCGGGGACCCCGGTCGAACTTCACCTCTAACGATGCTCTCGACTGCGCTCCGCAACTCCTCGATTCCGAAGTGACCATACCGCTCGGCCATCTTCGCCATTGTGCCAGCAGACCATCCGACGATCTTGGCAATGATGGGCAGAGGCACCCGACCGGTAATCATGCGGCTCACCGCGCTGTGCCGAAGATCGTGAAACCGAACGGAGCACAGGCCAGCGGGTAGCTCCGGAACTTCTGCCAGACAATCGACGCAGACGAAACCTGCGGCGGGTTTGGGCTGGTCAGCTAACGTGCCACTCTTGCAGTGCGGGCAATGACGGCGCGTGCGCTTCTTTGCGCTCTCCCATGCTTCCTTGATGTCGCCAACCGGCTTGGTTGGATCAGTCTCGTAAACCTTGGCATCGAAATGATCCCCTGCCGCTCCCACCTTCTCAGCAGGGAACACATAGTGCTGAGGCAGATGATTCGGAAAGTGCTGCACCCAGAATTTCAGCACCTCGACTGCTCGCTGGTTCAAGGGGACAACCCGGCCCGTACCTGCTGCAGTTTTGTCCTTGCCAAACTTGAGGCAGCGATTTGCTAAGTCGATGTTGCCCCATTGCAGCGTTCGAATCGTGTTGTAGCGTGCTCCGGTTTCGAGAGCGAGCACAACGAACGGAAACAGGATCCGGGAGCGAGACTTACTGCATTCCAACAGCATGGCGGACTCTTCCTCCGCAGAGAGTGCGCGTCCAACATCCTGGCGCTCAGGCAGCATCTGCACGTCAGATTGGATTCTCGCCCATACGCCGTGCTTGCGGGCAATCTGGCGTAGAACGCCAATCTCAATGTTTACCGTTCGCCCTGATGCACCTTCGCCGAGCCGCAATTTCTGATAGCGGGAAATGTCCTTCGCTTCGATGTCAACAAGCAATTGCTTGCCAAGTACCGGGTCAAGATGCCCCAGCGCTGTCTTTGCGATTGTGAACATCCCCGGCGACCATCCGGGCCGCTTCAGTTCGAGCCACTCTTCGCCCGCAACTGAAAGGAGTTGGGGTGCCTGTTGCTTGCGGATTCCCCCAGCCCCCTCTTCGAGCTTTTGACGGCGCTTGTTTTCGATTTTCTGCGCCAGTGTCTTGGAGCGGGTCCCCGTGGACTCACGGATGCGCTGCGCGTGAAACATGAAATCCATGGTCCACACTTTTGAGCCCTTATAACGATAGATGCTCATGGTTTACCTTCCTTTCTTGGCGGTTGTAATTCGGTTTAGTGAGTTCCCGAAGTTCTCCCTGATTCTTTGGCGGTACTCCTGCTGAATTTTTCGTTTGCGTGCCCGGTAGGCGTCCGAGTGGGTGTGGAAGTGCTCGCGGCATTTGTCGCTACAAAACCGATCGATGGACCGTAGGGCCACGTGCCAGCGCTCCTGGCAGTTTTCACAAAGGTGAACGGTTGACAGTTCGCGGCTGGCGGCCAACTGCGCCAGGGCCGTAACAACCCAGGCTTCGCCTACTCGAATCTTGCGAAACTGGATTTCATCCTCAATTTCGATTTGCGGGCCACGCGGGTTTTTCGGGATCTCGGTTAGCCACCAGCGATGGTCTGCAAGGTTGTAGGCCAGTGCCTTCTTGAAGCTGTACTTGCCCAGCAACAAATTGAGTTGACGGTGCCTCTCGGTGAACTCGTTTACCCTTTCGAGATGCTTAGCCGACTGCTTAGTTGGCCGCTCTGCGGTTTCCCACTCTATCGTTTGGAACGGTGTATCGAGTTCTGCTCGAAGCGCCTCCAGTTCGGTGCGCAGCGCCAGCACGCGCCTGTAAGCCGCAGTTCCTTTGCTGGCATTCAACCATTCGACGGTTAAGGCGGCAGCCATGAAGGATGGCGAACGAATATCGCGGTGGGTCCATTTCGTCTGCGTTTTGCGGGGCAGCGCTGTGACTTTAGTTAAGCGAACTCGATGCGTTCCCACGTTGAGTGTTCCTCCAGTGCGGTCATCGTATCGTTTGACGCCGAAAGAAGTCAAGAGCAAACTGAGGGACATGAAGGCAGCACAGCAGAATCTATTGAACACAGCAGAATTCGCGGCGGCTCTTGGCTTGAGTCCCAAGACCGTCCGGCAGTGGGTCTGGACCCGACGGGTACCATTCGTGCGCGTGGGGCGCGCAATTCGCTTCAAGCCTGAGACTGTTGATGAAATTGTCAATCGCGGCTCGGTCCCGGCCGTGGAGCGGCGATGACCGCCACCATAGCACCGGCGCCCGGGGAAGGGCCGCGCATCTCGTCCGGGTCGCCATCAGATATCGCCCCACGCTGCGTGAGATTGGGGCCTAACGGAGCACCCGAGACGAGGAGAATGAGCGGCAGCACTGGTCCTTCAGCAGTCGAGCAGTTTCGCACGGGAACGCCGGAACAAGAAGCACTCGGGATCAAACAAGTTGAAGATGTTGTGGATGGCTACTACCCGCGCCTGCTGTCAACGGTGAAGTGCTGTCTTGCCGTGTTCGCTGCGATGTCGCTGGGCGAGCGCACGAAACCGCTGTGCGTCATTTTCGAGACCCCGTCGGGATACGGCAAAACGGCAGCCCTCCAGATGACATTTCCCATAGCTGGTTCTGGGCTGGAGGGGTTCGTGTATCGAAGCGATAAGTTCACCCCGAAGGCTTTCGTCAGCCACGCGGCAAACGTACGAAAAGAAAAGCTGGGTAACCAAGACCTCCTTCCCCGGCTCGAAAACAAGGTGCTCGTCACAAAGGAACTTGCTCCCATCTTCCGGGGCAGGACGGAAGAGCTAACCGATAACTTTTCCATGCTGATTTCTGTGCTCGATGGAAAGGGTTTCACCTCGGACTCCGGGATGCGCGGCAAACGTGGATATGAGAAGAAAATCCTGTTCAACTGGGTTGGAGCTACCACGCCTCTCCCTCCCGCGACGCACCGAGTAATGTCTCAGCTCGGTACACGCCTGCTCTTCAACGAGGTGCCTGCTATAGAGCCGACCGAAACGGAACTGCTGGCCTACGCTAGGCGCGAGGACGTTGGAGCCGCCGAACTGATCTGCCAACAAGTGGTAAATGAGTTCCTTGCGAATTTCTTTCGGGATCACCCGATTGGAAGCGTGTCGGCCGAGTCAATCTCGATCCCGGAAGAGCGGCTGCCGGAATTGGTAAGGTGGGCAAGGTTTATAGCCGCTGGACGCGCTGAGATTCGATATGAGAAGGAGTCCGTGTGGGAGCCAGTTGCAGCACTGCAACCCGAAGCGCCGTTCAAGATCATCAACTCCCTCAAGGAACTGGCGCGTGGACACGCGCTGATCCACTGCCGCGAGCAGGTCCAGGCGGCAGACCTCGAACTAATCGCACATGTGGCGATTTCATCCATACCCGCCCACCTACGTCCGATTGTGAGGGAGTTGCGGATCTCCGAGTGTGTTGACACGGCGCGCTGCGTTCAGCTCTGTCGGGTGAGCGACACGACTGCGAGACGGTACCTGAAGGAACTCTCGCTTCTGGGCATTGCGACCCTCACACTCGGCGAACCCAAGCTTAACCGACCCAATTCCATTAACCTCGCGGACCCGTTTCGATGGTTAAGAACCCTGGAACACCAAGTGGGTGGTGTGGGTTAGAAGGAGAAGAACGGATTTTCGCCTGTCACGCTTACCACAGGGGGCACTTGCCTTTCCAGGGTGGCGTGTCGTGAGCACTCGTCCCTGTGCAAGTTGCAAAGCTGAAGGAGAAGCGCTGGGCAAGACACGCTAGATTACGCGGGCAAGCGGGGTGCGGTCTGATTCCAATTCCGGGTAGCCGGTTGACCACTCCGGTCCGGGGCTGAGTAGGACCAACAACTCCAGCGACACTCGGTCGAATGCCGAGGGCTTGCCCTCCAATCTTCGGGCATGGTCTCAGCCTAAAAGTGGGCGGGGGTCTGGGGGCAGAGCCCCCAGCGAGGATTCAAAGTCCGCCTTTGCCCGCTTGAGCAGGGGACGGCAGTCGCCTTAAGCCTGGTCTTCGTGCGCGCCACTCATGCGCTTTGTAGCGGTGTAGCGGATGGACGGGGCATTATGAGCGAGCCTTCGCTCTTTGTCAGCCTGCCCGTTCACTGCTGGTGGTCGGCCAGCAACTATCCGGCTGAAAGAGATTCTAACGCACGCGACTAGCCGAGGGGCTGGTACATGCGTTGTGTCCAGGGCCAGACTGAACTTGCGCTTAACTCGCCGTCCCGCTCACAATGACAACATGCCTATTGAGCGCGAAAAGCTACGGACTTGGGTGTACGACTCTTTGGTGCAGCCTCCACAGCGGCTCGGCACGTCAGCCGCTAACCTTCAACTTAGTGACATCGAAACCTGGGTGAAGCATAAGGCGCAAGAAGAAGGGCTTCTCCCTCGGCAGAACCCATTGCAAAGTGGAGTGAATTTGGAGAAGGGAGATGAGGACGCGATAAGAGAATGCATTTGGAGCCTAGTTATCCAGGGCGTCGTCGTCCCTGGCACCTCCAACCAGGGCTCCTATGGATCCAATTTGCCGTGGCTCCAAGCAACCGGTTGGGGCAAGGCCTGCTTGCAGAGTGGGGAGTACATACCCTATGACACTGGTTTATATCTGGGGCGGCTGCGATCCCATATTCCAGAATTACACCGACTCATCGACCTTTATCTGAAGGAGGCACTTAACTCGTTCAGATCGGGCAATTATTTGGCTGTAACAGTGATGGTGGGCGTCGCGTCGGAGCAAATCCTTATCGTGCTCAGAGATGCAATGACGAATGCAATACAGCAAGATGATCGCAAGCGGAAACTTATAGATGCAACGGATAGTCAGACTGCGAAGCGTATCCACAAGGCACTCGCCAGTTGCATCGATCCAATCCGCAAGCAACTGCCGGACGATCTTCAAGAATCAATCGGCACACAACTGGATGCGATCTTTCATGCCATACGAACGACACGAAACGAGACGGGGCATCCAACCGGCCGTGTCATCGAGAGGGATGAAGCCTATGCAATTCTCCAACTATTTCCGGTTTATGCTAGCTGTGCATATAACCTAGTGCGCTGGCTAGCAAGCAACTCAATATAAAGTTCGGGCTTGTTTACTCGCATCCGCCAGCAGCTATCCGGCTGTCAGAATCTTACCTCACTAACATGCGATGGGTGGGTGGACTGCATTTGTGGATAGTGGTGCTTTTAGTGGCTCACCAACTGTTCCGAGTGACTTGGAGCGCTTGTTTGCATTCTCAAAAAAGCTGGGGAACCTGGGTACTGGGCTAATTTGCGTATGCACCTGCGTCGCTTTACCCACTTAACAAATGCGTTCTCGAAAAGGGTTGTAAATCTGAAAGCCGCTGTTACGCTGTCATGTCGCCTTTTACAACTTCTGCCGCGTTCACCAAACGCTGCGAGTCACGCCTGCAATGGAAGCGGGGCTAACAGATCATGTCTGGAACTTGGAAGAACTGTTCAATACCTAGACCAACAGATTCCGTTCTTACTGACGAAGCGCGCGCCATCCATCTCAAACTCTCCTTCGCCGTTGGCGGAGTAATAGACCACCGGAGAATAGTGGTGGTGCTCGCGCTTGTTGTCTTTCCAATCCTCTATGGCCTGTCGCTCTACGGCGGCGATAATGCTGTGCAGTTCTCCTCCGGCACAATCATCGCTTTCAGCGTTACGCACGACAGCCTCGCCATTGCTGCGGATAGCAGGCTGTCTAGCAGCGATCCAAGGCGGAAGCCTACCGATGACGCCTGTAAGATCATCGCCCTTTCCCCCGCTGCGGTGTTTTTCTACTCCGGAGGTGCCACGGAGGCTCATGCCACGGTTTCCAACAAGCTGCTGTTCTCCGCTTCCGACCTCGCCCGCACAGCCTTCCGCAAGACCGCACGCGATGACCCAGCAACTAGGCTGGAAAACACTGCAAAGCTCTGGCAGGGCATGATGCAACACAGGGTTGATGAGATTATCCGCACCTCTCCTAGTTCCGTCTGGTCCGTTGAGCGGGCTGGCAGCGGTGGTTTCGGTGGCCTGCAACGAGACGGAACGCCGATCTTGTATCTGGCGGACATTGGCATTACCGTCGCCACCAACCAAAGCACAACCGCCACGATTCGTCTCAGCGAGGTAAAGGATATGCACTCCGGCAGTGTCGGGTCCGTCGGAACAGACGAGGCCAGACAGAGCGTCGGAGAATTCCTCGCCAACCAGACGGACAGGGCCAAGGCCGAGAACAAGAGGTTTCAAGACGGAGTCGCCGAGAAGCCAATGCTTGACTATGCCGCCTACCGGCTTATCGCGGCTGTCCAGGCTGCTGTTAAGTGGGCACCTGCCGCCAATGACGCACTTGTCGGGGGCAATATCGATGCTGTAATTCTGCCCCGAAGCGGCGTGTTGCGCTGGATACAAAGAAAAAAGCAGTGCTATAAGAGCGACTGCTGCCGACCGACCAAGTAATCCTTGTCCCATCCAAATTGGAAAACCCCTCCAGTAGGCGGGGTTTGTGTTATCTTTCGACCGAAATGAGTCTATCAAGCGAACTGCGCGAATGGCGACAAGCCTTCGTTGAACTTATCCGGGACGAATGGGAACGCGAGAACCGGAACTCCAAAATACCCTTCTGGTTGATCCTCGTCATTGCCGTGGTGTTTGGTGGCATGTACGGCTGCTTGAAAACGCTCGGCGGAAAATGAGCAACACGGAATTAGCCCACTACCGGAACCTGAAAGCCTCTTGCTCTTTACACTTTTGCCACTATAATTTCTGTCGAATTCATCAGTCCTGGCGTGTAACGCCTGCAATGGCCGCTGGAATCGCAGCTGAGGTTTGGTCAATGTCTGCATTGATAGCTTGATGTACCTTGTCGGGCACATAGCCAAACCGCTTGGATGCGAGGTTAAGCCATGAATCATCTTCCGCCTGCAAATTGGCTGTTCGACCTGTATTGCCGAAATTGTCACAACTCCACTCTTCTCCCGCGTCAAAGCCCATTAGGAACATACGAAGGTCAACGCTATCAGCCCATTGGTAAGTGGCCAATAGCGTTTCTATGTAGACCATGCGTGCGAGTGTACGTGGATTACGCCGAAGAGATTCGCTCCCGGCATCCCGTACAAAAATACGGCCAACGGGCGGCCCATAAGGTTCTTTGGGAGATTGAAGTGCGATGTGCCCACGGAAGCTGCGAACTGACGACACCCATATACACCAGCTACCACGAAGCGGATACCGCCAGCGAAGTAATCGACATAGTGCTTCACGTAGACCCCATACTCGATTGTCAGAACCACGCACACAGCTTGAAGCTGCGGAAGGAGAGGATAAAGGCGAATCCGTTGGTGTTTTGAGGCTTGACGTAGAGGCTTGCCGTGACATAGAGTCTCCCCTAGTCGCGGCTCGCCAAAGCCCACGCGACAAAAAAGATTTTTGAAAAGCTCCGGCTGGCACCGGGGCTTTTCCTTTTCCGCTTATATCATGTGCCGTCAAGTGGTACAAACGATCCCATGAAGAAACTCGCGTTCATATTCGTCGTGCTCGGGAGCGGTCTAGCGGCATTCGGGTTTTCCGGCTGGAATTCCGGCCGGTACGCTTGGCACTTGTGGCGCCCGTATTACCTTTCGCCCGGTTGGGCTCCGGATGAACGACTCGAAATCACTATCGGAGTTGTGTTGCTAGTATGTGGCCTTCTGCTACGCAGGGATTCAAGGTAGGAGCGTTACAGTATCCCGTGACAAGCATCACACCAGTGATGCGCAGTCACACGCACTAGACACATTAGTGATGCGAGCCTGTATCAACGGAGCGAAGTCACACACAAAGCAAAACGTGCAGCAAGGCATCTTGCGCGATTCCCGGGAATTAAACAGACCAACTCAGACCGGTCTTCCTGCCCCTAGCGGTGCGCGACCGAGACGTACGTGAACAGCATCGCCAGCAGCCAGATCGCCAGCCAGAACATCCGGCTCTGGCCGCGACTCGCATCCTGCAACCACTTCACGGCAACAAACGAGGTTAGCATTACCATCACTATCACCAGCATCCAGAACCCCGACAGCAGCACAAACGACACCAGCCCCACCACCACCTTCAACGCCGGTATCATCATCATCCATAGCACCAGCGCCTTCAGCCCTATCAGCGCCAGCCCCGCCAGTGCCATCAGCGCCAGCCAACCCAGCCACGCCTTCACCAACTCCATCGCATCGCCTCCGCGTCTGAGCCATAAGGTACACCTGCCGATCTATCCCGCGAACAGGAACGAGCGCGGAAGTGGTTTGAAGCGCATCCGGTCAAGCCATAATGACGGTAGGGGGCCTTTTTGCAATTTTCACGTCCGTCGTAGACCCAACCCTCAGCGCCGTCGCCATGCCATCCAAACCCGCATTTTTACTCTGAAAAGCTGTCTTGGCGCTGCCTACGGGTGAGAATGATGACATTGGCAGGACGCTGTCCCACTTCCTGGTGCATAGGAACTCCGCGCCAAACCGCCTCCTCAGCGATTGTTCCACATCAGCCGCCGAACCCTTTTTGTCATTTCTTCTTGTGCAAAAGACCCATGTTTCGCGGCAGCGAAACCTTGCCCAAACCCGCATTTTATGCGCGGAAAGTTTACAGTTCCTTGACCGGCTCAACCGAAGGGAAGTTGTTAAGAAGTCCCTTCGGGATTTCGTCGCGGCGGGGCATAGTGTTTTAGCGGAAAAATCGCTGTGCGGAACGGTGCCCGCGCTCACACCCACCCCACCCCTAAAGGGGGGGCAAGGTGCTCGCTATAAGCATTCTTTTCACTCGGATGCTCCATCTTGTACTTGCTCACTATACCCATGCTGACGCTTGGCTCTGATTGCCTTAAGTACGTCTATGAGTGCGTGAACATGCAGGCTTGTGGGCTGACCACCTACTAGTCTCGCCTTGTCCTCCAATATGGCTGCACCTGTGATGAGCTGTAGTGCAGAGCACTTTGCCAATGTCTCGTCAGTTATGGCTGAGAGAGTCCTATGCTGTATCGCATCATAGATGTCTGCTTTGTTATCTTGAAAGTCGCGAAGCTCCTCAACAGAGTGCTTCCCCAGAAAGCGCCCTAGCACCTGGCAAACGTTGCTACGACTGCAGCCTACGCGCTTGGCGATCCCAGCTCCCGAGAGTTCAGGGTAGCGGACGTGGGTCGCACGAATGAGCGGAGCCAAGCCGCGTTTCCGGCCAGGAATAGGCTGATTTGACGGTGCTGGCGGAATGATTTGGCCGGGCACGGATTTAGTTGCGCGGCGTGGCATACGGTCACTATAGCAGCCGCTCAAATGCACGTTCCCGTTGCCCGGCAGGGTCAATGAGTGTATCCGTTAGGTCATTATGGTGTGACCTCCCAAATCACGCCACAACCGCCGCCGCAATCATCGCTCCCTCCGAGATTGGTGGTCCCGTACAAATTGCCGCTAGGATCCAGTGTCACACCGCCAAGCGGAGTTCCCCCATCGGCGCCGCCACTGAAATCGTGCAGGTCGGTATAAATCCACTGTCCTCCGTTGGGTGTAAGCTTGAATATATTGCCTTCACCGAATGCGCCTTCCGTGATGGTCACTCCATACAAATTGCCGCTGCTGTCGATGGCGAGGAGGCCGTAAGGGCCGACTTGGTCAA
>Ga0181523_10000020_pt1 | contig 153975 bp, 140 predicted proteins | sample PEATcosm2014_Bin_43_FD_119752 | JGI IMG/M metagenome (GOLD analysis project Ga0181523, IMG submission 119752) | Peatland microbial communities from MTU Mesocosm Facility, Houghton, MI, USA - PEATcosm2014_Bin05_30_metaG | ecosystem: Environmental > Terrestrial > Soil > Wetlands > Peat | place...
CGCTGAGCCGCCCGCTGCATCGTGGCAGCGGCCCACGTCAGGGGAGGTTCCCGATTCCGACGCTGGTGACCGCTGGACGTGCAGTTGATGGTTTGGTCCTGGTCAATCTGGAGGCTCTGGGATCATTGATTGTGGAAGGCGATCCTTCGGAAAGTGACGGAGTGCTCCGGGCGCTGGCATTGGAGCTCGCCACGTCACATTGGGCCGATCAGTTCGATGTGGTCCTGGTCGGCTTCGGGGCCGAGCTCGGACGCTTCGACCGGGTGAGAGCGGTCACCGACGTTCCCGCTCTCACCCATGAGCTGTGGTGCCGTCGTTTCAGGGCCGAGGCGCTCTTGCGGAACGCGAACTTTCGCTCGTTCGCCGAGGCGAGATGCCTCGAACCCAACGGCACCTGGGACCCACTCGTGGTGATCTGTGGCCCGTCGACACCGGAGACCCGGGTCGCGGACCTGATCGACGTCGGCTCGCATGCTGTCGGAGGGATGGCCGTGATCGCGGCTGGAGGCAGCGGCGAGGCGTCGCATACGTTGCGACTCTCCACATCCCAAGACTCGCCCTTGCTCGAGCTGATCGGTTCCGTGGTCTTTCCCCAGCAGATAGCGGTCGAGGAACTTGCCGATCTGGACGCGATCCTGGGTGCGGCGAACGATCGCGAGTCGGTGGCCTCGTCCGCGGGATTCGAGGTGGGCTCGCCACGACCAGGTCGAGCAGCTGGCCCCTCGGTCGCATTCGAGAGCGCGACCCGAGTAGAAGTGCGTGAGGTCACCGTTCCCGTTCCGGTGATTGCAGAGCCACCCCCGATCCCGCGTGACGGAGAGAGCGGAACCTACGAAGTGGAGGTCGCCGTCCTCGGGCCGATCGAGATCCGCGGAGCCGCGCGGGAGTTCACCAGGGCATGGGCGGAGGAGCTTGTCGTGTACCTGGCACTGCATCCCAACGGAGCCTCGAGTGACGCCTGGGCGACTGCTCTCTGGCCCGACAGTGTCATGGCCCCTTCGAGCCTTCACTCGACTGCATCGGTGGCCAGACGGTCGTTGGGCCAAGGGCGTGATGGTAACGACCACCTGCCTCGGTCGCATGGACGACTGGCTCTGGCTCCCACCGTGGGAACTGACTGGGATCGCTTTGTGCTGCTTGCGGCCACCGATCAAACCAACAGCTGGCGATCAGCGCTGGAACTGGTGAGGGGGCGGCCGTTCGAAGGACTCCGGTCCTCGGACTGGCCGGTTCTGGAGGGCATCGGCCCATCCATCGAGTCGACCGTGGTGGACCTGAGTGGCCGGTTGGCCGGGGTCCGCCTGCGCGCGGGTGATCCGAGAGGAGCGGAGTGGGCGGCGCGAAGAGGACTCCTGGTCAGCCCATACGACGAGCGCCTCTATCGGATGCTGATGCGGGCGGCCGACCTCGGGGGCAATCCCGCCGGAGTCGAAGCGGTAATGGCGGAGCTGGTCAGGCTGGTGGCCGACGACATCGAACCGCTCGACTCCGTCCACCCGAGCACGATGGAGCTCTACCGGTCGCTCACTCGCAGGCGCACGCTGCCGCCGGCAAGCCGATGAGAGGGGAGCCGTACCGCAGATGCGGCAGTTGTGGCATGGTCGCGGTCGCCTCTCGTGCACTCCGAAGCGACACTCGTGGCCTGCTGATGCGAGCCGAGGCGGACGAAGACGTGGTGATCACGGTTGACGGCCGCCCGGGAGCGGTGCTCGGGCCCGTCGGCTCCCGACCACAGTGGATGTAGCGAAGGGAGTTCCCGCGTCAGGTCATCGGCCATCAGGCGGAACCTGCCCTTGCCGCCGAGCTGCGTGAGCTTTCGTCCGATACGACCGACGTCCTCCGGTGAACCGAGGCGTCGCGGACACCAGTGTCTGCGATGCACGGGAGGCCGGCCGTCCCCTCGTCGAGCTGGATCTACAGGCCCAGTCGGCCATCTCCGTCATCAAGGTTGGCGAACTCCAGGTCGGCGTGTTGGCCGCAGCGAACATCGAGACCCGTGACCGGAGGCTGGCGACGCTCACTCAAGCGCTCGCACCTGATCCGCTGCCGATAGACCGGTCGGTCGCCGAATCGTCGGCGCGTTTGCGGGTGATGCGGCGAGACTCTGGTCTGCGGATGTCGGTCAACGAATCGTGGATTGCGGAAGTGCGGTCTCCCATGGTTGGCCACTCGTCACGCAAGACGATGCGTACGTGGAAGTGGCACGCCTCGAGATCGTTCGAGTCTGAGTTCGGCGGCAGGATGCGCAGACGGTTGCCAGAAGGGTGCCCCTCTCAGGTGGGGGAGGGGCCGATGGGGCCTCGACCGCAGCGGAAGTCTGTCGATCCAGCGGCCTACCTCATTACCCCCATGGGCGTCCCGGCTCGGTTCTCACGGCGTTGGCGCAGTGGTCCTGTGGATCCACGGGCCGGGCCCGGCGAGGGGGTGACGGGCTTGCGTTTGCCGGATTGACGGCAACCGCCCGATCGGCCCTGGGGCCGTCGCATGGCGGATCGCGATGAGGCGAACCATGAGGGCCGAACCGGTGGCGTCACCACCACAAATCTGGAAGGCTGGATGAGCAAGTCGACCGGAATTGAATGAGAAAGGCGGGCATTATGGCAGCTGAACTGATTTTGGAGTTCGAGGGCGTTACAGAGAAGCAGTACTACGCCGTCAACAAGGAGCTCGGGATCGACCCTGAAAGCCGGGAGGGCAACTGGCCAGACGGGATGGTGGCTCATTCTGCCGGCCTCAACGATGCGGGTGATCTCGTGGTGATTGAGGTATGGGACACGCCGGAGCATCAGGCCAAGTTCATGGAGGAGCGCCTTGGCGAGGCACTTGCCAAGGGTGGCATCACCGGACCGCCCTCGAGCGTCACGTGGATTGAGCTGGTGTCTCACCAGTACCTCGGGGACTGAGTCGCCCGTCATCGACAACCCCGTCCTGGTCCTCACTGGATAGACGTACTTGTCGGCATGGTCCGGGAGCCCATGACCGGCCGGAGTGGGTGCCACTGAGCGCCGCCGGCTCGATAGCATGCCGGGGCTCTCGGGCTATTCGGCTGCGCCAGGTTCGGGCAAGCCCATTGGATTCGGGAACGGGATCTCCCCCGACGTGACGATCCTGCGCCCGATTGCGCTCAACAGTCGGATCATCTCTTCGACCTCGTCGCTGGCGAGTAGACGATAGGGCTGTGTGGCGAGTTCGTCAGTCCGCTGTTCGATGTCCCTGCGAAGTTGGCGTCCAGCGGCGGTTGGCCCCCCCTCTGACCTGACCAGGCCACGACGGCACAGCCGGCTCGTCGCTCTCCCCCAGTCGTGCTCTGACCAGCCACGGTTGTCCCGCAGGACCTCAGGTGGACCACCTTCCGTAGCCGCGAACAGAACGTGGGCCTCGCAGCCATCCAGGTCTGCCTCAGTCAGGATTGCCACATGGCCATCGCCACGGTGTTCTCGCAGGGTTGTTGCCGCCTGCCAGAGACCTCGGAGGTCGTCACTCACCACTACATCTCGGTTGGCGGCGAAGAGGCTCCGACCTGCTCCATTCCCGTGCTCGATCGCCTCCCTCAGGAGTGGCAGAAGGCGGGGGACCACTTCGTCAGCCTCGGGGGCGAGTCTGCGCAGTGCGGCAGCGGCCGCTTCCGTCCGAACCGACAAGATCGAATCGGGACTTGCAAGCGTCCATGCGTACGGTAGGGACCGTCGCACCATGGCCGGATGAAAGTTGTAGAACGTCGCCTCGACGACCCCTGGAGAAACGACCCCCATCGGTGCTGCCCGGCCGGCGAAATAGCCCATCCAGAAGCCTCGCAAACCAAGGTCCTTCAGGGCGTTTCGGCACTCCTGGGAGAAATAGGCCACAGCATTGACGGCTTCCAGCTGGTGCCAGGCCACCCTGGTCTCCGCGGGTTCCACACGGCCATCATTCCAGTTCGGACGGCCGTGATCGGAGTAGCCATGCTGATACCTCCGAAGATCTGGTGAGAACGCCCCAGATCTCCCTAGGAGCGTGGCGGTTCAAGAGGAGAGGGAGCGGGCTGAGTAGCCCCTCGAGTCAGAATCCACTTCTCTCGGTGAAGATCGTCCAGGCCGCATCTACTGCGGCATTGGGATCGGCCTCGTTGTCACCTGCACGTCGAAGGTCGTCGGCAGCCAGTGACGCAGCCTCCGGATTCGGTTCCGGCTGTTCCAAAAATGGAGTGTTCGGAGGTGGGTCCTTGAAAGTGACCCCGTCATCCCGAACGAGCGCCGTCGGCTCATGCTTCTCGGAATCCAGTGGTGCCCCCGCACTCGCCCGTAGCGTTCAGTGGTTCTTGGACTTGGGACTGGAAACCCGGGCAACGGCACCGATCGCCGGTGCCACGGTCAGCCACAACCCGATGGTCACCACCATTGACGACACATACCCAAACGGGAGAATGCCAACGTCCTTGTAGACGATCCCTGCGAAGATCATCAGCACCCAGGCACTAACGAAGAACATCGGCCCAGCCGCCACCACTTTGACGAAGTCGCTCAATTGACCCACCTCCTCCCTGTCATCGTAGGGACGGCAGACCACCGCTCAGTAGGGCCAAACGTCATGAGCACGGCCAAGTGCAGCTCATCGAGCGGAGAAAAGCGCCCCAGGGCAATTGGTGCAAGTCTCCAACTTCAGAATGCGGTTTCGGAATGCCGCGTTGGCGTGGCACCTCGGAACCTCGCGGACGCGTCGAACGGCCCCAGTCTCTACCCCGAGGCACGCACTTGCTCGTAGAAGTCGCCAAGCGCCTTGGCATACCCGGAGGGGTTCTGTAGCCAGTGGACGTGACCGGAGTTCTCCAGCGTCACCTGATGAGCCCGGGGGAATCGGCTTCTGACGATATCGGTGCCGTCTTCGAAGATGTCGAAGGCGCCGTAGAGGACGAGCACTGGTCCCTGGTAGCTCGACGCGCCCTCGAGCACTTGCGGGCGCTCCTTGGAGAGGGCCCTGTCCGTCTTCATCATCGCGACGGGAGAACAACCGGCGAGCCACTTCGGGTCGGGATCGGGTGCGGATTCGGGGTCCAAGAAGTAGTTGTGCCACGTCTCGGTCATCACGTGACGCATCGACCACGCGCCGATCGAACCGGGGACGACCAGGCCGGAGCCGTAGGCGTAGAAGCGAAGCATGCCGGCGAGTCCCGCCCGAGCATGTTCCACACGGAACGACTCTCGCTTGGTTCGCCTCCAGTCGCTGCCCACCCCGAGCGACGAGCTGGAGAGGACCAGGCTCGTGACCCGTTGGGGGAAGGCCGAGGTGTATGCCTGAGCGAGAAGGCCACCCCAGGAGTGCCCGAGCAGGTGCCACGAATCAACGTCCATGAGCGTCCGAATGCGTTCGACATCTTCGAGGTAGGCAGCCAACTCGTAGCGCCCGTCGAGACAAGTCGACTCGCCGACGCCGCGCTGGTCGAAGCTGATGCACCGGAACTCGGGAAGCATCGGAGCAGTTGAGGCTTGCATGTAGTCCGGCACGCCGGGGCCTCCGTGCACCAGAAGGAGCGGCTCGCCATCGTCACGGCTCTGTTGGACCGAAAGGACCGCGCCGGGCGATTCCACCGAGAAGTGACCCATGAGACCATTGTCGGAGAGACGCCATCATCACGACAAGAGCCATCCGACCCTTCTCTTCACGGACATGGGTCCCAGTTCGACGGATTGCGGCGCCTCTGTCGGGCAGGTGCCCCACTATGCCGGGAGGCCGACGGCTCCAGGTGGGCCGCAGACCGGTTCCGCCGCCCAGGTGGTGGATCAATCAACGCCCACTTCAATCCTCGCCGGCTGGGCGGCTCTTCGCTCATTCCCTCGTGCTGCACTTCGAGGGGACCAGGACCTCGTGGTCGGCCGTGCACACCGTAACCGGCTCCTGCACGTCGGGCACGTCGCGTGCTTGCCGGTTGCCCGATGCACATCGTGGTGGCCGTCCACTACTCGAGCCTGCTCGTCAGCTCATCGGCCGATTGGGCCGGGCTGATCGGAGCAAGCCTGGCGGTGATCGGGGCAGTTCCCCTTGATGCCGACAAAGGAGCGCTGTGCTTGACCATGAAAGCGCCCGACACGCTGGAGCTCGTCGGTCCCGCGGGGTGCGCACTGCTCGCCGTGGCGATGGTGCCGACCGGTGTCAAATTGCTCGGAGGCTGACCTCGCCCGCCAATCGGTCACGGAGAACGTTGAGTTCAAACGGGGTGCACCGCTCCCGAGCGGGGTGTCCGAACATGCCGGGATTGTGACCGCACCCAGGTGCGGCAGAGCCGCACTGCAGGGATAGGGCTATGGGCCAGCCGGTGGTAGGTGTGCCACGGATCTCATGGATCGAGCGGCCATGCTCGATCGGGCGTCGGGACACTTCAGTGACCGTCAAGTCCATGACCTTCTCGCCACGACGACCGGCGACGTCGAATGGCGGAACCCAGCCGATGGAGGCTGCGTCAGCATCCGGACCAGGTAACCGCCCAATGGTTCAAGGCGATCAGGACCGGGCGCAGGGCATCACCCTTGGTCGTGAGCCGGTAGGACCACCGAGTCCCGCTCTCCTGGCGAACGCGCTTCACGACGTCGACGTCCTCGAGCTCGCGCAACCTTTCGGTCAGCAGGCGGGCGCTCAATCCGGGGATCGCGTTCTCCAACTCGGAGAAGCGATCAATGCCGTGCGCCAAGGCGAACAGGATGGCACCGGTCCAGCGGCGCCCGACCAGCTCGGCCGCCTCGTGGAACACCACGCTGAACGGCCCCTCAGTGCGGGCCAGGTCGGGAATGCCGGCCATCGTGGATCGGGGTGTGGTGGGGAGTGCTCGGACGCTCATGGTGCTAGGTTACGATAAGTAACCAAGTGCAGGAGGGACACCAACATGAGATTCACCGACTACGAACGCAGCTACCTCGCCGGTCAACCCCTCGGGCGTCTCGCGACCCTCGCTCCCGACGGCTCTCCGCAGACGCGACCGGTCGGCTTCTTCCTCAACGACGAGCTCGGCACCGTCGACATCGGCGGACACAACTTGGGGCGGAGCCAGAAGTTCCACAACATTCAGCTTGACGGTCGAGTGTCGTTCGTGGTCGACGATTTGGCGTCGATCGATCCTTGGGCGCCTCGCGGCATCGAGATCCGCGGCGAGGCCGAAGCCATCGTTGACGCCGAACCCCCCCGTCCCGGCTTCTCGAACGAGCTCATCAGGATCCGTCCACACCGCCTGCTCTCCTGGGGCCTCGACAGCGACGCATTCGCCCCGCCTCTCACACGCAATACCGAACCAGACTGAGTCGATCCCGCCCATCCCGCAAGACTTGGCCGACGGCCTGCCAGACGCTGTCGCAGCGACAATCCCTGAATGCGGTGGACATCGTCCTCGAACAGTCCAGCGTCGGTCTTCGCTGGAACGTCCCGGCATCTCGATCGATCGACACCCATGTGGGTGACCCCGAACGCGGGGTCAGTGGGGCGCTCGGCCGCCCTCGGGGCGAACACCGGGTCCGCCCGATCTCTGATCGCCGGTGCCGCCCGGCAGGCAGTGCTGCCTACAGGGCCAGCTCGGCGATGGTCTGGAGAGTGTTGGTGTCACCGGCCACCAGCAAGGTGGTGGCGATGGACTCGCGCCAGCCCTCGAGATCGTCGCGGATCTTCTCCTTCGGGCCGATCAGCGCGGTGTCCTCGATGAGCGCCGTGGGGACCGCCGCCGCGGCCTCGTCCTTGCGACCGTCGAGGTAGAGCTCCTGGATCTTGGTGGCCTCGGTCTCGTACCCCATGCGGGCGAACACGTCGAAGTGGAAGTTCATCGACTTGGCTCCCATGCCCCCGATGTAGAGGGCGAGGTAGGGGCGGAAGCTGTCGGCCGCCTTCTCGACGTCGTCGTCGATCAGGGTCGGGGCGAAGGCGATGACCTCGAAATCGTCGGCCGTGTGTCGCGCTCCCGGACGGGCGAACCCTTCGGCCAGTGCCGGCTCGAAGGCCTTGACCGCGTTGGGCGAGAAGAAGATGGGGAACCAGCCGTCGGCGATCTCTGCGGCCAGCGCAACGTTCTTCGGTCCCTCGGCCCCCAAGATGATCGGGATCTCCTTGCGCAGGGGGTGCACGATGGGCTTCAACGGCTTGCCCAGTCCGGTCCCACCCGGGTAGGGGAGCGGGTAATGGGGGCCGTCATTGGTGACCGGCGTCTCGCGGGCGATGACTTTGCGCACGATCTCCAGGTACTCCCTGGTGCGGGCCAGGGGCTTCTCGAAGGACTGTCCGTACCAGCCCTCCACCACCTGGGGTCCGGACACGCCGAGCCCGAGGACGAAACGCCCACCGGACAGGTGGTCCATGGTGATCGCAGCCATGCCCATGGCGGTCGGGGTGCGTGCCGACAGCTGGCACAGCGCCGTGCCCAGGCGGACTCGCTCCGTACGCGAGCCCCACCAGGCCAGGGGGGTGAGGGCGTCGGATCCGTAGGCCTCCGCCGTCCAGATCGAGTCGAAGCCCAGCCGTTCGGCTTCCGCCACCAGCTCCGGGGCGTTGGCCGGCGGGCCCGAACCCCAGTAGCCCAGCTGCATTCCGACCTTCATGTCCTTCATGGGTTCCCTCCCTGGTGCGCGATCTCCCGACCCTAGCGTCGGGCAGTTTCCCGGCCCAACTACCGGCTCGGCCACGGGCCCGACTAACGGGTCGGTCACCGGCCTGTCAGCCGAACGCCTCGATGATGTGCTCGGCGAACCCTTCGCACGCCGCCAGCCGCGCCACGTGGATCGACTCGGGGGTATCGTCCTCCTTGGCCCGCACCGCCATCCAGGGAGCGCACAGGAGGTCGGTGACCCCTGCGTCCTCGAGTCGATGGTACAGATCGAGGTCGGGCATGGCCCGGACGGCGACGTAGATGGAGAAGGGATCGTTCTCCCGGCCCTCCCGCTTGAGGGCGTCCTTGATCCGGTCCACCTGGGCGAAGGCCTCGTCGGGAGATGCAGCCCCGGTATTGATCCACCCGTCGCACAAGGTGGAAGCCCGCTTCAGCGCTGGCTCCGAGTCCCCTCCGCAGAGGATGGGCACCGGCTGGGTCGGCGCCGGGTTCATCTGACACGGAGGCACGTCGTAGTGGGTACCGTGGTACTCGACCCAGCCGCCTTGCCAGAGGGCCCGGAGTGCCGGGATCATGTCGTTCAGGCGTTTCCCCCGGGTACGGAAGTCCTGGCCGGTCTGCTCGAACTCCTCCTCGCACCAGCCCACACCCACGCCCAGCCTGACCCGGTTGTGGGAGAGGACGGCCGTGGTCCCCACCGACTTGGCCACAGTGATCAGGTCCCGCACCGGAGCGATGTAGATGCCGGTGGTGAAGGTGAGGTTGGTGGTGACCCCGGACAGCGCGGAGATCATGCACATCGGGTCGGGCCACGCGGTCTCCTTCTCCCAGAACGGCGCTCCGTCCGGTGCCTTGGAGTAGGTGTAGCGCGACGCCAGGTCACGGGGGTTGAACAGGTGGTCCGACAGGTAGACGCCCGAGTACCCCATGTCGTCGCACGCAGCCGAAAGCCTGAGGATCTGGTCGGTAGGCAGGAAGGTGACCGCTTGGTGGAAGCGCATGGAGGGCGCCCGCTTTCTGAAGTGGTGGTGCCTGCTACCGGGCGACCGGAGCCGACGGGGCGAAGGCCACGGGGATGTGCTTCACCCCGTTGATGAAGTTGGAGCGGAGCCGCTGCACCTCACCGTCCAGCCGTATGTCGGGTAGGCGGTCGAGCAGGCGGTCGAACATCACCCGGATCTCCATCCGGGCCAGGTTCGCCCCGAGGCAGAAGTGCGGCCCCCCACCCCCGAAGGCCATGTGGTTGTTGGGCATGCGCCCGATGTCGAAGGCGTCGGGGTCGGCGAAGACCGACTCGTCGCGATTGGCCGAGATGTGCCAGAAGACGACCTTGTCGCCCTCTGCGATCTTCTGGTCGCCGATGACCACGTCGGCAGCCGCCTGCCGGCGGAAGTGCATCACCGGCGACACGTAGCGCAGCATCTCCTCGATGGCCGATGGCAGGAGCGACCGGTCGGCACGGAGCCGCTCCCACTGGTCGGGATTGTCGAAGAACGCGACCATCGCGCCGGAGATCAGGTTGCGGGTGGTCTCGTTGCCGGCCACCGCCAACAGGAGGAAGAAGAGGTCGAGCTCCAGCTGGGACAGTTGGTCACCGTCGATCTCCGCTTGGGTGAGCACGCTGAACAGGTCCTCGTGGGGATCGATCCGCTTCTTGGCGCACAGCTCGTCGGCATAGGCGAACAGCTCCAAGGAGGCCTGGGTGCTCGACTCGGGCGAGATCTGGTACTCGGGGTCGTCGGAGCCGACCATCCGGTTCGACCAGTCGAAGACCAGGTGTCGGTCCTCTTGGGAGACGCCCATCAGCTCGGCGATCACCTGCAGCGGCAGCTCGGCCGCGATCTGCTCGACGAAGTCGGCGGAACCCTGCTCGCACACGCTGTCCAGGATCGAATCGGTGGAAGCGATCACCTTTGCCTCGAGGTCCCTGATCATCCGCGGGGTGAACCCTTTGTTCACCAGGCGCCGGTAGCGGGTGTGCATGGGCGGGTCCATGTTGAGCATCATCATGCGTTGCTGGCTGAGAATGTCGTCGTCGAAGTCGTGGAAGAGCGTGGCCGCGCGATAGGACGAGAAGTGCTCGTGGTCGCGGTTGACGGCCACGCAGTCGTCGAAGCGGGTGACCGACCAGAATCCCTCGGCGTAGCCCCCGGGGTCCGGGTGCCACTGCACCGGTGCTTCGCGACGTAGGAAGGCAAACCAGTCGTGCGGCACCGAGGTCACGAAGTTGCCTGGATCGCACAGGTTGATGTCGTCGAGTTCCATGATTTCCCCCAGCTCGAAACGGGTCGACACCGCCGGACGGCCATCGTGGCCATGCCTCGGCGGCAATGACGTTTCTAGAACGTGTATCAGTTATCATAGGGCAGCCGCACCGGGCCTCCAACGGAATTGGACTCGGTGGCGTTCCGAAAGAAGGCTTGGTCGTGTCGGGACAGGGGGGTCCACCAGGGCGATGGCAGCCCACCGACCCCGGTGCCCGGTCGTTTGCCCGGTCGTCGTGTCGGTGCCGGCCGCCGCGGCCGGACGGGACGAGAAGGCTACAGAGTGGAGGGATCACACGTCATGCACCTCGAGGAGACTCCCGAGCAACTGGCACTCCGGGCCGAGTTGAGGGGCTACTTCGCCCAGCTGCTGACCGAAGACGTCCGCCGGTCGCTCGACACCGAGAGCGAGGGTGGCGAGACGTTCCGCCGGATCGTCCGCCAGATGGGCGCGGACGGATGGCTCGGTATCGGTTGGCCGAAGGAGTACGGCGGCCAGGGGCGACCGGCCACCGATCAGTTCATCTTCTTCAACGAGGTCCAGCGGGCGCGGGCGCCGTTCCCCTTCGTGACTCTCAACACCGTGGGACCCATGCTGATCAAGTACGGGACCGATGAGCAGAAGAAGTTCTTCCTCTCGGGCATCCTCACCGGTGAGATCAACTGCGCGATCGGCTACACGGAACCGGAGGCCGGCACCGATCTGGCGTCGTTGCGCACGCGGGCCGTGCTGGACGGCGACGAGTGGATCATCAACGGGAACAAGATCTTCACCAGCGGCGCAGACCAGGCCGACTACATCTGGCTGGCGGTGCGCACCGACCCCGACGCCCCCAAGCACAAGGGGATCTCGATCCTCATGGTGCCGACATCGTCGCCCGGGTTCTCGTGCACCCCGATCGTGACCGTGGGCGGCGTGGCCACCACGGCCTCGTACTACGACGGCGTACGCGTGCCCCGCTCCTCCGTCGTGGGCGAGGTCAATGAGGGCTGGCGCCTCATCACTGGCCAGCTCAATCACGAGCGGGTGGGGCTGGCCGCGGTCAGCGCCCTCGCCTTCCGGCTGTGGGACGAGGTCGCCGAGTGGGTGTTCGACCAAGAGCTGTGTGACGTTGGGTGGATTCAGGAGGACCTGGCCCGCACCTACGCCCTGCTCGAAGCCCAGAAGCTGCTCAATTGGCGGATGACGGCGGCGGTAGCCGACGGCACGCTCGGGCCGGCAGACTCGTCGGCCGTCAAAGTGTTCGGGACCGAGTCGACCGTCGAGATCTACCGCAGGCTTCTGGGTATCGTCGGCGCCGCCGGGTACCTGAGCCCGGGATCTCCGGGGGCAGTCCTCCACGGTGAGCTCGAGCGCGCCGGACGCCAGGCCCAGATCAACACGTTTGGTGGAGGCGTCAACGAGATCCAGCGGGAGATCCTGGCCACGGCCGGGCTGGGCATGAAGCGGTCGTCCCGGTGAGCGGGCCGGCCCCCGCTGCTGCTGCCTCCGCCTCGACGGGAGGCGGGCCGTCCCTCGACGAGCGGCTCCAGTCGTTCGTCGGCCTCCTCACCGGCCCGAGGCATCGGGCCGGTGACCCGGTCAACCTGCCCATGATCCGGCACTGGATCGAGGCCATGGGCGACCGGAACCCGGTCTACGTCGACGAAGAGGCCGCCCACGCCGCCGGGTTCGACGGGATCATCGCCCCTCCCACCATGCTGCAGGCGTGGATCATGCGTGGCCTCCGGGCCAGCCAAGAGGCCAACGAGACGCGTGCCCGAGGGGTCGAGGCGCCGGAGTCGCCCAACGACCAGCTGATGGCGGTGCTCGACGAGGCCGGGTTCACCTCGGTCGTGGCGACCAACTGCGACCAGCACTACGAGCGACCACTGGTGCCCGGTGACCGGCTCGAGGCGACCTCCACCATCGACGCGGTGTCCGAGGAGAAGAAGACAGGGCTCGGCGTGGGCCACTTCATCACCACCCGGCTGGAGTTCACCGATCAGGACGACCAGGTGGTGGCCACCATGCTGTTCCGGATCCTCAAGTTCAGACCCCGCCCTCCGGCCGGGTCCACAGAAGCGGCGGCGGCTCCGGGCACCCGGTCGACTCATCAGGCCCAACCGGCCCAACCGGCCCAACCGGCCCAACCGGCCCCGCGGGCCGAGCGCCCGAAGCGTCCCCGGCCGGCCCTCACCCAGGACAACAGCTTCTTCTTCGAGGGGGCCAGGCAGCACAAGCTCCTCATCCAGAGATGCGCAGAGTGCGGCACCCTGCGGCACCCCCCTCGGCCATCGTGCGCCAAGTGCCGCTCGTTCGACTGGGACACCGTGACGGCGTCCGGCCGGGGAACGATCTACAGCTACGTGGTCAACCACTACCCACAGGTGCCCGCGTTCGACTACCCGTTGGTGGTGGCGCTGGTCGAGCTCGAGGAGGGCACCCGGTTGGTGGCGAATGTTCGCGGCATCACTCCCGACACCGTGGCCATCGGGATGGCCGTGCAGGCGGAGTTCGAGGCGTTCGACGACCTGCTGACACTGCCGGTGTTCCGACCAGTGGTGGCGTCGGCCGCAAGTGGGGACGCGAGTGGCGAGACGAGGAAGAGCTGATGGATTTCATCTTCGATGAGGAGCAGACGGCCGTGCAGGAGGCCGCCGACGGCATCTTCGCCGGTATGGTGACCCCGGACCGGGTCCACCAGGTGGAGGCCACCGATGAGCGCTTCGATCGCGAGTTGTGGGCCGAGCTGGCACGGGCCGATCTGCTCGGTCTGCCCGTCCCCGAAGCCCACGGGGGCGGTGGCCTCGGGATGGTCGAGGTCGCACTGCTGCTCGAGGCTCACGGTCGCTCGGTCGCCCCGTTGCCGCTGTGGGCCACGCTGGTGCTGGGCGCCATGCCCATTGCCGAGTTCGGCTCCGTGGCGATGACTGGCGCCGTACTGCCCGGCGTGGCCGCAGGCGAGGTCGTGCTCAGTGCAGCGCTCGCCGATGTGGCCGCCGACATCGCCGTCGGGGGCCGTGGCGACCCGTCGGTCACCGCCACCGCCGCCACCGCCACCACCTCCACCGCCGCCATCGACGGCGGCGGGATGGTGCTGTCGGGCAGTGCGTTCGCGGTTCCCTTCGCTCACGTGGCGGATCTGGTGCTCGTCCCGGCCGTCGTGGGGAGAGGCGGAGCAGGAGGGGCAGGCATCGTCGTTGCCGCCATCGACCCCCGGGCCCCGGGCGTCACGGTCGAGCGAGCGGTGACCACCAATCGTGAGGTCCATCCCCACCTCCATCTCGATGGAGTCGTCGTCGGGCCCGATGACCTGCTGGCCGGAGGCGACCCGAGCCAGGGGCGCCGGATCCTGGCGTGGATGCTGAACCGGGCCTGGACGGGGTTGTGTGCTCTCCAGTTGGGAGTCGTGGAGGCGGCGGTGACCCAGACCGCTGCGTACCTCAACACCCGAGAGCAGTTCGGCCGCCCCCTGTCGACCTTCCAGGGAACGATGCTCCGGACCGCAGACGCGGCGATCGACACCGAGTCGATCAGGGTGACCCTGTGGCAGGCGGCATGGCGGCTCGACAACGGGCTCGATGCCGATCGGGCGGTCACCGTCGCCTCGTGGTTCGCATCGGAGGCCGGCCAACGTGCGGTGTTCGCCACCCAGCACCTGCACGGAGGCATGGGCGCGGACATCGGGTACCCGATCCACCGCTACTTCCTGTGGGGGAAGCAGATCGAGCTGCTGCTCGGATCGCCGAGCGCGCAGCTGGCCAGGTTGGGGCGCCAGGTGGTCGACGGGCTCCGTTCAGGCGGGACGTCGTCCATCGGGACACCGGCGACCCAGGCGGCGCGGGCATGAGTGCCGAGACGGCGAGCGCCTCCCCGCCCCGGCCCATCACACTGCTCTTCGGCGAGGTCACCGTCGGCGATGCACTGCCCGAGCTGGTCGTTCCCCTCACCCGCACACTGATCGTCTCCACGGCGATCGCGTCCCGTGATTACCAGGACGTACATCACGATGCCAAGCTGGCAGCGGAACGCGGCTCCAAGGACATCTTCATGAACATCCTGTCGACCAACGGCATCGTAGGCCGGTACGTGACCGACTGGACCGGGCCCGGTGCCGTCCTGACCGACGTGAACATCCGGCTCGGCGCGCCCAACTACCCCGACGATGTCATGACGCTGACGGGATCGGTGACGGGCAAGGACGATGCACCGGCCGCGGACGACACGGGTGGGGTCGAGGTGACGCTGCGGGGAGTCAACAGCCTGGGTGACCACGTGACCGGAACCGTGCGTCTCCGTCTGCCGGCCCGAGCCGCCGGCCATGCCGCCCGTGGAGGATCGGGCCGATGAGCGCCGCCCGGCATTCGTTCACCGGCAACACCGCCATCGTCGGCATCGGGGCGACCGAGTTCTCCAAGGAGTCCGGACGCAGCGAGTTGCGCCTCGCCGTGGAAGCCGTCGACCTGGCCCTTCGTGACGCCGGGATCGAGCCAGGGGAGGTCGACGGCATGGTGACCTTCAGCTCCGACACCAATCCCGAGATCGAGATCGCCCGGAGCCTCGGGATGGGGGAGCTGACCTTCTTCAGCCGCATCCACTATGGGGGTGGGGCCGGATGCGCAACGATCCAGCAGGCGGCGATGGCGGTCCAGTCCGGCGTGGCCGACGTGGTGGTCTGCTACCGGGCATTCAACGAGCGGTCGGGCAACAGGTTCGGCGCCGGCGTACAGGACCGGCCGCCGGCCCCAAATGCGGAGACGGCCAACTTCGCCTGGTACGCGCCGGTCGGGCTGCTCACCCCGGCACAGTGGGTGGCCATGGCTGCGCAACGCTATCTCCACGTCACCGGTGCCACCTCCGAGGACCTGGGCCGGGTGGCGGTGGCCGACCGCAAGCACGCGGCCACCAATCCCCGGGCGTGGTTCTACGAGAAGCCGATCACCCTCGAGGAGCACCAGGCATCCCGGTGGATCGTCGAGCCTCTCCATCTCCTCGACTGCTGCCAGGAGACCGACGGCGGCCAGGCCCTGGTGGTCACCTCGCTGGAGCGGGCCCGCGATCTCCCCACCGTCCCGGTGGTCATCGAGGCGGCGGCCCAGGGTGCCGGCCCCGGACAGGAGATGATGACCTCCTACTACTACGACGATCTCTGCGGACTCGGAGAGATGGCAGCGGTGGCCCGCCAGCTGTGGCAGACCTCGGGCCTGTCGCCGGCCGACATCCAGACTGCGGTCCTCTACGACCACTTCACGCCGTACGTCCTCTACCAGCTCGAGGAGCTGGGATTCTGTGGCAAGGGCGAAGCCAAGGACTTCGTGAAGGACGGCAATATCGAACTGGGCGGGGGACTTCCCGTGAACACCCACGGGGGCCAGCTGGGCGAGGCCTACCTCCACGGGATGAACGGGATTGCCGAGGGCGTCCGCCAGGTGCGGGGCAGCTCCGTCAACCAGGTACCCGAGGTGAGCCACGCACTGGTCACCGCCGGGACGGGCGTGCCGACCAGTGGCCTCATCCTCGGAGTGGACCGCTGACCGGCGAGGACACGAGCGAACCCGGCGGCGATCCGCGGCCGGTCACCGACCACCGGCTGGTGGCCCGTGACATCGTGGCCGCGATGACCGCCGAGGAGAAGCTCTGGTGCCTGGACGGCGACGCCCCGTTCTGGGCCGGGCTCACGTACCTGGGCGAGGCGGGTTACCACAAGAGCCCTTTCCGGGCGGCCCGGGTGGACCGTTTGGGGCTGCCCGGGTTCGCGTTCTCGGACGGCCCGCGGGGGGTGGTGATCGACCAGGCGACCTGCTTCCCGGTCAGCATGGCCCGGGGTGCCACCTGGGACATCGACCTCGAAGAGCGCATCGGCGAGGCCATCGGCCGGGAGCTCCGTGCCGTCGGGGCCGACCTCTTCGGAGGGGTGTGCGTCAACGTCCTGCGGCACCCGGCGTGGGGAAGGGCCCAGGAGACCTACGGCGAGGATCCCCATCACGTCGGCGAGATGGGGAGCGCCCTGGCCCGGGGAGTGCAGCGCCACGCCATGGCCTGCGTCAAACACCTCGCCTGCAACTCGATGGAGAACGCCCGCTTCGAGGTCGACATCACGGTGGACGAGGTGGCGCTCCACGAGGTCTACCTACCGCACTTCAGGCGCATCGTCGACGAGGGCATCGCCGTGGTCATGAGTGCCTACAACAGAGTCGACGGCGAATGGTGCGGGGAAAGCCGGTCCCTCCTGACCGACGTGCTGCGAGGCGAGTGGGGTTTCGAGGGCTTCGTGATCAGCGACTGGATCTTCGGCATCCGTGACGCGGCCCGATCACTGCACGCCGGCCTGGATGTCGAGATGCCCTACCGGATGATCCGGGCCGAGCACCTCGGGAGCGCCCTCGAGGAGGGCGAGGTTTCGTGGGACGAGGTAGATCGGGCGGTGGAACGGGTCGTCGGCACGCGCCTTCGATTCGACCCGATCCTGAACAGGCCAGCCCCAGGCAGGGACGTGCTGGCCTGTGCGGAACACCGGGCACTGGCGCGCGAGGCCGCCGCCAGGTCGGTCGTCCTCCTGCGGAACGAGCCGATCGACGGGGCGCCGCTCCTGCCGCTGAGCCTGCCGGCGGGTTCGTCGTTGGCGCTGTTGGGGGCGCTGGCGACCGAGGTCAATCTGGGCGACGGGGGCTCCAGCGACGTCTGGGCTCCCGACGTGGTGACCGTGGCGGACGGGTTGAGGGCGGCCCTGCCCGAATGCCGGGTGGTGGTCTCCGACGGTTCCGATCCAGGGGACGCTGCATCGCTTGCCGCGTCGGCGCAGGTGGCAGTCGTCGTGGTGGGCTATACCCGCCTCGACGAGGGGGAGTTCATCGGCGACACCGGAACCTCCGACCTCACCGGCCTGTTCCCGGGCGAGGACGATCCGGACCTGGCAGAGTGCTTCGCTGCGGAGATCGCCGACGAGCGGTCGACCGAGCCCCCGGCGCACGTGGGGCCCCGGCCCGACGGCGGCGGGTTCACGGTGGGCGGTGATCGACGGACGCTACGCCTGCACGACGACGACGTCGCCCTCATCCGGGCCACCGCAACGGCCAATCCCCGAACGGTGGTGGCGCTGGTCGCCGGCAGCGCCGTGTTGATCTCCGAATGGGACGAATCGGTGCCGGCGGTGGTGCAGTCGTGGTACTCGGGAATGGAGGGTGGCCACGGTCTTGCCGATGTCCTGCTGGGCACGGTCGACGCCTCAGGCAGGCTTCCCTTCTCGGTTCCGAGGACCGAGGCCGATCTTCCGGAGTTCGACCTCGGGACCCGTGCCTTCACGTACGACGCCTGGCATGGGTACTGGCACCTGGCCAGGCACGGCGTCACGCCGGCCTACCCGTTCGGTTTCGGCCTCAGCTACACGACCTTCGCGCTGGAGCAGGCGGCGGCGGCGCCGGCCGGCGATGGAATCGTGGTGACCGTGACGCTTCGCAACACCGGCGGGCGACCGGGTACCGATGTCGTGCAGGTCTACGCGTCCCGTCATGGCTCGGGTCGGCCCTCGAAGCTGGTCGGCTTCGGGCGCGTCGACCTCGCATCCGGTCGGACGGCCACCGTCGACCTGGCCATCGCCCACGCCGGTCTCGCCGAGCGGGACGTCATCTCCCACTCGATGGAGGTGCGCCCGGGCCTCTACGACCTCAGGGTTGCCCGCCACGCGGCAGACGAGGGGATCGCCCTGCAGGTGGAGCTCGCCGATCGTGAGGAGCGCTAGATGAGGCCTTCGAGGCTCGTGTCCTTCAGGAAGTGGGAGATCAGCCTCTCCGCCGGGACATGGCCGTCGTACATGGTCTCGGCCGCCTTGGCGACCACCCGCACGTCGTACTTCGACGGGTAGACCTCGGGTGGCGTCTTGTCGAGGGCGAGCAGTGTGTAGACGGCGGTCATCGCCGAGCGCACCGAGTACTCGACGGTGAACACGCAATCGTCGGGGAGCTCGGCGAACTGACCGAGGAATGCCAGGTTTCTGCTGCCTACGGGGACCACGTCGGGACGATCGCCCTTGACGCGGGGCATGAACTGACTGGTGATGTAGGGCATCATGCACGGGATGACCTTGACCGTTTTCATGATCTCGGGGATCTGGTCCTTCGCTCCCCAGTGGTAGAGGAGCTCGCTGAGCAGCTCTTCACCGTTGCAGTCGCTCATCTTCTTGGGGATGAAGTCCCCGACGTTGTCGGGGAACAGGCCGTAGGCCCAGACCACCACTACGTCGTCGGGCTGGTCGACGTAGTGCGGTTGCCGGCTGCAGGTTGCGCTCATCAGCCAGCTGGAGTCCCGGATGGTCATGATGCAGCCGGTGACCCCCTTACCGGAGTGCGGGTCCCGCCCGGTGATCTTCGCCAGCAGATCGGCCATCGGTGCACCCTTCGCTGTGGTGGTGAACGACAGCCACTTCGTCTTGTCGATATCGGAGCAGAAGACTTCGGGTCTGCCGAAGGCGGGGTCCTTCACCGCCATGTTCTTCCACAGGGTCCAGCAACCGCCGGCCTCATGATTGAGGATCGCCGGTTCCGTGAGGGAGCCGACGGTGGAGTTCTCGGTCATCGAGCCGTTGGTGACGAAGACCAGGTCGTCCCCCGTGGTGGCGATCGTCTCCGCCACGCCGTTGCGAAGCAGGTGGATGCCGGTGACCGTCTTGACGGCGTTGACGATCTCGATGTCCAGGTCCGTGACCTGTGTGCCGAGGTCGAACACGACGCCCTCGGCCTTCAGCCAGGTCTGCAGCGGCAGAGCCAGCGAATCGTACTGGTTGTACTTCGTGAACAGGATGTCCTTGAGCAGGCTCATCCCCGGCAGCAGATGCATGAAGCGCTGCATGTAGCGCCGCATCTCCACCACCGAGTGCCAGGTCTGGAAGGCGAACATCGAGCGCCAGTAGCACCACATGTAGGTCTCCAGAAACGACGGGGAGAAGTACTCCTCGACCGTGGTCGCTCCGAGTTCCTGCTCGGTCGCCAACGACAGCCTGGTGAGTTCCCTGACATTGTGGTGGGACAGGCCCAGCGACGTGTTGGGGTCCTTTACGCCGCAGTTGTTGATGATCCGATTCGTGGCCTCATTGGGGTCGAAGAGGTTGATCTCGCGAATCTCCTCCAGAACGGTCCGTTCGGGATCGATGATCGATGGGACGCGGGAGAAGAGGTCCCAGGTGCACTCGTAGTGCTCTTCCATCTCGCGCCCGCCACGGACGAGGTAACCGTCCGTGGCGTTCCCCGAACCATCCAGGCTGCCGCCGGCGATGTCCAACTGCTCCAGGATGGTGATCTGCCCACCGGCCATGTGTCCATCGCGTATCAGGTATGCCGCAGTTGCCAGCGAAGCGATGCCGGCGCCGACCAGGTACGCCCTCTTCTTCTCGACGCCCGCCGGCCTCACCGCGGTGACGTTCTGGTAGTTGCCCATAGCGGTGCCCCTTCCTCGTCGTGTGTTCCTCATGGAGAGCCTGCGCCGGTGCGCCACCGATCCCGTAGAGGCGAAGGTCACAACCCGGGTTTCCGTCGTCTCGATGGATGGGGCGCAAGACTCGATCGTTCTTCCTCACGGGACCATCCAACGGGTGGGGTCGACGAAGTCAGGCCCCGGGACGCCGAGCCAAGACACGCAGCGCGGGTCTACCGGAGTGCTCGCGGCATTCGGTTCGACGGCCACGCCCTCGCCGGAGCGGCGTGCTGCTCGGCTACGTCGAGGACGCCCATGTGAAGACGCTGGAGGTCGTGCGCTCCACGGGGGAATCAGGCCTCTCCCGGGTGGTGGACCGAAGCTGGGACCCACCCGTGACTGTGGGCGTTCGACTGGTCAGCGTGATCTTCGACGATCTCCAACACGTGGGTCAGGCGGCATGTGTCCGAGGGATCCTCCAACGACGCCGACTGCACCGAGGCCCGGCAGCGATCCGAGCCGGGGCGTCCGGCCGCCGGCACCTGCCGGCACCTGCCGGCACCCGTCGGCATCAGCCGGCCGCCGGCACCTGCCGGCACCCGTCGGCATCAGCGGAGGTCGTTGCCGAGGGTGGTCTCCACCAGGTCCGGCCAGGCCGCGTCGTCCTCGGGTGCGTGGTCGGGAACCAGGTGCCTGCGCACGAAGAAGGTGGCCACCGCAGCCTTCTCCTCCGCAACCCCCAGTTCTCCCGAGTGCGCCGCCTCGGTGAGCAGGCACACCGCCTGCACCACCCGGGTCAGGCGGTCGAGCTGGGGCCGGAAGTGGAGAGCGGCATGGTCGGTGTCGGCGAGCGAGCGTCGCAGGCGGGGCTCGAGGGCGTCCAGGGCCGTGGTCACCGCACGGCCGTCGCCCGTCTCGCCGGCCAACGCCAGCTCCTTGCGGACCCACTGGAGCAGATGGTCGAACAGGCCCAGCCGAACACAGTCGCGGTGCACCTGGGCGCACAGCACGTTGTGCGTACCCTCCCAGCTCTCGTAGACCATGGCATCGCGGTAGAGGCGGGGGAGGGGCGAGAAGTCCTCGATCGTCCCGTTGCCTCCGAGCACCTCGATCCCCCGGTGGGCCACGTCGGTGGCGGTGATCGACGTGAGGTACTTGTTGGCATTGACGAGGAGCCGGTAGGTGGCGGCCTCGGTCTCCGTGGCCTCATCGTGGTCGATGCGGTCGAGGAGGCCGGTGAGGGCCATCGTCGAGGCCAGTGCCGCCTGTTCCTCGACCTTCATGACCGCCAGCTGCTCACGCACGGCGGCGAACGAACCGATGGGCCGACCGAAGGCCAGCCGGTGGCGTGCGAATCCTGAGGCCTCCAGATAGGCCCGTCGCATGATGCCGGTCGATCCCACTGCATTGAGCCACCGCGAGGTGTTGAGCAGCTCTTCCACCGCCACGTGGAACCCTTCCTCGACCGGTCCGATGGGCCAGCCGAGTGCACCGTCGAAGTCGATCTCCGCCGAGGCCAGACATCTCGTCCCGAACTTGTCCTTGAGCCGCCGGATGCGAAAGCCGTTGGGGGTGCCGTCGATGGTGCGGGGGACGAGGAAGCACCCCAGTCCGCGTGTGCCCGGTGCTGCGCCCTCGGGTCGGGCGGTCAGCGCGAACAGGTCGGCGTCGGCCACCGAGCAGAACCACTTCTCTCCCGTGATCCGCCACGCGCCCGGCTGGGTCGGGTCCGGGACGGCGGCCGCGACGTTGGCACCGACGTCCGACCCTCCCTGGACCTCGGTGAGGAATTGGGACCCGCGCAGGCTGCGGTCGTAGTCGGTCTCGAAGATGCCCGACAGGTAGCGGTCCTTGAGCTCGGGGGAGCCGCGCTGCTCGAGGGCCCGCGCCAGCCCGGCGGTGCACACCGCCGGACAGCTGTGCCCGCCCTCTCCGGCATGGGACAGCAGGTAGAACAGCGCTGCCTGCTCGAACGAGCCCTGGCCGCCGCGGTTGGCCTCCAGCAATCCCGACCCCCACACCGCCTGGCCGGCCTGCCGGTAGGCGGGGTGGAACTCGATCTCCTCGACCGGCCTGCCGATGCCGTCATAGGGGACGTGGGCCGGCAGCTCGCGGTGGCGCTCCAGGGTCTCAACGGCCGGCTCGACCACTCCGGCAACCGTGCCGCCGAAGGCGTGCAGACGCGGCTCCATGGCGGCGGCCCGGGCCGCACCGGCACGGAGGTCCAGGACCGATCGGAGGTTGGGGGTGGCCACGTAGTAGTTGGCCGGACGCGATCCCCACCAGAGGGCCAGGTCCTCCCGCCCGGGCTGCTCGGACGTCATCTTGTTCCCTCCGCGACACTTCTGCGCTCGACCACTGTCCCGTACCTCCTGCGTGCGATGGTGACCGGCGCCCGGCCGGGGCGCCAGGGTCCAAGGTCATGTCTTCGTGGCAAGTCTGCCCGGGTGGGCCGGAGCCGATCCAGCTCAGGGCTTCCTGCAGGCAGGAGGGGCGATCTCGACCTCCGGCGACGCCCGTTCGGGCTCAGCTGCCCTCGTTCCGCCAGTTCCGGAAGAGGTCGGTCAGTTCGGTGCGCGCCTCGGGTGAGAGGTCGTCCGGCGTGAGCGTGCCGGTGGCCCGGATGGTCGCGCGCATCTGCTCGAGGTAGTTGGTGCAGTTGGGGCAGACGCGCAGGTGGGCCTCGAACCGCTTACGGTCCGACCGCGACAGGCCCCCCTCGAGGTAGTCGCTGACCAGCTCCACCACCTGCTGGCACACCAGGTCCTCTCTCCGTCGCAGCAACATGATCAGCGACCTCGGCTCTCGAATTCGGATTCGAGGGCGGCGCGCAGGCGGCTCCGACCCCGGTGGAGCAGCACCCGCTGGTTGCCCTCGCTGATGCCCAGCACGTCGCAGACGCTCCCACTGTCCATTCCCTCGACGTCGCGGAGGATCACGATCTCCCGCTGGCGTGGCGGGAGCTCGCCCAGGGCATCGCGGAGGCGCCCCGACCACGTCGCAGCAAGCAGCCGGTCGTCGGCATCGGTCTCCCACGATTCGAGCGGCCGTGCCCATGCACCCCCGGCATCGAACCGGGAGGGGTCCACCGCCGGGCCGGCGTCGGCCAGCAGCAGATCGCGGGGCTCGCGCGTCCCGGCAGACCGGGCCCGGTTGACCAGGATGCGGAATAGCCACGTCTTGAAGGACGAGCGGCCCTCGAAGCGGTCCACACCGCGTACGACGCCCATCCACGTGTCCTGCACGGCTTCCTCGGCCACCGCCGCGCTCGGTACGTAGGTGCGCGCCAGACGGAGCATCGATCCGTTGTAGCGGGCCACCAACGTCACGAATGCTGCCTCGTCGCCGTCCCGGAGACGGGCGAGCAGCTCGAGGTCGCTCTCCGTTGCCGGATCCATTGTCCGCAGCGTAGGTGACCGTCTGGTCGAAGTGTGCGCGTCGGGCAACGGTTCATCGCTGGCCATCGTAGGGAGACCGACTTCCTCGTGGTGGACGAGTACATGCCGTGCAGTCGCCACGGTGCGGTGGCGCGTTACGCGATCACCTCCCTGATGGTCCCACTTGGCCGCGCCGGTTCAGCGTTCGGCGATGGCCTTGTCGAGGGCGGCGGCGTCCGCTGGGCGCAGCAGTTGGAAGGTATCCGCCCTCTGCGGACGCCACCACACGGGGTCGTTGCAGTGCCAGCCCTCGTTGCGCAGGACTCGCTTGAGCACCTTGGTGGTGGCGGTCACCGGGAGCTCGTCGGTGATCCGCACGTACCTCGGGGCCCATTTGGTGCCCATGTCCGACTCGCCGGCCAGGAACTCGGCGAAGCCGACCGGGTCGAACCGGCGTCCGGGGCGGAGCAGCAGGGTGGCCATCACCTGGTCGCCCACCACGGCGTCGGGGACCGCGTAGACCGAGGCCAGCACCACGTCGGGGTGCCGCTGGAGGACGCTCTCGACGGGTGCGGCGGCGAAGTTCTCCCCGTCGACCCTCAACCAGTCGAAGTCCCGGCCGCCGAAGTAGAAGAAGTCGTCCTCGTCGCGGTAGGCGAGATCCCCGGTCCAGTACCACCCGTTGCGGACCCTGGCCTGTTCTGCCTCGGCGTTGCGCCAGTACCCCTCGAATCCGGACCCTCCCGTCTGGCTGACCATCTCTCCGATGGCCTCTTCGGCATTGAGCAGCCGGCCGTTCTCGTCGAACACCGCCCGCGGGCACTCCTCGCCGGTGTCGGGGTTGAGGATCAGGGTGCCGGGAAGCGCACGGCCGAGCGCCCCCCGGGGAGTGTCGGGTGTGCGCTGGACGGCTGCACCCCCTTCGGTCGATCCGTAGGCGTCCTGCACCGTGCAGCCGAACCGCTCGGCGAACCGTGCGACGTCGGCCTCGGCCGCCTCGTTTCCGAATGCCCTGCGTAGCGTGTTGTCGGCATCGTCGGGGAGCTCGGGGGTGGCCAGGATGTACGAGAGCGGCTTCCCGACATAGTTGAAGTAGGTCACCCCGTAGCGCCGGACGTCGATGAGGAACTGCGAGGCGCTGAACCGCTCGCGCAGGGCGACGGTGGCTCCGGCGGCCAGGGCGGGCGCCCAACCGGCCATCAGCGCATTGGAGTGGAAGAGCGGCATGGCCAGGTAGCAGACGTCGTCGCTGGTCAGCTCGAACATCTGGGTCACGATCGAGCCGATGCGGGCCAGTCGCCCCTGGCTGCAGAGGCAGGCCTTGGGGGCTCCCGACGTCCCCGAGGTGAAGAGCAACAGGCCCAGGGTGTCCTCGGTGACCGCCGTCTCCGTCCGGTCGGGTAGCGCCGCCCCGGCGACGCCGGCCAGGAGCGCCCCGTAGGGTGTCGCCGGTCCCGGTCTCAGGTCTCCCGAGGGGTCGTCGATGACCAGGATCCGCTCCGGTGGCAGCGCCGGGCCCAGGCTGTGGCCCTCGACCAGCGTTGCGTAGCCCGGGTCGGTCACCAGAAGCTGGCACTCGGTATGGGAGAGGTCCCGGGCCAGTTCGTCACCCCGGTGGGTCGGATTGCCCCCGACCAGGGTGGCACCGGCCAGCGCGGCCCCGCCCATCCACAACACGTACTCGGGGACGTTGTCGAGGAGGAGCGCGACGTGGAACGGCCCGGGCTGCCGCAACGAGGCCAGCAGCGCGGCCCGCTCCCCCTGGGCCGTGACGACCTGGTCGTGGGTCCAGGTGCGGTCGGCGAAGGCCATCGCCACCCGGTGGTCGCCCGCGCGCTGTCGGATCAGATTGTCGATGGTGAGCATTGCTTCCCCCTGGATCTGTGGCCGACAGTAGGTGAAGATGGCCGCTGTGGGCAGCTGCTAGGCACAAATCTGGAACACGTTGCAATTTATCAGATGGCCGTGTTAGCCTGAAAAACCTGCTCGGAGCGGTACGAGAGGAGCCCCCTGCAATGGAATTCGGAGTCTTCATCAACGGGTACCTGCCGGGTCAGGCGGCCCACGACCCCGCATGCGAGCACGAGATGCTCACGCGCGAGATCAGTTACGCGATCGAGGCCGACCAGCACAATTGGAAGTACGTCTGGGTCGGTGAGCACCATTCCCTGACCGAGTACAGCCACATGTCGGCCCCTGAGGTTGTCATGGGCTACCTGGCCCACGCCACCGAGCGCATCCACATCGGCACCGGCATCATGAACCTCTCACCTCGGGTCAATCACCCGGTCCGCTCGGCCGAGCGAGTGGCCATGCTGGACCACCTGCTCGAGGGCCGGTTCGAGTGGGGGACCGGCCGCGGTGCGGGTAGCCACGAGATCGCCTCGTTCAATATCCTGGACAAGAACTCCACCAAGCCCGAGTGGAACGAGGTCATCCGCGAGATCCCGCGGATGTGGGAGCAGAAGGACTACATGTTCGAGGGGGAGCACTTCACCGTGCCCTACCCGCACAACATCCTGCCCAAGCCCTATCGGGGCCAGGGGCACCCGCCGATCTGGGTGGGTTGTGGCAATCCCGCCACGTTCACCCAGGCCGGCGAGCTCGGCATCGGTGCCATCGCCTTCAACTTCGAGCCCATCTACAACCTGAAGGGGCGGATCGCCGCCTACAAGGAGGGCATCGCAAACTGCTCCGAGCCGCTCGGTCAGTTCAAGAACGACAACGTGATGATGACCAATGCGGTCATCTGCCTCAGCGACCGGAAGAAGGCCCGGGAGGTAGCGTTGCGCCGTGGGCGCGGCTACCTCTACTCCCTCGTGTGCAACTACCACGACACCATTCCCCACCAGGAGGGCGTGCCGGTGTGGCCCGAGCGGCCCCACACCATTAACGACGAGGGCATGCTCGACTACCTCATCGAGCAGGGGTGGATGCTGTGCGGCGAGCCCGACGAGGTGGCCGAGCAGGTCGCCAAGTACCGGGAGGTCGGCTGCGACCAGCTGGTGTTCGGCCTGCCGTCGGACTCCTTCGAGCACGACGAGGTCCTCGAGATGCTCGAGGTGTTCGGCACCAAGGTCATCCCGCAGTTCGACTCGGACCCCGTTCACTCGACCACCCGTTACCGGCAGACGGCACGGCCCAAGTACTCGCCCTTCAACTTCCCGGTGCCGGACATCACCGTGGAGGAGTTGCCGACCAACGCCATGATCCAGCTGGACGGCACCCGCAACATGTAGCCCGCGGAGCCGCCTGGCTCCGCCGCCGGTCCGAGCCGGCCCCCCCAACTCGCCGGCCCCCCTCAACTCGACGGCGGCTCTGCCGCCAGCTCGTTGACCGTCGGCACCGGCTTGGTGGTGGCCAGCCACGAGCCGAACAGGATGAGCGGGAAGCCGACGACGATCCCGACGGTGAGCGGCTCACCGAGGACGATGACGCCGAGCAGGATGGCCACGCCCGGATTGACATACGTGATGACCGTGCTGCGCGCCGGGCCGACTTCGACGATGAGCTCGAAGAACAGCACGAAGGCCAGAGCCGTGCAGATGAGCGCCAGCCCGGCGATGGCAGCAATGACCTCCCCTGAGAGGTGCGAGGGAAGGTGGGTCAGGGCGAAAGGCGCATAGGCCAGCGTGGCCACTGCCAACGACGCCGTGGTGACGCCGAGAGCGGGGAGGTCCCCCAGCTTGCGCGAGATGACGAGCGGGCCGATGGCGTAGCCGATCGTGGGGATGACCACCTCGAAGGCGGCCCCGAGGTCGGTGCGGTGGAGGTCGGAGCCGACGAGGGCCACCACGCCGCCGAACCCGATGATCAGGCCCAGGATGCGCCGCCGGTCGAAGCGGTCGTAGCCGAAGATCCGGTAGATGACCGCGCCCACGAGGGGGACGGTGGCGATGAGTAGCCCGGTCAACGAGCTGGTCAGGTGGATCTCGGCGCGCCCGATGAAGAGCCAGGGGATGGCCAGTTCGGCGGCGGTGTAGGCCACGATCCACTTCCACCGCCCCAGTAGCGAGCCGAGCGTCGCCCGGTGGATCGCAAGGGGGAGCAGGATCAGGGCGGCCGGCGCGGTGCGCAGGAAGATCAGCGTTGCCGGCGACACCTCCCGCACGGCGATGCGGATCAGGAGGTAGGGCGTCCCCCAGATGACGGACATCGCCACGAACAGGATCCAGCCTCGTCGGGACACCGTCCCCTTCTAGCGGATGTTCGCCCCCGGCCGGGCCGGGACTGTCTCCCAGGCCCCGAGCAGCTCGTCGACCGTGGTCAACGTCGAGATCAGCGGGAAGGTGTTGTCGAGCACGGCGTCGGCATACTCCTGGGGGATGCCGGCCACGGTGTCGCGGGGCACGACGACGCCATAGCCCAGGTTGACCGCTTCGATGGCCAGGCCCAGCACGCCGAGATTGACCGACACCCCTGTGGCCACGATGGTCCGGACCCCGAGGCTGCGGAGCCAGGTGTCGAGGGAGGTCCCGGTGAACGGCGACACTCCGTGGAGCCGTGAGGAGATCAGGTCGCCCGGCTCGGGACCCAGCTCGGCGATGAGCTCGGTGGGCGGCGTGCCTGCCAGCAGGTGGCCGGGGTTGCGGACCATGGCCGCGATCAGCTGGCAGTTCACCGTCGAGCCCACCCGGTCGGCCCGGAACTCCGCCGTGCAGTGGACGACCGGAACCCCCTTGCCCCGGGCCGCGTCGAGGATCCGGGCGGTGTTCGCCACGACCCCGACCCGCTCGGCCGCCTCGGCCAGCTGGGGAAAGGAGCTCAGATCGCCCACGACCCCCCGTTGGATCTCCATGGTCAGCACCGCGCAGGTGGCCGGTTCGGCCAGGTCACGCAGGGAGACGGGCATGGGTGTGGTCTACACGCCCAGCAGGGGGGACAGGACCGTCGAAGAGGGGCTCACTGCCCGGCAGCTGTCCTGGCGCCCCCGCTGTCGCTCTCGTGGGGCACCTCGGCCACGATCTCCGCCGCCCAGCGGTAGTCGGGCTTCCCGCTGGGGGACCGGACGATTGTCTCGACCACGTGGAGCTGTCGGGGCACCTTGTAGCCGGCGATGGCGTCACGGCAGTGGGACTGGATGTCCTCGAGCGTCGGCCGCCGCTCGTCCCTGGGCTGGATGATGGCGGCGACCCGTTGGCCCCATCGCTCGTCGGGCGCACCGACCACGATGGCGTCGAGCACCGCGGGGTGGGAGCGGACGGCGGACTCGACCTCCTCGGGGAAGATCTTCTCGCCACCCGAGTTGATGGACACCGAGCCGCGTCCGAGCAGGGTGATGGAACCGTCCTCCTCCACAGTGGCGAAGTCGCCGGGCATCACGTAGCGGGTCCCGTCCACCGTGATGAACACCTCGGCCGTCTTGGCCGGGTCGTTGTAGTAGCCCACCGGGATGTCCCCGGACCGGGCGATCTTGCCGATGGTGCCCGAACCGGGCTCCACCGGCTTCAGGTCTTCATCGAAGACGACGGTGTCGCCCAGGATGCTGACTGTGGGACCGCTCTTCATGGCGGTGCCGCCCTTGGTCATGGTGGCCATGCCGTTGTTGCCGGACTCCGACGATCCGATGGCGTCCACGATCACGATGTCTGGCAGGTGTCTGAAGAACTCGTCCTTCACCGGTGCGGAGAACAGCGCTGCCGACGAGGTGACGGCCAGCAGCGACGACAGGTCGTAGGAGGCACCGGGGTCACTGAGTGCCTCGATGAGCGGCTTGCCCATGGCGTCGCCGGTGATCATCATCGAGTTGGCCTTCTCCGACTCCACCAGCCGCCAGACGTGGTGGGGGTCGAACTTCGGGACCAGGATGGTGCGATTGCCAACGAAGCTCTGGCCCAGCACCGACCACTGGGTGGCCCCGTGCATCAGCGGAGCGATGGGCAGCAGCGTGAGCTGGCCGCCCCGCCCCTTCTCGACCATCTCCTCTGGGTGGATGATCCGGGTGTTGGTGGTCGGGTCGACGCCGCCCCCCAGTGCGTAGAAGACATCCTCGTGCCTCCACACCACCCCCTTGGGCAGGCCCGTGGTCCCGCCCGTGTAGAGGATGTAGAAATCGTCGTTCGACCGGGGGGCGAAGTCGCGCTCGGGGCTGCCTGCGGCCATGGCCTCCTCGAAGGGCACAGTGCCCTCGGACAATGGCACACCGGACCCGTCGTCGACGCCGATCACCAGGCGCAGATCGGGCAGGTCGGGCAGCAGCGCGGCCACCTGCGGCCCGAATTCGGCCTGGTGGACCAGTGCCACCAAGTCGGCGTTGGTGAACAGGTACCGGAGCTCGTCCTTCACGTAGCGGTAGTTGATGTTGATCCACACCGCTCGGAGCTTGAACACCGCCCAGGCCGTCTCCACCCACTCCACGTTGTTGGTGGAGTAGATGCCGACGTGGTCGCCGGGCCCGACGCCCTGGGCGGCCAGGAAGTGCGCCAGTCGGTTGGCCCGCTCCTCCATCTCGTCGTAGGTGCGGCGCTCGCCCGCGGCCACCAGGTACTCCCGGTCGCCGTAGGCGTCAACGGCCGCCTCGAACAGATCAGCGAGGTTGAACGTCATCGGGTAATCAGTAGAACACGTTTCGATTCGGGCGGCAAACACTCTCGGCGGGCCGGCCGTGCGGCCCGTTCAGTCCAGGTTCTCCTGGGCGGCGAACGTGGCGGGCATGGAAGCTGCCGGAGCCGCGGGGACCTGGCCGGCCAGGACGTCGGCTCGTGCGGCGACCGCTTTTCGGACGGCCCGGGCCAGCCCCTCGGCGTCGAGTCCGAGGTCGGACAGGATGCAGTCCGGCTTTCCCTGGGCCAGATAGGCACGGGGTATGCCGAGATTGACGACCGGGGGTGACGCCCCACAGGGGAGCGACCTGTCGAGGGCGTCCGCGAGGAACATGCCGGCACCTCCCTGGCGGATCCCGTCCTCTGCGGTGATGACCACACGGTGTCGTCCCGCATCGGCCAGCATGGCCGGGTCGGGCGCCGAGACGACCCGGGGATCCCAGATCGTCACGTCGATCCCCTCGCTCATCAGCAGGCCCGCGGCATCCTCTGCCGCAGCGAGCACCTTGCCCACGGCGAGGATGCAGACCGAGCCGTCGCCGCTGCGGACGTGGCGGGCGAGCAGGCCCGATCCGACCGAGCCCGACGCCGCTCGGGGGGCAGGAGTCTTGGGGAACCGGATCATCGAGGGACCGTCGAGGGAGAGAGCCGCCTCCAGCATGGCCTCGACCTCGGGAGCCGACGAAGGGGCGAACACCGTCATCCCCGGGATGGACAGACCCAGAGCCATGTCCAGCACGCCGTGGTGGCTGGGCCCGTCGTCGCCGGTGATGCCGGCACGGTCGAGGACCAGGACCACGGGCAGCCGGTGGAGGCCGACATCGAGGTTGGCCTGGTCGAAGGCACGGCTGAAGAACGTCGAGTAGACGGCGACCACCGGCCGCAGGCCGGCCATGGCCATGCCGGCTGCCGAGGTCACCGCATGCTGCTCGGCGATGCCCACGTCGAAGAACCGCTCGGGAAAGCGGGCTTCGAACGGAAGCAGCCCGGTGGGCCCGGGCATCGCCGCGGTGATGGCCACGATCCGGCGGTCGTCCTCGGCGTGCCGCAGCAGGGCACGGGTGAAGGCGTGGGTGTAGGTGGTGACCGGCAGTTCCGCAGCGTCGGCGGGGCCGTGGGCCGCCGCCACCTTGACCTTGACGTCGTGGAGGCGCTGGATGTCGTCTTCCTCGGCCGGCGCATATCCCCGGCCCTTCTGGGTCAGCACGTGGACCACGATGGGCCCGGGCCAACCCGCCGCGTTGGACAGGGCCTGCTCCATGCCGGCGATGTCGTGGCCGTCGATGGGGCCCGCATAGCGGATGCCCAGAGCTTCGAAGAAGGTGTGGGGGGTGACCACCTCGCGCAACGCGCTGGTCAGGCCGTGGACGCCCGAGTAGGCGAGCTCGCCCACCGCGGGAAGCTCTCGGATGAGATGCCGTATCCGCTGGCGGGCCTGGATGTAGGCGGGGTTGAGCCGGAGGTGGGTCAGGCTCAACGACAGGCGCGAGACGGTGGGCGCGTAGGAGCGACCGTTGTCGTTGAGGACGATGACCACCGGTTTGCCGGAATGCCCGAGGTTGTTGAGCGCCTCGTAGGCCATGCCGCCGGTCAGGGCGCCGTCGCCGATCACGGCCACGACCCGACGGTCGACCCCCTGGAGCTCGAAGGCACTGGCCAGGCCGTGCGCGTAGCTCAGGCTGGTCGAAGCGTGGCTGTTCTCCACCCAGTCGTGCTCGGACTCGGTGCGGTTGGGATAGCCGGAGAGGCCGCCGGCCTGGCGGAGTTCGGCGAACGCCTTGCGTCTGCCGGTCACCAGTTTGTGCACGTAGGCCTGGTGCCCGGTGTCCCACAGCAGCACGTCCCGGGGTGAGTCGAAGGTCCGATGGAGGGCCAGCGTCAGCTCCACGACGCCCAGGTTCGAGCCCAGGTGGCCTCCGGTTGCGGTCACCGCGTCGACGATGAACCGGCGGATTTCGGCGGACAGGATGGTCAGCTCCTCCGGAGTGAGGGAGCGGAGGTCGGCTGGACTGTCGATGTGTTCGAGGATCATGAGGGAGGGGCTGCCTTTGCGGTCAGGCTACCAGCGCATCGGCGACGCACGATGGCCGGGGCGACGACCCGACGGGCTGCGGCGAGCGTCGGAGACGACGCCGGGCCCGGGTACGGCGCCCGTGGTGGGGAGTGCAGGTATCCCCTCGGCGACAGCCCGACGCGGGCAGACTTCGGGGATCACCGGATCGTGGCACCGTGCCTGCGATCTGCCGACGATCGAACTGGAGGGCCGATGCAAGCCGAAATCAAGGGAACCACCATGCCGCTGTTGGAGATGATCCTCGACCCCGGGGAGTCGGTGATCTCCAGTCACGGCGAGCTCTCGTGGATGTCCGTTAACATGCAGCTTTCCCAGACCACCTCGGTGGGCGGGCAGAAGGGCCTGATGGGAGGGCTGAAGCGGGCCGTGGGTGGTGGAGGCGTCTTCGTCACCAAGTACGAGGCACAGGGTGGCCAGGGCATGGTGGCCTTCGGGGCCAAGCTGCCCGGTCGCATCTTCCCGGTCACCATCGGGGCGGGGCAGGGCTACCTGGTACACCGTCACGGCTGGGTGTGCGGCACCGACGGCATCGTGCCCACCGTCGGCCTGCAGCAGACGTTCCGAGGCGGCATCTACGGCGGCGACGGCTTCATCCTCCAGCGCCTCGAGGGCGAGGGCCAGGCGTGGATCGAGCTCTCCGGCGAGATCACGACCTACGAGCTGGCCGCCGGGCAGACCATGCTGGTCCACCCCGGTCATGTCGGGCTGTTCGAGGACCGGGTCAGCTTCACCGTTCAGCGGCTGAAGGGCATCAGGAACATGGCCTTCGGCGACGACGGTTTCCACCTGGTGGCGCTGACCGGGCCGGGCAACATCTGGCTTCAGAGCATGCCCATCTCGGTGCTGGCCCACGCCATCTCCCCCTACATCAACAAGGACGATCACCCGGCGGCCGCTGCAGGCGTCGGCGGCGTCCTGGGCGGCATGATCGGCAAGAACCTCTGAGCGGTGCCCGACCGGCGGCCCGACCCGCCGGCCCGACCCGCCGGCCCGTTCAGCGCGCGTTGGCCAAGAAGCTGGTCTGGTCGACGATCACCCGGACCAGCTTCCCCGCCGCCACCAGGCCGGCACTTTCCGAGACGGAGAGGGTGAACACCAGGCGGCGCCCTTCGGTCCGGTCGAGGGTGGCCTCGGCCCAGACCGTGCCCCCGACACCCACCGGCACCAGGTGATCGAACTGCAGGCGTTTGGCCACCGAGGTGCAGTTCACGGGCAGATGTCCCTCGATGGCCAGGCAGCTCGCCTCCTCGCACAGCGCCAGCAGACGCGGCGTGGCCAGGACCGGAACCGAACCCGAGCGGAACGACACGGCGGTGTCGGCTTCGGTCACGTGCAACTCGATGCGGGCGGAGAGACCGGTGTACGGAGCCACGCCGGTACGATACGTGAACCCACGAGGCATCGGCCACCTAGCGCCGAGCAGTGAGGCGAGGAGGCCCCAGTGATCGATTCCCCGGTACTCGAACGGGTACTGTCCGAAGCCCTCCGGTACGGTGGTGAGTTCGCCGAGGTGTTCGCCGAGGACCGGTCGACCTCGTCCGCCCTGCTCGACGACGGACGGGTGGAGGAGCTCTCTTCGGGGCGGGAGCGGGGGGCCGGCATCCGGGTGGTTGCCGGGGAGACCACCGGCTTCGCCCACACTGCCGACCTGACCGAGGACGGTCTCCTGCGGGCGGCCGAGGCTGCCTCCGCGGTGGCCAGGAGCGGCGGCGGTGGGACCCGCACGGTGGCCGTGGGCCCCCGGGGCGCCACCGCTCCGGGAGGGCAGGGGACCGGTGGCCGGAGAGCCCCGTCGTCGGGGTCGAAGGCGGACACGCTCGCCCTGCTGCAGCGCGCCGATGAGGCGGCACGGGGGTCCGGCGACGCCATCTCGCAGGTGCAGGCGGGGTGCGGGGCCTCGCGGCGCCAGGTGCTGATCGCCAACTCCGACGGCCTTCTCGCCCATGACGAACAGGCGCGTACCCGGTTCTCCGTCTCGTGCGTGGCGGTGGGCGACACCGGGCTGCAGACCGGTTTCGAGACGGCGGCCCGCACGCTGGGATTCGAGCTGTTCGACGAGGTGTCGGTCGAGGAGCTCGCCCGCCTGGCGGCAAACCGCGCGCTGTCCAAGCTGTCGGCCCGCCCGGCCCCTTCGGGCGAGCTGCCCGTGGTGCTGGCCGGCGGCAGCGGTGGCATCCTCTTCCACGAGGCGTGCGGCCACGGTCTCGAGGCGGACCACATCTTGAAGGACGCGTCGGTCTACACCGGCATGGTTGGGCAGCAGGTGGCGAGCCCGTTGGTCACGCTGGTCGACGATGGGACGGTCGGCTCCGAGTGGGGGACCTTCGCCATCGACGACGAGGGGAGGCCGGCCCAACGGAACGTCCTCATCGACCAGGGCGTGCTCACCGACTACCTGTGGGACTATCTGCGGGCACGCAAGGAAGGGAGGGTGTCCTCGGGTAACGGGAGACGACAGACCTACCAGCACCTGCCCATGGTGAGGATGACCAACACCTTCCTTCTGCCTGGCGAGGAGGATGCCGACGAGATCGTGGCCCAGACCCCCCGCGGGGTCTACGTGGCGAAGCTCGGGGGCGGCCAGGTGAACACCACGACCGGGGACTTCGTGTTCGGTACGACCGAGGCCTACCTCATCGAGGGCGGCAGGATCACCGAGCCGCTTCGGGACGCCAACCTGATCGGCAACGGCCCGGAGATCCTCAAGAGGGTCGATGCGGTGGCCACCGACTTCGCCATGACCCCGGGCACCTGCGGCAAGGACGGCCAGAGCGTCCCGGTGGGATGCGGGCAGGCCACCCTCCGGGTGACCGGCGTGACCATCGGGGGGACGGCGGAGTGAGCACGACCATCGAGGAGAGCGGTGCCCGGGGCGTGGTGGGCCGGGACCCTGACGACCTGCTGGTGTTGGCCGACCGGGTGGCCGGTTGGGCGAGGTCCGGCGAGGAGGTCGAGGTCTACGTGGCCCGCGGCCACGAGACGGAGGTCCGTGCCTACGACGGAGAAGTGGAATCACTGACGTCGGCCAGCTCGGCCGGCATCGGCATCCGGGTGGTTGCCGACCACAGGCTGGGCTTCGCCTGGGCCGGGTCGCTCGACGAGTCCGTGCTGGGGGAGACCCTGGACGAGGCACGGGACAACGCCTCGTTCGCCACCCCCGACGAGCACGTCCGGCTGGCCGTTCCCGACGGGGTGGCCGCCGTGACCGTCGACCTGTGGGACGAGCGCCTCGCCGCGGTCCCCACCACGGAGAAGGTCGCCCTCGCCCTGGCCCTCGAGGCCCAGGCACGTGGAGCCGACCCCCGCATCCGACAGGTGAACGCGGCGGACTATGGCGACGGCTCGGTGGAGGTGGCGCTGATCTCGACCACCGGCATCCGGGCCTCGAGCCGGAGGACGTCCGGGTACCTCTCGGTCGGTGTCATCGCCGGCGACGGCGGGGCCAGCCAGACCGGCGGCGGCTTCAGCGTCGGCCGCGGGTTCGACGGGCTCGACCCGGACAAGGCGACCGATGACGCGGTCACCCGCGCCGTGCGGCTGCTCGGGGCGACCAAAGGCCCCTCGGGGCGTTCGACCGTGGTGTTCGACCGACGGGTGGCGTCCACGCTGCTCTCGGTCGTCTCCTCGGCCCTGTCGGGGGAGGCGGTGGCCAAGGGCCGGTCGTTCTTCGCCGATCGGCTCGGTGAGCAGGTCGGCGACCCGGTCCTCACCCTGGTCGACGATCCCACCGATCCGAGGGCGTACGGCGCCGCCGCCTACGACGCCGAGGGCCTGGCCTGCCGGCGCAACGTGCTGATCGACGCCGGGGTGCTGCGGGGCTTCCTGTACGACACGGTGTCGGGATCGCGTGCCGGCACGGCATCGACCGGCTCTGCGGTGCGAGGAGGGTTCGCCGGCACCCCCGGACCGGGATGCCGGGCCCTCACACTGGCCCCGGGCCCGGAGGGCCACGACGAGGCCGGCGTGCTGGCCGCAGTGGGGGGAGGGCTGTTCGTGCAGTCGGTGACCGGGGTGCACTCCGGGGTGAACCCGGTCAGCGGCGACTTCTCCGTGGGCGCCGAGGGCCTGATGATCCGCGACGGCAGGTTGGCCGAACCGGTCCGGGAGATCACCGTGGCCTCGACCCTGCAGCGGATCCTGCAGTCACTGGTTGCGGTCGGAGCCGACCTCGAGTGGCTACCCGGGATCGCCGCCGGCCAGACCCTCGCCGTGGGCGACATGCAGGTCAGCGGCGTCTGAGCCTGACGGCCGGCAGCTGATGTCAAGGGCCCGGCGGTCGACGGGCGACGGCCCCGGCGACCGGATCGGGGGGGGCGATCCGGTGCTACTTGGTCGCCGCGGTCGTGGCGGACGCCGCCGCGGTCGCCTTGGTGCAGGCGTCCAGCGCATTGGGCGTCGACGTGTAGTAGATCGACCCGGTGATGGCCACGCTGTAGGGACCCGCACTCGGCGAGGTCGGTGTCCCGCCCACCCACAGGGCAGGCGCACCGACCGAGCCGGACGGGCCGCTCGACGAGCTCGGGGTCGACGCCGATGTCGACGCCGACGCCGTCGCTGACGTGCCGTAGGCCAGTACGAACTTCTGGATCACGAACAGCCGTGGGAAGGTGTCCAAGCCGTTGATGAAGGACACCATCTGGCCGTAGTTGCCGGTGACGGAGAGGGTGGTCGGCACGGCGGTCACATCCCCTGTCGTCGCCCCGCCCGCCGGCGTCCCAACCGCCGGTGTGGCGGCTGCCGGCGTACCTGCTGCAGTCGTGGCAGGAGCGAAACCGCTGAACTGGACGAGGTTCACCCCAGAGGTGGAAGCCAGCCCATTGAACTGGCTCTCGAATGTCGACTCTTCGGCGGCGATGTCGGTCGGGCTCTGCACGGTGGGAATCTGCGTGGCGATCTTCTGCAGGTCGGCACATCTGCCCGAAAGCTGCTGCTTCTCCGACTTCAACGCGTCCAGCTTGGCCTGCAGGGTCGTCTGCTGGGTCTGGAGCTGGGTCTGCTGGGTCTGGAGGCTCGACAGCTTCGAGTTCTGGGGCGAGACGAGGATCGCCCACAGCAGTACAGCCACCACCAGGCCTCCGGCCCCGATCAACAGGGGTATGCGGTACTCGCGGACGGTGTTCATTTCAGGCTCGCATTCTTGTCGAGGCTGGCATTCGGGGTCACCGAGATGGCGAACGGGAACGAGATGGACCCGTCGGGGTTCGCCGTCGTCGCCCCTTGGACCGGGTTGGCGAAGTACTGCGAGCCGGCGACGGCGTTGATCCACGCTTCGGAGATGGACAGGCTCGGACCGGGCCCGGTGACGCCCAGGTCGATCGTGCCGATGGCAGCAGAGGTCGTGGAGCTGGATCCGCCTGATGTGCCGGCAGCAGGCGCGGCGGCACTCGGCGAGGCAGTGGAGCCGGCGACCACGGCGGTGGCAGAGCCGCTGAACGACTGCACTTTGGCGGCAGTGGGGGTGATCGAGATCAGGCTGTTCAGAGCCAGAGGCCAGTCGATCGCCGTGTCCAATACGCTCGCCCGGCGGGTGAGGCCGGCGGTGTAGGCACTGTTGGCCGCCACCACCAGGTCGTACTTGGGCACCTGGGCGTTCAGGGCGGCGATGCTCGAGTTCAATGAATCCACGTGGTTCTGTGCGTTGTGGACCTGCCAGAATTTGACTCCACCGAAGAGGAGGAGAAGTACCAGGACGGCAGCACAGCCGATCAGCGTTCGCTCCTGGATCCGCTTCATGCGGGCGCGGTTGGCGACTTCCGGGGGAAGGAGGTTGAACTGCTTGACGGCCTTGTCGGGCTCGGGGAGCGCCAGACCGATCGGTGTGGCAAGGACAGGTCCTACTTCGTGTGCCTGCTCTTCGCTGAGGTCCAGCTTGGACGTGTCCAGTCTGTCCAGAGGGGAGACGGTGAGGATGGGGAGACGGATCTGGGCTTCGAGCATCGGAACCAGGCCGTGAAGGTCGGTTCCACCCCCGGTCACCAGCACCCGCGACACGGGCAGCCGGCCGGGCAACGATGCGAAGTACTGGATCGAGTTCCGGATCTCGCCCACCAGCTCGACCATGCTCGGCTGAGCGGCACCTTCCGCTGCCTGCAGCTGGGCCACCTGTTCGCCGATGCGACGCTTCAGTGCCTCGGCATCGGTGACGGGGAGGTCCAACGCCGCGGACACTGCGGCGGTGGTGGCGTTCCCGCCCGAGCCGATGGTCCGGACGAACTGCGGTCGGCCCTGCTGATGGACGACGACCACGGTCAACCCTGCCCCGATCGAAACGATTGCCTCCGGTCGGTCCGTCGCATCCTGGCCGCCGATGGCCCGAACCAGGGCGGAGGAGATCAGGTCGACGCCCACGACGGTGAGGCCGGCGTGCTCGACTGCGTCGATGACGCCGTTGACCAGGTCGACATGAGCTGCTGCCACCAGGATCCGTCGCATCTTCTCGCCCTCGGGCGAGGTGTAGTCGGCCAGGATCTGTGACGAAAGGATGGTCTGGTCGGGCGGAAAGGGAATGACCTCTTCCGACTGGAAGCGCACAGCACTGTCGACTTCGTTGTCGGGTACGAACGGAAGATCGATCTCTCGGGTGATGGCTCGAAGACCGGCAATACCGACGATCACCGATGAACCGGAGAACTGACCGTTCTTCCACAGCTTGGTGATTGCCTCGACGACGGAGGAGCTGTCGCGGATCTCACCGTCCACCAGCGAGCCCGGGGGCAGGCCGACCTGGCCGTAGGTGAGCAGGACCGGCGGGGACTTGCTGACGTCCAGCTCGGCGGCACGCACCGCGCTGGTGCCGATGTCGAGACCTACGGTCAGATGTGCCATGCGAACACTCCCGTGACGTCGCAACATCCGACAGCCGTGCACCGTGGAGGCGGATTCGTCCCTGAGCAGATGACCGAGTCCGGGCCTCCGTTGAAGCTCGACTGGCTCTTCGCCACAGATCTCATGGTGACTCTCCGGTTCCGTGTTTGCATGCCGTCAGTGTCCCTGGTTCGACTGGTGCCGCCTGATACTGCACCAGTGTGTACGAAGATCTATCGGACCGAACCTGTCTTTCCTTGAGGCCTACCCGACAGGTGCTCTGGGCACGAGTGGCACGGAACGACGCCATGGGGGCGGGCGCCGGGCGATGACACGGCATCGGGGTGCATCGCTCTCCTCATCGGGCAGATTGCCGGGCCGTCACCTACTTCACGGCCTGGTTCATGCCGGCCCGGATCAGCGGGCGAGCGGATCAGCGGATCAGCGGAGGGTGGTAGCGAGGTTACCGGTCTGCAGGATTCCCTTGCGCTCGAGCATCACCTTGAGGTCGTGGGGATTGGTGGCTGTGTTCATGGCTTCTTCCAGGGTGATGGACCCATGGGAGATCAGGTCGACGAGCGACTGATCGAAGGTCATCATCCCGTAGTACTCGCCGTCGGCAACGATGCCCTCGATGTCGGAGGTCTGGAGCGGGTCGACGATCGACTGTTGGATTCTGCCGTTGACCACCAACAGCTCGAGAGCCGGCACCCGGTTCTTGCCGTCTGCCGTGGGGATGAGGCGCTGGCAGATGATGCCCTTGAGCGATCCGGCCAGGCTGACCCGGATCTGTGTCTGTTGGTGGGGGGGGAAGAAGTCCACGATGCGGTTGATCGTCTCGGTGGCGTTGAGGGTGTGGAGCGTCGAGAAGACGAGGTGACCGGTTTCCGCGGCCATGAGTGCAGCGGACACGGTCTCCACGTCGCGCATCTCGCCGACCAGGATCACGTCCGGGTCCTGGCGCAGGACCACACGCATGGCGGAGGAGAAGGAGTCGGTGTCGAAGCCGACCTCGCGCTGGTCGATCGCAGCCAGGTCGTCGGTGTGCAGGTACTCCACCGGATCCTCGATAGTGACCACGTGACACGATCGCAGGTGGTTGATGTGGTCGACCATGGCAGCCAGGGTGGTCGTCTTCCCCGAGCCGGTGGGCCCGGTCACCAGCACCAGGCCGCGCATCTCCTCGGCCAGGCGGTTGACCACTTCGGGCAGTCCGAGCTCTTCGACGGTGGCTGCATTGGGTCGGACCCGGCGCATGGCCAGGGCCACCGAGGACCGCTGGTAGTACGCATTGACCCGGAACCGGCCCGTGCCGGCCAGGCTGTAGGCGAAGTCGACCTCATGGTGCTCGTGGAACTTGTTGATGACGTCCGGTTGCATGATCGACTCGGCGATCTGCCGGGTTTCGTCGTCGGTGAACGTCGGTTCGTCTTCGAGTGTCCGCAGTGCACCGGCTACTCGCATGCGCGGAGGCGCACCGGCCTTGATGTGCAGGTCCGAACCGTCGAGTTCGGCCAGTTGTACCAACAAACGATCGAGATCCGCTTTGTCCACGACAGACATCCTACGGGGAGTGGTCGCGCTTTGGCGAGGATACATTCCGGAGCCCTCGGCAACTGAGGAGGTTCTCCCGCCAACCGCAAGCCCAGACCGTGGCCGATCACGCAGTTGTCCCTCCGAGCGTGGTTACGGAGTAGGCGCCTTCTTCACTGTGCTCGGTGGACTCGCGTTGTTCGACTTCGACGTTGAAGGAGGCGTGGCTGACGGACCCGACGGTCCCTCCGGGGAAGACGACGGACCGTCGCCCGACGGGGAAGGCGTGGAGCTGCCCGTATCCGAGTCGGTCCCGCCCGATTCCCCGACCGATGCCGGCGAGGTGTCGGTTCCACCCGAGGGGGCTTTGCTCGCGCCGCCGGTACGGCTGTCCGTCTTGTAGAAGCCGCTGCCCTTGAAGACGATCCCCACATTGCCGAACACCTTTCGCACGGGTGCGCCGCAGGTGGGACAGGTGGTCAGCGGATCGTCGTGGAAGGACTGCACGACGTCGAAGTTCCGGTCGCAGTCATCGCAGTGGTATTCGTAGGTTGGCAAGCGAGGTGGTCCTTCCGGTCACTGTGCCGTGTCGATCTGGCAGTCTACTTGAGAGAGTGCCAATACTGTCCTGGTGCTCCGGCGTCCCGTACACTGGGGACCGTGATCAACGGGAATGCCCTGTGAGCGAACGTAGCCTGAGCCATCTCGACCCGTTCGGAGGCACCCGTATGGTCGATGTTTCGCCGAAGGAGGCCACCCACCGGAGGGCATTGGCCCGATGCAGGGTGGCCATGAAGCCGGAGACGACGGCGAACGTGGCGAACAACGCCATCACCAAGGGCGACGTCCTGGCCGCCGCCCGGGTGGCGGGGATCCAGGCCGCCAAGCGAACGGCCGACCTGGTTCCGATGTGCCACCCGCTGCTGGTCGGGAGCGTGCACGTCGATTTCACCATTGGCGACGACTACGTCGAAGTGGAGGCAAAGGTCGAGACGGTGGATCGCACAGGGGTCGAGATGGAGGCGATGACCGCATGCGCTATTGCTGCGTTGACCGTCTATGACATGTGCAAGACGGCCGACAGGACCATGAGCATCGGCCAACTCATGCTGTGGGAGAAGGCCGGCGGGAGTTCGGGCGTGTGGAAACGGGATCCGCTGGCCTGAATGGTGCCGCCCGCGCCACCTCGGGAGGCCGGGCGTGGCTCCCGAGGTGGAAGTGCGAAGCGGTGGGAGCAAAGGGTTATTTCGGGCGGCGGAATCGTTTCTTCGGTCGAAGCGGACTCGAAGGGAAGAGGTCGGGGGAGATCGGGACGTCTGACATGCCGCCCGGTGGATCGGTTACCTCGCTGATGGCCGGAGGGGCGGCGGCAGTGACGTCGCCACGGACGTCCGTGGCCGTCGGAGCGGATTCGCCGCCGGCATCGACGGAGAGTATGTCCTTGACCATCGCCGCGCTTTCGGCGAAGTCGGCAGCCACCTTCGCCGCTGGCGGAGGTGGCGGTGGAGGCGGTGGCGCAGGCCCGGAGGTTGGCGCCGGTGAACCGGCTTCCACCTTGCCTACGCGGCCGACGGGGTCCCCGTCGGAGGCGTCAGCGTCGTAGGTGTGGTCTTCGCTCATCGATCTCGGGGGAACGAACATCTCTCGCGAACCGGGTGAGTTGGCAGATGAGGCAGCGGGCCCGGGTCTTCATTCCACATGGTCCGGGGGATCCACGGACCTCTGTCGGGCACGTGGGTGCTGCCGCCAGATGGTACCGCTGTCCCGATGCCCGCGAGGCAGCAGTGCTTCCAGGGCATCGCCGACCGAATTACCTGGTCGCAGAGATGGTAGGGAGCCAAGGGTATGAGGCGCCTGGGTGACGAGGTGGCCCGGCCTCTCCGCCGGTCCGGGTGCGACCTGGAGCAGCCATGGATCGGGTGCAAGACATGTCGAACGTAGCGGCGACCCTCATCTGCATCACCGCACCTTTGCGCACCCATCGGCGCCGAGGGTCGGTGCTCAGCCGCGCACGGCTGAGCGGAGGTCCCTGAGCGAGAGCTCCGACGTCGCCTCGCCTCCGCACTGGGCACAGTGCTCGACATGGCGCCAACTCCGGAGCAGCCGAGTGCCCTCGGGATTGAGCAGCACGACGAACGACTCGGACAACGGGTCGATCTCGACGCCGTAGCAGGGTTGCCATTCGGTCGACGCGGGACTCGCGCGGTGGTTCGAGCCCTTCACGATCCGACGGAAACGGGAATTCTGCATGTCGATTACCCACGTGCTGTGACATGACTCGATCACGATTTCATCCACGTCACCAGTATCCCACGAATCCGCGTCACCCAAACTGCGAATTGATGTCGGTTGGGTGACAGTTGCCGGCAGTGGGTGAAGACCGTCCGGTGTCGTTCGGTGCGAAATCCTGCGGCTGGAGGCGATGTGCCCACGTGGATCCGTGGAAAAGAGGCTCAGGTGCGATCGAGAACCGTCGACGGAACCCATATCTCAACGGTGGTGCCCCTTCCTTCTCCTGAGTGGACGACCAGGCGCGAGCCGACCAGGTGGGCGCGCTCGTTCATTCCGGACAAGCCGAGGCCTTGACCTGAACCCCCTGTGGAGTGGTTCGACGTGTCGAAGCCCACGCCATCGTCCTTCACCGACAGCCTCAGCCCTCCGGGTTCGAACTGCAAGTCGACGGCCACCCGTTCGGCTGCGGCATGCCGTTCCACATTGGACAGGGCTTCCTGGGCGATACGGAAGATGGCCAACTCGACGGTCGGCGACAGCCTCCGAGCCGATCCGGTGACGGTAAACGCGCCCTCGAACTGCTGGCGCTCCGCGGCCTCCGTGAGCATCTGGTTGATCGATGCCACCAGGCCGAGGTCGTCGAGGATGCTCGGTCGCAGACCACGTGCTATCGAGCGCAACTCGGCGACCGAGTCCTCGACGATGACGCGGAGGTCCGAGAGTGCGAGCGAGCCTTGACGTCCTTCGGCCGCTGCTGCCTCGACGGAGTCGATCTGCCGACAGAGGTGGATGAGGGTCTGCAGAGGTCCGTCATGGAGCTCCTGTGCGATATGACGCCGTTCCTCCTCCTGGCCCAGGACGACGCGCGCGGCGTACGCCTCCATCAGGTCGTGCCGGCGGGTTTCCGCGGTGACGTCTTCGAAGACCACCTGCATCCGTCGATCGGCGTCCGACCCACTCAGCGTGGTGGCAGTGGGTCGAAAGAGCACCGATCGGCCATCTACCTCGAACGGGACCGGTTCGACCCGCTCGTCCTCGGGGAGATCGTCCTCGTGTGCGTGGGCAGAGGGCGACTGCCCGGAGAGCAGCCGGGTGAGCACGTAGGCTGCGGCCAGCGGGCCGATGAGGTCGACCAAGCGGACGGCGTCGGATGGCGGTCGGTCTCCGGCGCCGATCTTTCGGTTCGAAGGGACCGCCGCACCGAATGCCCGCTCTGCGGAGGCGTTGGCCTCCGCCACGTATCCGTTCCCGTCGATGATCAGGATCGGCGCCTGATTCGAATCGAACAGGTCGCGATAGAGGGCCTCGGCGCTGAGATGGGCCTCTCGGGCGGATTCGGCGAGCAGGCGGGCCTCGCGTTCGGCAGTTACCCGCTGACCGATCAGGTAGGCCAGGGTGTCGAGGAGGACGATCTGGATCAGCTCGGCCCACGCTGCCACATAGTCGTGGGCACCGGAGGCGGAGACGAACCGGGGAATGGCCAGCAGGGTGACCCAACCCGCGGTGATGATCGAGCCTTGGAGCCCGTAGTTCAGAGCGGCATAGACCACGGGAACGAGGAAGAGGGCCAGCGTAGAGAACTCGACGGCAAGCGAAGTGATGTCAAGGTGAAAGGCGACTGTGGCGGCGAGACGTATGAGGTAGATCGCCAGGACGACGAGTTGGAGGATCCAGAACCGCGAATTCGACCACGGGACGGCGCCGGTGACGGTCTGATCGACATGCCCCCCACGGGCGGAGATCTCGCTCTGCGCAGCGTCACCGCTTCCTGGAGAGTTACCGTCGGCTGCGGCTGCGGCTGCGGCTGCGCCTGCGGCTGCGGCTGCGGCCGGGACGGAGTCGGTGACGGAGCGCTGACCTCCCGATGGGTCCGGCCCGATCACTGAGCTGCGCCGGGGCCTTCTGAGTGTTCCCTGGCGAACAGGCTGCTGGCCAGTGCGAAGTGGACCAGCTCGGTCCGTGACGTCGTTCCGAGCTTGTCGAACACGTGATTGAGGTGGCCTTCGACCGTTCGGGGGCTGATGCGGAGCTGGTGGGCGATGGCCTTGTTGGACATGCCCCTGGCGACGAGTCGAACGACCTCCTGCTCCCTCGCAGTCAGTCGGGGAGAGTCGTCGCTCGACACCGACTCAGCCGCCTTCTCGCCACGCCAGGCAGCTGCTGTGCCCGTCAGGTCGGTGCCATCACAGGCATCCCTGATGGAGCGGACCAGCTCATCGCTGGGCATGGTCTTCAGGAGGTAGCCGGAAACACCGGCGGCAAGCGATTCCCTGACGTAGTGCTCGTCGTCGTAGGCACTCAGGATCAATACGGTCATCGACGGGCGCTCGGCCACGATCTGGCGTGCCAGATCGATGCCGTTGATGGTCGGCAGTCGGATGTCGACCAACACGACGTCAGGCTCGGTGTCGCCGATCACCCGGAGGGCTGCTTCGCCGTCTTCGGCCTCGCCGACTACCGTGAATCCGGAGGCTTCCTCGAGAATGCGCCGTGTTCCCGTGCGGAGCAGCTCATGGTCGTCCACCACCACCACCCGGTGAGGTTCCAGAGCCTGGGTGCGCGGGGAGAAGTCGGAAGACTCGGATGGTGGGGAGACAGCGTGAGAGCCGTGAGGGTCAACGATACTCATGCCACCATCGTAGGTTCGTCACCGCCCGGCAATGAGGGACACCGCCATGGCCGCTGCGAGCGCCGACACCAGCGGGGTGCCCAGTACCGGATGGGGAATCCGCTCCCCACCCACCGCTGGCGCGCCGGCGCCGGACCTCTGACGGGTCGAGAGCCAGGCGCCCACCATGCAGAGGAAGTAGATGGCGATCCAGGCACCTGCGCCGAACGCGGTGGGGACGAGGCCCAGGCCACCGGCCCAGCACCCGGCAAGCAGGAGTGCACTGCGACCGTGTCCACGGGGATCCAACGACTGCGGATCCCTCGAGCGAAGTGCGCCGTAGGCGATCACGGCCACGACGGTCCCGATCAGGGAACCGGTGACGATCCTCCAGTGGTGGGGCCAACCGGCCCCGATGAGAATGATGGCCTGCCCCAATCCGGTGGCGACAGCAGAGACGGAGATGGGGGCGCGTTGTCCGCCGTACTCGATCAGTCCGACAGCGATCATCCCAGCGGCCAGCGCGCAATAGCCGGCGGATACGAGCGTTCCATGCCAACCCCAGGTGATCAGGGAGAAGATGGCTCCAGTCGCCAGTTCCACCACTGGATAGCGCGCCGAGATCGGCTGGCGGCAGGTCCGGCACCGGCCCCGAAGGAGCGCCCACGAAACGACCGGCACGTTCTCCCACCACCTCAGTTGGCGCCCGCAGGTGGGGCAGAACGAGCGGGGAGCGGCAACGGAGAGGCTTAGCGGGGCCCGGTAGATCACGACGTTCAAGAACGATCCGACGAACAGCCCCACCACTCCGGCCAGGGGAACCGCCACCGGCAGCAGAAGGTAGCCGTCAGGACTCATGTCGCCCATTCAACAGCCCATGGACGGACCCTGAGTGCCGGCGGATGGGCCATCGTTGGTGGGAACCGCGTAGGAACCTTCTTGACCAGGGAGTATCTAGCCACGCGCCCTGGCGAAGCGCTGGTCGGCACCGCCGAATCTCCCAAGCCGTCGCGCCGGCCACCCGCGTGGATGCCCACTCATGGGACCGGAAGGTTGAGTTAAGCACCGTTCCGGTGGGACACTTGCAGCAAGGGCGTGGTCGGCAACCCCGGCGCTCCCTCGCATGGCACTTGGGGCAAACATGGAAGGGGCCGGTGCAGTGGCTGTCGCAGGCATTGGCCCTCGGCGGGCAGAACAACTCGATTCGGGTTCAATGTCGGCGGCAAGTCTGCCGATGATGACGTCATGAGCGACGTCGATGCCATCCGTTGCATGGCAAGCGAGCACGACCTCGAGTTCGTGGACCTCGCTACCTACGGGGTCGATCCCGCCGCGGGTGAGATCCTCCCCGCCGAGGTGGCGCGGCGGCACCATGTGGTGGCCGTCAAGCGCAAGTTCGGCACTCCTGTCATCGCCACCTCGGACCCTGACGACTTGTATGCCCAGGATTCGGTCCGAGCGTCGATCGGGCGAGACTTCATCTCCGTGGTGGCCTCTCCGGAGCAGATCGGTGAGCGCCTGGTCCGGCTGTTCGGGACCGAGACCGAGGGCGGGACGCCCGATGATGCAGTGGATGACTCCCTGGCTGCCCCGACTTCCGAGCAGGCCGATGCGGGGATTGCCGGCACCGTCGTCGAGGGCCTGTGGCCGGGGGTATCCACTGAGGACGAGCCTTTGTTCGCATCCCTTGATGAGTCCGGTGGCAACGGGTACGCAGAAGAGGCGCCGGCGGCCGATCGGTCTGCCAACGGCAGCGGGCACAAGAGAAAGTGGACCGACCGCAAGGCACGTGCCGAGTCGAGGTCGGATGAGGTAGTCGAGTCGGTCGACGAACGGGACTGGCAGGACTTCGAAGCGGAACCGCAGTTGGATGAAGCGGTCGATGGGCTGGTGGATGGAGACGATGCCGGCCACCATGGGGAGGTCGGTGCCCCGGACGGTGCGCTCGGATCTCCTGGGCCGCCCACCGAGCCCACGGATGGAGGGCCGGCCGTCGGGACCTCCGGCGCGCTGGAGCAGGTCGCCGAGCTCGAGGCGCTGAGCGCCGCAGTGGCGAGCCTCGAACCGACCACGAGCGAACTTCCCGACGTCGAAACGGACGTGACCGGTGTCGATGCACATCTGGGCGACGGTAGGGACTTCACGGCCGACGAGCTGGCCGAGCTGGCCCTGTCGGTGCAGGGAAGTGACGTGCAGCCGAGTGCCGACTCGACGACATTGGCGGCGGATCTGGTGGCCGAAGCGGTGGCGACCTACCAGGAACAGCACGGCGACGAGCAGAACGACGACGTCGGTGGGGAAGAGGGGACGGCGGCCACGGCACCGTACCCACCGTTGGCAAAATCCCTGGTGGACGGCGATAGAGTCTCACTCGAGGACATGGAGACGGTGCTCGAGGAGCATCGCGAAACGGGCCAGAGCGTCGCGCGTATCCTCACCGCCCGGAAACTTGTCAGCGAGGCCGACCTCATGTGGGGAATGGCCCAGGAGATGGGTCTCGAGTTCGTCGACCTCGACACCGTCGGAATCGATTTTGCCGAGGCCGGAACCATTCCCGAGGCCACCGCCCGATATCACAACGTGGTGGTCATCGGCAACGAAAACGGGACCCCTGTCGTGGCTGCATCGAATCCCACCGATGTCTTCGCCATGGACGATCTCCGCACCATCATCGGGCGTCCCTTCGTCGTCGTCGTCGCCACCCGCACACAGATCAGCGCCTACATCGGGCGGGTGTTCAACAGCGGCGGCGACGCGGCCGACATGGCCATGGAGGCTTCGCTCGGCTTCGACGGCACCGGCCAGGAGTCCAGCGTTGACGATATCCAGGCAGTCACCGAAGAAGCTCCGATCGTCCGGTACGTCAACCTGCTCATCCTTCAGGCGCTGAACGAACGTGCGTCGGACATACACGTCGAGCCGACGGACACCGACCTCCGGATCCGTTATCGGATCGACGGGGTCCTGCATGACGTCTCGGCCGCGCCACGCTCGATCTCCGCTGCGGTGACCACCCGGTTGAAGGTGATGGCCGACCTCAACGTGGCCGAACACCGCATACCCCAGGACGGACGCATCTCGCTCAACGTGGGGAGCAAGGGCATCGACCTTCGTATGGCCACCCTCCCGACCATCCACGGTGAGAAGGTGGTCATGCGGGTGCTCGACAAGTCGAGCGTAGTGCTCGGCTTTGCCGACCTGGGCTTCGACGAGGATCTCCTGAAGACCTACGAGGGCATCTACACCAAGCCGTACGGGACTATTCTGGTCACCGGTCCCACCGGCTCGGGTAAGTCCACCACCCTGTACACCACGCTGACCGCCCTCAACACACCGGAGAAGAACATCATCACCGTCGAGGATCCGGTCGAGCTGCAGCTGAAGGGTGTCAACCAGGTGCAGCTCAATGTGAAGGCCGGCCTCACTTTTGCGTCGGCGCTGAGGTCGATCCTCCGTTCGGACCCGGACATCGTCCTGGTGGGGGAGATCCGCGACAAGGAGACCGCAGTCATTGCCATCGAGGCGGCACTGACCGGTCACATGGTCTTGGCCACCCTGCACACCAACAGCGCTGCCGCCACTCCGATGCGCCTGATCGAGATGGGGCTCGAGCCGTTCCTGGTCACATCGTCGCTGTCCGGGGTGCTGGCCCAACGATTGGCCCGACGGCTGTGCCTGCACTGCAAAGAGGCCTACGAGCCGAACGAGGTCGACATCGCTGCAGCGGGTTGGTCACTCGCAGAGGTGGAAGCCGTCGGAGGAATGACCAAGGTGTACCGCGCCATCGGGTGCTCTGCGTGCGCCAACACCGGGTACCGGGGTCGCAAGGCGCTGGCCGAGCTGATGCCGATGACGGAAGAGATCGAGCGCTCGATAATCGAAGGAGGATCGGTGGACGATATCCATAGGCTCGCGGTGACCCAGGGGATGATGACCCTCCGTCAGAGCGGGCTCCGCAAGGCAATCGAGGGAGAAACCACTCTCGAAGAAGTCCTCCGGGTGGTCGCATGAGCCCGGTGACCGCAGAAGAACGCATCGAGTGGTCGACGCGCCTGGCCCAGTCCCTTGTGCAGGACGGGTACGATACCGAGGCCAACTTGGCGCCATTGGTGGCCGAAGCGCGTGCCACAGGCCAGAACCTGGCGTCGTTGTTGATCCGCCGGAGACTCGCCGTTCCGGGGGTCGTGGTCGGTGCCCTGGCCCGGATGGCCCAGTTGCCGGCCATCGACCTGGCGGCCATGACGCCGAGCCCGGATGCCACTGCGGTGATGCCCTCAGCGGTGGCAGGTGAGTACGGGGCCGTCGCGCTCCAGCTCGATGGCGGCGTGCTGGCTGTGGCATTCGGCGAGCCCCCTTCCCAGCAGGATGTGGAGGCGCTGGCGTCGAGGATCGGTCACCGCGTCAGTCCCGTGCTGGCGGACCCGGTGCTCATTGCGTGGTATCTGGAGGCCGACGAAGGTTCGGCTGGGCCCGGCCCCGGGCCGATCCCCGCGTCGCCGTTGGTCGATGCCAACGGCGATTCGCGCAGCGAAAGTAGCGTTCTGACCCGTGAGCAACTGCTCGAGGAGGGCATTCCGGCCACGGCCACACGTGGGGACATACCCCTGCACATCGACGACCTGCTGCGCTACGCGGTGTCCGTCGGGGCATCGGACCTTCATCTGACGGCAGCGATGCCCGGTTCCATCCGGTTGCATGGCGCCGTGCGCCAGGTCGAAGGCTGCCCCGTGCTCGACAACGAGACCATCCGGAACATGGTCTTCGGGATCCTTCCGGCCTCTCAGCGTGAGCGCTTCGAGGAAGAGCACGAACTCGACACCTCACACTCCATCGCCGGCGTCGGCAGATTCCGCGTCAATGTCTCCCTGCAGCGAGGGACGGTGGCTGCTGCACTCCGGCCGATTCCCCATGAGATGCCGGAGTTCGACACGCTCGGGCTTCCCGATTCGATCAAGGCGTTCACCGAGCTTCGGCGCGGCCTGGTGCTGGTCACCGGTCCGACCGGCTCGGGAAAGTCGACCACTCTCGCATCATTGGTCGACATCATCAACCGGACCAAGCCGCTGCACATCGTAACGGTGGAAGACCCGATCGAGTTTCTGCACGATCACAAGCGCTCGATCATCACCCAACGGGAGGTCGGCGAGGACACCAAGTCGTTTTCCGAGGCGTTGCGGCGGGTGCTGCGGCAGGACCCGGACGTCATCTTGGTGGGCGAGCTGCGTGACCTCGAGACCATTTCGATGGCGTTGACCGCGGCAGAAACCGGCCACCTGGTCTTTGCCACACTCCACACCCAGGATGCCCCCCAGACCATCGACCGGGTGATCGACGTCTTCCCCACCACGCAACAGGAGCAGATCAGGGTGATGCTGGCCTCAACGCTCGAGGGCGTGGTCACCCAGCAGTTGGTGGTCAACAGCGAGGGTACGGGACGGATCCCTTGCGCGGAGGTGCTCATGTGCACCTCCGCCATCCGGAACCTGATCCGCCAGTCGAAGACGCATCAGATCTACTCGGTGATGCAGGTCGGCGCGTCCTTCGGCATGCAGACCATGGACCAGGGGTTGGCGAAGCTGGTTAAGGACGGTCTGATCTCGGAGAGCATCGCCTACGACCGTTCCTCGAACGAGGAAGACCTACGGAACCACCTCAACACATGATCGATCCCATCCATTTCATCGACCGACTAAGCGGGGCACCGTGGCACTGACATTCGAATACAAGGTACGGGACAAGGCCGGCGGCCTGGTCGAGGGGCAGCTCGATGGCGACAGCATGGCGCTCGTCGTTCGGCGCCTACGCGACATGGGCTACATGCCCATCTCGGTAACGCCCAAGTCGGCAGTCAGCCTGAAGACCGAGATCAAGATCCCCGGGCTGTCCGACCGCATCAAGCTGCGTGAGATCGCCGTCGTCACTCGCCAGCTCGCGACCATGGTCGACTCCGGCCTCTCGGTGGTCCGATCCCTGGGCATCCTGGCGTCCCAGGTGGAGAACCCGGCGCTGGCAAAGATCCTGGGCGAGGTCCGCCTCGACCTCGAACACGGCTCCTCATTGTCGGCTGCCTGCGCCAAGCATCCCAAGGCCTTCTCCGAACTGTTCTGCACGCTCGTCCAGGCCGGAGAAGTCAGCGGTAACCTCGACGAAGTCCTCGGCAGCCTGGCCGACACAATCGAGAAACAGGCGCAGCTCAACCGCACCATCCGGTCGGCGATGACCTATCCGTCTGTGGTGCTGAGCGTCATGGTGATCATCTTCACCGCCATGATCATTTTCATCGTCCCGGTGTTCCAGAACCTGTTCACCTCCCTGGGCGGGAAGCTTCCGCTTCCCACGCAGATCCTGATCAAGCTCTCGCAGATCATGACCAGCATCTGGATGCTGCTCATCATCGCGCTCATCATCGGAGGGATCATCGGGCTCAAGAAGTGGATCGCCACCGAGGATGGGCGGCGGAAGTGGGACCGGTTGATGCTGAAGCCGCCCGTCTTCGGTCCCCTGTTCCACAAGGTGGCCCTGGCCCGGGTGACCGGCACGCTGGCCTCGCTGATCAGCTCCGGCGTGCCCATCCTCGAGTCGTTGGACATCTGTGCCGATACCGCCGGCAACGTCACCGTCGGCGACGTACTCCGCGAGGCGAAGAACGGCGTCCGAGAGGGCAGGCCGCTGGCCGACCCGCTCCGCGAACACGAGGACATCATCCCGACTCTGGTGGTCCAGATGGTCGAAGTCGGCGAACAGACCGGTGCGCTGGACGGGATGCTCAAGAAGGTCGCCGAGTTCTACGACCAGGAGGTCGAGGTCACCGTCAACAACCTCACCGCCCTGTTGGAGCCTCTCTTGACGGTGGTCATGGGTGTCGGAGTCGGGATCATGGTGATCTCGCTGTACCTGCCGATGTTCAGCTACATCAAGCTCATCCACAACTGAGCAGGACGTACGGGAGCCGAAACACCCGCGTCTTCGTGGCGTTTCCGGCGACTGGAGGTCGGGTTCTGGGAGCACGTTGACCAGCCGCGCTGTATTGATCCGATGAATACTCCATTTTCGAATGTGCAGATTACATACTTGCGTGCATGCCGCTTTGTCCTCGTATTGGGATCATGACCCAGCTTCTGGTTCTGGCTCTGAGAAAGAGACCGTTCTGGGCGCGTTGCAAATTGCACAATTCTTCAGATACTCTTTTGTTGGGAATCATTTGGCGCTTGAATATCGTGGCGTCAGGGAGATGACGGGGGCAGCCGACATGTCTCGTAGCGAAGGCGATTCGCGCGATCAAAACACCGAAGCCGGGCGCCCTGTGGGCTCATGCGCCGCGTCCCGCCTCTGTTCAACGGGTTGGGCTGCTAGCGGCCGAACGGGAACAATATATCCGGCAGGCGGAAAGAGTTCGAAGGGCTGGCGTGCCCTCACGTTCGTTCCAAGGGAGAACTGCGCGGGAAGGATTCTTAATTGAATCCTAAAGTCGCGTCACCATTGGGACGATAGCAACACCGGATACCAATTCAGGCATCCGTACATTGATGCATCAATAACCACGAGGAGGCAGTAAATGTTTTCATCCGCGATTGACCGCCTGAATGACAGGCGGGACGCTGGGGGCGACATCGGCGAAGATGCCGGTTTCACCCTCATCGAGCTCATGGTGGTCCTGTTGATCCTGGCCATTCTCCTTGCCATCGCCATCCCGACGTTCTTGGGTGTGACGAAGTCGGCCAATGACCGGGCCGCGCAGTCCAACGTAAACACCGCCTTCGTCAATGCCAAGGCTGCGTTCCAGCAGAACAGCCAGTCCTATGCCGTGGCGGCCACGTTGGTGACCTCGCTGATCTCGGCCGAGCCGAGCCTGTCGTTCATAGCAGGCAGCACCACCGGACTGACCACGGCCCAGGCGCAGAGCACGGTGACCGTGACGTCGTCGGGTGACGGCCAAGCGATTGTGTTGGCAGTGCTGTCGAAGAGCACAGGAAACTGCTGGTATCTGGTAGACAACACGGCAAGCGAGGCTACGTCGGCCAACCCGACGGTTCCGTGGTCGACCAATACGACCACCAATGTCGCGACGTCGATCCCGACCGCAGCGGGAACGTACTACGGGGAGTGGAAGAACATCTCCGGCTCCGTGCCGACTTGCAACTCGGGCGTCGCACCCACCGGTACAAGCGGTACCAACTACCAGTTCCAGTCCACGGGCGGATTCCCAGCCCTGTAGTCGGAGTCTCTGGATCAGCTGAGGTATCGGATACCCTTCAGCGCAATCAGTATCACTAGACCCAGGGTGCCCCCTCCGCTTGGAGGGGGCACCTTGTTGTCCGGCCTGCCTTCTCGATACGTCCTCATGGATCGGCGCTCACGTGCCGAAAGAATCGTATGACTGTGACGGGTGTCGAAGGTCGTGGGGAAAGTGAGCAGAACCTGACGGCCAGGGGCCCTGCACCCGCTGAGCCGGCCCCGAAGGACTTCGTCCTGACCATGCGACGGAAGTCTTCGGACCGGAAGTGGCCCATCATTATGACGCTGGTCGTCCTGGTTTCGGGCATCGCGTTCATGCTGTGGTGGCCGGTCCTTGTCGAACACAAACATGGCTGGCAAACCGGCGCCGACATGTGGGGGATCTTTCGAGCTGCTCACTACGTCGGCTGGGGGTTTCTGGGTGGTGTCTACGATCCCTCGACCGGGGTCAACTCCCCGCCCGGGCTCGAAGTGCTCCTGGCGCCGCTGGCGATGTTGAGCGGGCACCTTGGCCTCACGGAGTCGTTTCCGCCGTACTTCATACCCCACCCAACTGCCGCTCTGCTCCTCGAGCCGATCGAACTGTTGCTGGCGTCGACGGTGCTCCTCGCCGTGGACGCTTTGGCTGAGCTGTTGGGCGTGACAAGGCGCCGCAGGATTTCTCTTTGCATAGCGACTGCCGCCCTAGTGTGGCCGACGGTAGCCATCTGGGGTCACGCCGAGGACTGCCTGGCCTTGGCCTTGGCCATCTACTCCCTGATCGCCGGCTTCGACGGCAAGTGGAAGATGTGCGGCTGGTTATTCGGTTTCGCTTTGGTGACCCAGCCCCTGGTGGTGATGATCCTGCCGATCGTGGTGGCTACATCTCCAGCGGGGCAGCGAATGGTGACTGTTGTCCGTTCGATTTCTCTTACGGTGGTGCTCGTCGCGATTTCGTTCGCCAGTGACGCCGCGGACGCCTACCGCGCCCTCGTGCAGCAGCCCACTCCGCCTTCGGTCAATCATGCGACGCCCTTGGTGTCACTGTCACCCCGGCTGACTGAGGTGGCCCCAATCAGTGCCGATCAGGCCTCAATCACCTACCGTTCCGGCAAGTTCATTGAGAGCGCTTCGCACGCCCAGTTCCACACGGTCGTTCTCGTCTCGGGTGGGGCGGGGAGGGCCATCGAGGTCGTGCTGGCCTTGCTCCTCGGCCTTCATGTCTGGCGCCGACCTCAGCCCCCCAACCGCCTCATCTGGTTGGCGGCGGTTTGTCTGGGGATGCGTTGTATGTTCGAAGCGGTCATGCTTCCCTACTACCTGGCTCCACCCCTGATCTTGGCACTGGCCATCGCGTCCTCGCAGGGAGAAAAGCGATTCTGGACAGCCTGTGCGATCGCGCTCGGGATCAGCGTGTTCGCTTACTGCCACCTGAGCCCCTGGGCCTGGTGGCTACCGGAGGCGGCGGGTACTGTCTCGGTGCTGGCCCTCGGGTATCCGAATAGGAGCCCAACTAGACCGGAGACCGGGAACCCTGCGGAAGTACCCGAGGAGGAATCGTCGCAGGAGAAGGCAGTGTCGACCCAGGGTGACGAAGTGCTTCACCCGATACTTATCGCCTGACCGACGTTCACAGCGGCCCCACGGTGTGCTTGCGGCCGGGCAGCATCTCGCGCGTCGTCTCCAGCACTGCCAATGCGTCGGCCACCACGGCGCGGGTGTCCCCGGGGTCGATCACCGCGTCGACGAAGCCCCGCTCCGCGGCCTGCCACGGGGTGAGGAAGCGCTCGGAGTACTCGGCCCGCAATGCCTCCCGCTCCTCGGGGCCGGCCGTCCGGTGGAGGATCTGCACCGCCCCCTCGGCCCCCATGACGGCGATCTCCGCCCCCGGCCAGGCGAAGCAGAGGTCGTTGCCCAGCCCCTTGGAGTCCATCACGATGTAGGCCCCACCGAATGCCTTGCGCAGGATCACGCACACCCGGGGCACGGTGGCCTCGGCATAGGCGAAGGCCAGCTCGGCCCCGTGGCGGATCATCCCCCTCCACTCGAGGTCCTTGCCCGGCAGGAACCCCGGGGTGTCCACCAGCGTGATCAGGGGCAGGTTGAAGGCATCGCAGAAGCGGACGAAGCGGGCGCCCTTCTGCGATGCGGCGATGTCCAGCGTCCCGGCCAGGGCCTGGGGCTGATTGGCCACGAAGCCCACGGTCCGGCCGGCAATGCGCCCGAGCGCGGTCACCAGCTGCGGCGACCACCTGGTCCACAGCTCGGTCACCTCATGGCCGTCCGACAGGGCCGCAGCCACCCGGCGCACGTCGTAGGAGCTGGTGGCCCGGGTCGGCATGATGTCCCGCAGCTCTCCGGCATCCCGATCGGGCGGATCGTCGGTCGGGCCCGGCGGAGCCAGCTCGTCGGCGTGGGCCGGGAGCAGCCCCAACAGGTGGTCCACATGGGCGAGGGCGTCCGACTCGGTGGCCGCCTCGATGGTGCACAGGCCACTGGAGCGGGCGTGCATGGCGGTTCCACCGAGCTGGTGGATCCCGATGCGCACCCCGGTGAACTCCTCGACCATGGCGGGCCCGGACACGAAGGCGAAGGCATCACTGGTCATGATCACCAGGTCGGCCAGACCGAGGAGGAATGCCGGTCCCGAGATGGCGGGGCCGGTCACCACCACGACGACGGGCACCGTGCCCGAGCACATGGTCAGCGCACGGGCGGCCTGCCCCCACCCGTGCAACGAGACGACACCCTCGGACACGTCGGCACCGCTGGAGGCCAGCACCAGCACGATCGGGATCCGGAGGGTCAGGGCGGTGCGAGCGGCCACCCGGATGGTCTCCCCGTCCTCGGACGAGAGCGCCCCTCGTCGGATGGCGGAGACCGAGCGGACCACCATCGCCGGCCCACCGCCGAGCTGCTCGACGCCGGCCCGGATGGTTCCGGGCACCAGGCGACGGAAGATCGGCGCCGCGGGCGCATCGAGGGTCACCGCCCCATGCTACGGATGCATCTGGGCCAACGCGGGGTTCTGGCGACGGTGACCATCAGCGCGATCGATCGCCGTCGGGCGGTTCGCCGTCGGGCGGTTCGAGGCCGGGCCGCCAGGGCGTCGTGGGATCCGATCCGTTGGCGGCCCCCGGATCAGGGCCACCCGGGAGAGCGGGGGCCGATGGCTCCGAGGACAGGGGCTGCCCGGTGGGCGAGCGGGTGGATCGCCTCTCGGCAGGGCGGCGATCGGCCCGCTCGAACTGCCGCTCGACGTCGGCCCACCGCAGCGGTTCCTCCTCCCCGTACTCGTCGTCGGACAGGGGCGCCCGGGCCAGCGCCACCCCTCCGACGGTCAGCAGTACCAACAGCATGGTGAGTTTGGAGACGAACCCGGCGATCTGCTGGTCGTTGAGGGGGCGGAGCCCGATGGCCGCCCGGGAGTCGGCGAACGCCCCGTACAGGGGATGGACGGAGAGGATGAGGGCGAACGAGAGGAACGCGGGGATCACTGCCTGTCCCACCAGGTACGCGAGCCGCACCACCGGTCTCAACCGGGGGATGCCCGGAACCCTGCCGAGCACCGGCAGCCAGAGCACCAGACCGGCGGAGACCATGGCCGCGTCGAGGAGGCCCCGGACGAGGGCGGAGGACGATTGGGCCTGCACCAGCCAGGTGGTCATCGATACGACCAGCAGGACGGTCACGGTGGCGATGGCCACCGGGGGGCGTTGGAGGCGGATCAGCATTCGGTCCACCATCGCGGGGCGGGTGAGCCACTGGATGACGTCGTAGGGCAGGCCGCACAGGAGCATCGGTGCGACCGCCAGCACGAGGATCAGCCGCTGGACGACCAGGGCGGTGAGGGACCAGTGGGCGGCCAGATCGGCCAGGGGCCAGGTGAGCGCGACCACCGAGGCCCCGAGAGCTCCGGCGAAGGCACCGATCTGGCGCCGTGCCCAGGGGATCGGTCGTGCACTGCGGGCCAGGAGCTGCCGGTGACCCACCACCACCAGCACCGCCAGGGTGGTGAGTATCGCCCAGGTGGCCAGGTGGGGATCCCAGGCGTAGGGCGGCATTGCAGGGTGCACGTTCAGAATCCGGCCGCGTGCGCTCTAGATTGATGACGATGGCACACCCCGATCGGCTCGAGAGGGTCACCGACCTGCTGCTGGTCCTCCTCGATACGCCGCGCCCACTGAGTCTGCGCGACATCGCCCATCGGGTACCGGGGTACCCCGAGGGCCACGACGCCCGGCGACAGGCCTTCGAGCGGGACAAGCGGTTGTTGCGGGACGAAGGCATCCCCGTGCTGGTGGTACCGATCGGCGGGGAGGACCAGCTGGGATACCGCGTCGATCCCGACTCCTACTACCTTCCGGACCTCGGTCTGGAGGAGGAGGAGCAAGCGGCGTTGAACCTGGCCGTCGCCGGTGTTCACCTGGGCGAGCCTATCGGCCGTGACGCCCTGTTGAAGCTGGGCGTCGGCGGGGAATCGCCCCTCGGCACGGGCGCCGCCCCACTGGTGGACCTGCCGTCGGTGGACGGGCTGCCCGCCCTTCCTGCGCTGTTCGACTCCTTGCGTCAGAGCGCGGTGGTGGCCTTCGGCTATCGGGGGGAACGACGCCACGTGGACCTGGCCGGTATCCGATTCCGGAAGGGACATTGGTATGCGGTCGGATTCGACCGCGACCGTGGGGAGGCGAGGACCTTCCGGGTCGACCGCTTCGACGGTCCGCTGGAGGAGGGCGATCCGTCGTCCTCGCAGCTGCCCGACGGCTTCGATGTCGATGCAGAGTTTGCCCGCGACCCGTGGCGGTTCGGTGGAGGAGACGAGGTCGAGGTCGAGGTGCTTGTCGACGGGGCGGAGTCCGGCCGGGTGATCGCCGAGTTGGGGACCGAGTCCGTGGTCGAGCACCGCGAGGACGGTGCGGTGGTGGTGAGGCTGTCGGTCACCGACCAGGATGCCCTGATCTCCTGGGTGCTCGACCTCCTCGACCATGCCGAGGTGCTGGCTCCGGCGTCGGTGCGGGCCGCCGTGGTGGAGCGTCTGGCCGCCTGCGTGGCCGAAGGCAGTGGGCGGGCAAGGTGAGCAGGCCCCCCGACACTGCAGGCCGCCTGCGACGGCTGCTGGCCATACTGGCCTGGTTGGCCCAGGAGGGCGAAGCGCCGATCGACGAGGTGGCCACCCGGTTCGATCTCACACCGGGTGCGCTGGTCACCGAGCTGGAGATGGCCGCGTGCTGCGGCGTGCCCCCGTATACGCCCGACCAGCTGATGGAGATCGTGGTCACCGACACCACCGTGTCGACCCGGCCGGGCACCGCGCTGGCCCGCCCGCGGCGGCTGAGCCCCCCCGAGGGGTTCGCACTGGCCGCATCGGCCCGCGCCCTGCTGGCCGTTCCGGGGAGCGACGAGGACGGGGCGCTGTCGCGGGCACTGGCCAAGCTCGACCGCGCCCTCGGGGGTGCAGGGATCGACGTGGAGCTCGACGCCCCACCTCTGCTGGCCGTGGTCCGATCGGCGGTCGATGACGGTCGCCGGCTCGCAATCTCCTACTACTCGGCCTCCACCGATCGGGTCACCGACCGCACGATCGCGCCCGAGCGGTTGTTCGCTTCCGAGGGCCACTGGTACGTCGACGCCTGGTGCGCCACCGCAGGGGACGTGCGCAGGTTCCGGGTGGACCGCATCAGCGCTGCCGAACCGGTGGAGGGTGCCGATCGGCCCGCCGGCTCACTCCCCGGGGTGCCGGCCGGCCGGGGGGTCGACGGCACGCCCGCTGGTGCGCTGCCCACCGGGGCCGGCCCGGGGCAACTCGAGCAGCCTGTGTCGTTCGGGGCATTCGTTCCCGGGCCCGACCACAGACGGGTGCGGCTCTCCCTCGATCCGTCGTCGGCCTGGTTGGTGGAGTCGATTCCGTCCGCGGGACAGTCGACGACGGTGGACGGCCGCATCGAGTTGGAGCTCTTCGTGGGGGGTGAGGCGTGGCTGGAGCGACTGCTCCTCCGACTGGGCCCCGATGCGCAGGTCATCGATCCACCCGAGGCCCGAGCGTTGGCCGCCGCCGCGGCAGCCCGGATCCTGCGGCGCTACCAAAGCACGAAATAGCAGGAAGAGTACGGAGATCGATTGTAGGTAGAGGCACGGAACCGGAGTCTTCTCGGTCTTCTGACCGGGGCGCTCGCCCTCGATCCGAACCGGTCTCTTCTCTTCGTGGCGGTTGACCGGGTCGGCGCCGCCTCTCCACTCGGCCGCTGCCTCGTCGTGTGGCAGCTTCTTGGCAAGCTCGGTGACAGTGATCCGTGGCATAGATCTGTTCTGTGCCGGTCGGGTGGGTCTGTCGAGTTACACATCGCCATCGGGACCGGGAGTCGCCTGCCGTGGTGGACGAGCAGTGCTGAAGATGCATGTCGTGCGGGAGGGCGGCCACGGCTACTACGTCGACGATCTCGTCCCGGGGAGGGCCGAAGGGACGCTGGTGGCCGGCGAGGCCCGCGGCGCCTGGTCGGGGAACGGTGCCGCGTCGCTCGGGCTGAGGGGACCGGTGGAGGCGGGGGCCTTCGCCGCCTTGCTCGGCGGGTGCGACCCGGCCTCGGCCACGGTGTTGCGCTCTCGCCGGGGTGAACGGAGCGTTGCCGGATACGACCTGACGTTCTGTGCACCGAAATCGGTGAGCCTGCTCCACCTCCTCGCCCCGCGGGAGATCGCCGCCGGGGTGGGGGCAGCACACGGTGCGGCCGTGGCCGAGGCGCTCGGGTATCTGGAGCGGGTGGCCATCGGCGTGCGCAGGGCACGGGGTGGCCAGGTCACGCTGCTGGCTTCCACGGGAGCGGCGGCCGGGGAGTTCGTGCATCGGACCAGCAGGGCCCTCGATCCCCACCTCCACACCCACCTGGTGGTGGCCAACGTCGCCCAAGGCGTGGACGGGATGTGGTCGGCCGTGGACAGCCGGCGGGTCCACGCCCACCTCCGGGCCGGCCAGGGGATCTACCACGCCCGCCTCCGGTTCGAGATCACCGACCGACTCGGTGCCGAGTGGGAGGTGCATCGCTCCGGACTGGGCGATGTGGTCGGTGTCGACGGAAGGCTGTGCCACCTGTTCTCCCAACGCTCGGCGGACATGGACGAGTACGTCCACCGTCGAAGAGCCCCTACCCGCAACGGGCCCTGGGGACGCGTTGCGTTCCATGCCACACGACCGGACAAGGACCGCGACCACACGGTCGACGCGTTGCGTGCCAAGTGGAAGCAGCGGGCAACCGAGTTCGGATTCGACCTCGGCGATCTGACTCGTGTGGTCGGGCTCGGGACGAGAGCCGGCCCCGGCCCGGTGATCGACGAGGCCCGGGTGAACGTTCGACTCGACGAACTCTCCGCCACGCGCCGGTCGCTGGCCCAGCGCGACCTCGTCGCCGTCGTTTCAGCCGCGTCCCTGAGCGGGGCGACGGCACGGATGATCGAGTCGGCGGCCACCTCGATGGCCGAGGCTGCCGGCCCATCCGGTGCCCGTGGGGACCGCCTCGGGCCGACCGACCTGTCTGGACGGCGTCAGGCCGGCCGACCCTTCGAGCTCCGTTGGGACGCCGCTGCAGTTGCCCGAGCGGTGGAGAGGCACCCCGAGGCCCTGTCGGGCGCATCGTTCGACCGCACGGGCGTGCCCGAGGGCATCGGTCCCGAGCGACCGGGCCGCGCGGTCGTGGGCCGCCGGATCGAACAGGCCGGAGCGAGGGCACAGGACGTGCCAGACCTTGGCCGGGAGTCGCACCATCTCCTTCGTTGACGCGGGCGGCCGCATCACCTCAGCGCCGGAGGTCCGGTCCGACGTCCCGGCCCGGACCGTCGAGCGACGGTGGCCGGTGGTCGGTGACGAAGTCGAGAGCGCGCAGGGAGCACCACGGTTCGACGGCATGGGAGGGCGTCAGCGGAATCCACGCCGGGCGATTGCGCTCGTCGAAGGCCAGGGCGTGTCCAGGCGCACCCCGCGCGATCACATCGGGCGGGAGCCGTCGCCGCCACTGGGTCGAGACCGCCTCACCGACCTGGGGCGACCCGCCGGATGCCAGATCGATCAGGGGGTGGCCGGTGAGCGTGCGGCCGAGGGAGACCGTGCGCGCCGGGATCTCCTCTTCGCCGGCCAGGACGGACAGCGCCTCCACGGTCCGCACGTCTCCGATCCCGGGGAGGACGACAGTGGTTCCGAACAGCGAGGGGAATCCCTCCGCCTGGGTCGGCCATCGGTACCTGGCCTGGGAGAGGTCCTGAAAACAGGCCATGGTCACGAGACCCTGACCTCCCCCCTCACTGATCATCGACGGAAGGTCCGGGATCGGCGCGATGTTGGCCACCTCGTCGAGTGCCACCAGGACCGGCCCGTGTCGGCGGTGCGCCGGATCGGCGCTGCGTGCGTAGGTGGCACGCCGGATGTCGTCGATCAGGCCGACCACCATCGGCGACACCAGCGCCTGATGGTGGGCAGGGGAGGCGATGTAGATGGTGTCCGAGGAGTTCACGAACCGCATCGGGTCGAAGTCAGGGTCGACCGTGGTATCGAGGGCCTGTTCGGAGCGGAATCCGCCCAGCGAGCCCGAGGCGGTGGACCAGATGCCGCTCAGCTCCCGTTCGTCCGTGGCGACGATCCCGTCGAGCAGGTTCCGAGCCAGCTCCGTGCCACTGCCGGGCTCTCCGGCCAGGATCTGCTGTGCCGGCAGTGCTTGGCGACGGTCGACCCAGGTGAGGACGGTGCGCATGTCGACCCCGGCCAGCCCCGCGGCATGCAGGAGCGGCGCCAACAGGGCCTGCGCCCGCTCGCTCCAGTGGGATGCCTCACTGCGTTGGACACTTCCCCCGGAGGATGTCGATCCGACCTCGACCAGTGCCCGGGCCATGGACAGCGATGCCAACCACGTGCCGCACGACTGCAACGGCGACCACCGAAGTGGAGGAAGTGGACGACCCGACCCGACCGATGCGGTCGGGTCGAAGAGGAAGCACTGCCCCAGAGCCGAACGGGCGCCGACGGTGGCGTCCAACACATCCGGCTTGGTCGACGTGGAGAGCACCGGTCCGTTGTTGGACAGCACATTGGGAACGATCAAGGAAGTCGTCTTGCCAGAGCGCGGAGGGCCCAGGATCATCACCGACTGTTGTGGCGGAACGTGGCACCAGCCGCGCTCGTCATGTCCGAGATACACACCGTGTCCAGCCGCGTCAGACGCGCGCAACACGGCGCGATGCGGTGTAGTGACGTGTCGTGAGCGTGTTGATGAAAAATAATTTGTCAAGAGAGATCCATCCGGCCAGCGGCCTATTTGTTGTCAGTTGGAGATGGCGGACGTATCGACCCGCGAGGGCGGCATGGAGAAGCCGTCGCAAATAATCGTTGCAAACAAACAGTTTCTTGTCCATGGTGTTCACGCGCAACTGTCACGTCGTATCGCAACCGGCGACGCGTCGGAAGTCGATCGCCACGCGCGAAGTCAGCGAACAGAGCTGTGTCGCGCGCAAATGCGCTTGACCTGGCGCAGAAATGCCATTTGGCTATGTAGTGGTTACGTATCGCTGAGGAGGTGATCGTGAACAAATCGCAACTCGTCAAAACAGTCAGTGAGTCGACGCAGTCGGCCCGCCGCGTTGTCGAAGACGTAGTTGACGCGCTGTTCGAAACGATCGTCATCGAGGTTCGGTCCGGACGAAAGGTAACGGTGATCGGTTTCGGGACGTTCAACCCGGCCGACCGCGGTGCTCGTGTGGGTCGAAATCCGAGGACAGGTGCAGTGGTACCGATACCGGCGTCGAAGGGTGTCCGGTTCGCCACCGGTTCGGCGTTCAAGTCGGCGTTGAACCCTAAGGAGGAAGTACTAATGGCAGTAAAGAAGGCAGCAGCCAAGAGGACGGTCCGAAAGGCTCCGGCCAAGAAGACGGTCGCCCGCAAGGCCACGGTCAAAAAGGCGGTGAAGAAGGCCCCGGCCCGCAAGACTGCGGCGAGGAAGACCGCTGCCAAGCGCACCGTCAAGAAGGCCCCGGCCCGCAAGACTGCGGCGAGGAAGACCGCTGCCAAGCGCACCGTCAAGAAGGCCCCGGCCCGCAAGGCCCCGGCCCGCAAGACTGCGGCGAAGAAGACAGTTGCCAAGCGCACGGTCAAGAAGGCCCCGGCCCGCAAGGCCCCGGCGAAGAAGACCGCTGCCAAGCGCACGGTGAAGAAGGCCCCGGCCCGCAAGGCCCCGGCCCGCAAGGCTCCGGCGAAGAGGGCCGTCTCCAAGCGCACGGTTCGCCGAGCCAGGTAGTTGCTCTGAGCGGCGACGCAATGCCGCCAAGGCGTTGTCAGTAGGGGCCTTCGGGCCCCTACTGACGCGTGGCGGCCCCTCAGAGTTCGTTCATGAGGTGGAATGCCTCCGCGGACCGCAGTCCGCCGAGTGCCCCGTGGGCGGCCAGTTGACGTCGCACCTTCGAGGCGAACGCGTCCGTCCCCTGGCTCGTAGCCCTGTTGCCGTCGACGAGTCCCATGGTGGTCTCGCCCTGGCTGTGGTGGCAGAGCAGTGCATCGATCTTGACGGATTCGAAGCCGACCACGGTCTCGAGGTGGTTCGGGAGGTCTGCTTCCCACAGCAGCAGTGACCCGGGTCGGTAGGGGGCGATTCCGAGTTCGGAATAGAAGTGGGGGTCGCGGGCGGCCACGATGGCATCGACGGTCAGGAAGCCGGCCGCCCGATGATCGGGGTGCAGACGGTAGCGGCGCCACGGATCGTGGCCGAGCAGTGCCTCGGGGCGCACTGTTCGGATGATCCGGGCAACCTCCCTTCGCTCATCGACGCCGTTGACCAGTTCGCCGTCGACCCGTTGCAGGAACAGGACCCGCTCGGGCACAGGCCCGACGCGCGGTCCGGGCGGCGACCCGGTCCCCGGGTCGGAGCCCGCCGCCGATCCGCCGACTGCCCGCGAGCCGTCGATGACGGCGGCCGCGGCCCGGCACTCGTCCAGCCGCCGGGATGCCAGTGCGGCCAGGTCGGCATCGGGGTCCCAGCTGCCCTTGGACCCGTCGGTGAGCACCAGATGGTGGATGCGGCAGCCGGCGGCCGCCCACTTGGCCAGCGTGGCCCCGCATCCGAACTCGATGTCGTCGGGATGGGCACCGATGGCCAACGCGGTGGCGGGCACCGGAAGGTCCACCGTGACGGGTCCCGGATCGAGGAGGAGGTCGCCGACGGGCAGGCCGCTCGGGCCCGGATCACCAACGGTGTCGGGACTGCTCGGGGTCATGGGCCCGACGGGCCCAGGACCGCCACCGGGATCACGTCGCCCGGTTCGTCGATGTCCCACGCCAGGTCGGGGCGGTCGAGCACCCGGGTGGGGAGGCCGAGCCGCTCCGCCTCGGCGCGGTGGCGGGCGAAGGAGCCCGGACCGTAGGAGAACTGGAAGCCGGCATCGGCCGGCAACGCGATCACGTTGGTCCCGTTGCCGTAGCGGTCGGGCACCAGGGTGATGCCCGGGGCCTCACCGACCATGGCCAGGTCGGACGCTCGCGGCAGGTCTGCGTGGGCCACGGTGACCTGGGTCACTCCGGCGGCGCGCAGTCGGTCGACGCCGGCCTCGACGGCGCCGTTGAGGCCTCGTCCCGGCTCCCACACCACGAGGGCGCGCCGCGCGCGTGCCCACTCCGCCACCTCGTTGTCGTCGCACACCACCACAACCGGCAGGGGGTGGGCGGCACTGACCACCCGGTCGGCCATGGCCCGGGCCAATTCGGCGCGTTCTTGTTCGCTCAGGGCGAGGTGGAGGCGACGCTTGGCCTGACTGAAGGCTTTGACGGGGACGAGGACCGCCCTCGGCCCGATCCGGAGCGGGCCCCCGTGCAGTCGGTCGTCGGGCGCTGTCACCGCGACAGTGTAGGTGGCAGGCCACATGGTGCTCCCCGCCCGTGGGGGGCCCTAGGGTGTGACTGTGTCGTACGGCGATGACAACGGAACAGGAGTGTTCGACGGGCAGGCCCGTATCCAGGCGCTGGCCCGCGTGCGCTCGCTCCTGGTCACCCTCGGCTGCACCAACGAGGAAATTGACCAGGCAGTGGCCGACGACGACCTCGACCTACTGGTCGTCGACCGCATGCTGGTGCCGGACGGGCGGCGCCTGACCCAGGCCGAGGTGGCCGAGCTGACCGGCATCCCCGTGGAGGATGCCCGACGGTTCTGGAGGGCACTCGGGTTCCTCGATGTCGGGGACGAGGAGCGGGCCTTCACCGATATGGACATCGAGGCGGTCCACCTGTTCCAGTCCATGTTGGCCATGGGGATGGCCAACATGGACTCTGCGGTCCAGATGGCCAGGGTGATCGGATCGTCCATGGCCCGCATCGCCGAGGCCGAGTCCGGTCCGGGTGCCACGCCGATCCTGATGTCGTCGGGCGACAGCATCATCGACGCCGACCAGTTCGCCGGTCAGGCGGCCGATTCGATCCCGGCGATGGGCCGACTCCTCGAGTACGTGTGGCGCCGGCACCTGCAGGCGGCCACCCGCCGGGCCATGCTGCACCGGGCCCGCGGTGTCGGGGAGGGGATCAGCCCGGTGATGGCGGTGGGCTTCGCCGACATGGTCGGCTTCACCTTGCTCAGCCAGCACCTGGGGAACGAGGAGCTGGCCGCCGTGGTGGCCCGGTTCGAGGAGCTGGCCCATGACACGGTGGTCGCCCTGGGTGGCCGGGTGGTCAAGATGATCGGCGACGAGGTCATGTTCGTGGTCCCGACGGCCAGCGGTGCCGCGGAGATCGGTCTGAGCCTGGCCGAGGCGTACGCCGACGACGAGCTGCTGTCCGATGTCCGGGTGGCACTGGCCTTCGGCCCGGTGCTGGTCCAGGACGGCGACTACTACGGGCCGGTGGTCAATCTGGCCAACCGTCTGGTCAACGTGGCGAACCCGGGGACGGTCCTCGCCTCTGACGAGTTCCGCTCCACGCTGGCCGACCAAGGTGGCAGCGGGTACGACACGCGGGCGCTGCGGACCCGCAACCTCAAGAACATCGGTCGGGTCCAGGTGTGGAAGCTGACCCGCCCCGGCAGCGAGCCCGGCGCCGAACGGGGGCGCAACCTGCGATGGGAGCGGCTCGGCGACGTCCTGCGCGAGCTCGACGACCTGCGCGACCGGGGTGAGCGGTTGGTGGTCGAGGGCCCGAGTGCCCTGCGGGTCGACGCCCCCAAGTCCGACGCCGACGACAATGGGAAGAAGGACTCGACGCCTTCAGACCCCAGCGAGCCTGACGGTGGCGATACCGTGGGCCCGGAGCTCGAACGCCCCGTCGAAGGGAACGACCGGACGTCCCCGTAGGTCGACCTGCCAGCCGGATCGGTCCTTGATGTCGACGACGGTGGGCGCCGAGTGCGGGTTGAACACCCGGATTTCGAGGCATCCCGCCTCGCGCCGCACCGCGGAGACCTCTGCGCCTCGCACGGTCAAGGCCGATCCGCGCTCCGGTCGAAGACCACCGCCGCTGGAGGCGGTGGTGGTCAGCGGGACGAGGACATCGTCGGCCATCCCGAAGGGATCGACCTCTCCTACGGCCAGCGCATACCGTGCCTCGACCGGCCCGAGCAGCTGCGGGCCTTCCAGGTGGGTCATGGGCCCGGCCGGCATCGGCCGGTTGGTCATCCCCAACCGTGACAGCATGCCGGTCGAGCGCAGCACGGTGAGGGCCAGCGCCGTGGCCCGCGGCTGACCGACGGCGCCCTCCTCGTCGACGTCGACCAACTCGTACTCGGCCACGCCCTCGTGGACGACGGTCAGACCACCGGCGGTCACGAACCGTCTCGAGGGGAAGGTCGGGAGCCCGAGCTCGTCGGGGCGTCCCTCGGCGGTGAGACCCCGCTCGACAATGGCGAAGGCACTCTCGGCCCGTGACGTCGGTGACGGCTCGGGTAGGGGTAGGTGCACCCGGAGCCGATGGTCACGGGAAGGGTTCGAGAAGTTGGTGTGGACCCGCACCACGGGTTCGTCGGCCCGCAGTTCGACCGTCGTTTCCACGGGGACCCGATTGCCGCCCACACGTGACCGGCTGGCTTCGTCCACCCGGTCGGGCCAGGTGTAGTTGGAGGTGATCACCGCGGTGGCCCGCACCGGGCCGGCGTCCCCCACTGCCACCGCGACCGAGTCGGGAGCGTCGACCACGGTGTCCTGGGCCGGGGGCGAGTAGTTGTAGGTGTCGCCGTGATCCCCACTGTCGACCAACCGTCCGTAGCCCGGCACTCCATCGAGCGAGAACGTCCCGTCTTCCGGGTCGATGACCACGGTCACCAGACCGTTGGCCAGCGTGACCGCACCGTCCGGCCTGCCGTCCACGCGTACCGGATGGGCGAGCGACGAAGGAGTGAATCGGGACCATCCGAATCCGGGAACGGGATCCTGGCGGGCGAGGATCCGTCGGACGGAGGGCTGGTCGATGATCACGCGGACCTCGGTGTCGGGTCGCGCCGTCAACTTTGTGTACAGCTCCCGCTTGACCTCTTCGACGGGCACGCCGTCGCGGGCACCACTGCCGATCACGATGGTGACGTCGAGTCCGGTCTCGTCCTCGGCGAGGGAGACGTCGGTGATGTAGCTGTCGTCGTCGATGCGGGCGCCCTGGATGAGTCCGAGCATGGTTCGGACCGTCTCGCCGTCGAGCGTCATCTTGCCGGGCAGTCCGGTCCGTTCGGTGAGCACCTGGACACCGGGGCCCGGTTCGCCCACCGCCGGGACCACCACCTCGACCATCCCGCCGCGGTCGCGTGCCGAGGGGTTGACCACGACCGGACCGGCCGGTGCCATGGACCTGGCCACGGCGGCAAGGGCATCCTCGGCCAGACCCTCGCCGAGGTGGCGGGCCTCGGCGTAGCGGTGCAACACGGCGTCGACGACGTCGTCGGCCGAGCAGGCGCAGATGGAGTCGTGGGCCGAGTTGCGGATGACCAGCTTCCACGCCAGATCGAGGAACGGGGCCGGCCACGCCTCGGCCGGCAGGAAGAGCGCCGAGAGCGGCTCGGCCATCTGCTCGAGTGCCCGCTCTGCCCTGCTGGCCGCCTGTTTGACGTCGACCCGGTTGGAGGCGACCCCCATCAACACGTTCGAGCGCCATCCTGACCGGAGCTCACCACGCCACTCGGGCAGGTTGTCGCGGGTTGCCCCCTCCAGGTACCCCGGCAGCGAGGTGATGGCCAGCTCGAACTCGTCCTGGATCTGGTTGGCCTCGGCGACCACCGGCCCGAGCCACGGCTGGGGGCGGAGGTGGTCGGAGCCGTTCATCAAGAGGACCGGTTCGTCGGCGGCGAGAAAGGAGCCGAACTCCTCCACCTGGGCGCGGAGGCGCCGCATCAGGGCCTTGGCGTCCTTGGGCAGGGCAGCACCGTTGCCGTACCCGGCAACCAGGTACTCCGCCCGCACGCTGGATCCGTCCGGGGACCGCCAGCGGAATGCCGAACGGTCCACCGCCGAGGGGACGCCCCGCCACACGACGGCGTCCTCGAACCCGGCCGCGGCCAGAAGCTGGGGCATCTGGGCCACGTGGCCGAACATGTCGGGGAGGTACCCGACGTTCATCGCCCCGCCGAAGGCTCCGGCGCGCCGGATCCCGGTCTGCAGGTTCCGGACGATGGTCTCGCCCGACACCAGAAACTCGTCCATGAGGATGTACCACGGGCCGACGCTGATCCGCCCGGCGACGGTCAGTGCCCGCAACCGCTCCTCGTTCTCCGGCCGGATCTCGAGGTAGTCGTCGATCACCGCCACCTGGCCGTCGAGGAGGAAGTGGCCGTACGAACTGTCCCGCTCCATCAGGTCGAGCAGTCCGTCGACGAGCCGGACCAGCTTGAGGCGGAAGGTCTGGAACGGGTCGTACCACTCGCGGTCCCAGTGGGTGTGGGGGACGATCGCGATCCGCCGAGCGGAGGCGTCGCCAAGCTCTCGAGATGCCTCGCCGCCGGAGCGGTCATTCCCTGTGGGAGCGGCCGGACTCATGGAACGAGTTGACCGTACTCCGCTTCATAGGCCTGCAGTTCGCCCACGATCCGTTCGGCATCCGCCGCCGTCTGGTCGCCGCCGCGTCCGACATGGTCGGCGTACACGGCAGCACCGAGGTCATGGAGCAGGCCGTCCGCTTTGTGCTTCGCCTGTGCCGCGTCGAGCTTGGCCTGTCCGGCTTTGGTCGCCTCGCCGGCCTTGGCCAGGCCGACCTCCGCTTGCGCCTTCACCTTGTCCATCAGTCCCATGACTTCTCCCTCTCTTGGCGACCGTCGGCCTGCCCGCCGACCGCGGGGCCCCTGGCGGGACGGATCTGTTTCCTCCGGTGTACCAGACCCGGATCCGGGTCTCCACTGTCGGCCGGCATCTCCGGTTCGACGGAGCCCGACCACCGGGTGGCTTTCCGCTAAGACTAGGGCTCGCGCGCCCGGTCCGTCTGCCCGTTTCCGATGCCGGGTGCGACGTCCGGTCGGCCCAGGTCGGCCCGGATCGAGCACGATCGAACAAGATCGAGGAGGGAGAGCACACTGCGCCCCTGGACAGACCATCTGCCACCCGGGAACCGGCTGACCCCTGGCGACCTGGTCTCCTCGGGCACCCTGCTGCGGTCGTGGTCGCAGAGGTGGCAGGCGGAACCCGATGCCCGACTGTGGTGGGAGCCGGACCGAACGGGCTCGGCGTCGCCGGGTGGCGCGTGGTGGACCGCCGAGCGGTTCGATGCGGCGACCCGCCGCGCCGCCGGTCGCCTCCGGGGTGCCGGGCTCCGACCCGGGGACCGTGTGGTGTGGTCCACCGGGTCGTCGATCGACGCCGTGGTGGCCCACGTCGGGGCACTTCGGGCCAGGTTGGTGGTGGTGCCGTCCAATACCTCCTACTCGGAGCGGGAGCTCGCCCACATCGTCGTCGACGTCCGCCCGTCGGCCGCCATCGTCGATCGTCCCGATCAGGCGGAGTGGGTGCGCCGCTCCTCGGGGGTTCCCATGGTGGTGATCGGTTCGGACCTCGACCTCCCCGACGCCGACCCGGGTCCTCTCGACACGGCGGGCCCGGATGACCCGGCACTGATCTGCTTCACTTCGGGCACCACCGGAGCGCCCAAGGGCGCGGTGCTCCGCCACCGGAACCTGCTGGCGGCCACCGAGGCGGTCACCATCGCCTGGCGCTGGGGCCCCGAGGATCGGCTCATCCACTGCCTGCCCTTGTTCCACGCCCACGGCCTGTGTGTCGGCGTCTACGGCACCCTGTCGGCCGGAGGGTCGGCGGTGCTGCTCCCCGGATTCGACCCGGAGGCGGTCGAGGCGGCGGCGCAGGACCATCACGCCTCGCTCTTCTTCGGTGTGCCCACCATGTACCACCGCCTGGCCAGTACGGGTCGGGCGGCAGGACTGCGCCGGCTCCGGCTGTGCGTCTCCGGCTCCGCCCCGCTGTCCGAGGAGCTGCACGCTGCGGTCAGCAGTGCCATCGGGTCCCGGGTCCTCGAGCGCTACGGCATGACCGAGACGCTGATGAACACCTCGAACCCCTGCGACGGGGATCGACGACCCGGCACCGTGGGGTTCCCCCTGCCGGGGGTGGAGGTCGTGGTGGACGGAGGGGACGAGATCCTGGTGCGCGGGCCCAACGTCTTCGACGGTTACTGGGAACGTCCGGCGGCCAACCGTGAGGTGTTCCGGCCCGCCACGGACGGCGGTAGCCCCTGGTTCCACACCGGAGACCTGGGCGAGGACGTGGACGGCTACCTGGTCATCAGGGGGCGGTCGAAGGAGCTGATCATCTCCGGCGGCCTCAACGTCTATCCGCGCGAGGTCGAGGACGTGCTGGCCGGCCATCCACGGGTGGCCGAGGTCGCCGTGACCGGAACACATTCGGAGGAGTGGGGCGAGGTGGTGACGGCCTGGATCGTGCCCGACGGCCACCCGCCCTCGATCGAGGACCTGGACGAATTCACGGCGTCCACGCTGGCACCGTACAAGCGCCCGCGCCTGGTGCGGGTGGTCGGCGAACTGCCCCGCAACGCCATGGGCAAGGTGATGTACTCCCGACTCGGGGAGTGAGCACACGGTAGGTTCGTGGCGTGCCACCAGTCTCGATGGATGCAGGCCCGGCCGGCGGGCAGGCGACGCCTGCGGCATGGCGCCGACGTTGAGGGACCCGGGCGCCCGGGGGTCGCCGCCCGACGACTGCCTCGAGCGGGCCCTGCGGGTGGAAGGGTTCGAAAGGGTGGCCGGCATCGACGAGGTGGGAAGGGGCGCATGGGCCGGCCCGGCGTCGGTCGGCGTGGTGGTCTTCGCCGCCGACGTACCGCCCCCCGACGGGCTTCGTGACTCCAAGGAGCTGGCCGAGGAGCGACGGGAGACCCTCTATCCATTGGTGACCCGGTGGTGTGTCGAGTGGTCGGTCGGCCATGCCGGTGCCGAGGAGTGCGATGGGCTGGGGATGACCGCCGCACTGCGGCTGGCGGCACGGAGGGCGCTGGGCGGCCTCGCCGCACCCCCGGATGTCGTGCTGCTGGACGGTGGTTTCGACTACGTGACCGAGCCGGCCGTTGAGGATCGAGCGCCGTCGGCAGCGCCGGCGTTCCCCGAGGTGCGCACGGTGGTGCGAGGCGACTCCACCTGTGTCTCGATCGCGGCGGCGTCGATCGTGGCCAAGGTCACCCGTGACCGGATGATGCGCGGCCTCTCGTCGAGCTTTCCGGGCTTCGACTTCGACCGGAACAAGGGGTACCCCTCGCCGGTCCACCGCATGGCCCTGGCCGGCTTCGGGCTGACCTCGGTGCACCGTCGATCGTGGTCCTACGTGGACGGGCTCGCGTTCCGTTAGGTCCGGCGTCCCGCTCGTCCTCGGGGATCCCGGTTCGGCCAGGTAGGCATCCCGGTCGAAGGTCACCCGGACCGCTGTGGCCACCTGGCGTCCCCCTCGACCCGGACGCCCGATCGCCGGTCACCTCGGGGCCGGGTCCTTGGGGAGACCGAGCACCCGCTCGCCGATGATGTTCCGCATGACCTCGTCCGAACCACCGGCGATCCGCATGCCGGGGACGCCGAGGAGGAATTGGGACCACGCGTAGGTTCCCCACGCACCGGTGTCGGCGATCAACGCGGGACCGAGGATCGAGGAAAGCACCTCGTAGGTGCGGACCATGTTGGCGGTCAGCGACAGCTTCGCCAGTGACATCTCCGGCCCGGGGAGTTGGCCGGCGGCGATCTTGGCCATGGCCCGCAGGTTGGTGTAGCGGGCCACCCGTTCGTTGACGATGATGTCGGCCAGCTGCTGGCGGATGAGCGGATCGTTACTCCGACCCTTGGCCCGGGCCACTTCCACCAGTCGCGTGGTGGTGGGGAGGCCGACACCACCACCGCCGCCGCCGATGGCGGCCCGCTCGTTCATCAGGGTCGTAAGTGCCACCGTCCACCCGCCGTTCACCTCGCCGAGCCGGTGGGAGTCGGGCACCCGGACGTCGGTGAAGAAGACCTCGTTGAACGACGCCCCTCCGGTCATCTGGCGGAGGGGTCGGACCTCCACCCCCGGTGCGTGCATGTCCACCACGAACCCGGTCAGTCCCCGGTGCTTGGGAAGGTCGGGGTCGGTGCGGCAGATGATCTCCCCGATGTCGGAGACCTGGGCCCCCGAGGTCCACACCTTCTGGCCGTTGAGCACCCACTCGTCGCCGTCGAGGACGGCCCTGGTCTGGAGCGAGGCGAGGTCCGACCCGGCCTCCGGCTCGCTGAACAGCTGGCAGCCCACGATGTCCCCGCGGTACATGGGGAGCAGGTAGGCCCGCTTCGCCTCCTCGATGGCGTGGGCCAGGATGGTGGGGGCCACCATGCCCAGCCCGATGCCGTAGACGGACATCGACGGCGTCTTGTAGTCGGCGACCACCGTGTTGTAGATGCTCTGGTACTCGCGGGGGAGGCCGCGGCCGCCGTGCTCCGTCGGGCCGGTGATCCAGCCGAAGCCGGCATCGAACACGGCCCGGGCCCACGAACGGGCCGTGTTCAGATCGGCGGCTTCCTGCTCCGGCGTCCGCTCGGGGAAGAGGCTGACGTTGTCGGAGCCCTCGCCCCATACAAAGGTCTCCTCGGGGCGCTTGGACGCATGGGCGTCGAGGAAGGAACGGGCCTCCAGCTCGAACTGCCCCGGGGTCGGTACATCGCCGACCGTGGAGGCGGGTGCGCCCGCCTCGCTCGCTTCGGTGGCACTGCTCATGGCGAGGTTCCCCTTTGCTGTCGGTGCCCGGCTGCCCCTGGACGTCGACAGCGTATCCATGGGCCCACGGGGCCGGCGATCCGGCGCCGCGCCGGCGCCCGGGAAGTGCAGGTCGGGCCGAGGGGTGAGCCGATGGCGCCTGTTCCGGCCGGCACGCTGAACTAGACCATGCCCATGGCCTATGCCCTTGCCACGTTGGCAGCGTTTGCCAACGCCCTGAGCTCGGTCTTCCAACGGATCGGGGTGCAGAACGCGCCCAGCGACACCACGATGAGCTGGGCCCTGATCCGCCACGCCATTCGCCACATCGTCTGGTTCGCCGGGCTGGCCCTGATCGGGGTCGGTTTCCTCCTGCAGGCCGTGGCCCTCCGGTTCGGCCAGCTGAGCTCGGTGCAGCCCATCGTGACCACGGAGCTCCTCTTCCTCGTCCTGATCCTGGGGGTGTGGTTCCGCTACCACCTGACCTGGCGGGAGTGGACGGGCGCCGCGACCGCCGCCGGTGGCCTGGCGACGTTTCTGGTGGTCGCGGCACCGGGAGGCGGGACGGTGATCCCCACCCTCCGGAGCTGGACGGTGGTGTTCGTGGCGGTGGGTGCCATGGCGGCGGTCGCCGCGTCCCTCGGGTTCACCGGTCCGCGTTGGTTCCGCGCCTCGATGTTCGGGGCGTCCGGTGCTGTCGTGTTCGCACTCTCGGCCGCCCTCACCAAGCAGCTGACCACGCTGGTCACCGAGGGCTGGGGCCACGTCTTCACCAACTGGGATCCCTATGCCCTGGTGGCGACCGGCCTGATCGGGCTGTTCCTGATCCAGAGCTCGTTCCACGCCGGACCGATCACCGCCTCGCAGGCCACCTTGACCATCGTCGACCCGGTCATGAGCGTGGTCATCGGCATCTGGCTGTTCCACGACCACCTCGACACCGCCCAGTGGCGCCTGCCCGTGGAGCTGGTGGCCATGGGCATCGTCGTCTTCGGTGTCATCGTGCTGTCGCGCTCACCCCTGGTGGCGGGGGTCAAGGACGAGTCCTCCACAGGCGACAAGCTGGTCCGCCAGCCGAAGAGCGGGGACCGGTTGCCTGCTGTCCCCGGACCGGCGGTCCAGGAGCCGGCCGGCGGCCCGTCGGCCGGTGGCGGCTCAGCGGCCGATGGCGAGCACTGACCGCACGGCTTCGTCCATCTCGGGGTGGGCAAAGGCGAATCCTCGCGTCTGCAGCACATCGGGGAGCACCCGCTGGCCGCCGAGCACCAGTTCGGTGGCCATCTCCGACCCCAGTGCCAGCCGGAGTGCCGCCCCCGGGACGGCCAGCACGACCGGCCGGTGCAGGGCGGCGCCCAACGCCGTGGCCAGCTCGGCATCGGTAGCCGGATGGGGGGCCGTGGCATTGACCGGGCCGGAGAGTCCTGCGTCCTCGATGCAGGCCAGGATGACGGAGACCTCGTCCTCGAGGGTGATCCAGCTGCGGTACTGGTGTCCTGAGCCGATGCGTCCGCCCAGCCCGAGCCGGAAGAGCGGGAGCTGCCTGCCCAGCACTCCACCGTAGGCGCTGAGGACGATGCCGGTCCGGAGGAGGACGGTCCGGATCCCGGCGTCGACGGCCGGGGCGGCCGCCGCCTCCCAGACCGAGCAGACCTCGGCGAGGAACCCGCTCCCCGGTGCGGACCGTTCGGTGAGCACCTCGTCGCCCCGGTCGCCGTAGTACCCGACGGCCGACGCGCTGACCAGCACGGGCGGAGGTGGCGTGAGCTCGACCACCGCGTCGACCAGCAGGGACGTCGACGCGGTCCGGCTGCGCAGGATGACCTGCTTGCGAACAGGTGACCACCGCTTGTCACCGATGCCGGCACCGGCCAGGTGGACCACCGCGTCGAACGGGCCGGCCCGTTCGAGTGCAGCGCGGTCCAGGGTGCCGCGGTCGGGGTCCCACGACACGTCGGCCGTACCTTGGCGGCGTCCACCGCCGGTGGCGGACGGATGGCGGACCAGTCGGGTGACCCGGTGCCCGCCGGATTCCAGCCGTCCGGTCAGTGCCGTTCCGATGAGACCGGAGGAACCGGTGACGAGCGTGTTCACGGCACCGTTCCGACCCGGAAGACGACCCGCGACAACGCCGCCCGTGCCAGCTCGGCGAATGCGTCCGGATGGGTCAGATGTGCGCCGTGGCCCGCGCCGGGGATCTCCACCAGCTCGGCGCCGGGTGTGTTCTCGGCCAGCCAGGCCACCGCGCTCCGATGATGGGGCAGGGAGATGCCATCGCACGCGAACACCGCCGGGACGGTGAGCGCTGACACGTCGAAGGGTGCCTCGGTCAGTCGGATGGCGTGCAGCTCGGCGGCGAGCGCTGGGCCATCGGCCCGCCGGGCTGCCTTGCCCTCCTCGGGCAGGCGGTCCCAGGCCGCGTCTCCGACCATCCGGCGGAAGAACCGTTCGGCGGCAGCCTCGGCGCTGTCGCTGCCCCCGGGACCGGTGGTCGACTCCTGCGGGCGGGCCGACCGGGCGGTGGGCCTTCTCGACCATTCGCCCAACCAGGGAAGAGGAGGTTCATAGGCGGCAAGGGAGAGGATCGACGGTGATCCTCCGTCCCGGAGTGCCGCTCCGAGCGCGATGTCGCCGCCGTAGCTGTGCCCGACGACCACCGATGGCCGGCCGTCGATGACCGCCAGCAGGTCGTCGATGTGCCCGTCGAGGGTGGTGTTGATGGGCAGCGCGTCACGGGAGCGGTGGTAGCCGCGACGGTCGTAGGCGACGGTGTGCAGGTCGCCGAGCCGGCGGAGCACCCGGGCGAAGCTGGTCGAGCGATCGAGGGACCCGTGGACCATGACCACAACCGGCTCATCCGCACCGGAATCGGAGGGGAAGTGCTCGTTGACGGCGAGTTCGTGGGTCGGTGGCATCTGCCCGCCCAGCCTGTCAGTTCGACCGCACCCATGCCATTTCGGGGCGTTCGAGGGGGATGGTCCGCTTCCTGCCCGGTGCGGCAACTCCGCACTCCACCTGCCGAAACCGCCCTGATCCGGGGGTCCGGTGCCCGAAATGCCCACATCGAGCCGCCAGATCGTGCATTGTTGGGGCTTCCAAATGACGAAGGAGAGACAGTGCCCCTTACCAAGACCGATCTCATCGCAGCCGTCGCCGCTCACACCGGTGCGACTGCCAAGGACGTTGCCACCATCCTCGCTGGCATCGAGGACGTGGTCGTGGCCAACGTGGCCAAAGGCGAGAAGGTTGTCCTTACCGGCTTCCTGACATTTGATCGGGCCCAGCGCGCCGCGCGCACCGGCCGCAACCCGCAGACGGGCGAGGCCATCAAGATCAAGGCGTCGAAGAGCCCCAAGGTGTCGGCAGGCGCTTCGTTCAAGAAGGTAGTGAACGGCCAGGCCCCGGCTCCGAAGCTGACCAAGGCCAAGTAGTCGCTTCTCCGCGGTGGCCCGGGCTCGGCCCGGGCCACCGCTCGACCCCAACGTCGGAGCGCGCCGTCAGAGCTGTCCGATCGCCTTGTGGGTCTGAGGCACCACCCGGACCCGGGGGTAGATGCGCAGGGCGCGATCGTGGAGCGCGAGGACCTGCTCCGGGCTCGGAGCGGAGCGGACCGCCCCGAACGGCGTGACCGGTTGGAGGAAGAGTTCGGGGTAGGCGTCCGCTGCGCGGTGGGGCCCGTCGTTTCGGCCGGACCTCCCGGGGCCGCGTCGGCCGGCCAGCACCGCCACCATGGACACCGCCCGGTCGAGCTCTTCGACGTCGGTGGCGGGGCCGATGACGATCTTCACCCAGGTGGCCAGCCCCGCGTCGATCGCGACGCGGAGGAATCTCTGCTGCACGTCGGGTGCCACCTGCTCCCCGTCGACGCTGGCCAGCTTCAGGTCCATGCTGACGTAGGCGAGCCATGGCGCTACCCGCTCGAGCGCGGGCACCAGGGTTCCGTTGGTCTCGAGCATGACCGCCCGCCCGCCGGCGGACAGCAGCTCGGCCAGCCGTGCCACCCGGGCCGACTGCATCAGCGGTTCGCCGCCGGTGAGGCTGATCGAGTGGTGGGGGAGGCGCCGGCAGAGGGCATCGACCGCGTCGGCCACGGCGGTGATGGGAAGCGGGCTGTCGAGCAGCTCCCAGTCCCGGCGGCCGGGGGTCCGTTCGATTCGGCACGGGCCCGGGCGCTTCTCGAGGGCCTCGGGCTGGTCGCAGTAGGCGCACCGGATGTTGCAACCGGTGAGCCGGACGAAGACCTGTCGCTCCCCGACCAGAGCGGCTTCTCCCTGGATGGCAGAGAAGACCTCGGTGACCAGGATGTCCTCGGCTGCGGGCGAGTGGTTCACGGCCGGGCCGGGTCGGCCACGCCGGCCTCGGCGAATCCCCGGGCCCGCAGCATGCAGGCGTCGCATGCCCCGCAGGGGCGGTCGCCCCCCAGGTAGCAGGACCAGGTCAGGTGGAGCGGCGCCCTGTGGTCCACCCCGATCCGGACGATCTCGGCTTTCGTGCACTCGATGAGTGGGGTCCGGATGGCGATGGGGTTGCCCTCGACGCCCCGCTTCTGGCCGGTGGCGGCCACGGCCCGGAACGCCTCGATGAATTGGGGACGGCAGTCGGGGTAGCCCGAGTAGTCGATGGCGTTGACCCCGATCCACACGGCGTCGAGCCCCCGCGCCTCGGCCACGCCGAGTGCGACCGCCAGGAAGATGCTGTTCCGGGCGGGAACGTAGGTGGTCGGAATCCCATCTTCGGTCCCCCCGAGGGGGACGGCGATCGAGGGATCGGTGAGGGCGGAACCGCCCCACGCGGTGGTGTCGAGTCGCACCACCAGCTGGTCCGAGCGGTAGTGGCCGGCCACACCGGCGGCACGGTCCAACTCGGTCCGGTGCCGTTGGCCGTAGTCGAAGGTGAGGGCGAGCGGGGGACGACCCGATTCGCCCATGGCCAGGGCCATGCACACGGTGGAGTCGAGACCGCCGGACAGGACCACCAGGTGCCCCGGCACGGTCAGGACTCGGCTCCCCGGGTGAGCTCGACCGAGGAGTCGTTCGTCTCCCACAGGCGCAGCGCGGCCAGGGCCAGCCCGGCGTCGGTCAGGAGCCGCCAGGCCTCGTGGGCCAACAGCTCGGCGGTGGGATTGTCGATCACCTCGTTGAGGTCGCGGTGGTCCCAGCGGTCGATCACCTCGCGCTGCACGATCACCGACAGTCGGTCGAAGTCGATCACCACCCCGTTGGCGTCCAGCGGGCCGCCGACGCCCACCTCGAGGCGGTAGGAGTGACCGTGCAGGTTGTGGCACTTCCCGGGGTGCCAGGCCAGCCGGTGGGCGGCTTCGAAGGTGAACGTGCACGTCACGGTGGTTTGGGGAGCGGCCACGGTCTGGACGCTAACTCACCCGTGTCGGGTGGCGGTCCGGTATGCCGCGTCCAAGGGTGCCCCGGTAGGCTTGAGGTAATGGACGCCGCAGATGCCGGAGACGAATCAGGGCGATCGGAGGACCGGCGAGTTGCGTCGGGTTCCGGGACCTTCGGTCCCAATGCGTGGCTCGTCGAGGACATGTACGACCGGTTCCGCTCCGACCCGGAGTCGGTGTCGGCCTCGTGGCGTGAGTTCTTCGCCGACTATCGGCCGGCCGGTGCCGGTCCGGCCCCTGTCGGCACCGGCGCCCCGGCGCAACCCGCCACCGGTGGGAGCGGGGGCACCGCCACCGGTGGCAGCGAGCCGTCGGTTCGACCGCCGGCGCCGGCGCCGGGCACCGAGCCGGCCTCCCTCCTGCGGGGGGCGGCCGGTCGGATCGTCGCCAACATGGAGGCCTCGCTCGGGGTTCCGACCGCCACGAGCATCCGGGTGGTTCCGGCCAAGCTCCTCGAGGTCAATCGCACGATCCTCAACAACCAGCTGGCCCGCACCACCGGCGGCAAGATCAGCTTCACCCATCTGATCGGCTATGCGCTGGTCAAGGGAGTGATCGCTGTGCCGGCCATGAACGCCGCGTTCGTGGCCGATGCCGACGGCAAGGGGACCCCCGGGGTCATCCGTCGCCGCCACGTCGGGTTGGGGCTGGCGGTCGATGTCGAAAAGTCCGGTGGCAGCCGCACGCTGCTGGTTCCGTGCATCGCCGATGCGGATGCCAGGGACTTCCGGGGGTTCGTCAACGCCTACGAGGAGTTGGTCCGCAAGATCCACACCAACAAGATCGCCCCGGACGACTTCGCCGGGGTCACCGTGACGCTGACCAATCCGGGGACCTTGGGAACGGTGCAGTCGGTGCCGCGGCTGATGCCCGGCCAGGGCCTCATCGTGGGGGTCGGGGCCCTGGGGTTCCCGGCCGGGTTCGAGGCGGCCGATCCACGGATGATGGCCGACCTGGGCGTGGGGAAGACGGTGACCCTCACCTCGACCTACGACCACCGGATCATCCAGGGTGCGGAGTCGGGGCTCTTCCTGGCCCATGTTTCCGAGTGCCTGATGGGCAGGCACGGCTTCTACGACGACGTGTTCGCCTCCCTCGAGATCCCCTACGAGCCGGTGCGGTGGCAGAAGGACGTCAACGACCCGGTCGACGACGGCGACGGCGGCCATCAGCGCCTGATCAAGCAGGTCCACGTCCAGACGCTGATCAACATGTACCGGGTCCGCGGGCACCTGATCGCCCACCTCGACCCGCTGGACGCCGAGCCGCCGGAGCTGCATCCGGAGCTCGATCCGCTCCACTACGGACTGACCATCTGGGACCTTCCCCGCAACTTCGTCGCCGACGGCCTGGCCGGCAAGGACATGGCCACACTCGACAAGATCCTCGGCATCCTGCGCGACGCCTACTGCCGGACACTCGGGGTCGAGTACATGCACATCCAGGATCCCGACCAGAAGCGCTGGATCCAACAGCATGTCGAGGGCGTGCCCCCGAGGCTCTCGTCGGACGAGCAACGGCACATCCTCGACCGGCTCAATGCGGCGGAGGTCTTCGAGCGCTTCTTGCACACGCGGTACGTGGGCCAGAAGCGATTCGGCCTCGAAGGGGCCGAATCGGCCATCGTGCTGCTGGACGCCATCTTGAACGAGGCGGTCCACGAGGGTCTCCACGAAGCGGTGATGGGTATGTCCCACCGTGGCCGGCTCAATGTGCTGGCCAACATCGTGGGCAAGTCCTACGGCGAGATCTTCGAGGAGTTCGAGGGCAATCTCGACCCCGACTCGGTGCAGGGCTCCGGTGACGTCAAGTACCACAAGGGCGCGCAGGGTGTCTTCGTCGCCGGCTCCGGTGGGTCGATCCCGTTGGCCCTGGCCTCCAACCCGTCCCACCTCGAAGCAGTCGACCCGGTCGTGGTCGGCATGGCGCGGGCCAAGCAGGATGCCCTCGGCGGCGAGAAGGGGAGCGGGCCCCGCTTCGAGGAAGGGACCGGCGTGCCCTTCCCGATCCTGCCGATCCTGCTCCATGGAGATGCGGCGTTCGCCGGGCAGGGGGTGGTCGCCGAGACCCTGAACCTGTCGGGTCTGGCCGGATACCGCACGGGCGGCACCGTCCACATCGTGATCAACAACCAGCTGGGCTTCACCACCGCGCCCGAGGCCGCCCGCACCTCGGTCTACCCGACCGACGTGGCGAAGATGGTGCAGGCGCCCATCTTCCACGTCAACGGCGACGATCCGGAGGCCTGCGCCCGTGCCGCCCGGTTGGCCTTCGGCTTCCGCCAGGCCTTCCACAAGGACGTCGTCATCGACATGGTCTGCTACCGGCGGCACGGCCACAACGAAGGCGACGATCCCAGCTACACCCAGCCCCTCATGTACACGCTGATCGACGCCAAACGGTCGGTGCGCAAGCTCTATACCGAGACGCTGGTGCGGAGGGGCGACATCTCGCTCGAAGTGGCCGAGCAGGCGCTCGACGACTTCGGTGCCCGGTTGCAGGCCGTGCTCGACGAGACCAGGGCCGAAGCCGAGTCGGTGGCCGGGGTCACCCCGGTGCTGCCCGAATACGTGGTCCCCGACCTGTGGATTCCGCCGGTGGAGACCGGGGTCGACTCGTCGGTGCTCAACCGCCTGGCCACCGAGGTGCGCTCGGTGCCCGAGGGGTTCGTCCTCCATCCCAAACTCGCCCGGCAGTTCGAGCAGCGTGACAAGGTGGTGGCCGACGGAGAGATCGACTGGGCGTTGGGCGAGGCCCTGGCCTTCGGCTCGCTGCTGCTCGAGGGGGTCAACGTCCGGGTGACCGGGCAGGACACCCGGAGAGGCACCTTCTCGCAGCGCCATGCCGTCCTGGTGGACCACGCCACCGGGCAGGAGCACGTCCCCCTGGCCGGCCTGCAGGGCGGGAGGTTCACCATCCGCGACTCGCTGCTGTCCGAGTATGCCAGCGTCGGCTTCGAGTACGGCTACTCGGTCGAGGCGACCGACGACCTGGTGGCCTGGGAGGCGCAGTTCGGTGACTTCTGGAACGGAGCGGAGATCGTCGTCGACAACTTCCTGGTGGCCGCCGAGGACAAGTGGGGCCAGAAGTCGGGGCTGGTCCTCCTCCTCCCGCACGGCTACGAGGGGCAGGGGCCGGAGCACTCATCGGCCCGGATCGAGCGGTTCCTCACCCTGTGCGCTCGGGGAAACCTCCGGGTGACCGAGCCGACGAGCTCGGCCCAGTACTTCCATCTGCTGCGTTCCCAGGTCAAGACCGTTGATCGCAAGCCACTCGTCGTGTTCACCCCCAAGTCGCTGCTCCGGTCGCGCCTGGCCCGGTCGCCCATCGAGGCGTTCACCTCGGGTTCGTTCGCCGAGGTGCTCGACGATCCTGCCTCGGCGCAGGAGGGCTTCGACCCCGACGGGGTGACCCGGATGGTGCTGTGCGCCGGCAAGGTGGCCTACGACGCCCTGGAGCGCAGGGACCAGCTCGGCGAGGCCGGCACCGGCGTGGTCGTGGTGCGGGTCGAGCAGCTGTACCCGTGGCCGAAGGCGAACCTCCAGGAGATCCTCGATCGCTACCCGAACGCCGGCGAGCTGGTCTGGTTGCAAGAGGAGCCGGAGAACATGGGCGGGTGGAACTTCGTGCACAGCCGGCTCCATCGGCTGCTCCGTGACACCCACACCTTGCGGCATGTCAGCAGGGCCGAGTCGGCCAGCCCGGCATCGGGGAGTGCCGCCTTGCACCGCCTGGAACAGGAGGACCTCCTGGCCAGGGCCATCGGTTGAGGGGTCAGACGAGGAAGTCGTGCGCCAGGGCGATCCACATCTCGGTGGACAGGTGGAGTGATTCGACGTCGACCCGCTCGTCGATCCCGTGGAACATCGCCCCGTACTCCTCGAAGCTGATCGCCGGGCTGTGGAGGCCGAATCCGTAGGCCACACTGCCGAGCTCACGGCAGAAGCGGGCGTCGGTGGCGCCCACTGTGAGGAAGGGAACCGTTCGTGCACCGGGGTAGAACCCCTGGCTGACCCGTTGGAGCGCATCCCAAAGTGGAGTATCGATCGGTGAGGTTGTCGAGGGCTGCTCGGAGCGGAACTCGACCTGCACGTCGTCGGCCAGATCACCGACCACCTCGTCGAGCATGGCCCGGACGTCGACGACGTCCCATCCGGGGAGGGAGCGGATGTCCACCTCGAGCTCGACCCGGTCGGGGATGACGTTGAGCTTCGACCCGGCGCGCATGACCGTCGGCGCCATGGTGGTGTGGGTGCAGGCGTGCGCCTGCCGCGCCAGCCCGACCAGGGGCAGCTCGTCGCAGAAGGCGTCGATGCGGGCGGCGTCGAGCAGCGGCTCCGCCAACTCCGAGGGGAACCCGATACCTTCGATGAACCGGGTCCAGGCCTCGTGCAGTTGGGCCTGTGGCCGGTACTCGTCGATCCGGCGGACCAGCTCGGCCGCCTTGACGAGAGCGTTGTCGGTCCGGAGGGGCTGGGACCCGTGCCCCGGGGTGCCCTTGACCGTGAGGACGCACCAGTAGACACCTTTTTCCCCGACGATCACCGGAAGCCGCGGGGTCCCGTCGGCGCCGCCCATGGGAAACCCCCCGGACTCGGTGATCACGTAGTCGGCCCGCACGTCGTCGGCGGCGTGCTCGCAGAGCCACTTGGCCCCGTAGTTGCTCAGGCCCTCCTCGTCGGCCACCGCGATGTAGGTGAGGTCGCCGGCCGGCCGGAAGCCGCTGAGTGCCAGGTGCCGAACGCTGGTGGCCATGGTGGCGGTCAGGTTGAGCATGTCGATGGCGCCGCGTCCCCACACCGTCCCGTCGATCAGCTCGCCGCCGAAGGGATCGTGGCGCCAGTCGTCCCCGTTGGCCGGCACCACGTCGGTGTGACCGAGGAGGGCGAGCGACGGCGCCGACGGATCGGAGCCGTGGATCTTGGCCACCAGCGAGGTCCGCCCCGCCCCCGGCTCGTAGGTCTCCATGTCGACACCCGAACCTTCGAGGTAGTCCTCGATAAGGTCGGCACTGCGCTGCTCCTGGCCCGATGTCGGGGTGCCGTCGTTGACGCATCCGTTTCGGATCAGGTGCTGCAGGAGGTCGGTCGCCTCGTCCGTGCGGCCCGTCTCTGAGGTCACCGGGCCATCCTAGGGTGACGCTGCCGGCAGGGGACGGCTGGAGAGTCTCGCCGTTGACCATGTTCGGTGCCGACCTGGGCAGATGGTTGACTGTTGTCCTGTATGGAACACGACCTCTCAGCACGCAGGCGAATCGTCGTGGACGGTTCCAACATCGCCACCGAGGGGCGGACCCTCCCCAGCCTGGTCCAACTCGACGAGGCCATCCGGACGTTTCTGGAGGAGTACCCGGGGTTCACGACCTCGGATGTCACGGTGGTGGTCGACGCTTCCTTCGGGCACCGGATCGACCCTTCCGAGCAGTCCGCATTCGAGCAGGCAATCGAGCACGGCGAGATGATAACGCCCCCGGCCGGCGCCATCGGCCGGGGGGACGGGTTCATTCTGCGGATCGCCGAGAAGTCGGGCGCCCTGGTTCTCTCCAACGACTCCTTCCAGGAGTTCCATGCCGAGCGGCCCTGGCTGTTCGAACCCGGACGGTTGATCGGGGGCAAACCGGTGCCCGGCGTGGGATGGGTCTTCACGCCCCGCACGCCGGTGCGGGGACCCAGGAGCCGCTCGGTGACGTCCAAATCGAAGCGGGATACCAAGGTAGCCGACGAGTCGACGGCCGTGGACGGTGGCGGTGAGGTCGGGTTCGACGGCGACATGGCATCCGGTGCCGGGTCCACACGCCGGGGAGCGGGCACCAGGGCCACCAAAGCCACCAAAGCCACCAAAGCCACCAAAGCCACACGGTCGGACGGGTCCGAAGAGGCAGCGTCCGAGGAGGAACCGGCCAGGACCACCCGGTCGAGGAGGGGCGCCACGGCCACCGCCCTGTCGGAGGCCACTGCCGCCGAGGCGCCCAACGTGGCCATTTCGGCCACGGCCGAGCTGACACTGAAGGCGGCAAAGTCCACCAAGGCGGCGAAGTCCACCAAGGCGGCAAAGTCAACCAAGGCGGCGAAGGCGTCCGAGGCGACAACGGCAGTCAAGGCAACCAAGACGGCCAAGGCAGGCAAGGCAGGCAAGGCAGGCAAGGCAGGCAAGGCTGCCGATGCGGCCGCCGCGGGGGGGACGGGCAAGCCCGCCAAGGCCGCCAAGGCCGCCAAGGCCACCAAGTCCGGCAAGGCGTCGAGGGGCGGCACCCGGTCCCCGACGGTCGAGGGAGACGGGGCGTCGACGCGTGCGACGAGGGCGAGTTCCAACGGCGCCGCCGACGCCGGTGAGGGACGACCGGGTCCAACGGTGGAGGCCCTCAACGATCCGATAACCTTTCTGACCTTCGTGGCCGACCACCCGGTGGGGAGCAACGTCGACGGTACGGTCGTCTCGTTCACCTCCCACGGTGCCCATATCGACGTCGGAGGCATGCTCTGCCACGTGCCGCTGCGGCGCCTGGCCGACCCTCCGCCCCAGAAGGCCCGCCAGGTCCTCACCAAGGGGGAGACCCGCCCCTTCGTGCTCCTCTCGCTGGACGCGGCACGTCGGCGGGCCGAGTTGGGCGTGCCGGGCGTGGGGGAGTAGCCGGCCCGAACTGTCCCACCCGGCCCGAACTCCCGCTTCGGCTCCGATTGCGTCCCGACCCCCGCTGTCGGCCCGGTAGCCTCGACTGTCGTGCGAGCCGACGACTACCTGCCCCACCGGGATCCGTTCCTCTTCGTCACCGAACTGCGCTCGGTGGAGCCCGGACTCTCGGCGACGGGAGCCTGGCAGCTGACCGGTGACGAGGCATTCTTCGCCGGCCACTTTCCCGGCCGTCCCACCCTGCCAGGCGTCCTGATGGTCGAGTCGTTGGCCCAGCTGGGCGGGGTGGCGGTGCTGGCCGACCCGAAGTTCGCCGGGAAGCTCCCGTTGTTCGGTGGAATCGAGCGGGCCAGGTTCCGCCGCCAGGTGGTACCCGGCGACCTGCTCGAGCTCGAGGTGACCCTGGGGCGGATGTCGGCCCGTGCGGGCAAGGGCAGGGGCAGGGCGACGGTCGGCGGTGAGCTGGCCTGCGAGGCCGAGCTTCTCTTCGTCCTGGTGGACTCGATCGCCCCCGGCGCGGAGTGACCGGCGGCCACCGCGTGCGCATCGCCACCTGGAACGTCAACTCCCTCACCGCCCGGCTTCCCCGGGTCGAGGAGTGGATCGCCTATGCCCAGCCCGATGTGGTGTGCCTGCAGGAGACCAAGCAGGCCGACTCCGCCTTCCCCCATGAGGCGTTCGCTGCCCTCGGGTACGAGACGGCGCACCATGGTGACGGGCGTTGGAACGGGGTGGCCATCGCCAGTCGGGTGGGGCTCGCCGACGTATCGACCGGCCTGGGGTCGGAGGAGGACGAACAGGGGACCCGGGTGATCGCCGCCGAGTGTGGAGGGGTCCGCGTGCTTTCGGTCTACGTACCCAACGGACGTGCCCTCGACAGCGAGTACTACCCGGCCAAGTTGGCCTGGTTGGCCGGACTGCGCGAGCTGTTGGACCGGACCACGTCACCCGATCGGCCGGTGGCGGTGTGCGGCGACTTCAACGTGGCGCCCGAAGACCGTGACGTGTGGGATCCGTCCCAATTCGAGGGGATGACCCACGTCAGCCGGCCCGAGCGCGACGCCCTCGCCGATCTCGAGTCCTGGGGCCTGGTCGACGTGTTCCGCCGTCTCTACCCGGACGACGAGCTGTTCACCTGGTGGGACTACCGGGGCGGATCGTTCCACCGGCACCGGGGGATGCGCATCGACCTGATCCTGGTCACCGAGGTCCTGGCCGATCGGACCACGTACGGGTTGATCGACAGGAACGCCCGTAAGGGCGAGAAGCCGTCGGATCACACGCCGGTCTTCATCGACACGGTGGTCGGTTAGGTCCTCGAGCGCAGGGTGCGGCGCAGGGCATCCCCCAGCCCCCCGGTCAGTGTCGGAGCCCGGCTCTGATCTCCGCGATGCGCCGTCCGGCGTCCCGCGGGGCGATCTGTCCGGAACCTGGCCTCGACACACGGGCGACGGAGGCCAACCAGGGCGACGGCTGACGTTCCATCGTCCTGCCGTTCCCCATGGTGCGCGATCGCGCCCACGAACAGTGGAGGATCCGGGAGGCCCGTGTGAGGGCCACGTAGAGCAGCCGGCGCTCCTCGTCCCGCGCCTCGGCCGAGGCGGCGTAGATGATGGGCACGAAGCCGTCCTCGAGACCCACCACGTGGACCGAGGTCCACTCGAGACCCTTGGCCCGGTGGAAGGTGGCCAGCTCGACGGCGTCGCCGTCGACCCATGGGTGGCGCCCGGCACGACGGCCCGGCTCCGTGCCGGCCACCACTTCCCCGGCGCGGGACTCTCCCGTCGGCGACTCGGGCCCCGGGGCGATCCGACACGGGATGCCCGCCCGGGTCAACGCCCGGCGGATGACGGAGAGCTGGTCGTGGGTGCGGGCCAGTACCGCCTGCTCCGACCAGGGGATGCCATCGGCCGAGTGTTCGAGCAGAAGGGAGACCACACCTTCGGCCTCTGCAGCGTCGTCGTCGTAGGCGGTGACCACCGGCATCGGCCCGTCGGCGGCCGCCGATCGGGGAGGCACGGCCGCCGAGCTCCCGATGGCGGCGGAAGCCGCCGCCACCACCTGCGGCGTGGACCGGTGGTTGTCGTCGAGGCGGACCACCTCCATGCCGGTCACCAGGCCCGGGAGGCGACCGAGCAGGCCCGGGTCGGCGCCGTTCCAACCGTAGATTGCCTGGTTGGGGTCCCCCACCGCACAGAGGTCGGTGCGGCCGCCCATCAGCGTCTCGATCAGGCGGAACTGGGCCGGGTTGACGTCTTGGAACTCGTCGACCGAGAGGTGACGGTAGCGCCACCGCATGCGCTCGGCGAAGTCGGCGTCTTCACCGAGCAGGTCGGCCGCACGAATGAGCACGTCGTCGAGGTCGAGGGCGCGGCGACGGAGCAGGGAGAGCTGGTAGGCGTCGAAGGCCGCCACGATGGTGTCGACAGGGACGACTGCGGTCCGGGCCGCGGCGGCCGCTGCCTCGGCATAGGTCGAGGGGGTCAGGCAACGGGCCTTGGCCCACCCGATCTCCAGATCGACCACAGACGCGGCGGCCGGGTCGCCCCCGAAGGAGTGGACCGTGCGGTAACGGTGCTCGGCGACCACCGGAGGTGCCTGGCCCGAGTCGAGCGCGTGGCGCCGGAGCAGGTTCAGCGCCAGTTGGTGGAGGGTCCCCGCCCGGACGCCCGGGCCCGGTGCGCCGCCGGCGGAGGCCGGGGTGGAGACGGGCACACCGTAGAGCCGGAGGCGCTCCCGCAGCTCGTGGGCGGCCTTGCGGGTGAATGTGCACACCACGGTGTGGTCCGCCTCGGCCGAGCCGTCCTTGATGCGACGGGCCACCCGGAGGGTGAGGACCCGGGTCTTCCCCGAACCGGCACCGGCCACGATGCACAGTGACTCCGAGGGCAAGTCGACGGCCCGCCGCTGTCGCTCGGTGAGCACCGCCTCGGCCCGCTCGAACGCATCGGGGCCGGATCCGGTCGACCGGGCCGGCCCGGTCGTCATCGGTTGGAGTGGTTCCACTGACGCCGAGACTACTGGCGGGGTGTGCCTCCCCCGCGTTCGGCTGTCGGGAGGGGCCCCGCCTGCCGAGTCCACCGGCCCGGCCCGGGCCTCGTGCCCCGGTGGTCCCACGGGTGGCAACGTGCTCGGTAGGGTGTGCCGGTGCTGAAGTCGTTCGCCGGCGGCCGGGTGTTCGGCGCCACTTGGGGGTCCGGAGTGCCGTCCGTGCTCGCCCTGCACGGGTGGCAGCGCACCCACAACGACTTCTCCCCGGTCTTCGACCGGCCCGGCTCGCCCGGTGACCCGGCCGTCATCGGGGTCGACCTGTTCGGCTTCGGGGCCACACCTCCCCCTCCCGAGGCATGGGGGACTGCCGAGTATGCCCGCCACCTGGTGCCCCTCTTCGAGGAGGCCGGCACGCTGGCCGACCGGGTCGTGGTGGTGGGACACTCCTTCGGAGGGAGGGTGGCGATCCGACTGCAGGCCATGGTGCCCGACCGGATCGAACGCATGGTGCTGACCGGTGTGCCCCTTCTCGACCGGGAGGGTCGGAGATCCCGCCCGGCAACCGCCTACCGGCTGGTCCGACAGCTGCACCGGATGGGAGTGGTGGGGGACGAGCACATGGAAGCAATGCGTAACAGATACGGCTCTGCCGACTACCGGGCGGCCCAGGGCGTGATGCGGGAGGTGTTCGTCCGGGTGCTGGCCGAGCAGTACGGGGACGAGCTGGCATCCATCGACTGCCCGGTCGACCTGGTGTGGGGCGAGGACGACACCGAGGTGCCCGTCGAGGTGGCCGTTCGGGCCCGGGCGCTCCTTCCCTCGGCCACGCTGACCATCCTGTCCGGTGTCGGCCACCTGACCCCGACCGAGGCCCCCGCCGCCCTGCGGGAGATCGTCCTCGATCGGCGCGGCCCCGACACCCCGACCGGGGTCGGGCCCGTCGACGACACCCCGGCCGGCGACACGCCGTGAGCGGGCCGGGACCCTGGGGGGTCGTCGGAGCACTGGGTCCTTCGCGTCTCCACGGCGGAACGGCCTGGGTCGTCGTCGTCGCCTGTGCCGCGGCCTGTGTCCCCGCCGGCCTGCGATGGCTGAGGGTGGCCCAGCGGGAGCACTACCTGGCCGGCTCGGTGTCCCGGTTCGCCGGTCGGTGGTGGCGGACGACACCGCTCAACGTCGCCCTGTCGGCGGTGGCCCTGGGGGCCACCGTGGTCTCGTTCTGGTGGCCGATTGCCGCGGTGGCGACGGCCGGGGCGGTGGCGGCCGGGCCGATGGGGCTCTCCGTGCGCGGCCGGACCTCAGCCCTGGCCTGGACCCGGCGCCTGCGCACCCTGGCCGCCGTGTGGGCGGCCCTCGAACTGGTGGTGCTGGTGGTCGGGGCGCTCATCGGGCCGGTGTCCATCGTGGCGGCGGCAGCCGTCCTCGCCGTCCCGCTGCTGGTCGACGCGGCCTGTCTGGTCACCTCTCCGTTGGAACTCCGACGTTCGGGCCACTTCGTGGACGACGCCGCGGCACGGCTGGCCCGGGTGGCGCCGACGGTGGTGGCCGTCACCGGCTCCTATGGCAAGACCTCCACCAAGGGCCACATCGTTCATCTGGTGCGGCCCTCGCTCACGATCGTGGCCACCCCGGCCAGCTTCAATAACAGGGCCGGCCTGGCCCGTGCGATCAACGAGCATCTGGCCGACGGCACCGAGGTGTTCGTCGCCGAGATGGGGACCTACGGCCCCGGTGAGATCGCCGATCTGTGCCGGTGGTGCCCACCGGACGTGGCGGTGATCACCGCCATCGGCCCGGTGCACCTCGAGCGCTTCCGCTCGGAGGATCGCATCGTGGAGGCCAAGTCGGAGATCACCGGACCTGCGGACGACGTCGTCCTGCAGGTCGACGACCCGCGGCTGGCGGCGCTGGCCGACCGGCTGGCCTCCCAGGGGAAGCGGGTGGTCCGGTGCTCGACCTCGGACCGGACGGCAGACGTCTGCGTCGTGCGCAGCGGCGACGGCTCGCACCTTTCGGCCTATGCGAACGGTGAGGCCCTGGCCGAGGACGTCGAGCTGCCGACCGGGCTCCAACCCTCCAACCTGGCCTGCGCCATCGCCGTGGCGTTGCTGTTGAAGGTGGACGCGGCAACCATCGGCGACCGGGTCCGCGACCTCCCCGGCGTGGAGCACCGGCTGCAGGCGGTCAGCGCCGTCTCGGGTGCCACCATCCTGGACGACACCTACAACTCCAATCCCGCCGGGGCGTCGGAGGCCCTGGCCGCACTGGCCGGGTCGGCCGAGGTGGGGGAGCCGGTCGGGTCCACCCGCCAGGGCCGGCTGCTGGTGGTGACTCCCGGCATGGTGGAGCTCGGCTCACGCCAGTTCGAGGAGAACCGGCGCTTCGGCGCGGCGGCGGCCGCCGTGGCCACCGACCTGTTGATCGTGGGGCGGACCAACCGGAAGGCCCTCCTGGCGGGCGTGGCGTCCGTGCCCGGCGCGTCCGTCTCGGTGAAGCTGCTCCGTGACCGGAACCGTGCCGTCGACTGGGTGAAGGAGCACGTCACAGCCGGGGACACCGTGCTGTACGAGAACGATCTGCCGGACCACTACCCTTGAACAGTCGAGCCGCCGGCGCTGCCTTGCCGCCGGTGGCTCCTGTCCACACCTGTCGATCGGAGGAGTCAGCCCACCGTGCCCGAAGTCGCCGTCATCTTCGGAGGTCCGTCTCCCGAGCACGACGTGAGCGTGTTGACCGGACTGCAGGCCGCCCGCGGTCTCACCGACGCGCCCGGGGTCTCCCGCGCCACCCTGCGGGCCCTGTTCTGGTCGAAGACGGGGGAGTGGTACGAGGTCGACCCGTCCCTCGAGGCCGAGGCGTTCCTCGATGGGGTGCCGAAGGGGGCGACCAGGCTGCAGCTCGTGGCGGCGACAGGCGGAGGCTTCTCCGAGCCCGGCGGGCGGCTCGGACGGGCCCGGACGCTCGAGCTCGACGCGGCGCTCGTGTGCTGCCATGGCGGCCCCGGTGAGGACGGCACGCTGCAGGCCGCCCTCGACCTGGCCGGCATCCGCTACTCCGGCCCCACCGTGGCCGGGGCGGCGCTCGGCATGGACAAGCTGGCCTTCGGGTCCGTGGCCGCCGACGCCGGCCTCCCGACACTGCCGCGGCGGCTGCTCTCCCCCCATGCCGAGCCGCCGGACTTCGACGGGCCGTTCATCGTCAAGCCACGTTTCGGGGGCTCCTCCATCGGGATCGACGTGGTCGAGGACTTCGCCACCGCGCAGGCCCGCCTGTCCGCCAATCCCCATCTGCGGATGGGCGCCGTGATCGAGCCCTACCGCCCGGACTTGAGCGACCTGCAGATCGGCGTGCGTACCTGGCCGAACCTGCAATTCTCCGCGGTGGAACGGCCGATCCGCTCCTCGGGGTCCGCCGACATCCTCGACTATCGCGACAAGTACGTGGCGGGCGAGGGCATGGACGGGGCCAATCGCGAGCTCCCGGCCCAGATCCCGCCCGAGCTCGAAGAGCAGCTCCGCCACGCCGCGGAGCGGATCGCGGAGTTGGCAGGGGTCCGGGGCGTTGCCCGGATCGACTACCTCTCCGACGGCGCATCGTTCGTGGTGAACGAGGTCAACACCGTGCCCGGCTCCCTGGCCCGCTATCTCTGGGTGGCACCCGTGGTGCCCTTCGCCACCCTGCTGTCCGACCTCCTGGAAGAGGCCCGCCAGCGACCGACGCACGCCTATTCGGCGGCGGGGGCCGACGGCACGGTGCTCCGTTCGGCCGGCTCCATCGCCGGCAAGCTGGGCTGAGGCATTTGGCCGGTCGCCGGCTGCAGCTCCTCCCCGGCGAGGAGGTCCTGGTCGACATCCGGCCCCACTGGTCCTACGTGTCGGCCCCCCTGGTGCTCTCGCTGGCCGTGGTGGCCGTCGGCATCGCCCTCGATGTCGGCTTTCCCCATACGTCGGTGGCGCTGCACTGGGTGGAGGGAGGGGCGGTGGCCGTCCCGTGTGCATGGCTCGCCGTGCGTGTCGTGCGGTGGAGGACGACCGGCCTGGTCCTCACCCCGCACAGGCTCATCGAGTACTGGGGCGTGGTGTCCCACCGGCAGTGGGAGATCCGGTTGTCCCGGATCGAGTCGACCCGGGTGGTCCAGTCTCCGCTGCGACGCCTGGTCGGCACCGGTCGCCTCGAGCTCGCGTTCCGGGTCGAGGACGAGGACGCGGTCAGGTGGATCGAGGACGTACGCAAGCCGGTGATCCTGCAACGGATCGTGCACCGGAGGATGGCCCCGCCTGCCGACCCGGGCGTCGGCCCGCGCTACTAGACGGGCCCGCCCGTCGGCACGGACCGGTGGTGCGCCGAGCGGGCGGCGACGGTCCCGTCGGTGGCCTCCACCCGCCATCCGCGGCCAGGGAGCCCGTCGAGGTCGATGGCGCCCGGCCGGCCCAGGGCCACGACACAGCCCCCGAAACCGGCCCCCGTCATGCGGGCGCCGAACACGCCGCCCAGTGACTCCAGATGGGCGACCAGCGCATCGACCCCGGGGGTCGAGACATCGAAGTCGTCGGCCAGGCTGCGATGGCTCTCGGTCATCAGCGCCCCGGCCTGGCCGAGGTCCCCCGCGGCGAAGGCAGCGGCGCAACGGCGGACCCGCTCGCACTCGGTGACGACGTGCCGGGCGCGCCGGCGGAGCAACGGATCGCGCAGGGCAAGGAGGTCCGCGGCCCCGGCCAGGCCCAGCGGGCCGATCACTGCTGCAGCCGCCTCGCACTCGGCCACCCGGGCGGCGTACCCCGAGTCGCGCAGGGCCCGGCGGTGACCGGAGTCGACCACCACGACCTCGGTCTCCGCCGGCAGTGGCACCTGGCGGGTGGCCAGGGTCGAGAAGTCGATGAGCAATGCATGGCCCTGCCGGCCGCCCGCACAGACGAGGGGGTCCATGAGCCCCACCGGAACGCCCGAGCGGTGCTCCGCCTCCCGGCAGAGCCGGGCGACGTCCACCGGAGACCCGGTGACGCCGAAGACCTCGGCCAGGGCTACGCACAGGGCGGCGCTCGACGAGAGGCCCGCCCCGATGGGCAGGTTCGCCCCGATGCGCACCCTGCCGCCACGGTCGGGCCGGGCCAGCCCGATCATGGCGCCGATCAGGCGGATCCACGGCGGCTCGAGCAGTGGCACCGAGTCGGCGTCGGGCACGAGGTCGATGGGGTACTCCTCGTCCCCGAAGGCGGTCGACGTGACCACGATCCGCCGCTCCTCCGCCGGCGTGTACTCGACGTCCACCCCGAGGCCGATGGCCATGGGCAGGGCCAGACCCTGGTTGTAGTCGGTGTGGTCACCGATCAGGTTGACCCGGCCGGGTCCTGTGGCTCGTCGGAGCTGTGGCACCCTCTGGCTCCTCGCCGGGCTCGATCCGGAGGCTCGATCCGGAGGCTCGATCCCCAGGTTATCTGCGCCGGAGGACCGGCCCCGGGGTGATGTGCCGGCACAGGCCGGCGTTCTGTTCCGCCATACCCGTGGCCACTTACGTCTGGCATGCTCTCGGCCATGTTCGACGAGTTGCTGCGGGCCAATCGCCGTTACGCCTCCACCTTCGCGCTCCGGGGGATCCCTCCCTCGGCCGCCAAGCAGTTCGCCCTGGTCACCTGCATGGACAGCCGCATCGAGCCGTTGGACATGTTGGGGCTCCGGCCCGGCGATGCGAAGATCCTCCGCAACGCCGGTGCACGGGTCACCGAGGACGTCCTGCGGTCCTTGATCCTGGCGACGAGGTTCCTCGGGGTCCGGGAGATTGCAGTCATGCAGCACACCAACTGTGCGCTGGCCGACCGCAGCGACGAGGACGTGCGGACGAGCCTCGGGGTCGAGGAGCCGGTGGGATCGGACCGTTGGGAGTTCCTGGCCATGCCCGACCCCGACCAGGCACTCCGAGCCGACATCGAGGCCGTGCGCACCTGCGGGCTCCTGCCCGCCGGCGTCGGCGTGGAGGGCTGGCGCTACGACGTCGAGTCGGGCTCGATCCACCGGGTCGTCCCGTCCGCTGAGGGTTGAGCGCCGACCACGGGCCGGGTGCGGGGGTGCCGACCGGAGACCCACCTCATTTGACCCCGGGGGGGCAGACGGGCCACCATCCCGCCATGACCATCTCCAGCGACATCGGTCCCCAGTGCCACGTCCCGACCGGGGCGGCACCGGTCGTGGGCGTTGCGCGATGAGCGGCCCGCTGGAAGGCATCAGGATCGTCGAACTGGCCGGACTGGGACCTGCCCCGTTCGCCGGGATGATGCTCGCCGATGCCGGTGCCGACATCATCCGGATCGACCGCTCCGACCGGGCGACGTACCCGCCACGCCAGGAGCCCCACGTCGACCTGATGAACCGCGGCCGGCGCTCGGTGGCCGTCGATCTCAAGGCCCCTGACGGCGTGGCCCTCGTGCTCCGGCTGCTCGAACGGGCCGACGGGCTGATGGAGGGGTTCCGGCCGGGAGTGGCCGAGCGCCTCGGGCTGGGGCCCGACGTCTGCCTGGCCCGCAATCCGAAGCTGGTCTACGGGCGGATGACCGGGTGGGGACAGGAGGGGCCTCTGGCCCAGGCAGCGGGCCACGACATCGACTACATCGCACTGGCCGGGGCCCTCGAGCCGTTGGGCCGGGCCGGCGAGCGCCCGCTGCCGCCGCTCAATCTGGTGGGTGACTTCGGCGGTGGGGGCATGCTGCTCGCCTACGGCATGCTGGCCGCCATCCTCTGTGCCGGGCGCACCGGGGCCGGGCAGGTGGTTGACGCGGCCATGGTCGACGGGGCCGCGTCGCTGATGACCATGACCTACACCCTGCGGGCCGCAGGCATCTGGAACGACGAGCGGGGTACCAACCTGTTGGACACCGGTGCCCACTTCTACGAGGTGTACGAGACCGCCGACGGGGGCTTCGTCGGAGTGGGGGCCATCGAGCCGCAGTTCTACGCCGAGCTGATCCGGTTGATGGGGCTGGGCGGGGAGGAGCTGCCCGGCCAGATGGACCGCGAGGCGTGGCCCCGGATGAAGGAGCGGTTCGCCCAGGTGTTCGCCTCGAGGACCCGGGCCCAGTGGGAGGCCGTCTTCGAGGGGAGCGACGCCTGTGCGGCACCGGTGCTGTCACCGGCCGAGGCGCCGGACCATCCGCACAACCGGTTCCGGCACACGTTCACCGAGGTGGCAGGCGTGGTACAGCCATCACCGTCGCCTCGTTTCGAGGGCACCCCGGGCTCCGTCCGCAGGCCCCCGCCCAATCCGGGCCAGCACGGCGACGAGGCCCTGGCCGACTGGGGCGTTGCGGAAGCGGAGATCAGCGCCCTCCGGGCGTCGGGCGCCATCCGGTAGGGGCGCACCCCGCCCGGCTGGTCAGAGGTGGACCACCGGGCAGGTGACCGTGCGGGTGATCCCCTCGATGAGCTGGATCCTGCCGACCACCATCCGCCCCAGCTCGTCGACGGTCCCGGCCTCGGCCCGGACGATCACGTCATAGGGCCCGGTCACCCCCTCGGCCTCCACGACGCCGTCGAGCGACGCCACCGTGCGGGTCACCGAGGCGGCCTTTCCGACCTCGGTCTGGATGAGCACGTAGGCGCTGACCGGCATTCGAATCTCCTGAGTCACGGGGAGTGTGGCGTGGACATGCTATCCCCGCCACACCCGGCGCCTACCATGCCATCGTGGGCGTTCGGGAGCGAGGTGACCAGTTCCGGCGTCTGGCCAGGTCGGCCATCACCGACCTGTTCGACCAGCGTCGACCATTCGGGCGACTGGCCCTGACCCACGTGCTCATGACGGCCGGGGACACCATGTTCGCCGTCTCGTTGGCCGGCTCGCTGTTCTTCTCCATCTCTCCCACCGCGGCCAAGGACAAGGTCCTCCTGTACCTCTTGCTGACGATGGGGCCCTTCGCCGTGGTTGCCCCGGCATTGGGCCCGCTCATCGACCGGAGCCGCGGAGCCCGTCGGGCCATGGTGGTCACCTCGGCCCTGGGCAGGGCCGTGCTCTGCCCGTTCATTGCCCGGGACATCCACTCGCTGCTCCTGTTCCCCGAGGCCTTCCTCATGCTGGTGCTGTCCAAGGTGTACCTGGTCACCAAGGGGGCGCTGGTCCCCGAGATGGCCGCCCTCGGCATGCTCGACGACGCACTCGGCGACGGACGAGGGGTCGAGACGGGCCACCCCGTTGCAGCCGAGGACCCCGATCCGGAACCCCCGGGCGCCGGGCGGCCGAGACCCACCCCTCCCTACGGCACCCCGGTGGTCCACGTGGACGACACGGTGACCGGGGCGGACCGCGTCGAGCCGGACCTGGCCACCCTCAACGCACGGCTGGGGCTCCTGGCGTCTCTCTCCGGTTTCGCCTTCGCCCTGCCGGCGGTGGCGATCCTCAAACTGGGCGGGTCACCCCGTGTGCTGTGGGCGGACACCGCGGTGTTCGCCGCCGCGGTGGTGGCCGGGGCCCGGCTGCCGGTCCGACGCCGGCTGCAGCGCCGGCCCCGTGCCGCGCCGGCCCGGGTGCCCGTGCCCGCCGAAGTGCAGTTCGCCCCTGACTTCGACGAGAGCTGGGCCGGCGACGAGGAGGACCTGGCCGCCTTCCGGCCGATGGCCGACACCGAGGTGATCCTGGCCCTGATGCCGATGTCGGTGCAGAAGGCCCTTCTCGGTTTCCTGACCTTCCTCTACGCCTTCGGTCTCCGGCGCGAGGCGGCTGCCACCTGGTGGTTCGGCCTCCTGCTCGGATCCCTCACCGCCGGGGCCCTGCTCGGCGTGCTCTCCGTGTCGAGGATCCGGCGGGTGCTCAGCGAGCAGCAGATGCTCACCGGCTCGCTGTGGCTGGTGGCGGGGGTCACCGCCCTCGGCGGGTACTTCCCCGTCCGGTGGTTCCAGGCAGTGGTGGCACTGGGGGTGGGGGCCGCCGGGGCGGTGGCCAAACCCTCCTTCGACGCCCTGGTCCAACGCCACGTGCGCGAGTCGGACCAGGGCCGGGCCTTCGCCCGGTTCGAAGCACAGCTGCAGCTGCTGTGGGTGATCGGCTCGTTGGTGCCCGTCGTGCTGTCCCTGCCCATCGCCGCCGGCAACCTGGTCATGGCCGTGGTGGCCTCCGTGGGGGCTGTCTTCTACATGAGTTCGCGCCGGGCGGTGCACGGCACTCCGACGTCCGCCGGGCGGGCCCGCCCGCGCCAATGACCCGGCCGCCGGGCGGGCCCGCCCGCGCCGGTGGCTCAGCCGAGCTGTTGCTCGAGCCGGTCCACCTCGGCCCGGAGCTCTTCGGGGAGCTTGTCGCCGAACTGGGCGAAGTGCTCGCGTATGCTCGGCACCTCGGCCCGCCACTCCTCGGGGTCCACGGCCAGCAGCTTCTCCATGTCGGCGGCCGACACGTCGAGCCCCTCGGTGTCGATGGCGCCCGGTGCCGGGATCAGCCCGATGGGGGTCTCGATGGCCCCACCGGTGCCGTTCACCCGTTCGAAGACCCACTCGAGGACACGGGAGTTGTCGCCGTAGCCCGGCCAGAGCCAGCGCCCGTCCTCGTCCTTGCGGAACCAGTTGACGTAGAAGATCTTGGGCAGCTTGTCGGGGTCGGCGGACGCCCCGATGCTCAGCCAGTGGCCGAAGTAGTCGGCCATGTTGTAGCCGCAGAAGGGCAGCATGGCGAACGGGTCGCGGCGGAGGTTGCCCACGGCGCCGCTGGCCGCCGCGGTGGTCTCCGAGGCCATGATCGAGCCCAGGAAGACGCCGTGCTGCCAGTCCCTCGACTGAAACACCAGGGGCACCACCGAGGCCCGACGGCCGCCGAACAGGATGGCGTCGATCGGCACGCCGGCCGGGTCCTCCCACTCGGAGGCGATCGCCGGGTCCTGCGCGGCGGGGACGGTGAAGCGAGCGTTCGGGTGGGCGGCAGATGTGCCCGACTCGGGCGTCCAGTCCTCGCCCTTCCACGAAGTGAGGTGGGCCGGCGGAGGGTCGGTCATGCTCTCCCACCACACGTCGCCGTCGTCGGTGAGGGCGGTGTTCGTGAAGATGGCGCCGCCTTCGAGGGTGAGCATGGCGTTGGGGTTGGTCTGGGTGTTGGTGCCCGGGGCCACGCCGAAGAACCCGGCCTCGGGGTTGATGGCGTACAGGCGCCCGTCAGGATGGAACTTCATCCAGCAGATGTCGTCGCCCACCGTCTCCACCTTCCAGCCGGGCAGGGTGGGGATGAGCATGGCCAGGTTGGTCTTGCCGCAGGCAGAGGGGAAGGCACCGGTCACGTAGCGGGTCTCGCCCGCCGGCGAGGTCAGCTTCAAGATGAGCATGTGCTCGGCCAGCCAGCTGTCGTCCCGGGCCATCACCGAGGCGATACGTAGGGCGAAGCACTTCTTGCCGAGCAGGGCGTTGCCGCCGTAGCCGGATCCGTAGGACCAGATCTCCCGGGTCTCGGGGAAGTGCACGATGTACTTGTTCTCCGCGTCGCATGGCCAGGGAGAGTCGGCCTGGCCTTCCGCCAAGGGGGCTCCCACCGAGTGCATGCAGGGCACGAACACGCCGTCGGATCCCAGCACCTCGAGTGCGCCCCGTCCCATCCGGGTCATGATCCGCATGGACACGGCCACATAGGCCGAGTCGGTGATCTCCACGCCGATGTGGGCGATACGCGACCCGAGGGGACCCATCGAGAAGGGGACCACGTACATGGTCCGTCCCCGCATCGAGCCCTTGAACAGGTCCGTCAGGAGGGCGCGCATCTCGGCGGGGTCCCGCCAGTTGTTGGTGGGGCCGGCATCGGACTCGTCCGCCGAGCAGATGAAGGTCCGGTTCTCGACGCGGGCCACGTCACCGGGGTCGGAGTGGGCCCAGTAGCTGTGGGGGCGCTTGGCTTCGGAGAGCTTGGTGAACGTCCCCTGGTCCACCAACAGCTGGCACAGCCGGTCGTACTCCTCGGCGGAGCCGTCGCACCACACGACGGTGTCCGGCTCGGTCAGAGCGGCGATCTCGTCTACCCATGCGATGAGCTTCTTGTGATCGGTGGGGGGCATGGGCTGGTGTTTCCTCCTTGGTTTTCCGGCGACCGGCGCAACTGAGGACCAGTGCTGCCAGGGTCCGTTGCTCGGTGGTCCAGCAAATTGTAGTGGGGAAGCCTCGTCCCAATGGTAGGCAAGACGGGTGGACAGTCCCAATTGCGGAGATGCCGGGGCGCCCGAGGCCGGCCCGGGCGACGAATTCGCCGTCATCGATCGGCTCCGGGCCCGTTTCGAGGCGGCCGCACGCACCCGATCGGCTCCCGGGTCACCCCCACCGGGCGATGTCTGGATCGGGGACGATGCCGCCGTGGTCGGGCCCACGTCCCCCGGCCCCGTGATTCTCGCAACCGACCTGGTCGTTGCGGGGGTCCACGTCGACCTCGAGCTGTGTGCGCTCGACGATGTCGGGTACAAGGCGCTGATGGTCTCGCTCTCCGACCTGGCGGCCATGGGCGCCACCGCCGACTACGCGCTGGTGTCGATCGCCGCGCCGCCCGGCACCGATCTCGAGCTGCTGGGAGCGGGCGCCGCCGAGGCGGCCGACGAGTCGGGGTGCACCGTCGTCGGGGGCGACCTGTCCGTGTCACCGGTCCTGGTCGTGTCCACCGCTGTTCTCGGCTCACTCAGGGGCGACCCCGGTCTGGCGCCGCTGGTCCGTTCGGGTGCCCGGCCCGGTGATCGGTTGTTCGTGACCGGGGCGTTGGGCGGATCCGCAGCCGGGTTCCGGATGCTGCGAGAGGGTGGTGCCGCCGAACGGCCGGGTTCGGCGCTGGCCCGCCGCCACCGCCGCCCGGTGGCGCGCCTCGCCGAAGGGGCCCTGGCCCGGGCATCCGGGGCAACGGCGGCCATCGACATCTCCGACGGCCTGGCCGCCGACATCAGGCATCTGGCCGAGGCGTCCGGCGTCGGCATCGCTCTCGACGGGTTGCCGGTGGACGACGGGGCGACCAGGGAGGAGGCGATCTCCGGCGGTGAGGACTACGAGTTGATCATCGCCACCGGGGAGCCCGACCGCCTGGTGGCGGCCTTCGAGTCAGCGGGCATGCGGCCGCCACTGGCCTTGGGCCACTGCACGGTTCGACCTGGTGAGTACACCCTCGAGGGTCGCCCACTTCCACTCGGGGGCTGGAGGCATCTCTTCTGATGCTGCCGATGCCTGCCCAACGGGCGCTGTCCGATCCCGGGGAGGGCCAGACCGCGGAGTGGGGTCAGCCCGGGATGTTCCGGACGGGCCGCTTGACGACCTTTCCGGATCGGATGCACGAGGTGCAGGCGTTGAGGCGCTTGGGCGAACCGTCGACCAGGGCCCGGACCCGTTGGATGTTGGGATCCCAGCGCCGCTTGGTCCTCCGGTGGGAGTGGCTGATGTTCATTCCGAACGACGGCTTCTTGCCGCAGACCTCGCACACCGCTGCCATGACGCTCCGACTTCCTCTTCGAATCCTCTGGGTAAGGCGCAAAGGTTAGCATCCTGGCCATGGTGGTCCTCGACAGTCTGGGTGCAGCGGAGCTTTGCCAGGTCATCACCACGTTCCGCGACGGGGTGCGGACCCATCAGGAGCTGATCAACCGCCTCAACGTCTATCCGGTGCCCGACGGCGACACGGGAACCAACATGGCTCTGACCCTCGAGTCGGTCACCGCCGAGCTCGAGGGCCTCGAGTCGCCCGACATGGAGGCGACCTGCAAGGCGATCGTCCACGGGTCGCTGATGGGGGCGCGCGGCAATTCGGGGGTCATCCTGTCCCAGCTGCTCCGGGGCATCTCGGAGGGTCTGAACACCGGTGACGGGCTTCCCGGGGCCACTGATCTCTCCCAGGCCCTGACCATCGCCGACAAGCTGGCGCGTGAAGCAGTGATGCGGCCGGTGGAGGGCACCATCCTGACCGTGGCTCGGGGCGCAGCCCAAAGCGCCCGGGCCTCCGCCGCGGAAGGGAACTCGATGGTGGGCGTGGCCGAGGCTTCGAGGGCCGGGGCCGCGGACGCGCTGGCGCGCACGCCGTCCCTCCTGCCGGTGTTGGAGCAGGCCGGTGTGGTCGACGCCGGCGGCGCCGGTTACCTGCTCCTGTTCGACGCACTGCTGTCGGTCCTCGACGGCCGGCCCATGCCTACGCCCCCGGCGCTGCCGGCCGGCCCTTCCGGCGCCGCGACCTTCGAAGGCGCCACGCTGCCCGGCCACGAAGCCGACGCCGTCCTGTCCGGTCTGCGCTATGAGGTGATGTACCTCCTCGAGGCGCCCGACGAGACGATCCCCATGTTCAAGGAGGTGTGGGCGGGCCTCGGTGACTCCATCGTGGTGGTCGGCGGTGACGGCCTGTGGAACTGCCACATCCACACGGACGAGATCGGTGCGGCCGTCGAGGCGTCCCTCGACGCGGGACGGCCGAGGGCGATCCGGGTCACCGACCTGCTCGAGGAGGTCGAGGAGGAGCGCTGGGTGCGGGAAGGGGCGGGTTCCGCCGAGAGCGGGCCGTCGCAGACCCCGCCGGGACCGGTGCCGGTCACCGGCGTGGTGGCCGTGGCCAGCGGTGACGGGATCGGTCGCATCTTCCGCTCCCTCGGCGTCCAGGGGCTCATCGCCGGCGGGCAGTCCATGAACCCGTCCATCGCCGAGCTGGTCGCCGCGGTCGACGCGCAGAGGTCGGAGGAGGTGATCGTCCTCCCGAACAACAGCAACATCCGCCCGGTGGCCGACCGGGTCGACGAGCTCAGCACCAAGACGGTCTGGGTCGTGCCCACCGACAGCATTGCCGAGGGATTCGCCGCCCTGCTCGCTTACGACCCCGAGGCCCACGGCGAGAGCAACGCCCGGGCCATGGAGGCCTCGGCCCGCAAGGTGGTGGCCGGAGAGGTCACCCGTGCCGTGCGCGCCTCGGACAGCGATGCAGGGCCGATCGCCACCGGCGACTGGTTGGGGCTGTCACGTCAGGGCATCGAAGTGGTGGGGGACTCGCTGGCCGGTGTCGCCTGCTCACTCCTCGACGTACTGGTGACCGACGACCACGACCTGGTGACCATCATCGAAGGCGAGGGATCCGGCCCGGCAGATACCCGCCGGATCACGGAGTGGCTCAGGGACCACCGACCCAACGTGGAGACCGAGGAGCACCACGGCGGCCAGCCCCTGTATCCGTACCTGTTCTCCATCGAGTGAGCGACGCGTCTCCGAGCGACCGGCCGCCGGCCGGCGGGAACGGCCGCCGGCTCGCCCAGCTTGCAGCGCTGCCGGTGTCGGTCCTCAACGGCGTGGGGACAGCGGCCGCTCGTGACCTGGCCGAGCTCGGCATCGAGTCGGTGCTCGATCTGCTGACCCACTACCCCCGTCGCTACATCGACGGCACCCGGCTGGTGCCCATCGCCGAGCTGGCCGAGGGAGACAAGGTGTCGGTGCTGGCCGAGGTGGTGCGGGTCAACCGGCCGCCGGCCCGCGGTGGCAGGGGCCGGGGACGGGCCCCCTCGCGGGTCGAGGTGGAAATCTCCGACGGCGGAGGTCGGCTGCAGGTGGTGTTCTTCAATCAGGCCTGGAGGGCGAAGCAGCTGCCGCTGGGGACCCTTGCGCTGTTCTACGGGACCATCGGCTCGTTCCGGGACGCGCTGCAGCTGGGCAGCCCCACCGTGGAGGTGCTCCGCAAGCCGGGCGACGAGGACGGGCCCGGGGAGGACGAACGGTCCGGCCGCGTGTTCCCCGTCTACCCCCTGAGCGACAAGGTCAATCTCACCTCGACGCGGATCAGCCGGTTCGTGCAGGAGGCCCTCGACCGGGCGGGCGGGTTCGCCGATCCCCTTCCTTCCGCGTGGGTCCGGCGCCTCGGCCTGCTCGACCGCACGACTGCGTTCGACCACATCCACCGGCCGACCTCGCTGTCCCAGCGCGAACCGGCCCGGAAGCGCCTGGCGTTCGACGAGCTGTTCCGGCTGCAGCTGGCCCTGGTGCTTCGCCAGCACCGGTTGGCCGAGGATGCCCGGGGGATCCGCCATGTGGTGGCGCGGGCCGACGGGGAGCCGACGCTGGTGGACCGCTTCGTCCAGCAGTTGCCCTTTGCCCTCACCGGCGCCCAACAGAAGGCCATCACCTCCATCTCCGAGGATCTGGCCGGTGCCCTGCCCATGCACCGGCTACTGCAGGGTGACGTCGGCTCGGGCAAGACGGTGGTGGCCCTCGCCGCCATGCTGGTGGCGGTCGAGGGGGGCCACCAGAGCGCGCTGATGGCCCCGACCGAGGTCCTCGCCGACCAGCACGCGGCAGAGGTGGGCTCCCTCGTCGGGGGGCTGTCCGTCCCCGACCCCGGAACCCTGGAAGGCCGACGCCCGCTGCGGGTCGCCCTGCTCACGTCCAAGACCGCCGCCGGCGAGCGGGCCGCCATCCACGCTGGGCTCGGGGACGGGAGCGTGGACATCCTCATCGGCACCCATGCACTGCTGACCGAGCAGGTGGGGTTCCGGTCCCTCGGCGTGGTGGTCATCGACGAACAGCACCGCTTCGGTGTCGAGCAGCGCGCCGCGCTCAGGGCCAAGGGTCGGGGGGGCGACGGACAGGGTCGGGATCCCGACCTGCTGGTGATGACGGCCACGCCCATTCCGCGGACCGCCGCCATGGTGGTCTTCGGCGACCTCGACATGACCATCATCGACGAGATGCCGCCCGGCCGGCTGCCGGTCACCACGAGGTGGCTCCGGAGCCCCCTCGAGGTCGAGGAGGCCTGGTCGAGGGTGCGCGAAGAGGTCGCCGCGGGCCATCGGGCCTTCGTGGTCTGCCCCCTGGTCGAGGGCTCGGACCGGGTGCAGGCCTCCTCGGTCGTCGCCGAGGAGGAGCGACTGTCGGGGGCCGAGCTCTCGGGTCTGCGGGTCGGGCTGCTCCACGGCCAGATGCGGCCGTCGGAGAAAGAGGAGGCGATGGCGGACTTCCGCTCCGGCCGACTCGACGTGCTGGTGGCCACGACGGTGATCGAGGTGGGCGTGGACGTCCCCGAGGCCACGGTCATGGTCATCGAGGACGCCGACCGCTTCGGTATCGCCCAGCTCCACCAACTGCGCGGTCGGGTGGGGCGGGCAGGGGACCCGGCCTGGTGCTATCTGCTCTCGGAGAACGATGGCCCCGAGGCCTCCGCCCGACTGTCGGCAATGGAACGGACCGGCGACGGGTTCGAGCTGGCCGACGTCGACCTCGAACTGCGCGGCGAGGGGACCATCCTCGGGGCACGGCAGAAGGGCAAGAGCGATCTCAAGGCCGCCAAGCTCCTGTCCGATCGGGACCTGGTGGTCGAGGCCCGTGCCGTGGCCGTGGCCCTTGTCGAGGGGGACCCGGGTCTCGAGGGCCACCGCCAGTTGGTCGACGAGCTGCGGATCTTCATCGAGGACAGCGAGGCAGAGTTCCTCTTCAAGAGCTAGTGGCCCCCCGACATGCCGAGGACGTGGCCTGCCGAGGACGCGGCTGACCGATGCACGCGGCCTGCCCGAGGGGGGGAAGGTCCGCCGGTAGGCTGTACGGGTGCGTGTGATCGGAGGACAGTTCCGTGGGAGGCGCCTGGCCGGCCCCACCGGACCGAACGTGCGGCCGACCTCGGACCGTGTCCGTGAGGCGGTGTTCGACATCCTCTACAGCCTGGGGGGAGTGGACGGCCTGCAGGTGGCCGACCTGTTCGCCGGCACCGGCGCACTCGGGATCGAAGCTCTGTCGCGCGGAGCAGCGTCGGTCACCTTCGTCGAGCGCGATCCGGTCGCCCTCGGAGTGGTGCGCACCAACCTCGCCTCGGTGGGCCTGGGCGACGCGGAGAAGGACGGGGATGCCACGGTGGTGCGTGCCGACGTCGACGCCTGGGCGGCGACCACCGCGTCGCGTTACGACCTCGTCCTCTGCGATCCCCCCTACGACTACCACGGGTGGGAGACGCTGATCGCGCGGCTGCCCGCCGATCTGGCCATCCTCGAATCGGGGGCCGAGCTCGCGCTTCCCCGTGGATGGGGGATCATCAAATCGAAGCGGTATGGGGGTACGATCGTGACGGTGGCCCGTCCGGAACGGGTCACCCAGAAAGGTGTCCTGTGAGGATTGCGCTCATACCCGGGTCCTTCGACCCGGTCCACAATGGGCACCTCGAAGTCATCGAGCGTGCGGCCCGCCTGTTCGACGAGGTGGTCGTGGCCGCGCTGCGCAATCCGCAGAAGAGCGAGGTGCTGTTCGACCTCGACGAGCGCCAGCAGATGCTCGAGGAGTCGCTCGCTCACCTGGTCAACGTGCGCATCGTGTCGGTGTCCACCCTGGTGGTCAACGTTGCCCACGACGTCGGGGCCAGCGCCATCGTGAAGGGGCTCCGTGCGGTGTCGGACTTCGAAAACGAGCTGCAGATGGCCCAGATGAACAAGCAGCTGTCCGGGGTGGAGACCCTGTTCATCCCCACCAGTTCGGCGCACTCGTTCATCGCCTCGAGGCTCCTGCGTGAGGTTGCCCGATTCGGCGGCGACGTGAACTCCTTCGTGCCCAAGGTGGTCGCCCTCCGGCTCGAGGAGAAGTTCGCCAGTGAGTGACGTGTTCGAGGACCTCGACCGTGAGCGGGCCGCCGGAGCGCAGCAGGGCGCAGAGGCCTTCATCCGCAGCGCGCTCGAGCTGGTGCAGACCGCGAAGGCGATGCCCCTGTCGGCGTCGGTGCTGGTCTCCCGCGAAGAGCTGGCCGAACTGCTGCAGGGGTCCCTCGATCACATGCCCGACGAACTGCGCCGGGCGCGGTGGCTCCTGAAGGAGCGCGACGAGTTCCTGGCCGAAAAGTCCAGGGAGGCCGACGCCCTACTGGAGGAGGTGCGGGTCCAGGCCGAGCGCATGGTCCAGCGCACGGAGATCGTGCGCCAGGCCAATCACGTCGCCCAGCGCATCCTCGACGACGCCAACGAAGAGGCCCGGCGACTCCGGCACGAGGCCGAGGACTACGCCGACCAGAAACTGGCCAGCTTCGAGATCGTGCTCGACCGCACGATGAAGACCGTGCAGGCCGGTCGTGAGAAGCTGCAGGTCTCCCCGCTGCCTCCGGTGGAGATCGGTGACCAGGGGGACACCACGCTGGCGGCCGCCGACTCGGTACTCGGGGGAGGCTCGGACGTCGACGAGCCGGAGGGCTTCTTCGACCAAGACCTCGACTGAGCGGGCAGGTCAGGTGACGTCCGAGTCCGAAGGCGTCGACCTCGTACCCATCACGGATGCACGACCCGAGAACCCGCCACGGGTGAAGCGACCGTTCGTCGTCCAGGTGGCCGCCCTGCGCAAGGCGGCCGGCACCACCCGGCACGAGGTGCGCCAGGGGGTGATCGACGGGCTGGCCGCAGTGTCGGTGACGGTACCCGACGGGGCACCGGTGGAGGCCGACCTGACCCTGTCGTCCTACCCGGGCGGGATCACGGCCACGGGCACGGTCAGCGCGCCGTGGCGGGGCGAGTGCCGCCGTTGCGGCGGTCCGGTGACCGGCCGGGTGGTGGCGCCCGTGCGGGAGCGCTTCGCCCCGGCGGGTGGCGCCAACCGGGACGAGGACGCCTACCCGCTCGCCGGTGACGAGGTGGATCTCGAGCCGTTGGTCCGTGACGCGGTCCTGCTCGAACTCCCTCTGGCCCCGTTGTGCTCGGTGGACTGCCGGGGCCTCTGCCCCCAGTGCGGGATCAATCGGAACGTGGCCGACTGCGAGTGCGTTCCGGCGGGGGACCCCCGTTGGTCGGTGCTCGACACCCTGCGGGAGCCCTAGGGGCGCGTCTTGACCTAGGATGTCACCCCTATGGCCGTTCCGAAGAAGAAGACCTCCAAGTCGAAGAGCCGCAGTCGCCGGGCGTCCAACTGGGTGCTGAAGACGCCGGCACGCTCGGTATGCCCCCAGTGCACGACCGCCAAGCTTCCCCACATTGTCTGCCCCAACTGCGGGTGGTACAAAGGCCGGCAGGCGATCGAAGTCGATTAGTGGCACGAGGGGGGGAACGACCGACCGGTGAGGCATTTGCCGCACTTCCGGTAGCGGTCGATGCCATGGGCGGTGACAAGGCTCCCGGTGAGATCGTCGCAGGGGCCCGTCAGGTGGCGGAGCAGGGGGAAATCGCGGTGGTCCTGGTGGGGCGCCCGGGCGAACTGGGTGACACCGGCGATCTTCCCGTGATGGCGGCCAGCGAGGTCATCGGCATGGAGGACGACCCTGCCCAGGGTGTCCGCCGGAAGAAGGACTCCTCCCTCGTCCGGGCCGCCGAGGCGGTGCGGGACGGTAGGGCCATGGCCATGGTGTCGGCGGGCAACACCGGGGCCACCATGGCGTCGGCCCTGCTGCGGATGGGACGGCTGCCCGGGGTGGTCCGGCCCGCCATCGCCACACCGATTCCCGACCCCAATCGGGCCTGGCCCACGGTGCTGCTCGACTCCGGGGCAAACGCCGAGTGCTCGCCCCAGATGCTCGTGCAGTTCGCCGAGATGGGGGCGACCTACGCCCACAAGCGCTACGGAGTGGAGCGGCCCAGAGTCGCACTCCTCTCCATCGGCGAGGAGAAGTCCAAGGGGACCCCGCTGGTGAAGGAGACCCACGCCCTTCTGGCCGACGGTGCGGGGGGAGCCGGCCTCGAGTTCGTCGGCAACGTCGAGGGCCGGGACTTCTTCGAGGGGCTGGCGGACGTCATCGTGACCGACGGGTTCACCGGCAACGTGGCCCTCAAGACGCTGGAGGGCTCCCTCCGGTTCCTGATGGGCGCCCTCACCGAGATCCTCGTCCGCCCGGAGGTCCGGGAGACCGCCGAGGCACTGCTCCCGCACCTGATGCCGCTCGCCACCGCGCTCGACCCCGAGACCACCGGCGGGGCGATGTTGCTCGGGGTGAACGGCGTCTGTGTGATCAGCCACGGTTCGTCCACGTCGGTGGCCGTGGTCAACGCCATCACCGTCGCCCACGATCTGGCGGTGGCGGGCCTGGTGGCGGATGTGGCCGCCTCCGTCAGCCAGGCCCCTGCGGACTGATCACCGGCCGGACCTCCGCAATCCTCCGTCGTGCCGGCGACGGATGCAGAGCCCCCGTACCGGCCGGGGGTCGGTCGATCTCCGGGGCGGAGCGCCACGGCGCGCTAGGTTGCACAGATGTCACCTGGCCGGCAGCCCCGTGCGGAGGGCGGTGCGCCCGCCGCACCCTCGTTCGGATGACGGACTGAGCGGGTTCGGGTGGAGGCGCACCACAGTCACGAGGCAGACCCCACGGCGCCGCCGGCGCGCCTCGAGGAGATCGTCGACGGCGTCCATGCGTGGGTCCAACCGGACGGCTCGTGGTGGCTCAACAACGCCGGCGCCATCACCGGCGGGGACGGGACCCTGGTCGTCGACACCTGTGCGACCGAGGAGCGGACGCGGCGATTTCTCGATGCAATCGCCGTTGCCACCGGAGGCGAGCCCGTGCGATTCGCTGTGAACACCCACGAGCACGGGGACCACACCTACGGCAATTGCCTCCTGCCGCCGGAGGCCTCGCTCATCGGCCACGAGAACATGCGTGCCGCACTGCTCGTCGATCCGGTGATCGACGGCTGCCCGCCCGCATGGGACCCGGTGCCGGAGTGGGGAAACGTGACCAGGCGGGTGCCCAACGTCGTCGTCCGTTCCGACCTGACCGTCTTCACCGGCACACGGCGGGTCGACCTCCTGCACCCCGGTTACGACGCCCACACGACGGGTGACCTGATCGCGTGGCTGCCGGACGAGCGAGTGCTCTTCGCCGGCGACCTGGTGTTCCACGGACTGACCCCCCTGATGAGTGGCGGCTCCGTCGACGGGGCACTGCGTGCACTCGACTGGCTGGCGGAGTTCGAACCCGACCACCTCGTGCCCGGCCACGGACCGATCGTTGGTGTCACCGGGCTCGCTGCGGTGCTGGGTGACCACGAGCGCTACTACCGGTTCGTGCTCTCGCTGGCCGAAGAGGGGCGGCGCGAGGGGCTCAGCCCTCTCGAAGCGGCCCGACGGGCCGATCTCGGGGAGTTCGCGTGCTGGGCGGACGGAGAGCGTCTGGTCCTCAACCTTCATCGTGCCTACGCAGACGCGGTCGGCGGGGAGTTCGACCTGTTCGGGGCGTTCACCGACGCCATCACCTGGAACGGCGGGCCCCTGACCACCCACGTGTGCTGCCGCTGGTGAGGTTCCTGACCTTCGCCGACGGCGGGACCGCACGGGCGGGCGTGCTCTGCGACGGCACCGTGCACCCGCTACCGGCGGGTGTTCGACTCGTCGACCTCCTCGGCGACGACGGCACGACACTGCGGGAGGCGGGCGACGCCGCGCTGGGCATGGACGGGGAGGTGCGCCCCTTCAGTACCGTACGGCTCCTGGCACCCATCCCGGACCCGCCGACCGTGCGGGACTTCATGACGTTCGAGTCGCACTTCGCCGGGGCGCGTGGGCTCGACAATCCGATTCCGTCCAGGTGGTACGAGGCACCGGCCTTCTACTTCACCAACCCCTATGCCGTCATCGGTCCCGACGAACCGGTCCCCATCGCCCCGGGCAGCTCGCTCTTCGACCTCGAGCTCGAAGTGGCGGCCGTGATCGGACGAGCGGGCCGGGACCTGTCGCCCGACGAGGCCGAGGCACACATCGCCGGGTACACGATGCTCGTCGACTGGTCGGCGCGAGATCTCCAGTTCGACGAGATGCAGGTGGGACTGGGCCCGGCCAAGGCGAAGGACACCGCTACCACGCTGGGGCCGGTGCTCGTCACACCCGACGAGCTCGACCCGTACCGATCCGGCACGTCCTTCGCCCTGACGATGACCCCGAGCATCAACAGCAGGCCGCTCGGCGAGGATCGCATGGACAGCATGGCGTGGTCCTTCGGTGAGCTGATCGCCTACGCCTCCCGGGGTACCGAGGTCCGACCGGGTGACATCATCGGATCGGGCACCTGCGGAGGGGGGTGCCTGGTCGAGATGTGGGGCCGCCACGGCATCGAGGGGTACCCGTCGCTGCAGCCCGGTGACGAGGTCACCGTGTCGGTGCAGGAGATCGGCACCATGACGATGCGCATCACCGGGGGCGTTGCCCCCGTTGCCATCCCCCGGGCCAGGCAGTGAGCTCCTAATGGGGCCGGAGTGACGGTGGCCTACGTCCCGGTCTGATGCAAGGATCGGGTCCGTGGCCGTCGGGTATCGGAACAACGAGCGGGGGATCCAGCGTGCGCTCGACGCCGTGGGCCGGCCGGGGTCACGTGCCCGGATCCCCACACCGGCGCTTCTCTGCGACCTCGATCTCCTGTCCGACAACATCCGGATGATGGCGGACGTCACTGCGGCAGTTGGGCTGGGTCTGCGCCCGCACATGAAATCCCACAAGTCGGCATTCATCGCCCGGCTCCAGCTCGAACACGGTGCGATCGGGCTGTCCTGCGCCAAACTCGCCGAGGGCGAGGTGCTCGTCGACCGGCTGGCCGAGGACGGGTTCTCCGGCCGGGTCCCGGTACTGCTCACCTCTCCGATCATCGGACTTGAGGCGGCGGAGCGGGCTGCGACCCTGGCCGCACGGTGCGACCTGGCCGTTGTCGTGGACCATCCGCTCGGGGTGGGCGAACTGGCGGCCGCGGTCCGGGGAGCCGGCGTGGAGATCACCGTGCTCTGCGACGTCGACGTGGGACTCGGGCGCACGGGGGTGGTCGGCCCGACCGAGGCGACGTCCATCGCCGGGCTCATCGCCGGCAGCGCCGGCCTGCGCTTCGGCGGCGTCCAGGGCTACGCCGGCCACGTCCAGCACGTTTCGGGACGGGGGGAGCGGCTGGCGGCGGCCAGGGCAGCGGCTGATCGGCTCTCGGTGGTGGTCGACGCCCTCGAGGCCGCCGGCCACGAGGTTTCCCTCCGCACCGGCGGCGGTACCGGGTCTTCGATGCTCGACACCGAGCTCGGCGTGTTGAACGAGCTCCAGCCCGGTAGTTACGTCTTCATGGACCGCGAGTACCGGGACGCGCTGGGGGGTGACCCCGAGGGAAGGTTCCACCAGAGCCTGACCATTGCCACCACGGTCGTCTCGGCCAACCAGACCGGCTTCGTGACCGTCGACGCGGGCCTCAAGGCCATGGCGACCGATGCCGGCGTGCCGCTCGTCGTGGGCCGGGAGGCGGGCGCCGAGTACTGCTTCTTCGGTGACGAACACGGCCTCGTCACGACGGGCGGGCCGTCGCCGCTCGAGCGGGGGGACGTGATCGAACTGGTTCCTCCCCACTGCGACCCGACCGTGGATCGCTACGACCTCCTGTGGCTCGTCCGTGGCGACGTGGCGACCGGGACCGCCGCCATCGACGCGCGGGGCTGCTCGCAGTAGCCCGGACGAACCGTCGCACGTCGGACTCGTCCCCTCCGTCGGCTCCGGCTCAACCAGGGGCCGTGAGGCGGTCCAACAGCCGGTCGGCCCAAAGGCGGGCCCGGTCGGACTCGCCCGCGAGCAGGTGATTGTCCTTGTCGACAAGGAAGCTCTCGGGCTCGGCCACCTCACTGAACCCATGGTGACGGAGCCGTCGGCCGATTCCCTTCGAGGCGCGCCCGGTGAATTCGGCCGGCCCGTCGAAGCGGGTGTCGAACGCCGCCGCCGGGGTGCCGTGCACGTGGCCGAGGCCATGGAACCAGGTACGAAGGCCCGGCCCCTCTGCATCGGGGTCGAGTGCGCGGTCGTCGTGCTTGGCGGCGTCGGTCTCGGCAGCGTGCCGTGTGGCCGACCAGGTCAGCCCGTGGACGTGGGTCGGCCCCCCGACCACCAGGAGGTCCGCGCCATCGATCACCTCGGGTGTTGCTTCGCCCACCGGGACGAGGACGACCTCGCCGTGCAGGCCCGCGGCCTCGGCCACGTGCTCCGCGACCAGATGCGTGTTGCCGAACAGGGACTCGTAGATCACCACGGTCTTCAAGGCACCCACCTCCTGACGACATGGTGCCTGCGGCGGGTCCGGAACGGTAGGGGAGAAGGTCCTACCCCTGGTTCCGGCTCGTGAACGGGGACTCCGCCACTCCCGGAGCGTGGCTGGGTCACCTGCGTTCCAGTATCCCCCGCACATAGGCGGCCTGCCCGGCATGCTCGAGGTCGTCGGCGATGACGCTGACCAGTCGGACTCCCAGACTCACCGGCGGATCCCACCGCTCGTCCACGATCCGATCGAGGTCGGCAGCGGACACCGTCCGGACGAATCGGAGTGTGGCCTGGTGGACTTCCTCGTGGTAGCCGCCGAGCAGTTCGGCATCGGTGGTGACTGCTGCGACCTGGTCGGAGCTGTGGCCGTACCCGGTGTCGGAGGCGTCCAACGGCAGGGCGAACCGTCCGGACCATGCCGATGACGTCCAGACCTGCCCGGTTCCGGCCAGGTCCGCGATGTGGTCGTCCTGGACGCGGGTCAGGTGCCACACCAGCCAGGCGATCGAGTTGCCCGTGCCATCGGGCCGGAAACCCAGGTCGTCCGACGTCAACCCGTCCACTGCACGGTGGACGCCGTCGCGGATCCTCCCGAACGCATCGGCAAGCAGGTCAGCGCTTTCCACGGCAGTTTCCCCTTCGGGCCGGTGGTCGACCGGCCGGCTGGTCCTCGGCGGCCGGGTCGTCAGTGCTATGCGGGCGCATGGCAGACAGCCTCGACGTTGTTGCCATCGGGATCGCGCACGAACGCGCCGAAGTAGTCAGGGTGGTATTCCGGCCAGAGGCGGGGAGCGTGCAACACCTCTGCACCCGTGAGCACCGCCGCATCGAAGAAGGCCTGCACGGCGGCGCGATCGTGAGAGGCGAACGCGAGGTGGACCTCACGGAACCCTTCCCCGGTCGAGCGCGGGCCGATCCAGAACTCGGGCTTCGGAGGGGCACCGAAGCCGACCACCTCTCCGAAGTCCATGACCCGCTCCCCACCCAGCGGGGCGAGCACGGCGTCGTAGAAGGCGGCGCTGGCGGCGACGTCGGCGCACTGGATCGAGAGATGGTCGAGCATCCCCCCATTGTGCCACCGGGTGCCGGCGCATGGGCGACCGGCCATGGCGGGATGTCGTGGTGGGCGGCAACTCCGGCGCCGGCCGGCGCCGGAGCCTACCGGTTGAGCAGGTCCTTGGCGATGTGGGTGACCTGGATCTCGTCGGTGCCGGCATAGATCTGGAACACCTTGGCGTCGCGGGCGAGTTGCTCCACCCGGAACTCGGCCATGTAGCCGTTGCCTCCGAACAGCTGCACCGCCTCCATGGCCACGTCGGACGCGGCCTGGGCGGAGTAGAGCTTCATGGCCGACGCCTCGGCCAACGTCAGGCTCTTTCCGGCCGCCGAGAGCTCGATGTGGCGGAAGACCAGGTTCTGCACATTGAGCCGGGCGACCTCCATTTTGGCCAGTTTGAGCTGGATCAGCTGGCGGTCGCCTATCGGCTTCCCCCAGAGCATCCGGTCCTTCGCGTACTGCACCGACAGCTTGAGGCACTCCTCGATCAGGCCCAGGGACATGGCGGCCAGCCCGGCTCGTTCGGTGACGAAGTTGCCCTTGGCCGAGTCGCGCCCGCTGCCGCCCCGTTCGTCCTCCGTCTCCCCGAGGAGATGCTCCCTGCCCACCCGGACGTCCGACAGGAACAGCTCGCCGGTAGGGGAGGAGTGGAGCCCCATCTTGCGGAAGGGCTTCGACTGGTCGAGGCCGGGCATCCCCTTGTCCAGCACGAAGGTGAGGACCTGGCGATCGCGGATGGGGGTGTCGGATCCGTCGTCGAGTTTTGCGTAGAAGACGATGGTGTCGGCATAGGGCCCATTGGTGATGAAGGTCTTGTTGCCGTTGAGGATGTACTCGTCTCCGTCGCGCCGGGCCGTCGACTTCATCCCGCCGAGGGCGTCGGAGCCCGAATCGGGTTCGGTGATCGCCCATGCGCCGACCTTCTCGCCGGTGAGCAGGTTGAGACCCCACCTTTCCATCTGGGCCGGGGTGCCCTGCTTCATGATGGTGCCGCCGGCCAGGCCCACGCTCACGCCCATGGCGGTGACGATGCCCGGGCAGTAGTGGCACAGCTCGATGATCGGGATGAGGGTCATCGCCGCAGCGCCCCGGTCGCCCTGGCGCCCGGCCGGATCCGTCGGGGTGTCGGCGCCGGCGAGCTTGCGGTCGAGCTGCTTCTTGAACCGGTCGCGGGCCATCTGGTCCATGCCGAAGGTCTCGTACATCTTGGAGATGATGCCGTAGGGGGGAAGGTCGCCGTGCTCCAACTCATCGATGTGGGGCACGACCTCCGCATCGATGAACCGCCTGATGGCATCGCGGGCCATCAGTTGCTCCTCGGACCATTCGTACACGGCGAACCTCCCGCAGTTGCACCGGCGGCCCGGGTCGGCCACCGGCGTGCGCTGGGCCCGAGGCTAGTGGACCGCCGCCTACAGTCGGGGTGTGCGCTTCATCCGCGAGCCGGCGCAGACCGCCTACGAACGGTGGGGCGGTGAGCCCTTCTTCACCGCCCTGGTCGACCGCTTCTACCGGGGTGTGGTCACCGACCCGGTGTTGGCGCCCATGTACCCCGAGGACTTGACCGAGCCCAAGGCCCACCTGACCATGTTTCTGGTGCAGTACTGGGGCGGGCCCCGCCACTACAGCGAGCAACGGGGTCACCCCCGCCTCCGGATGCGCCATGCACCCTTCCCGATCGGCCCGGCGGCGGCCGACGCCTGGCTCCGGCACATGACCGACGCCGTGGCCGGCGCCGACCTGGCACCTGCCGACGAGGAGGAGCTCCTCGGCTACCTGACCATGGCGGCGCACAGCCTGATCAACGAGCGGGTCTGAGCACGGCGCCCGGCACGGCAGCGTCCCGACCGGGGCGCCGGCCGACCCCGGAGCCGGGTCACCAGGTCAGGCCCAACGTCTGGCGCATGACTGCCTCGAAGGAGGCGTCGTCGAGCTGCGACCGCGCCGTGAGCACCATGACCGCGTCCTCGCCGACGGGCACCCGCAGGGGGGTGGCGGGATCCTCGATGGCCCGCCGAATAGCGGCCGCCACCACCTCGGGCCCGGGTCGGCCGCCGGGCCCGGTCACCTTGGCGTCGATCCCGGACAACTGGTCCCACAGGGCCCGGTACGCCTCGCCTCCGGACGCATGGTGCCCGGCCTTCATCCCCGGGGCGAAGTAGCCGGGCTCGACGATCACCACCCGGATCCCGAAGTGCGCCAGCTCGTGGTGGAGCGTCTCGGACAGTGCCTCCAGGGCGAACTTGGTGCTGGCGTACGGGCCGTCGATCGGTGGGGCCACCCGGCCCTCGATGGAGCTCATGTTCACCACCACCCCGCTGCCGCGCCGCCTCCACTCGGGAAGAACCTCCTGGAGGAGGGCCAGGGGCCCCAGGGTGTTGGTCTCGAACATTGCCCGCAGCCGGTCCATCGGGAACGCCTCCAAGGGGCCCTTCCCGTTGACGGCGGCATTGTTGACGATGGCATCGAGCGAACCGCACCGATCGAGGGCGCTGCGGATCGACCCGGCATCGGTCACGTCGAGGACCAGCCGTTGGGCGACGTCGAGGTCGGCCAACAACGACGGGTCACGGGCGGTGGCGACGACTTCGTGCCCTGCCCGGGCGAGCTCGACGGCAGTGGCCGCGCCGATGGCCCGGGCGGCTCCGGTGATGAGGATGCGCATGGTGCGGAGCGTAGGCGCCCGCGGTCGGAGCTTCCGGCAGGTCGCTGCGGCCCGAGAGGGTTACGCTGCCGGGATGACCACCGACGAGCTGATGGCCGAGGCGTGCCCGTTGATCCGCGACTACGGATGGGCGTACTTCTTCTCGCCCGGAACCGAGGCGAAGGGTAAGGAGCTCGGGCTCGACATCGTGCAGTTCTACGTGCTGGGCCGGGGCGGGGTGCTCGGCGACGTGGAGGCCAGCGTGGTGTCCAGCGCCTTCGGCTACTTCAACCCCTCGATGATCCAACAGATGTGGGACTCGGCGAGCAAGGTGGTCGAGCCTCGGGACGCCGGTCGGGCCTATTTCGAGTGTGCCGCCGAGCTCGGTCGTCTCCGGTTCGCCGGGCTCGACGGCGTCGAGGGGTTCGCAGACGCAGCCGGGGCGGTCAACGAGGCCGCCGACCCCACCGGGCTCCCCCTGTACGCAGGGTTCCGGGCCGAGCCGTTGGTCGACGACGCGCCAGGCCGGGCCATGCAGCTCCTGTCGGTCCTGCGAGAGTTCCGGGGGAGCGCTCACCTGCTGGCCGTGCGGGCGGAGGGGCTCGACGCCAAGACGGCCCACTTGATCAACCGGCCGAACGACGCGGCGATGTTCGGCTGGTCGGACGACGACGTCCCCGACAGCACCCTGGCGGACCGGGAGTCTCTTGCCCGCGCCGAGGTGCTCACCGATCGGATCGTGCGGCCCGCCTACGCCGTGCTCGACGAGGCCGGCGCCACGGCCCTGATGACAGGCCTGCACCAGATGACGGCCGCCCTCAACCCGTAGCCACGGGGCCCGATGTCCGGGGCCGCCGCGCCCACCGGATCCACCTACGGCTCCAGCGCCGCCGCCCGGGTGACGTCCACCGACACCTCGAGGGTGTGGGAGCCCCCGCCGCCGAACACGATCCCTTTCAGAGGGGACACGTCGGAGTAGTCGCGCCCCCAGGCCGTGGTGACGTAGGTCGGCCCCACGATCTTGTCGTTGGTGGGGTCGACGTCCAGCCAGCCCCACCTCGGCACGAAGACCGACGGCCAGGCGTGGGAGGCGTCGGCCCCGAGCAGGCGCTCGGCACCGGGCGGCGGGGACGTCTCGAGGTAGCCGCTCACGTACCGGGCGGCCAGTCCCATCGACCGTACGCAGGCGACGGCGAGGTGGGCAAAGTCCTGGCAGACACCGCGCCGGTGGACCAGGACCTCCTCGACAGGGGTGGTGACCGTGGTGAAGCCGGGGTCGTACACGAAGTCCTGGAAGATCCGCTCGGTGAGGTCGGCGACCGCGTGGATCAATGGCCTCCCACCGGGAAACGAAGGTTCCGCGTAGGCTCGGATGGCCGACGATGTTGTGACGAGCGGCGAGTCGAAGCAGAACTCGCGTGCGGCGAGCAGTTCCGGCGTCAGATCGTTGACCAGCTGGTCGCGTGCCTCGTCCCAGGTCGGCCCGTCCGTCGGCAGCGACCGGCGACCGGCCACCGACACCGAGCTGGTCGAGGTGACCGTCAACTCCCTGAACGGCCCGTCGACCGCGAACGAGACGACCGGATTGCCGAAGAAGTCGGTGCGCTCGGACCAGCTGGTCGGAGAGGGATCGACCACCAGCTCGCTGGACACGCAGTGCTGGCGTTCGGTGTCGCGCGGGCGGAGGTGGGCCTCGTTCCGGCACCGGGTGACCGGCGTGTCGTACTGGTAGACGGTCCGGTGGACGATCCGGAAGTTCATGATCTGCGTCCGGTGCCGTCGCCGGCCTCGTCGCTACCGCCAACCTCGGTGTTGCGCCCGGCCAGGACGGAGAGCCTCTCGTGGGCGAAGTAGGTGTGGCGCAGCGAGTCCAACAGCTCGCCCAGCAGCCCGTCGACGCGCCCGAAGACGGCGTCCAGCTCCATCCGCAGCGCGGTGTCCTGGTCGACGGCGGCCAGCCGTCCCGCGTCGGTCAGGCGCAACATGGTGGTCGTCTCCAGCACCAGGCGTTCCTCGTTCCCCAGGCGCTGGGCAGACGACTGCTTGGGCATGTCCGCCAGGTGGTCGACCAAGCGGTCGAGCTGGAAGATCACGCTGCGGGGATTGGCCGCGTCGTAGACGAGGAGGTCGACCGCACCGGCCACCTGCATGATCGGCCCCGATCTGCGGCGGAAGATGATCAGGCTTTCCGACGTCTTGAGGAGCGATTCGAGGAGGAGGTCCTCGACCGCGCCGGTCCGCTTGCGGACCAGCACCGCACGGACCAGCCTGACCAGGGACTGGGCCCGGTCCAGTCGCCTGCCGCCGTCGAGGAAGTGCCACGCCGAGTCCCGCTCCATGTTCTCGGCCGAGAGGCCGGACAGGGCGAGCAGCGCCTGGAGGAGGCGCTGCAGGCTCGACTGGACGCCGACCAGTTGGGTCGGCGGCCGGTGGCGCAGCCGCGCCAGCTCCTCCTCGACGTCGCCGATCAACTGCCAGGTATCGCTCGAGAGCTGCTCCCGTACCGAGTAGGCCGCGTCGACCACGAGCCCGAGGGACGACACCAGGCTGCCGTCGACCCCGGCATCGAGGAGCAGCGCCAGCGCCCGCCGGTCGGTGGGGACCTCGGGCTCGGGGTCCGCCGCCCGGGTGCCGTCGCCACGGCCGGCCGGTTGCACCGGAGGCATCGGGAGCCCGGGCCCCCCGGGCCGGAACCCCGGATCATTGGGCTCGGAGACGGCATCGAAGCCCGAGACGGTGCGGAGGGCCGAGAGCAGGACCTGCAGGGACTCGGCGCCACCGTCGTCCACCCCCATCCCGAGCGGCTGGTCGAGGCGGGTCAGGACCGTGCGGATCAACCGGATGACCAACTCTGCATGCTCCGCGCTGCGGCCCAGCATGAACAGTTGGGCGGCGACGCGGCCGGGCAGGGGGGTGGGCAGCTCGGGGATGACGGCGGGTCGCTTGGACGCGCGCGCCGAGGGGAGCCAGGTGCTCTGCTGAAGGGCCGGTTCGGCCGATGCCACCCAGGTGTCCTTGCTGGTCCCCTCGCCCCGGCTCGAGATGATCCCTGCATCGGTGGCCACCCCGACCCGGGTCAGGCCGCCGGGCAACACCGTGAACCCATGGGACGCTCCGTCGCCGGCGGCATCACCGGCGACGCTGAAGGTGCGGATCACCGCCGGCCTCGGCTCGAGGGTGCCGTTGTCGGTCACCGTCGGGACGGTGGACGGCTCGATGACCTCCTGGCCCACCCAGTCACCGGGCCGACTGCGTATCCGGTCGCGCAGGTCTGCGAGCGCGTCGGCGGACATGGTGGATCCCACCACCGGCCACAGCCCGGTCGAGGCCCCCACCGGAAAGACGACGAGCTCCTCGAGGGAGGCCAGGACGTGGCTGAGGCCGCGGGGATGACCACACCACCAGGTCTCGGGCCCGCGAAGGGCCAGCTCCTCGCCGAGCACGGTGGGGGCCACCGTTCCCAGCAGGCCGGTCAGGGCCGGGTGCTCGATGATCGCGCTTCCGATGGGGTTGACCACGGCGACCCGCCCGCGCCGGGCCGCTTCCAGGAGCCCGGGCACCCCGAGCAGCGAGTCGGCCCGAAGCTCGACGGGATCGCACCACTGGTCGTCCACCCTCCGGATCACGACGTCCACCGGATCGAGGCCGGCCAGCGAGCGCAGCCACACCCGGTTGTTCTTGACCACCAGGTCCCGGCCCTCGACCAGGGCGTATCCGAGGTACGAGGCCAGGTAGGCGTGCTCGAAGTAGGTCTCGCTCAGTGGACCCGGTGTCAGGATCACCACCCGGGGATCGTCGACCCCCTCGGGAGCGACCCTGGCCACGCCGGCTCGTATGGAGCGGAAGAAGCCGGCCAGGCGCTCGACGCCCGAGGCGCGGTGGAGACTGGGCAGCACCCTCGAGAGGGTTTTGCGGTTGACCAGGGCGTAACCGAGGCCTGAGGGAGCCTGGGCCCAATCACCGATGGATCGGAAGCCACCCTGACCGTCACGCACGACGTCGACGGCGGTGAGGAACAGGTGGTGGGTGTCGGGGGTGGCCGTGTCTGCGCAGGCCCGCAGGAAGGAGGGGCTCCCGAGGACCAGCTCGGCAGGGATGAGGCCCTCGGCCACCAGGCGGCGGTGGCCGTAGAGGTCGGCGAGAACCAGGTCGAGGAGGGCCACCCGCTGGGCAACGGCGCGCTCGAGAGCCGACCACTCGGTGTCGTCGAGCACGAGCGGGCACGGATCGAGCGACCACGGTCTCCGACTGCTTCGTCCGTCCAGTTGGACGTTGTAGGTGGCGCCTTCGTTCCGGAGCAGCCGCGCCAGCTCGGCCCGACGGGCGAGGAGACCGCCGGGCCCCAGCCCGGCCATCTCCGCCGCCACCTGTTTCCATCGGGTTCGGACCCTGCCGTCCGGGCCGAGAGACTCGTCGAGCCGCCCCGGGATCCCCGAGTACTCGGGCACCTCCGCCCCGTCGGCGGTTTCGCCCTCACCGCCTGCGTGGGGCCCGGCGGAGGTGGCCGTGGTCACGATGCCTCGGACTGGGCGTGCCAGTCGACGAACGACGGTCGGAAGTACGTCTCGTCGATCCGGAGGTGGATTGCGTCCAGTGCCACCTGGACCTCGTCGAGGAACTCCTCCAGGCCGTCCAGGGCGAGCCGCGGCACGGCAGCCGATGCCACCACCATCGAGGCCGTCGCGCACGCTTCCAGGGCGGCCTCCGAACGGGCCAGCTCCTTGAGGTGGGAGCGGGTCTCGGTCAGGCAGGCGCTGACCGCCCGGGGGAACCGATCGTCCTGGAGGAGGAAGCGCAGGGTGGCTCCGCCCTGGGGCCGGGCCGGCATGGCGCGCCGGAAGGGCTGATAGGCGGCGAGCGAGCGGAGCACGGCCATCCAGTGGACCACGTCGTAGGGGTCGTCGCCATGCTGGGAGTGCAGGCTCTCCGAGCGGACGTCGAGCACCCGGGTGGTCAGGTCGGCTCGTTCGAGGTTCTGTCCGATGGAAAGGAAGCTCATGGCCTCGTCGCGGCTCATCGTGCCGAGCAAGATACCGTTGATCCGCTGGCATCCGGCGATCACACGGCGGAGCCACTGGACCCGTCCCTGTCGCGACTTGACCTCGTCCATGTGGTCCGAGCAGGCCAACCACAGGTTGTTGCAGGCCTCCCACGCCTCGCGGGGAACCACCGGGCGGGCGGTGCGGAGGTTCTCCCGTCCCGCGCTGACGGCGGACATGATGGAGGACGCGTTGCCCTCCCCGTGGAGGAGGAACTCGACCACGTCCTCCTCTGCGGCAGCCGCGTCGCCTGCTTCGGCGGCGGCCGAGTACCGCTCGGCGAACTCGCTGTGCACACCCACGATGGCCAGCAGCGGCTCCCACCCGACGTCCTCGCCGACCGGAAGGTCGACGTGGGTGTCGGTGTGGACCTGGACGATGCGGGCGGTGCCCTCGGCGCGTTCGAGGTGGCGCCCGGCCCAGTAGACGGCCTCGGCCATACGTGCCAGCAGCATGGTTCGCTCCTTCGGTTCGGGTTGGGGTTCGGGTTCGGGTTCGAGGGAGCTCGCCCTCTGTGCCGTACCCGTCTGGTCGTTCATACGATCGGCTCTCCCGCGTGACCCCGGGACGGCGGCGCCACAGGAGCCGGCCCTCGAGACGGAGCAGGGCCCGAGGTGTCGACGACCCACGTGTCCTTGCTGCCGCCGCCTTGCGAGGAGTTGACCACCAGCGAGCCCTCCCGGCGGGCGACCCGCGTCAGCCCGCCATGGGTCACATAGGCGCGCTCTGGCCCGAGCAACGTGAATGGGCGGAGGTCGACGTGCCTCGGGGCGACCTCACCGGCGCACAGGGTCGGGGCCGTGGACAGGGGGATGACCGGCTGGGCCACCCACCGCTTCGGGTCGTCCTCGATCTGTTGCGACGCGTGGGCCAGTTGGTCGGCGGTGGCCTGGGGCCCGACCAGCACCCCGTAGCCACCCGACTCGTTGGCCGGCTTGACGACCATGCGCCCGATGTTGGCGCGGACGAACTCGAGCGACTCCGGGTCGCTGCACCGCAGGGTGGGAACCGTGGCCAGGATGGGCTCCTCGCCGAGGAAGAACCGGATGATGTCGGGCACATGGGAGTAGACCTTCTTGTCGTCGGCGATGCCGGCGCCCGGGGCGTTGACCAGGGCCACCCGACCGGAGCGCCACGCTCTGATCAGCCCCGGGACGCCGAGCAGCGAGTCGGGCCGGAAGACCTCGGGGTCGAGGTAGAGGTCGTCGATGCGCCGGTAGATGACATCGACCCGCTCCAGCCCGTCGATGGTCCGGGCGTACACGCAGTCGTCGTCGAGCACCACCAGGTCGCTGCCCTCGACCAGTTCCACGCCCAGCTGTTGGGCCAGGAAGGCGTGCTCGAAGTAGGCGGAGTTGTAGACGCCGGGAGTCAGCACGACGATGGTCGGGTCCCCCGGGGCAGGCGAGACGGAGGCCAGCAGGTCGGCAAGCCGCCCGACATAGGGGTCGACAGGCTCGATGCTGTAGTGCCGGAACATCTCGGGGAAGACGTGCTTGGCCACCATCCGGTTCTCGAGCAGATAGGAGACACCCGACGGGACCCGCAGGTTGTCCTCGAGGACGTAGACGGTGCCGTCGCCGCCACGGATCAGATCGCTCCCGCAGATGTGGGCCCAGATGCCACCGGGGGGATCGACACCCACGCACTCCCTTCGGAAATTGGGGGAGCCGGCCACCAGCTCGGAGGGCACCACGCCCGAGCTGACCGAGCGCTGGTCGTGGTACACGTCGTCGATGAACAGGTTGAGGGCATTGAGGCGCTGGACCAGGCCGGACTCGATGACGTGCCACTCGTCGGCCGGCACCACCCGGGGGATGATGTCGAAGGGCCACGGCCGGTCCACCCCGGTGGTGCCCTCGTAGACCGTGAAGGTCACCCCGATGGCGCGCATCTCGCGGTCGGCGGCCCGCTGGCGCTCGGCCAGTGCCTCGGGCCCGAGCTCGGCGAAGTGGTGCCACAGGATCTCCGCCGCCGGACGGGGCGCACCGTCCGGGCCCATCATCTCGTCGTAGAACTGCCCCGGGTTGTAGGACGGCCACGGTCCGAGGACCGGATCCGGGCCGTTTTCGGGCGCGACTGGGAGGTCGGGGAGTTCCACACCCAAAGTGATAGGTCGGCCAGAGGTCAGCGAGATTGCCATCGTGTTTCGACTCCGTGAATGTCCCGGTCGGATAACATCGGTCTACACCGAGGGGGACCGGGCCAGGGCGCACACCCGGCCCGACAGACACCCGGACCGTCCAGACACAGGAGACGCCGTGCCCGCAGAGACCCATGTGGAAAAGGGTCCGCTCGACCGCCAGCAGGTCCTCGAGCTCATCCGCGACCTGCTCGCCGACATCTTGGAGATCGAGCCGACGGCCATCAGCGAGTCCTCGTCCTTTGCCGAGGACCTCGACGCTGACTCGCTGGCCCTGATCGAGCTGGTGGAGGGCCTCGAAGAGGAGCTTGGCGAGCGATCGGTGGGCTTCCGCATCGACGACGAGGATCTGGAGGAGCTGCGAACCGTGCGGGACGCAGTCGACTATGTCCACGCCAAACTCGGAGGGGCCTGAGGCGCCCGATGCCGCTGTCCTCCGGCTCGGGGACACCTGCCGGTGGGACCCGGCTCGATCGCCGGATCGACTACCGGTTCAATGACCCGGAACTCCTTGACCAGGCCCTCGCCCATCGGTCGTGGTGTGCCGAGCAGGGTGGTCTGACGTCCAATGAGCGCCTCGAGTTCCTGGGGGACGCCGTGCTGGGCCTGGTGGTGGCCGAGTACGCCTACCGGACCCGGCCTGAGCTCTCCGATGGCCTGATGTCCAAGGTCAGGGCGTCGGTGGTCAATACCCGGGTACTGGCCGAAGTGGCCCTCGACCTGGAGATCGCCGACCATCTCCGCCTCGGTCGGGGCGAGGACCAGTCGGGGGGCCGGGCCAAGGAGTCCATCCTGGCCGACGCCACCGAGGCGTTGATCGGTGCGGTCTACCTCGACGGCGGTCTGGCCGAGGCGGAGCGCCTGATCCTCTCGCTGCTGAGGGACCGGATCACCGCAGCGGTGGGCGAGCCCGGCGAGTCCGACCACAAGAGCCGCCTGCAGGAAGAGTCGGTGCGTCTCGGCAAGGGGGTTCCCCACTACGAGGTGGAGGGTTTCGGCCCCGATCATGCCCGGAGGTACCTGGCCACGGTGTACGTTGCTGGCCAGCGCCTCGGCACAGGGGAGGGGCGATCCAAGAAAGACGCCGAGCAGGTGGCCGCCCAGGCGGCCTGCGGATCGTTGGAGGTTGAGAGAGGCGGAGGGGATGCCTGAGCTTCCCGAAGTTGAGACCATCCGGCGCGACCTCCAGGGCGAGGTCGTGGGCAGGAGGATCAAGTCTGTCGAGGTGCGCAACGGCCGCACCGTCCGGCGCCATCCGAGCGCCAAGCAGTTCCGCGCCCAGCTCGAGGGCCACACCATCAAGTCCGTCGACCGGGCGGGCAAGTATCTGCTGCTACGCCTGGATGACGGGCAGACCCTGGTCGTGCACATGGGGATGAGCGGGCAGCTGCAGCGGGTCAAGAGCCCCAAGGAGCCCAAGGCGCCCCACACCCACGCGGTCATCACGTTCACCCAGGGCGGGCAGCTCCGCTTCGTGGATCCCCGCACCTTCGGCGAGCTCTTCGTCTCGGCAGCCCCGGTAGACGGCCAGCCCGCCCTGCCCGAGCTGGCCCATCTCGGATTCGACCCTCTCGAGGACGTCATGAGCTGGGAGAGGTTCTGGGTGCTGCTGGCCTCCCACAAGGCGGGCCTGAAGGCCCTCTTGATGGACCAGGAGTTCGTGGCCGGCATCGGCAACATGTACGCCGACGAGATCCTCTTCGCCGCCGGGCTGCGCTACGACCGCCTGTCCAACTCGCTCTCCTCCCAGGAGGTGCGCCGCCTCTACCGCTCGATGGTCGAGACACTGGCCGAGGCCGTGAAGCGCCGGGGCTCCTCTCTGGCGGACGAGCAGTACCGGGACCTCTTCGGCGTGGTGGGCGACTATCAGGGTCAGCACCAGGCCTACGACCGCGAGGGCCAGGCCTGCCGGCGGTGCCGGGCGACCATCGTCCGGGTGAAGTCGGGTGGCCGGTCGACCTTTTTCTGTGACCATTGCCAGGTGTGAGCTGGGCTTCCTGCGCCATCCAGCGTGTACCGATAGGGTGAGCGGCCGGTGTTCCTGAAGTCGCTAACCCTCAAGGGATTCAAGTCCTTCGCGGACCCCGCGGTGCTCGAATTCGAGCCCGGCATCACCGTGGTGGTCGGCCCCAACGGGAGCGGCAAGTCCAATGTGGTGGATGCGGTGGCCTGGGTGCTGGGGGCCCAGGGCCCACGGACGGTGCGTTCGTCGAAGATGGAGGACGTCATCTTCATGGGCACGGCCAGCCGCCCGGCGCTGGGGCGGGCCGAGGTGTCGCTCACCATCGACAACAGCACCGGCAAGCTGGGCACCGACCTGGCCGAGGTCACCATCACCCGGACGTTGTTCCGGTCGGGCGACAGCGAGTACTCCGTCAACGGGGCACCGTGTCGTCTCCTCGACATCCAGGAGCTGTTGTCCGACACCGGGGTGGGGCGCCAGCAGCACGTCATCGTCAGCCAGGGCCATCTCGACGCCATCCTGGAGGCCCGGCCCGAGGACCGCCGGGCCGTCATCGAAGAGGCAGCCGGAGTGCTCAAGTACCGCAGGCGCCGCGAGCGATCCGAGCGACGCCTGGCCTCGACCGAGGAGAACCTCGAGCGCCTGTTCGACCTGGTCCGGGAGGTCAAACGCCAGATCCGCCCCCTCGAGCGCCAGGCGGCCGCCGCCCGCTCCCATGCCGGCCTGTCCGACGAGCTGCGGGCGGTCCGCCTCCACGTGGCCGGCTCGGAGCTGCGATCGCTCGACGAACGCCACGCCGCCGGCCGGAAGCTCCAAGAGGAGCTGAGGGCGAGCGAGGAGGGGCTCCACCGGTCGTTGGAGCAGCTCGAGGCCGACTCCGAGCGGACAGTGGACGAGCTCTCCGCCGAGCGCGAGTCGGACCTGGCCGCCTCCCTCGGCCGGTCCGAGGGCATGGTGGAGCGGGCACGCGGACTGTCGGGCGTGCTCCGCGAGCGGCAGCGGTCCCTGGCCCGGGCGCTCGACGCCGCCGCCGATGCCGATGTGGTGTCGACGCTCGAGGCAGAAGGGGCGCACCTGGGCCAGGAGCTCGAGGCCGTAGAGGCCGACACTCAGGCGCTGGCACCCGAGCTCCAGGCCCTGGTCAGCGTCGAGGTGGCGATGGCTGCCGAGCTCGACGAACATCTCGAGGCGTGGGGCGACGGCACCGAGCTCCGCCAGGCGGACGAGGCGGTGACCGTGGCCCGGGGGCAGGTGGCCTCGCTGGAGCACGCCCTGGACCGCGACCGGCGGTCTCTGGACCAGCTGACCGCGCGGTTGGCCTCCACCGAGCGCCGGGCGGCGGTCCTCGAGGGCGACGACCACGAGCTCGGCGAGCGCCTGGCCGAAACCGAACAGGCCCGCCACCGCCTGCAGGCCGTCGTGGCCGAGACCGAGGCGGCCCACGGTCGCTCCACCCGCCGGCTGGAGGTGGCCGAGGAGGCGCTCCGGCAGGCCGAGCAGGAGCAGGCCCGCTCCGTTGCCCGGGCCGACGCCCTCGAACGGGCCCTCGACGAGGCGCGTGGCGCCACCGGCGCCGAGCTGCTGGCCGGCGTGGACGGCGTAGTGGGGACCCTGCTCGACCTGGTGGAGGTGGACCGGGGCTGGGAGGATGCCTTCGAGGCCGCGGCCGGGGCGTCCCTTGCCGCCGTGGTGGTCTCGGGAAGCGAGCCTGCCCGGGCCGCTCTGTCGAGGCTCCGCCGAGGCGGGGCCACCGGGGCGGTCCTGGCCCTCACCGAGGCCTCGGCGCGCTCCGTTACCGGAGGGGCTCCCGGGGGCGCCGACACGCCCTCGGGGACCGAGTCGATCCGCCGGCACGTGCGTCCCCGGTCCGGATGGGGCGGACCCCCGGGGCTCGATGGCGTCCTGGACACTCTGCTGGCCGGCTCCTGCTGCGCCCAGAACGGCTGGTCGGAGGCGATCGACCTGGCCCTGGCCCGACCCGACCTGGTGGTGGTCACCCGCGACGGCGACCGTTTCTCGTCCACCGGGTGGAGGGTGCGGGCCGCCGGTGGTGTGGTCACCGCCGCGGTCGTGGACGAGGCACGGGCCCGGGCGGAGGTGGCCAGGGTGGCCGCGGCCGAGGCCGGGGAGGAGCGGGCCACGACCCGCGCCGAGGTGGAGGCGACGCGGGAGGCCGCCGCCGAGGCGGTCCGGACCGACGACCGCAACGAGGTCGCCCATCAGACGGCACGCGCCGGTCGCCAGCGGGTGGCCAACGAGCGGTCGCCGCTGAACGCCGAGCTCGAGGAGATCAACCGCAACCACGCCGAGCTCGAGGAACGGATCGTCCGCGACAGCACCCGCCTGTCCGAGCTCCTGACCGGGTTGCCCGCGCTCGAGGAGGCGAGGGCACGAGCCGCCGAGCGGGTGGCCGCGGCGCGCCAGGATCGCCGTCGCATCGACGAGCGGATCGCCGAGGCGTCTGCCCGTCGCAGCGAGTGGGAGGTGCGGTCGGCCGGACTGGTCGAGCGTCGCCGCGTCCTGGCCGAGCGCCTGGCCGAGGTCGAGCGCCGCCTGACCGGACACGCCGAAGAGCGCCGGCAGGCAGCGGAGCGACGTCGGCGGTTGGAGGCGGACGCCACCGCCGTCGAGCGTCTGCTCATCGTGGTCGCTGCGGCCCAGGCCACGTTGGACTCGGCGCTCGCCGAACTGCGCGAGCGCCACCGGCGCCAACTGGAGGCGCTGCGGGCGGGGGGTGCCCGCCTCGAGGACCTGCGCCGCCGCCGGTCCGCCGCCGAGCACGAGCTGGCCGCGGCACGCAGCCGGTTGCAAAAGGCCGAGCTGGACCTGGTCGAGAGCACGATCCGCCGCGAGTCGGTGGTGGAGGCCCTGCGCCGGGAGCTGGCCTGCAGCCCCGAGGAGGCGGTCGGCGCTCCGCGGCCCGAGCTTCCCGACGGCGTCGACCCTGTCTCCCGCGTGGAGCAGCTCGAGGCAGAGCTCGCCGCCCTCGGGCCGGTCAACCCCCTGGCCCTCGAGGAGCTCTCCGAGCTGGGGGAGCGCCACCAGTTCCTCGAGGCCCAGGTGGAGGACGTCCGCAAGGCTCGGCGCGAGTTGCACCATGTGATCCGGACCCTCGACGAGCAGATCATGCACGTGTTCGACGCTGCCTTCACCGACGTCAACGAGCACTTCTCCGCCCTCGTCACGACACTCTTCCCCGGCGGCACCGGGCGTCTCTCGCTCACCGACCCCGAGAACCTGCTGGACACCGGGGTCGAGGTCGAGGTCCGGCCGGCCGGCCGCAACGTGCGGCGGCTGTCGCTGCTGTCGGGCGGCGAACGGTCGCTGGTGGCCGTGGCCTACCTGTTCGCCGTGTTCCGGAGCCGTCCGTCCCCCTTCTACCTCATGGACGAGGTGGAGGCTGCGCTCGACGACGTCAACCTCCTGCGGTTCCTCTCCCTCGTCCACGAGTTCCGGGAGGAGGCGCAGCTGATCATCGTGAGCCACCAGAAGCGCACGATGGAGGCCGCCGACGCTCTCTACGGGGTCACCATGGCCCCCGGGGGCTCGTCCAAGGTCGTCAGCCAGAAGGTCCCGCGCCACCGTGTGGAGGACACCGACCCCGGGTCCGCCGAGGCGCCGGGCGACCGTCCCGAGCCCGGCTCGGAGCCGCGGCCGGAGGTGGCGTCCCCGAGGGCCGCCGGCGAACCGGCGCCGGCCGTCCCTGCTCCGGCCTTCGGTGACCACTGGGCCGACGCAGAGCCGGTGGGGGGCGCAGAGGCGTGATCGACGTCCAGTTGGCGACGGTCACGTCCGACCTGGTCATCGGCCTGGCCGTCGCCGTCCCGGTGGTGGTGGTGGCCGGCGGTGTCGCGTTGGGCATGCGGCTGCGGGGGCGGGGGACCAAGGGCCACGTGCCCTCTGGCGAGGTGGTGAGCGATGCTCCCTCCGATCTCGAGCTGGCCCGCAGCGCCGCGGTCACCCGGATCGCCGAGGAGGAGGTGGCTCCCCTTCTGGAGGCCGGAGCGGCTCCACCGGTCGAGGCCGAGCCGGTCCCTCCGGCCGAGCCGGCGTCCTACCGGAGCCGCCTGGGCAAGGCCCGGGGCCTCCTGTCCGGCTATCTGGGGGCGGTCCGCTCCAAGGGGAAGATCGACGCTGCCACCTGGGACGACCTCGAAGAGGCGCTGATCCGGGCCGATGTGGGGGTGGGCGCCACCGACGCCCTTCTGGGCGACCTGCGGGCCCGGGTCAAGAGCGGCGCCATCGCAGGCCCCGACGCCCTGGTCGATGCGTTGAAGGGCGATCTGGTGGCCATGCTGTCGACGGCGGACGCCGCACTGGCCCTGCCCGGCTCCGGACCGCACGATGGCACCGACGGTCCGTCGGTGGATGTCTGGCTCTTCGTCGGGGTCAACGGGGTGGGGAAGACGACGACGGTGGGCAAGGTCGCCAGCCGGATGTCGGCCTCGGGGGCCAAGGTGTTGCTGGCCGCGGGCGACACGTTCCGGGCCGCCGCCGGCGAGCAGCTGTCGATGTGGGCGTCGCGGGCGGACGCTGACATCGTCCGGGGTTCGGAGGGTGGGGACCCGAGCTCCGTGGTCTTCGACGCCGTGCAGCGGGCGGCGGCCAAGGGGTACGCCGTGGTGTTGGCGGACACCGCGGGTCGTCTCCACAACAAGGTGAACCTCATCGAGGAGCTGAAGAAGATCCGGCGGATCGCAGATCGGCCGCCCGGCCGGGTGGTCGAGGTGTTGCTGGTGCTCGACGCCACCACCGGCCAGAACGGCTTGACCCAGGCCAAGGTGTTCCTCGAGGCGGTGGAGGTTTCCGGAGTCGTGCTGACCAAGCTCGACGGCACGGCCAAGGGCGGCATCGTGGTGGCCATCCAGAGCGAGCTCGGGCTTCCGGTCAAGCTGGTCGGACTGGGAGAAGGGGTGGGCGATCTCATCGAGTTCGACCCTGCCGCGTTCGTCGACGCGCTGTTCTGATCCGCGGCCCTGATCCCCGGCCCCGGGCCGTTCGTGCCGCCCTCGGGACGGAACACCACCGCACCGACGGTCCTGTAGCCTGAGGAACCCATGTTCGAGAGCCTGACCGACCGATTCGAGGGCATCCTCACCCGACTCCGCGGCCGCGGGCGTCTGACCGAGGCCGACGTCGACGAGGTGCTCCGTGAGATCCGCACCGCGCTGCTCGAGGCCGACGTCGAGATCGGCGTGGTGCGCACGTTCACCGAGGCGGTGCGGGCCCGTTGCGTGGGCCTCGAGCTCTCGCAGAATCTGAGCCCGGGCCAACAGGTCATCAAGATCGTCAACGAGGAGCTGGTGGCGATCCTCGGGGGCGAGACGCTCAAGCTCACCTATGCCGGCAGGCCGCCGACGGTCATCCTCCTGGCCGGCCTGCAGGGCTCGGGGAAGACCACCGCCTCGGCCAAGTTGGCCCGGTGGTTCAAGCAGCAGGGCCGCAACCCCCTGCTGGTCGGTGCCGACCTCCAACGTCCGGCGGCCGTCGAGCAGCTCCGCGTGCTGGGGGGTCAGGCGGGGATCACCGTCTTCAGCGAGGCGACCGACCCGGTGGCGGTGGCGGCGGCCGGGCTCGAGGAGGCCAGGCGCCTGGGCCGTGACGTACTCATCGTCGACACCGCGGGCCGCCTGTCCATCGACGCCGACCTGATGGACGAGATCCGGCACATCGCCGGGGCGGTCGACCCGCACTACACCTTCCTGGTGATCGACGCCATGACCGGCCAGGACGCCGTGTCGACCGCCGTGGCGTTCGACCAGGCCGTTTCCCTCGACGGCGTCATCCTGACCAAGCTCGACGGCGACGCCCGCGGAGGGGCGGCCCTGTCGGTGAAGGAGGTGGTGGGCAAGCCCATCGCCTTCGCCTCCACCGGCGAGAAGCTCGACGACTTCGACCAGTTCCACCCGCATCGGATGGCCGACCGCATCCTTGGCATGGGTGACGTGCTCAGCCTGATCGAGCAGGCCGAGCGGACCATGGACAAGGACGTCACCACCAAGGGTGCCGCCGCCATGATCGAGGGCCGGTTCACCCTCGAGGACTTCCTGGAGCAGCTCCAGCAGGTCAAGAAGATGGGATCGGTCTCCGGCATGCTCTCCCTCCTGCCGGGGGTCCCCAAGGACCTCAAGCAGGCGTCCTCGGCCGTGGACGACCGGCAGATCGGGCAGATCGAGGCCATCATCCGCTCGATGACACCGGCCGAACGGGCGGATCCTGCCATCATCGACGGGGCCCGGAGAGTTCGGATCGCCAACGGCAGCGGGACCGCGACCTCCGAGGTAAATGCCCTCCTCAAGCAGTTCAAGGAGATGCAGAAGATGATGAAGGGCTTCGGCAAAGCGGGCATGGCCGGAGCAATGGGGGGCCTCGGCGGACTGTTCGGACGCGGCCCGAAGATGTCACCCAAGGCGATGGCCGAGCTGGCCGCGGCGGGTGGCGGGGGCGACCTCGCATCCCTCACCGGGGCAGGGGGAGTCCCCGGTGCCCTGGACGGCGGGCCGCTTGCCACCTCGGGGGCACAGGTGGGACCCCGCGGCGGCTCGAAGGCGAAGGGCAGGGGCGGCAAGAAGGGCAAGGGCGGCGGCCGGGTCACGCCAAAGGCCCGATGACCGGCACCGAGGACCGACCAGAGGGCGCCATCGGGCCCGATCACGACCCAAAGCCCCACGAACGAGCCCGTGTGCGCGTCGCCCCCCGCATTGGTGGGAGACTGTCGGGCGCACTCGACACAACGCAGAGGAGTACACCGTGGCAGTAAAGCTCCGCCTCGTGCGGATCGGTAAGAAGAAGCAGCCGACCTACCGGCTGGTGGCGGCGGACAGCCGCTCGCCCCGCAACGGGCGATTCATCGAGATCGTGGGCACGTACGCCCCACGAGGGAAGTCGCTGGCCGAGCCCGATGCCGTGGTCCACATCGACAACGCCAAGGCGGTCAAGTGGCTGGCCCAGGGCGCCCAACCGACCGAGCGGGTCGAGAAGCTGCTGAAGCAGTCGGGCGCGCTCGAGGAGTTCGAGACGGCCAAGGCAGCCAAGTGACCGACGACCTGGCCCTCGACTCCGATGAGGATGTCAACACGATCGACGACGTCGACGATCACGACGACGATGCCGGCAACCGGGTCTCGGGCGGGACGCCGTTGGCCGTGGTGACCTATCTGGTCTCGTCGATCACCTCTGACCCCGAGGCAGTGGTGATCAACACCGAGGAGCGGGGGGACTCGGTGCGGTTCCGCATTCACGTCGCCCCTGAGGACATGGGCCGTGTCATCGGTCGCCGGGGCCGGGTGGCTCAGGCCATCCGGGCGGTGGTCGCCGCCGCCGGGGCCCGCGACGGGGTCCAGACCAGCGTCGACATCGTCGACGACTGAGTCGCGCGCAGTGGCACCCACCCCGGCCCGCTCCGACGGTGGTGGCACCGGGGAGCGACCCTCCTCGTCGGGGGCGTCCCCCGATCGAGCGGAGTGCAACGGCGATGGACCCCTCCTTCTGGTGGGGCGCGTGGTCAAGCCCCACGGGCTGCGGGGTGACGTGATCGTGGCGCTGTCGACCAACCGCGATGAGCGGGTGGCCGCCGGATCGATCCTCGGCGACGTGGCGGGCACACAGTACCGGGTCGTCCGCTCCTCGCCCCACCAGGGACGGTTCATCGTGACCTTCGACGCGGTGGCCGGCATCGACGCAGCCGAGCGGTTGCGGGGAACCGAGCTGTTCGCACCACCGCTGGACGATCCGGGCCAGCTCTGGGTCCACGAGTTGATCGGGTCCCGGGTCGAGGACGCGAGCGGTCGGCCGCTGGGGACCGTCGAGGGGGTCGAGGCCAATCCGGCCAGCGACCTCCTGGTGCTGACGGGAGGGGCATTGATCCCACTCCGCTTCGTGGTGGACACGGAGCCCGGGGTGCGGATCACGGTGGACGTCCCCGACGGCCTGCTCGAGCTCGGCTGAGTCCGCCGATGCCCACACGGATCGACGTGTTCACGCTCTTCCCCGACGTGATCGACCACTACGCCGACGCCTCGATCTTGGGACGAGCCCGCGCCCGCGGCCAGCTGGACCTGTGCACCCACGATGTGCGGGATGCGGCCCACGACGCGCACCGCTCGGTGGACGACGCCCCGTTCGGGGGAGGTGCCGGCATGGTGCTGGGACCCGAACCGGTCTTCGAGTCGGTGGAGTCGGTGGCCGCATCACCCGGCGGGCTGCCCCGGCCGCTGATCCTGCTGTCCCCGTCGGGACGGAGGTTCGACCAGCGGGTCGCCCACGAGCTGGCAGGGTTGCCGGAGGGGTTCTCGTTGCTGTGCGGGCGCTACGAAGGGGTGGACCAGAGGGTGGCCGACCACCTGGTCGACGACGAGCTCTCGGTGGGGGACTTCGTGCTGGCCGGCGGCGAGCTGGCTGCCCTGGTGGTGGTCGAGGCCGTGACCCGTCTGCTCCCCGGCGTGCTCGGGAACGACCGTTCGGCGGATGACGAGAGCTTCTCGGCCGGCCTGCTCGAGTATCCCCAGTACACCCGCCCGGCCGAGTTCCGGGGGTGGGAGGTGCCCGAGGTGCTCCGCTCCGGCGACCACGGACGGGTCGACCAGTGGCGTCGGGTCCAGGCGCTGGTCCGGACCCTCGAGCGGCGCCCGGATCTGATCGCGGCACGGGGTGGACTCACCGACGAGGAGGTCGAGTTCCTGGTGGAGCACGGCGAGGTGCGGTCGTTGCGCGATCACGGCTACGATTGGTGAGCCTCGTCGGCGCCGGTATCCCCGGCGTTCGCATCGAAGGCCCGTGTTGCACAGGACTCCCCGGTGGGGACTGTCGGGCGGGCACCCGGCGGGGGAGTTCGAACAATCTGTGGAGAGACGCGCCCCATGAACCCGACCGACATCATCGACCGCGACAGCCTGCGTGACGACATCCCCGATTTCCGGCCAGGCGACACCGTCAAGGTCCACGTGCGTGTGGTGGAGGGCACCCGCCGGCGGGTGCAGGTCTTCCAGGGCGCTGTGTTGCGGCGCCAGGGCACCGGCGTGCGCGAGACCTTCACGGTGCGCAAGGTGAGCTTCGGGGTGGGCGTGGAGCGCACCTTCCCGGTGCACTCCCCAGTGATCGACCACACCGAGGTCGTCTCCTTGGGCGATGTCCGCCGGGCAAAGCTGTACTACCTGCGTGACCGCCACGGAAAGGCAGCGAAGATCAAGGAGCGGCGGACTGCCCGCGCCTGACCGGGATGGTCGGCCGCCCACACCCGCCGTGCTGATCGTCGCCACACCGCGAGGGCAGGGCGTCGCCACACCCGCTCTGCCCGTGCCCGTGGGCCACGCCCTGCTCCCGTGGTGCGCCCGGTCATGAGCGAGGAAGATCTCGAACGGTACGAGTCGGAGATCGAGCTGGCCCTGGTCCACGAGTACCGGGCGGTGGTCCCCCTGTTCGCCTACGTGGTGGAGACGGAACGGCGCTTCTATCTGGCCAACAAGGTCGATGTCACGGTGCGCTCCGAGACCTCGCCCGCCTGTGTCGAGGTCAATCTCCAGGATGCATGGGTCTGGGACATGTACCGGCCTGCCCGCTTCGTCCCCTCGGTGCGGATCCTGACGTTCCGCGACGTGAACATCGAGCGGCTGCCCGAGAAGGATCCTTGAGCGGAGGCGCACCCGGACGCTCCTCGACAGCAGCGGGGGACGGTCCGGATCCACGCCGGGCCCTGGGTGCCGACGGTGAGGATTCGGCGGCTCGGTGGTACGAGGGCCAGGGGTACGACGTCCTCGAACGTAACTGGCGCCGGCGGGAGGGTGAGGTGGACCTCATCGTGCGCCGAGGGAGGACGGTGGCCTTCTGCGAGGTCAAGACCCGTTCGAGCGACCGTTTCGGAACGGGGGCCGAGTCGGTGCTCGCGGCCAAGCAACGCCGGATCCGCCGCCTGGCGTCCCGGTGGCTGTCCGAGTTGACCCCGGCATCGGGCAGGTCCCGGGTCGAGGTCCGGTTCGACGTGGTCTCGATCACCGCCGGCCATGTCGAAGTCATCGAAGACGCGTTCTGAGCGCGGGCCGTCGGGCACCGGCGCCTCCGTGGGTGCTCACAAGCAAGTGGCTCGGAGACAGCATCGCCTCGCGGAACGCGACGATCCAGTCCCAGTAGGCTCCGAAAATGCCAAGCGAGCTCGAGACCCTGATCGTGGAGCGCGACGACGGCGTGGTCACGGTCACCATGAACCGCCCGGCCCGCAAGAACGCAGCCAATGGGACGATGTGGCGCGAGCTGATGGCGACGTTCGAGGACGTGGCCGCCGATCGCCACGATCGGGTGATGGTCCTGACCGGTGCGGGGGATGCATTCTGCTCCGGCGCCGACCTCGGCGACCCGGCCGACGTCGCGGGACGCCCGGGGGATCCCTACCTGGTCCAGATGCGGGCACTCGCCGATGTCGCCCTGCGGCTGCACCGGTTCCCCAAGCCCACTATCGCCAAAGTGGGCGGGGTGGCGGCCGGGGCCGGCATGAGCATGGCCCTCGGATGCGACCTGGTGGTCGCCGCGGACACGGCGCGGTTCTCGCAGATCTTCTCCAAGCGGGGGTTGTCGGTGGACTTCGGTGCCTCGTGGCTCCTTCCCCGATTGATCGGCCTCCATCGCGCCAAGGAGCTCGCCTTCTTCGCCGACATCATCGATGCCGCACAGGTAGCCGAGTTCGGCCTGGTCAACCGGGTCGTGCCGGCCGCCGAGCTGGATGCGTTCGTCGACGAGTGGGCGAGGCGCCTGGCCGATGGCCCCCCGCTGGCGCTGTCGATGACCAAGACGATGCTCAACAACTCCTTCGGCCTCTCGATGGACCAGGCCCTGGAGGAGGAGTCACGGTCCCAGGCGGTCAACTTCGGCACGGCCGACACCGCCGAAGCCATCGCCGCGTTCATCCAGAAGCGCCAGCCGCGCTTCGTGGGGCACTAGGTGCAGTACCCACGGACCTTGCTGACAGGGTCCACCCGTCGGTGATGCCTCCAAGGCGAGTGTGTAGCTGTCCAGAAACACGCCCGCCAAGGAGGCAACAAATGTACCGTGATCGCCGCCATTCCATCCGCCGTCCTCGTCGGGGTCGACGCCACGTCATATTCTCCATCTCCCGGCAAGGTGTCCCCGACCGAGACGAGTGGAATACTCTCGAACCGGTCGTCAGCGCCTCTCAGGCATCATGGGTGATCCCTCTCCGTGACGAGGCTGCATGCCAGGCTGAAAGAACTCTACGGCGCTACCGTCGACACGGGCCGGCTCCGAGCCTTCGCCCCAAGTGGGTGCCCGCCAGACTTGTCATGACAGGGCGGCGCGTAACCGCTCCACGCGCTCTTCGAATGGGTACGCTCCGGTGACATGAAGGATGCGCGGCGCGGCGGCCATGTCCTGGGGCAAGGAGTTCCACTCGTTCCCAAGGAACTGGGTCCGCCGAAGCCACGGCGTTGACCTTCCGGGCCGGCAGTACATCGGCGTTGCCTCCGGGTCGAACTCGTATCCGAACATCTCCAACACTGCGGCATTGTCGTGCCAGCGGGTCTCGAGGTACTGGGTCATGTCCCACATCTCCTCAAAGAACCGCCGGCCTCTTCGACCTGACCGGACGACCATCACACCCGTGTTGGGGACGCATTGGCCGTCGTAGTGATGTTCGACGAGCCCGAGGAAGCGTCGGCGCGGCAGGGCGGTGGCGATATCGACAGAACGGTCCACGATCGCTGCGTCTGCGTCGATCCAGACCAGGAGATCACAGTTCGGCAGTAGCTGGTTGATGAAAGCGACCTTGCTCCAATGCTTGTGTTTGCGCTCGGGAGCGGGATCAGTCTCTGGGATCCGCAGGTCGTAGCCATGGAGAGCTGCGTACCGTTCGAACGAGGGCCGGGTCACGGCGAGGAGCTCTTCGTGCCGCCCCAGCCCCATTGTGGCAAGGACTTTCGACGGGCTCATGACCGGGACAATATCCGAAACATGGAGAGGGCAAGAGGGGTTGTCGGATTGCCTCAGATCTGCACTGGAAGGTCTCCGACCGGCCCTGCCTGGCTTTCGTCGTGACGCCCACGGATGGATCCGCCGGTCGGTGAGAGCCGGAGCCCAACAGCTGACAGCCCTAATGCCCGGAACGACCCTTCGAGCCGGGATTCCGGATCCGGGAGTCCGATCTTCTGGAAGTATGACTGGGAACCGGATGTGATCGGGACCTGTCTGACTAGCGCGAGGATCTTGATTCATGTTGGAACGGCTGTATCGGCGTTGTCGTTCAAGTGCAGCAAGGGTGTCGAGGAGCTTGCTGTTATCAGTTCTGCCCCACACCCCGGCGTCTCTCCGTTGCCGAATGATTCCCGTGCTTCGGTTCGCTCTCGGGTTTCAGATCTCGGCGAAGGCCGTCGCAACTGTTCGGGACCGTCTGGTGACCGGTGGGAGGTTGCTCATCTTCGGCATCGGCCTGGACAGTTCGACGTGGGAACTGGTCAATCGCAGGGGACGCACGGTGTTTCTGGAGGATGTTCCCGGTTGGGTCGACATCTCACGCAAAGAGGCGCCCGGGCGGGAGGTGCACCTCGTCGAGTACTCGACCGCGGTGGAGACCTCCATGGGTTTCTCGGACGTGTCGGATATCCCGCTCCCGAGCCTTCCAGACAAAGTTGCGTCGACGCGGTGGGACGTCGTGGTCGTCGATGGACCGGCGGGCTGGGGACCGGACACCCCGGGACGGGCGGCAAGCGTCACCCTGGCCCACAGATTGGTTGGCCGAGGTGGAGTTGTGCTGGTGGACGACTACGAACGCGAGATCGAGCGCCACATCTGCGATCTCGTCTTCGGGAGACCGGCGGACAAGATGCTCGATACGAGGCGGCCTGTCGCCCTCTTCCAGTGCTAGTTGGCCAGATGCACTGAGCCCTGACGGATGGGTTCCGAGGAAGCGGGTCGACACTACGTGTGGGTGCCATCAGGCAATAGAACTGGGTGTCCCCTGACAATGCACGTGAGATCCACAGTGCATCCCCGTGCACGAGACACCTCTCCGCCGGGCTGCCTACCTCCGGTGTGACACCCCTGCCGTAGGGTGCCCTCGGTGCCTCGAGCGGCCGCACGCACCCCAGAGGCGCGGCCCTCCCCGTCAGCGTCCTGCGGAGTGCCCGAGCCCGAGCCCGGCCAGCCCCGCATGGACCGTGCCGATCGGAGGCACCGTGATCGCCGCCATTCCATCCGCCGTCCTCGTCGGGGTCGACGCCACCGTGGTGTCCGTCGAGGTCCACGTGTCCAACGGGCTCCCCGGGTTCACCGTCGTCGGACTGCCCGATGCCGCGGTGCGCGAGTCGCGTGACCGGGTCCGTGCCGCCCTGCTGTCCAGCGGGTTGCAGTGGCCCCTCCGGCGGGTGACCGTCAACCTCGCCCCGTCCGGGATGCGCAAGGGGGGCGCGGGCCTCGACCTGCCCATCGCCGTCGGGGTGCTGGTGGCCTCGGGTGTGCTCCCTCCCCGGTCGGTGGAGGGCATGGCCTTCGTGGGAGAACTGGGCCTCGACGGATCGTTGCGGGGAGTGCCGGGGGCGGTGGTGCTGGCCGAGGTCCTGCGCCGATACCGGCTGGTGGTGCCGGAGGAGAGCGCCCACGAGGCATCGCTTGCGGGGGAGTGCGACATCCGCGTGGCGGCCACCCTCGCCGCCCTGGTCGACCGGCTGTCGGGTCGCCGACCCTGGGGCGAGGTGGGCACCACCCCCGATGGATCGTTCCGTGCCGCATCGAAGCCCCCCGGGCGCCCGCACGCCGCTGATCTGGCCGACATCCGGGGGCAGCGGCTGGCGCGTCGGGCACTGGAGGTGGTTGCGGCGGGCGGTCACCACCTCCTGCTGGTCGGCCCTCCGGGCTCGGGGAAGACGATGCTGGCCAGGCGGCTCCCCGGCCTGCTCCCCGGCCTCGATCGACCCACGGCGCTGGAGGCGACCCGGATCCATTCGGTTGCCGGCCTGCCGTTGCCCCCGGGGGGGCTGATCGAAGAGCCGCCGTTCCGCGCTCCCCACCACGGCGCGTCGCCGGTGGCGATGATCGGCGGCGGGACGACCTGGATGCGCCCGGGCGAGATCAGCCTGGCGCATGGCGGCATCCTCTTCCTCGACGAACTCGGTGAGTTCCCGGCGGTGGTCCTCGACGCGCTCCGCCAACCGCTCGAGGACGGCCAGGTGAGGGTCAGCCGGGCCCGGGGTTCGACGAGTTTCCCGGCCCGGTTCATCCTGGTGGGGGCGATGAATCCCTGCCCGTGCGGGGAAGGGGGTGCTCCCGGGGCCTGCCGTTGCTCGAGAGCGGCGCAGGAGCGCTACGCCCGGCGGCTCTCGGCCCCGTTCCTCGATCGCTTCGACATCGCCATCCGGGTCGACCGACCACTGGCCCAAGAACTGTTCGGCCCGCCGTCGGCGGAGGGCTCGGCGACGGTGGCCGCCCGGGTGGCCGGGGCCCGGGAGCGAGCCGCAGAACGTGGTGTCCGCGTCAACGCCGATATGGCCGGCCCCCGCCTTGCCGACGACGCTCCTTTGAGCAGCGGGGCCGCAGCCATCGTCGAGCGGCAGATCCGGTCGGGCACGCTGAGCGCCCGGGGAATGCACCGCGTCCATCGACTGTCGAGGACCATCGCCGATCTCGACGGAGCCGGCGAGGTCATCGGGGAGACCCAAGTCCGCGAGGCGCTGTTGCTCCGCGGCCAACGCCGGTTGCTCCCCGGGGGCGGCCTCCGATGATCGACTCCGGCCAGCTCGAGTACCACGCCGGCGCACTGGCCGGCCTGCCCGGGATGACGCCGGTGCGCCTGGCCAAGCTGTTGGACGGCTTCGGGCCCGTGTTGGCCTGGCAGGCGGTGAAGGCGGGCACCCATCCGGCCGACCCTCGTCGGAAGTTCGCCGTGCCGGCCAGAAGGACCGATGTCGACGACGTCGGCCGGCGGTACGCCCGTGCGGGCGTGAGGATCCTGCTGCCCGGTGGGGCCGGGTACCCGTCGATGCTGGAGGGCGACCCGGGGGCACCAGCCGTCCTCTTTGCCAGCGGCGACCCGGCCGTGGTGGAGGGGCGGGCCCGGGTGGCGATCGTGGGGACCCGCTCGGCCACCCACTACGGGCGCCAGGTCGCCTCGGAGCTCGCCGCCGAGTTGGCGGGCCACGGCGTGGTGGTCGTGTCCGGCCTGGCCCGGGGCATCGACGGCGCGGCCCACGCCGGAGCCCTGCGGGGGGAGACCGGGGGTGCAGGGCCCCCGGTCGCCGTGGTCGGAACCGGGCTGGATGTCGTCTATCCGCCCTCGAACCGCGACCTGTGGGCACGGGTGGCTGGCCGCGGGGTGGTCTTCTCCGAGTCGGCGTTGGGGACCCAGCCGCACCCGGGGGTGTTTCCGGCCCGCAACCGGATCATCGCCGCGTTGGCCGATGTGGTGGTCGTGGTCGAGAGCCACCATGGCGGGGGGTCGTTGTACACCGCGGAGGCCGCAGCCCGGCGGGGTATCCCCGTGTGCGCCGTCCCCGGCTCTGTCCACAGTCGGGCCTCCGCGGGGACGAACGGTCTCCTGGTCGACGGTTGCATCCCGGTCCGCGATGCAACCGATGTGCTGGTGGCGGTCGCCCTGGCTCGTGCCGGGCAGGACGCTCGTGCCGGTGCGCCTCCGTCCGTTGACGTCGCACCGTACCCCCGGGCGCAGCCGTCCCGTTCGGCTCGGGCCCCGGCCGGGGCGCGCGCGTCGAGGGACGTCGAGAGGGGGGCGCCGGCGCCGCTCACACCCGCCCAACGGACGGTGTGGGAGGCGGTCGATGACACACCCACGGCGTTCGAGACGATCCTCGTCCGCACCGACCTGCCCCTTGCTGCCGCGGCCGAGGCCTGCGGGCAGCTGGTCGAGAGCGGTGCGCTCCGCTCCGGGGCGGGCTGGTGGTCGAGGAGTTAGGGGAGGCCCGGATCGTTTCAGGCCGCCGGGAAGCTCGCCTGCTGCCAACCGATGGCCGACGACGACACCGGTCCGGGGGTGGGCGCAGAGGCGAGGGCCGGAGCCGTGCAACTGGCCAGCCCTTTTTGCGCGCCGTACCAGGCGGGCGTGCCCGGCGATCGCCACACCAGCCAGCAGGTGCCGTCCGGGGCACGGTCGGCCAAGGTGATGGCCCCGCTCCCTTCGGTGACGATGGCGACGCTGACGGTCGACGTGTTGGTGGACGGCCCGGACACGAAGGTGAGGGAGGGATTGGACGCACCCAGCGTGGCGACGTCGAGCGAGCCGTAGCCGCCCTGGCTCGCTGCCGCCGAGTCGGCCGCGGTCAAGCCGGTCGACAGTGCCTGTTGGGCCTGGAGGCCGTCTGCCGCGGCCACGCCGGGGGCGTTGTCGATGTTGGTGCTCGAACTGCTCCCCGATTTCAGGGTCGAGCCGAGAAGGAGGGCGGTCAGGATGGCAACTCCGAGCAGGCTGAGGACAGTGGCCAGCATCGAGAAGCCGAGGTCATCGGCACGTGGGTCCCTGCGCGCCCGCATTCGGTGTTGCATCGTCCCCTCCGGGTCGACGGTCCGTTTCCTACAAAAAGGCTAGTGCAGAGCGTGGTCAAATGGCTACACATGGTGGTTGAAGCGAGCCAGGTACCCTGGTACACGTGAACGGGAGCGCCACTTCGGGCCGACCGTCGGTGACCCGGCTGGGGCTATGGGTCGAGGACTTCGCCCCCGTCCCGGGCGGAGGCGGGCTGCTCGCACGTGCGGCTGCGGTGGCAGAGGCGGCCGAGCGTGCCGGCTTCGACTCACTGTTCGTCAGCGAGTCGCCGGGCAGCCCGACGCGCCTGCTCCCGACGGATGCCGGGGGGTCATCGGTCCCCGGGGGTGGCGCCTTCGAGGTGTACTCGCTCCTCGGGGCGCTGGCGGCCCGCAGCCGCTCCCTCCACCTGGGGGCGGTCCCGTTCGGCACAGAACGGCGCGCCCCTGCGGTACTGGCCAAGATCGTCACCGCCGTCGACGTCATCTCCCACGGTCGGGCCGTGCTGGCCCTCGGGTGGGAATCGGAGCCCGGCGGACAGGAAGCCGACCGTCTGGCCGAACGGCTGCAGGTGTGCCGCGCTGTCCTGGAGGACGAAACACCCCGGTTCGCCGGACGGTATTACCACGTCGACGGTGCCGTGAACCGCCCGGGTCCGGTGCAGCGCGGTGGTGTTCCGATCGTGGTCTTCGCCGGACCGGGGGCCCCGGTGCGCCCGGGCCTGCTCCGGGTGGCCGGCCACTTCGCTGACGCGGTGGTCGTGGAGGGGGACGCGGCGAGCGTCGCAGAGGCGGTCGGCCTCGTCGGGGAGGCGGCAGCATCCATGGGTCGTGCCCCGGGCTCGGTGCAGGTGGTCTGGAAGGGCCGACCGGACCCGCCGGCCGACGAGGTGTCGGCACGACTGCTGGCCGGCGCCGACGGGTGCATCGTGTCGCTTGCGGACGCCGACCGATCCGACGCCGACCGTCCGGATGCCATCGCCCGGCTCGGCTCCGTGCTCAGGGACGCGCTGGACTCGGTGCCGGCCAGGCCGGGCACCCGACAGACTTAGGCGTCGTCGCCCGACTGCATCACCCCGTTGTCGGCGCGCACCCGGTACTTGACCCGGACCTCACCGGGCGTGCGCATGGGGTAGGTGTCGACACCGAGGTGCTTCTTGGCCAGGGAGTCGGTGTGGGCGTCCGCAGGAGGATCACCGCCTTCTTCGACGAGCACCTGGAGCGTTGACGGCCCGGTAGGCGGGCGTCTGCACGGCCACGCGGGCGGGTCGTCCCGGGGGCTTCCCCGGAACCCCCGCTGCTACGGTGCCCGGATGCGGATCGGCGCCCACGTCAGAGCGGGAAAGGGGCTGGTGCCCGCGCTCGAGCACGGGGCGGAGATCGGAGCGGAGGTCGTCCAGATCTTCACCCAGAGCCCCCGCATGTGGAAGCCCTCGCAGTACGGCCCCGAGGTCCTGGCCGGCTACCGCGTCGCCCAGGCGGAGCACCCGACAGTCACCTCCACGTTCTGCCATGCGACCTACCTGATCAACCTGGCCTCGCCCGACCCGGCCCTGGCCGACAAGTCGAGGGCGTGCCTCGTCGCCAACCTGGCCACCGCCGAGGGCATGGGCGCGGACGGGCTGGTCCTGCACATCGGGAGCCATCGCGGCAGCGGGTTCGACACGGCGCTTCCCGGTGTGGTCGACGCGTTGGTCGAGGCCCTCGATGCAGTGGACGCCTCCGAGGATCGATGCCCGATCCTGTTGGAGAACGCCGCCGGGGCCGGGGACACGGTGGGCCGTTCGTTCGACGAGCTGGCCCGGGTGGTCGAGGCGGCCGGTGGTGACGAGCGGCTCGGGGTGTGCCTCGACACCCAGCACCTGTGGGCATCGGGCATCCCCTTCGCCACGACGGCGGAGGCCGACGAGCTGATCGACCTGATCGACGGCACCGTCGGGCTCGACCGCCTGCGGTGCCTGCACCTGAACGACTCCAAGGTCGCCTTCGGCGCCAACAAGGACCGCCACGAGAACATCGGGGAGGGGACGATCGGATCTGAGGGACTGTCCGCGCTCCTCGGCCACCCCGCCCTGCAGGGCCTGCCTGCCATCCTCGAGGTCCCCGGCATCGGCGACGGCCCCCGGGCCGAGGACGTGGCAAAGGCCCGCGACGTCTGGTTGGCGGGCATCGCACTCCGCACCTGAACAGCAGGTGCTCGCGGATGTGTTCTTGTAATGAGAATGATTCCCATATATGGTGTGGACGGTCCCATGAGGAGAGGAATCCCCACCGTGCCCACCGTGCACCGGGCATCACTGCTGCGAGGGCGCCGGCGAACAAGGGGCCGAACGGCGGCCGTGGTCCTGACGGGCATCTTCGCACTGATCTCGGTGGGATCGGCTGCCCGGGGGGCGAGTGTGAGGTTGTGAGTATCATTACCAAACCCAATACGGACCCGCACGTCGACGAGCCGTCTGCGGCCGACGGCCCGACTCTGACCCGAGCCGATGCCTGAGCCGGCCTCGGCCGATGCCACCGGGGGCGGGTCGGCGGTGCTGTTCAAGGACGCCGGCGTCCGGCTCGGTGGCCGGACCATCTGGTCCCACGTGGACCTCGACGTGGGCCAGGGGCAGTTCGTGGCCGTCCTCGGGCCCAACGGGGCGGGGAAGTCGACCCTGATCAAGGCGATCCTCGGGATGGTGCCCCTGGCCGAAGGCTCGGTGACCGTCCTGGGCGGATCCCCCGGCAGCACCGGCAGGGACATCGGGTACCTCCCCCAGCGGAGGAACTTCGACCCGAGCCTCCGGATCCGTGGCATCGACGTGGTGCGGTTGGGCAGCGACGGCGACCGCTGGGGCCTTCCGATCCCGGGCGGCACCCGACTCTTCGCCGATCGTCGGGCCCAGCGCCGGCGGGTGGACGAGGTGATCGAACTGGTCGGTGCCGGCCCGTATGCACACCGCCCGATCGGCGAGGTGTCCGGAGGCGAGCAGCAGCGACTGCTGATCGCTCAGGCACTGGTGCGCCGCCCGCGGCTGCTGCTGCTCGACGAGCCCCTGGACAGCCTGGACCTTCCCAACCAGGCGTCGGTGGCCGGCCTCATCTCCACGATCAGCAAGGAGCACGGGATCACCGTGCTCATCGTCGCCCACGACGTCAACCCGATCGTGTCGTCCCTCGACGGCGTGGTCTACGTGGCCCAGGGCCATGCGGTGAGCGGGGCGCCCGAGGACGTCATCAACTCGGCGACCCTCAGCGCCCTCTACGGGACGACCATCGAGGTGCTGCGGTCCTCCGGCGGGCGCCTGGTGGTCGTCGGCCATCCCGAAGCTCCCGCCCACCACGCCGACCGGCACACCGGACGTAGCCGGTGACGACACGGGGGCCGACCGCATCGGGGCCGTCATGACCCTGGCCGCCGATGGACCGGTGTGGAACCCGGTGGACGACGTGCATCAGATGTTCGCCCTGCACTTCATGGTGAACGCCTACCGGGCCGGGACCATCGTGGCCGTCATCGCCGGCGCCATCGGGTGGTTCATGGTGCTGCGACGACAGAGCTTCGCCGGCCACACCCTGGCCGTGGTGTCGTTCCCGGGTGCCGCCTGCGCCATCTGGCTGGGCCTCAGCGCGACGATCGGCTATTTCGCCGCAAGCATCGCGGCCGCCCTCGTCATCGCCGTCGTACCGCGGTCGTCCTCGGAGCGGGCGAGAAGCGAGGAGTCGGCGGTCATCGGCACCGTCCAGGCCTTCGCCCTCGCCTGTGGGGCGTTGTTCGTCAGCCTCTACGGCGGCTTCCTCGACAGCCTTACCGGACTGCTGTTCGGCACGTTCCTCGGCATCTCGAACGGGCAGGTGGTGGCTCTCGGGGCGGTCGCGGTCGCCGTCCTGGCCGTCCTGGCCGTCCTGGCCCGACCGCTCTTCTTCGCCACGGTCGACCCCTATGTGGCCGTGGCACGACGGGTTCCGGTGCGGGCGCTCTCGATCGTCTTCTTGGTGCTCCTCGGCTGCACCGCGGCGGAGGTCAGCCAGATCACGGGGGCACTGCTGGTGTTCGCCCTGCTGGTGATGCCGGCCGCTGCTGCCCAGCAGATCACCGCCCGGCCGGCGGCGAGCTTCGTGGTCACGATCGTGGTGGCCGTGGCCATCACCTGGCTCTCCCTCGGCGTGGCCTTCTTCTCGGTCTACCCGGTGGGCTTCTACGTCTCGACCTTCGGATTCGCCGTCTACGTGGCGGCTGCGGCCGGCCGGGCATCGGCCAACCGGCTACGCCGCGGCCCCGCCCCGGGAACCCGCCCGGGGCCGCGGATGGTGATAGGCGCATGATGACCGTCGATCCGCTGGTGGGGATCGCCCACATGCTTGCCCACCCGTTCCTCCGTTCCGCATTCGGGGCCGGCACCTGCATCGCCCTGGCGGCCGGCCTCGTCGGCTACGTGGTGGTGCTGCGGGGCCAGGTGTTCTCCGGTGATGCCCTGTCGCACGTGGCCTTCACCGGGGCGCTGGCTGCGCTCGCCTTCGGCATCGACCTGCGGGTCGGCCTCTACGGGGGGTGCATCGCCGTGGCCATCGTGATGGCCGTCCTGGGTCGGAGGGCCAACGCCGACGACACGGTGATCGGATCGGTGTTCGCCTGGGTCCTGGGGCTCGGTGCCCTCTTCCTCTCCATCTTCACCACTTCCCGGAGCGGCACCGGTGGGGTGAGCGCCAATGCCGGGGTCAACGTCCTCTTCGGCTCCATCTTCGGGTTGTCGTACTCGCAGGCGTTCACCGACGCCATGGTCGCCCTGGTCATCGTCGTCGTCTTCGTCGCCATCGGGCGGCCACTCCTGTTCGTCAGCCTCGACCGGGCGGTGGCCTCCGCCCGGGGCGTGCCGGTCCGGGCCCTCGGCTACGCCTTCTTCATCCTGCTGGGGATCACGGCCGGCGTGGCCACCCAGGCGGTCGGCGCACTGTTGCTGCTCGGGCTACTGGCGGCTCCTGCGGGAGCCAGCCAGCGGCTCACCGCGCGGCCGTTCGTCGCCCTGTGGCTCTCGGCCGGCATCGCCGTCGCCTCGATGTGGATCGGGCTGACCTTGGCCTACCTGGTCCCCAGGATGCCTCCCAGCTTCGGGATCGTCGGCGTGGCCACCGGCGCGTACCTTGCGGCCTTTGTCGTCACCTCGGCCCGGGAGCGTTTGGGGTCCCGCCCGACCGCCCGATCGGCCCGCACGCTCGAGCTCCCCATCCGACAGCCTCGCCACGGGGACCTCGGTGCCTCCTGAGCGCAGGGCGCCCCCTCGCACGGACCGGGATGCGCGACGCCGTAGTGTTGCCGGTGTGAGCGCAGCGTCCTCCGTCCATGAGCAGGTCGCCCTGCGCTTGGCCGGCCTCGAGCAGCGGTACACGCCGATGCGCCAGGCCCTGGTGGCCACCCTGGCCGGCGCGGGCAGGCCGCTCTCCATCCCCGAGATCCTTGCGTCGACCGTCGAGCTCCCCCAATCCAGCGCCTATCGCAACGTTACGACGCTGATCGACGCCGGAGTGGTCCGGCGGGTGTCGGGCGTCGACGATCACGGTCGGTACGAGCTGGCCGAGGAACTGGCCGGGCACCACCACCACCTGGCCTGTGGCCGGTGTGGGAAGGTCGAGGACGTGGTCCCCTCGCCCCGCCTCGAGCGGGCCATGGCCGAGGCCGCCCGCGCCGTTGCCGAAGAGCAGGGCTACCGCGTCACCGGACATCAGTTCGACCTGGTGGGATTCTGCCCGGATTGCCGCCATGTGATCGACTGACCCGGAACTGGCAGACTCCACCCGCACCGTGGTGGGCGCACACGAAAGGAACTGAGCATGACCGAGGACGTCCGCATCGAAACCGACTCCATGGGGGCCATCGAGGTGCCGGCGGACCGGTACTGGGGCGCCCAGACGGCTCGCTCCCTGCACCACTTCCCGATCGGAGACGACCGGATGCCCGAACCGCTCATCCGGGCCATCGGTGTGCTGAAGGAGGCCTCGGCCCAGGTCAATGCCGACCTGGGCAAGATGTCGCCCGAGACCTCCTCGCTGATCATCGCCGCGGCGCGGGAAGTGTCCGATGGGAGGCTGGACGACCACTTCCCCCTGAGCGTCTGGCAGACGGGCAGTGGGACCCAGAGCAACATGAACGCCAACGAGGTGATCTCCAACCGCGCCATCGAGCTGGCCGGTGGCGAGATGGGGTCCAAGGTGCCGGTGCACCCCAATGACGACGTCAACATGTCGCAGTCCTCCAACGACACCTTCCCGACCGCCATGCACATCGCCGCCGTCGAGGAGATCACCCATCGGCTGCTGCCAACCGTCAAGCACCTGCGGAATGCCCTGCAGGCCAAGGCGGAGGCGTTCGCCGGCATCACCAAGATCGGGCGCACCCACCTGATGGACGCGGTGCCGCTGACGCTCGGGCAGGAGTTCTCGGGGTATGTCGCCCAGCTCGACGCCGATCTCCGGCGGATCGAGTTCACCCTCGACGACCTCTACGAGCTGGCAGCCGGCGGGACCGCGGTGGGCACCGGCCTCAACACCCATCCCGAGTTCGGGACCAGGGTGGCCTCGGCCATCGCCGAGCTCACCGGGCTGCCGTTCGTCTCCGCACCCAACAAGTTCGCCGCCCTGGCGGCCCACGACGCGTTGGTGGCGGCCAGCGGGGCCCTCCGCACACTGGCCGCCTCCCTGATCAAGATCGCCGACGATCTCCGGTGGCTGGGGTCGGGCCCCCGCAGCGGGCTCGGGGAGCTCTCGCTGCCCGAGAACGAGCCGGGCTCGTCGATCATGCCGGGCAAGGTCAACCCCACCCAGTGCGAGGCCATGATCATGGTGTGCATCCAGGTCTACGGTAACGACGGCGCGGTGGCGATGGCCGGGGCCAGGGGCAACCTCGAGCTGAACGTGTGCAAGCCGGTCATCATCCACAACGTCCTGCACTCGGTGCGGCTGGTGACCGAGGCATCGGCCGCGTTCACCCGGTTCTGCGTCGAGGGGCTGGAGCCCAACGAGGCCCGCATCCGCCAGCACCTCGAGAACTCGCTGATGCTGGTCACCGCGCTCAACCCGTTGATCGGATACGACAGGGCGGCCGAGGTGGCGAAGAAGGCCCACAGGGAAGGGAGCACCCTGCGCGAGTCGGCCGTGGCGCTCGGCTATCTGACCGGCGAGCAGTTCGACCGGGCGGTCCGGCCCGAGTCGATGACCCACCCATGACCGTTCCGCCCGCTGACCTGACGATCGGCCTGACCGACGGGACCTTCTACGGCGGCGACCCGTTTCCCGCCTTCGCCTGGATGCGCGAGCATGCGCCTGCCTACTTCGACGAGGCTGCCGGCGTGTGGGGCATCACCCGCTACGCCGACGTGAAGGAGATCTCCAAGGACCCCGAGACCTTCTCCAACGCCGGCGGCATCCGACCCGACAGCGAGGCGCTGCCGATGATGATCGACACCGACGCTCCCGAGCACGTGCGCCGGCGGCGCCTGGTCAACGAAGGGTTCACCCCACGCCGTATCCGGGAGAGCGAGGCCGGGATCCGCTCCATCTGCGACGGGATCATCGACGGGGTGTGCGAGGCCGGTTCGGCCGACTTCGTAGCGGACATCGCCGCCCCCCTGCCCATGATCGTCATCGGCGACATGCTGGGGGTGGCCCCCGACGACCGCGACGACCTCCTTCGGTGGTCCGACGACATGGTGAAAGCGTTGGGCTCGCCCGATCCCGGAGCCATGGACCGGGCCGCCCTGGCTGCCATCGAGTACGCCGGGTACATCACCGCGGTGGCCGATCAACGGCGCCGCGACGGGCAGGCCGACGACCTCATCGGGACCTTGGTCCACGCCGAGATCGAGGGGGACCGGTTGGACGAGGCCTCGTTGATCTACGAGTCGCTGCTGATCCTGGTCGGTGGCGACGAGACGACCCGCCACGTGCTCAGCGGTGGCATGTACGAACTGCTCCGCCATCCGGACCAGTTCCGGGACCTGTGCGAGGACCGCAGCCTGTTGCCGGTGGCCATCGAGGAGATGTTGCGGTGGGTGTCACCGATCAAGAACATGGCCCGGCGGATGACCAGGGACGTGGAGCTCCACGGGGAAACCCTGCGGGAAGGGCAGAAGCTGCTGCTGCTCTACCCTTCCGCCAACCGTGATGAACGGGTGTTCGACCAGCCCGAACGCTTCGACATCCGGCGGAGTCCCAACGACCACGTAGCGTTCGGATTCGGCGCCCATTTCTGCATGGGAAATCGTCTGGCCCGTATGGAGTTGAACGTCATGCTCGACCGGCTGCTCGATCGGCTGCCGGACCTGGCCCTGGTCGACGACGGTGAGCCGCCCAAGCGTGAGGCCAACTTCGTGTCCGGCTACGAGGTCATGCCGGTGGTGTTCACGCCCACTGCCCCGATCGGGGCGCCTGACTGATCCGGGGCCGGCAATTGAGGAGGTAGACGTCATGAGCCAACCGGTCCTGAGCGAGTCGGACCTGCGCACCGCGTTGTCGGCGGACCCTGTCGTGCAGTGGCACCTGGTCGGGGGCAAGCTGATCAGGACCGTCACGCTCGCAACCTTCGCCGATGCGCTGTCCTTCGTGGGGGAGGTGGGCCGCCTTGCCGAAGAGGCGAACCATCACCCCGACATGGACATCCGCTACAACCGGGTGACCCTGTCCCTGATCACCCATGACTCGGGTGGGATCACCCAGTTCGACCTCGATCTGGCACGCGCCATCGACGCCCTCGATACGGAGCCGCTCTGAGCCGTCTGCCCGCCGGAACCTCAGGCGGGGGTCAGCCGACGGGGAGGTCCCACAGCGGGAACCACCGATCGAGGTCGGCCTCCACCACCAGGTCGTCGGCCACCAGGCTCTTCAGCTTCAGCTCCTCTTCGATGTCCCGCTTCTCGGTTCCGGTGGGAACGAAGGGGTAGAAGGTGCCCCGCTTGAACAGGTAGACCAGAAAGGCGGTGGACGGCACCACGTGGCCGGGCCCGACAGTGATGGATGTCGAACCCGGGTCGGATTCCGAAGGGGCATCGGTGGTGGGCAGGGTGGCGAGGCCGAAGACCGAGCAGAGCAGCTGGGGGCCCCAGCCGGCATCAGACAGCGACGAGTTCACCAGGTGGACCTGTGTGACCAGTGCCTCGATGTCCGGGTCCTCGACGACGAGCCAGTGGTAGCCGTAGGAATCCTCTGCCTTGCGTAATCCGCCGGCGCCGTCCATGGACAGCAGTTTGACCACTTCGGCCTGCATCTCCTCGAACCCCTGGCCGGACGGGGGCTTGAAGCACACCCCCGCATGGCCCGAGCACGACATGCCTGCGGCGCTCTGGAGGGTGACGGAGGCCGACGGCAGGGCGAACAGGGCGTCCAGATTGGACTGGACCGGCCTGGTCCGCCCGAGCAGCGTGTCGAGCAGGCCCATCAGGCGTGGCCCATCAGCGACACGCGGTCACCGGCCGGCCGCTTCGGTCATGAAGGGCGGCCCAGTTCGACCTCGATGGCAGCGAGCTGGGCGAGCCGCTTTTCGAGCGGCGGATGGGTGGAGAAGATCGTGGACAGGCTGACCCCGTTCTTGGCGATGGCCGGGGTGAAGTAGAAGGCGTTGAAGCTCTCGGTGGACCGGAGGTCGCGTGTCGGGATCCGTGACATCTCCCCGGTCACCTTGACCAGCGCCGAGGCCAGCGCCGACGGCCGCCCGGTGAGGAGCGCACCGGACCGGTCGGCGGCCAGCTCGCGATAGCGCGACAGCGCCATGGTCAGCAGGAAGCTGATGGCGTAGACGACGATCGAGACGGCCAGCACGCCCAGCTCGACGATGGCAGCATTGTCGTTGCCCCCTCCGTTGTTGCCGCCCCGGCCGCCGCCAAATCCCCCGATCAGCCCGGTCCACAGCATCATCCGGGTGACCAGGCCGGCCATCATCCCGAGGAAGCTGGCGATTGTCATGACGGCGACGTCGCGATGGGCCACATGGGACAGCTCGTGGGAGAGCACTGCTTCGAGTTCGGAGTCGTCCAGGCGGCGCATCAGGCCGGTGGTGGCACACACCACCGCGCTGTTCGGGCTGCGTCCGGTGGCAAAGGCGTTCGGGACGTCGGTGTCGGCGATGGCCACCCGGGGCTTCTTCATGTCCGCCATGGCGCACAGCCGGTCGATGACGCCGTGGAGCTGGGGTGCCTGCTCCGGCGTGACCAATCGCCCGCCCATCCCGAACAGGGCGATCTTGTCGGAGAACCAGTACTGCACGAAGAGGATGGCGCCGGCGAAGATCAGAACCACGGACCACGACAGACCGAACGCGATCAGCAGCCCGATGACGACCGCGTAGAGGATCACGATCATCAGCCCGGTGGTGAACATGCGGATGCTCAGGCCCCGGTCCGGGGGAATGTTGCGTGCGGTGCTCATGGCGTGGACCTCAGCGGTCGTCCGGCCCGACTGCGTCGCCGGAGTCGGCGAGCAGGGACTTGGTTTCTGCGAGGGTGGCGTCGGCAAAGGGTACGACCAGGTCGGATGGAGCGAAGGCGTCGTCGGCCAGCGCCTGCCCGGCCTGGCGCACCTCGTCGATGATGGCCCCCAACGCGGCGGCGAAGGCGGCTTCGTGACCGCCGTCGACGGCGCCCACCAGCGCGGCATCCAGCCCCTCCAGCGTGCGCCGCTCGGTCTCGGGAATCTCGTACTGACCCTCGCCCAGGATGCGGATGATCATGAAGGTGACCCCTCGCCACCGGCCGGTCCTAGCTCCGCTGGAGCGCTCCCGGCGCCGACTTCTGCCTTGAGGGCGGCCAGTTGGGAGTCGACGGCCGAGGTGGTCGAGGCCTTGTCCAGTTGGGCCTGGATGTCGTCGACCGGATTGGAGAGGTCGGTAAGGGCCCCCGAGGCCAGCAGCTCGTCCATGGCACCGGCCCTGGCCTGCATGCCGGCGATCTTGTCCTGGGCCCGTTGCATCGACAGACCGGCGTCGCTCATCGACTCGGAGATGCCCGAGACCGCCTCGCCGATCTTCGTCTGCGCCTCGGCCGCGGTGTAGGTGGCCTTCATCGTCTCCTTCTTGGTGCGGAAGGCGTCGACCTGGGCCTGCAGTTTCTGGGCGGTGGCGATCAGCTTCTGCTCCTGGTCGGCCACCTGCTGGTGTTGGGTCCCGAGGTCGTCGAGCTGCCCCTGCAGGGCCTCCCTGCGGGCGAGTGCCTCCCGGGCCAGGTCCTCGTTCCCCTGGGTCAGGGCGGCCTTGGCCTGCTGCTGGAGTTTGTCGGCCTGCTGCTGCAGCTGGGTCGCCTGCAACTCGATCCGCTTCTTCGCCGTGGTCACGTCCGCCACGCTTCGACGGACCTTCTGGAGGCTCTCGAGCTGCTTCTGATACGAGAGGTCGAGCGACTCGCGCGGATCCTCGGCCTTGTCGAGCAGTTTGTTGGTCTTGGCCTGGAGAATTCCAGACATACGCTTCAAGACGCCCATAGTGGTAGATCCTTCCTCGTGCTTCGACCTGAAGCTTAGGGGTTTCGTGCCCGGTAGCGTGATCGGCATGCCTCAGCCGCTCTGCCTCTTGACCGTCCACGCCCACCCTGATGACGAAGCCTCCAAGGGAGCGGGGACCGTTGCCCGTTACCATGCCCAAGGGATCCACACCGTCCTGGTCTGCTGCACCGGGGGCGAGGAGGGGGAGATCCTCAATCCCGCCCTGGACACCCCTCAAGTCCGCGGGCGGATCGGTGAGGTGAGGCAGGAGGAGCTGACCCGGGCCGCCGAGGTCATCGGCTACGACGAGGTGGTCATGCTCGGCTACCGCGACTCGGGGATGGCCGGGTCCGAGGCCAATGCCAACCCGGACTGCTTCGCCTACGCCCCCCTCGAGGAGGCGGTGGAGCGCCTGGTGACCGTCGTCCGCCGCACACGGCCACAGGTGATGGTCGTCTACGGCGACGACCAGAGCTCCTATCCGCATCCCGACCATCTCCGCGTCCACGACATCGGGGTGGCCGCCTTCCGGGCGGCCGGGGACCCGGATCGCTACCCGGGCGCCGGCAAGGCGTGGCAGCCC